>Ga0208481_1000219_pt1 | contig 17884 bp, 22 predicted proteins | sample LakMenEpi02Jun10_FD_150662 | JGI IMG/M metagenome (GOLD analysis project Ga0208481, IMG submission 150662) | Freshwater microbial communities from Lake Mendota, WI - 02JUN2010 deep hole epilimnion (SPAdes) | ecosystem: Environmental > Aquatic > Freshwater > Lake > Epilimnion/Euphotic zone ... | reverse complement strand
TTTCGATTTTGTCCTGCCATTTCACGAGCAGTGAGAATCGACAGCTCATTCGCGCGGACCTTTGGGACAAAGGTCCCTGCCATTCTTTTGTCTCCAAGGCTTCCGTCTCCTAAACACTTGAAGCTTCCCATTTTTAGGCTACTTTTCAGCTATGGATAAGAAACCTCAAGCTCCTGATGCCTTCGCAAATGACCCGTTGGCTCAGGCCATACTTCGGGAAGGACTTTTAATCCAAGACAGGTTTTCCGCCGAACCCATCTACGCAAAAACCGGCAAAGGTTATTTAAAAAGCGTCGGTGTCGACGAACTTGCGGCAATCAAGAAATCCGCCAAAAAAACCAAGTCATGAACTCGAGGCCATGGCTGGCGAATGTTCCTTGGGAACTGGTGGTGTGGCAAAATGCCCAGCTCTGCAATTTCAAAAAGCTCATCACGGCCCTACCTCGGATGGCTACGAGACCTGCAAACAATTCTGGGAATCATCTCATCAAAGCATGATGACCTTGGATGAGATGATCGAAACATGCCGCAAATGCCATCGGCTCGCCCCCTTTACGAACTACAACGGCAACACCTTTGCAGCGATTGCCCGCTCACTGATCGACACCTTGCAGCTTCCCGTCGAAACAGCGACAATCATCCGCAGCCTCGCAGGCCACATCGTCGCGGGTGTTGCCAGCGATGAGGAAGCTGAGGCGTTCAGAAAATTCAGCGACTCGCTCGACTGCGAATGATGGGGAAAAGTCGAAGGCGCCGCTATCATTGTAGATCAAAAATCGTGGATTAAAGATCCATGAAGATGGCGCTGCGATGAGTTGAATGATCAGTTGATATTTTGGCGGGATAATAGTGCAGCGGGCATGATGCACGCGCCCCCTTCGAGGGGCATCTGCAGGGGCAATACATCCGACGGACCTTTGGGACAAAGGTCCCTGCCCCTCAAATTTTTTCCCCGAGAAAGGGTGCGAGCCTCGAATGTTTCGTCGAGGCTCGCCGATTGCGAAACAACCAACGAATTTATGGAAGCTGGCGCATCACCAGCCGATGAGTCTTGAGACGGCGGTGCGGAGGGTGGCTTCGAGGACGGCGGCCTCGCCGTGCGTGAGGGGGATGGCGACTTTGCGCACGGATTTGTCGGCGGCGATTTGTCGCGACATGCCGAGGAGGTAGGGCGCGCGGCCCGGATCATCGCGGACGCTAAGCTCGAAGGTGCTGTTGGCTTTTTCCGACTGATGGAAAAGTTTCGCCTGAGCTTGGCCACCTTGCAGGGTGGCGAGGACTTGGCCGATGTCGCTGAGGTTCCACTTCATGGTGATCTTGTTTTCCCAGTCGAATTGTTTCTCGCCTGATTGGTTGGCGGCATCGACAAACAGTGCCGCTTTGGCGCGGTTGAGGCTGAAGCGGACCACGCCGCCGGTCGTGCGCGGGTTTGGCTTGTAGATCGTGTAGTCGGCGGGGAACTCCGTGCCGCGCGGGTCGGCATCCTCCGTGGCGGGAGCCTCCGGGTTGGCGGTGGAGCGGCGGTTTCCGGTGCCGCGGCCGTTGTTGGCGACGCTCATGTTGTTGGCGACCGGGCGGGTTTCGTTCTGGGGCATTTGTTGTGTCATTGTTTTCATAATCTCATGAATTGGGATTCACCTTCAACGGAGCACATGAATTTCATCCGCGCAAGAAAAAAGTTGTTCATTTGAACATTTAATTTCCCGAACCCGAAGAATTGCGTCTTGGCCGGGATTGGTGGGCCGGGCATGGTGGGGCGGTGAATGTCCGCGTGCTGATCGATGGCCCCTCGGAGCTGGTGTTTGACTACGCCGTGCCGAGTGCGATGTCCGTACGCGCGGGGTGTCGAGTGCGGGTGCCCTTGCGGCGAAAGCATGCGACCGGCACGGTGCTGGCGGTGGTCGAGCCGGCGCAGGCGGACTTCGGCCTGCGTGAGGTCGAGGCTCTGATCGATCCCGAGCCGCTGATCACGCCCGCTTTGTTGCGCATGGGCGAGTGGATCGCAGGGTATTATGGCTGTGGCATCGAGACGGTGATCCGCTCGCTGTTGCCCGAGGCGGTGAGGTCGGAGGAGAATTCCGCCAAAACCCGCAGGGTCGCGGTGCTTGTGAATTCACCCGATGCCGAGGCGATGGAAAAACTCGCGCGCCGCGCGCCGCGCCAGCATGTGATCCTGAGTATTTTGATTCACGCGCCGGAAAACCGCATGGCGGTGACCGAGCTCGGCGAAGGTGCGAATGCCGCATTGAAGGCTTTGGAAAAATCCGGCCTCGTGCGCATCGAGACCGAAGAAGTGCGTCGCGATCCGGAAGCCGAGGGCCTCGACGAAGTCGTGGGTTCGTCGCCCTTGCAGCTCAACGAAGGCCAGCAAGCGGCGTTGGAAGTGATTGTGCAAAGCCTCGAAACAGAGACGCCGGCACCGATCCTGTTGCTTGGCGTCACCGGCTCGGGAAAAACCGAAGTTTACCTGCAAGCCGCGCAAGCAGTGTTGGATCGCGGCAAGACGGTGTTGGTCCTGGTGCCGGAAATTTCGCTGACCCCACAAACCGTGCGGCGATTCAAATCACGCTTCGCGGCGATGCAGGACAAGGTGGCTGTTTTGCATTCGCATCTTTCGCAAGGCGAGCGCTTCGACGAATGGCATCGCATTCGCAAGGGCGAGGCGCGCATCGTCATCGGCGCGCGTTCGGCGGTGTTTGCGCCGCTGCCGGATCTCGGGCTGATCCTCGTCGATGAGGAACATGAGAATACTTACAAGCAAGAGAGTGTGCCACGCTATCACGGGCGCGATGTCGCGGTGCTGCGCGCTTCATTTGAAAAATGCCCGATCGTGCTTGGCTCGGCAACGCCCTCGCTCGAATCGTGGCACAACACGCAGTTGAAAAAATATCAGGTCGTGCGGCTTGATCAGCGCGCGGACGGACAATCCATGCCGATGGTGCGCGTCGTCGACATGCGGCTCGAAGCCGCCAAGCGCAAGGGCGGGCCCGCGATGCTTTCGGACAAACTGCGTAGTGCGCTCGAGCAGCGATTGGAAAAAGGCGAACAATCGATTTTGTTTCTCAACCGCCGCGGTTTCGCACGTTCCTTGCAATGCCCGCAATGCGGCCATGTCTGCCAATGCCCGCACTGCGCGGTGGCGCTGACCTATCACCGCAGCGACGAGCGACTCGTCTGCCATGTGTGCGGTCATCAGGCGATCGTCCCGCGCAAATGCCCCGAGTGCAAAGATCCGGCGATCATCCTGCAAGGCTACGGCACGCAGAAGGTCGAGGAGGTGCTCGCCAAAGTTTTGCCTTCGGCAAAAATCGCACGCATCGATGCCGATGCGATGCGACGCAAACACGCGCTGCGCGACACGCTCAATGCCTTCAAGTCGCACAAGATCGATGTGCTCATCGGCACGCAGATGATCGCCAAAGGCCTGCATTTCCCGAATGTCACGCTCGTTGGGATTCTCAATGCCGACCTCGGCCTGCACATCCCCGACTTCCGCGCGGGCGAGCGGACCTTCCAGCTCATCACGCAAGTCGCGGGCCGCGCCGGGCGCGGCGACCTGGAAGGCGAAGTGATCGTGCAAACCTTCACACCGCACTCGCCATCGATCCAATTTGCGCGGCGTCACGACTTCGATGGATTTTCCGAGCAGGAAATGGAATTCCGCCGGCAGTTTGGCTTCCCGCCCTTCGGCCATTGCGCGGTGCTCACGGCGAGATCGAATCACGAACGCCGCGCGGAGTTCACGCTGCAAACCCTGCACCTGCGTCTCAAGGAAGATTTGCCGTCAGGCATCACGCTCGGCGAAGTGCTGCCATCGCCGCTGGTGCGCGCTCATGGTCAGTACCGATTTCAAATCACCCTGCGCTCGCGTCAGGCAAGGCCGCTCACCCGCCATGTCCAAGCCGTGCTCGCCAAAACCTCACTGCCCGAAGATGTCACCGTCGTCTTCGACATGGACGCGCAAAGTTTTTCGTAGGGCATTTTATCAATTGAGTTGCCGCAAAAAAGTGGCGGCGGTTAAAAATTGCGAAAGCGAGATGGTGATTTTTCTTCCACCATGTCGCTGTGCTCTTTTGCCGTTACGATTCGATCACCGTAGCTATAAAATTTCTAAAAATGCTACATTTTATAACTTGCTAAGACATTTGTTAGATGCATCATCAGAGAACATGAAACCTAAAACCCTTAAACAACTCAGTAACCTTTGTTTCGTCCTCGGCTTCGCTTCGATCATCGCCTCGATCGCGATATGGTTCCTCACCGGTGGCACCACTCAAGAGTCCATGGCGCATGCGGAGCGGTTCGGAATTTTCGTGGGGCTCTGGGCACCTACGTTTCTCATCCTCTCGAATCGCTTCGATCGCTATGCGGATCGGATCACAGGATAAATTTTGTCCTAAAGATGCCAAGACCGGACAAGGACGATGTGGAGCGGTTGAGCCATGGCCAGCCGACGCGTTCGAAAATCGGAAGTCGTCGGATCGGGCATCGCCTGACGCAGAAAGAAAGGCTTCTTTTCGAGGCTGCCAAGAGGCAGGGCTTTCTAAAAATACCCGTGACCGGCATTCGCCCGAATGTCTGTAATGTCTATCGTTTGTGGTGTGCGGCGGAAGGTCGCGACTACATTCTCAAAGATGGAATCCGCTTTGCGGACGACCAGCACGACGAAAAAAACTCCTAGCAGCGAAACTGCTCCGCTAGGGTCATTTTGATCAAAGACTGATACGGCACATCGCGGCGGTTGGCCTCGATGCGGATCGTATCGAGCAAGGCAGCGGGCATCCGCAGCGAGATGGTTTCCGTCGAGAGTTTGAGTTGAGGAAACGAGGCGCTGACCGCTTTTGTGAGATCGAGATGAGCAGTGCTGTTGGCCGCTTCGCGCGGAACCTGTGGAGTTTTAGTTTTTCGGGTAGCCATAGGATTTTCTTTCGCGGGCATTCATGGGACGCGCCGAGATGATGCGAATATGATGCGCGCGGATGGTGAATGTGATGCTGAGCGGGCGGGCATGGCTGGAGCTGCCAAATGCATGCCAACGCATTTCTTTGGAAGAAGAATGAAGTTTGTCTTCAAGAACTCGGAGATCGGTGGCGAGAAATACGGATTCGGCCTCAGGGCAACCGATCCCATGTTTGTCGCTGTTTTTGGTAAGATTGGCCGTATCCCACTGGAACCCTGTGATCTCGGACCAATTGATCATGTTTAAGAAATGAATATGTCAGACACATACAAATGTCAAGCCACAAGAGCGCCCTTGTTCGCCCCAGCGGACCTTTGGGGACAAAGGTCCCTGCCAGTGGAGAAGCGGCTCTTCTTCCACCCCAATAACGAATCACCAACAACCCTCAACCCCCATGCACCAACAGCACGATTTCGCCTTTGGGCGGGTGGGCTTGGAAATGCGCGAGGATTTCTGCCGCGCTGCCACGGTGGTAGGTTTCGAATTTTTTGCTTAGCTCGCGAGCAACGCAGACCCGTGCGGCGGGATCGATTTCGGCGAGAACCTCAAGCGTTGAAACGAGGCGGTGCGGCGATTCAAAAAAGATGCCTGTTTCGCCCGAGGCAAGGGTCGCTTCGAGAGCGGATTTGCGCTTGCCGGATTTCACGGGGAGGAATCCGCCGAAGCGGAATGCGTGACAGGGGAAGCCCGATCCGATCAACGCGGTGATCACCGCCGAGGGGCCGGGCAGGACTTCGAGCGGCGTGCCGGATTCGATGCAGGCCTGCACGACACGGTAGCCGGGATCGGAAACTCCGGGCATGCCCGCATCGGTGACCAGTGCGATCGTTTCGCCATTGCGCGCGGCCTCGGCGAGTTCGGGTGCGCGGCGAGCTTCATTGTGTTCGTGCAGCGAGACCAAGGTTTTGCCCGAGATGCCAAGATGCGCGAGCAGCGGTGCGGTACGGCGCGTGTCCTCGCAGGCGATGCGGTCGGCACTTTTCAACACCTCCACCGCACGCAGCGTGATGTCGCCAAGATTGCCGATCGGAGTCGGGACAAGAATGATGCGGCCGGTGGCTTCCATAAGGCGGGGATGCTTGGAATCTGTCGATTGTGCTGCGCCTGTGAAAGGTTAAAGCGCAAGCGGCGGGCGATCGTTTGCCATCGGGCCCAGTTTGACGGAAAAATCGGATGCCGGATTTCCGGGTTGGCATCTCCGGGGGCGCGCTCTAGCTTCGCACTCTGCATGTCAGAAAAATCCCGTTTCCACTTCACCGGCATCTGTGGCACCGCCATGGGCTCCGTTGCCGCCGCTATGAAACAGCGCGGCTTCGTCGTCACCGGATCTGATGCAAATGTTTATCCGCCGATGTCGGATTTCCTGCGCGACCAGGGCATTCCGATCGCCGAAGGCTACAATGAAAACAACATCCCGGCCGACGCCGATGTGGTGATCATCGGCAACGCCATTTCGCGCGGAAACCCCGAAGCAGAAGCAGCCCTCGACCGGAAATTGCTTTACCATTCCCTGCCCGAAGTGATGAAGGAGTACTTTCTTCGCGGCAAAAGAAACTTCATCGTTTCCGGCACCCACGGCAAGACCACCACTTCGTCGATGCTTGCCTGGCTGCTTGAAAATGCCGGAAAAAATCCCGGATTCATGATCGGCGGCCTGCCGAAAAACCTTGGCCGCGGCGCGCGCTTCACTGAATCGGAATTCACCGTGCTCGAAGGCGACGAATACGACACCGCCTTCTTCGACAAGCGCTCGAAATTCCTCCACTACCTGCCGGAATGCGTGGTGATCAACAACATCGAGTTCGACCATGCCGACATCTATGCGTCGCTCGATGAAATCAAGCTGACCTTCCGTCGCCTCCTCAACATCGTGCCGCGCACCGGCATGGCATTCATCAATGGCGACGATCCAAATTGCCTCGAAGTTGCCGCGAACGCCCCCTGTCCGGTCACGACGGTCGGATTCTCCGCTGACTGCGCCCTTCGCATCGAGAACATCAACTACGATGAACATCGTAGTTCATTCACGCTCGGCGGCATTCCCTGCTCTGTGCGCATGACGGGCGAGTTCAATGTCCGCAATGCCGCGATGGCCGCCGCTGCCGCGACTTTCGCCGGCCTCTCGCCAGGTGAAATTCTCGCCGGCTTGGAGTCCTTCGAGGGGGTGGCCCGCCGCCAAGAGCTGCGCGGCGAGGTCAATGGGATCAAGGTCATCGACGATTTCGCCCACCACCCGACAGCGATCCGCCTCGCGGTGCAAAGCCTGCGCCAACGCCATCCCGGCTCCCGGCTCTGGATCCTTTTCGAGCCGCGCTCCAACACGACCCGACGCGCGGTTTTCCAAAACGAGCTCGCCGAGGCGCTATCCCTCGCTGATGTCTCGCTGGTCGCGCCGATCCCCGATCTCCACAAGATCCCCGAAAACGACCGACTCGACCCCGACAAGCTCGGTGCCGACATCAACCGCCACGGCGGAAGCGGCCAATGCATGCCGGACCTCGAATCGATCGTCGCCACAGTCAAAGCGCAGGCCCGCCCCGGCGATGTCGTCGCGGTGCTGTCAAACGGAGGCTTTGGCGGGATCCACAGCAAACTGCTGGCGGCCTTGGCCTAAAATTTTCAATAACCTGCGTGCCGGAAACCAAAAACACCCTCGGAAGGTCGTTGACGAAGCCCGAATTCACACCCAGTCTAGCGACGTCCGCATCACAGGAACCCATCCACCCCACAAAGCAATGACAAAAATCAGCCGTTTCTTCAGCGCCGCACTCGCCGCCGCACTTCTCTCGTTTGGCAGCGCCTCCGCGGCCGACAAGATCAACATCGCCACCGTCGACATGCAGGAACTGTTCAAGCAGTACTACCGCACCAACGAGGCGCAAAAACAAATCAATGTCGAACGCGCTCGCATCCAAAAGGACAATAACGAGCGCCTCTCACGCATCCGCGAACTCGAAGAAAGCCTCGGCACCCTTCGCAAGCAACTCGAGGATCCCGCGATCAACGACTCCAAGAAGCAGACTCTTTACAAGGACTTCCAAGCCAAGCAGCAGGAAGGTGTCGCGCTTGACCGCGAGCGTCGCGAGTTCCTCCAGCGCCGCAACCAAGCCCTCAACGAAAAGATGGTCCAGCGCATGAAGGGCATCCTTGAGGAAATTCGCAAACTCGTCGAAGAGCAGGCCAAAAAGGACGACTACGATTATGTCTTCGACAAGTCCGGTCTCAGCACCTCGCAAGTCCCGTTTCTCCTCTACACCAAGGACGCTACCGACATCACCAACGTTCTCCTCAAGGATCTGAACAAGGACGCTCCGCCGGAGTCGCTCAAGAAAGAAGAAGAGCCCAAGGCAGAGTCCCCCAAGCCCAAAGACAAGTAACCACATCGCCGGAAACTTGGCCAATCATCTCACGCTTTCCGAGCTCGCCCGTTGGGTCGATGGTGACATCGTCCGGGGCGAGCTCGATTCGTTTTACACCGGAATGGCATCCCTCGATGCCGCCGGGCCGAACGATGTGAGTTTTCTCGGCAACGAGAAATACCACGCGCAATTTCTCGCCTCCAAGGCCGGCGTGATCATCGTGCAGCGTGGCGAAACCGGCGGAAATCCGGACAGCGCGCTCATCGCCGTCGAGAACCCAACACTGGCATTCTCGGTCGTCGTCCGCCACTTTGCGGCCGCTTCGCGAAAATTTTCACCCGGCATCCATCCGAACGCGAGCATCGCGGATGATGCGAAGTTTGATCCGGAAAAAGTCCGCATCCACGCCGGCGCAGTCATCATGGCAGGTGCCAATATCGGCGACGGATCTGAAATAGGACCCAACACCGTCATCGGCGAAGATGTCACGATCGGCAAGGAATGCCATGTCATGGCCAATGTCTCGGTGCGCGAGCGCTGCGTGCTCGGCGACCGCGTCCAACTCCAGCCCGGCGTGATCGTCGGCTCGGACGGATTCGGCTACGAATTCTCACAAGGCCGCCATGTGAAGGTCGACCAGGTCGGCATCGTGGAAATTGGCGACGATGTCGAAATCGGATCCAACACCACGATTGACCGTGCTCGCTTCGGAAAAACCATCATCGGCGAAGGCACCAAAATCGACAACCTCGTGCAGATCGGCCACAATGTTGTGATCGGCAAGCATTGCCTCATCGTCGCACTCACCGGCATTTCCGGCAGCACGCGCATCGGCGACTATGTCACCATCGCGGGACAAGTTGGCATGGCCGGCCACATCACCGTTGGCGACAAAGCCACCATCACCGCACGCGCGGGAGTCACCAGCAACCTGCCGGGCGGAGCAATTTATGCCGGCCGCCCCGCCAAGCCCTTCAACGAGGAAATGAAGCTCCGCGCCACCGTGCGACGGCTCCCAAAACTCATCGAGCGGATCAAAAAACTCGAACAGCAGCTGTCACAAGAGGCAAGCGACAAAGCCTGACGCTTGCCCTGCGACTCTTGGCCCGCTAACAACGAAGCGTGCCCGCCAAAGCAAAAGCCCCTGTCGCAAAATCCACCGGCCTCTTTGCGGTCATCGGCAGCGACGAGGGCATGGTGCGCGAGGAAGCGCTCAAGCTCTACAACCAGCTCACCGGCGGAGCCGACGATGGCTTCACGCACGAAGTCATCGATGGCATCGCCGATAATTCCGACTCGGCATTCGACATCTGCTCCTCGGTCATCCAGGCCCTGCAAACCATTCCGATGTTTGGTGGCGACAAAGTCGTGTGGCTTCGCAACGCGAATTTTTTCAGCGACTCGGTCACCGGCCGCTCGCAGCGCACCGAAGCGGGAGTTCAAAACCTGCAAGCCGCGCTCGAATCCGGCATCCCCGATGGCGTGAATTTCCTTCTCACCGCGCAAGGCATCGACAAGCGCCGCGCGTTTTGGAAGTTCATCGAAAAATCCGCCGAGGTCCGCATCCACGACCGCATCGATACCAACCGCGACGATTGGCAGGATCAGGTGGCATCGCTGGTCTCCGGCATGGCGCGGCAACTTGGACTGCAATTCGACGACGAGGCCCTCGAATTGTTCGTGATGCTCGCCGGCGAACAATCGCAACAAATCCGCAGCGAGCTGGAAAAGCTCGATCTGTTTCTCGGCTTGCAACGCCGCAAGGTCACCGCTGCCGATGTCCACCAGCTGGTGCCGCTCAGCCGCGAAGCCGCTGTTTTTGAAACCGGCCGCGCGATCCAGAGGGGCGATGCCGCGCATGCGATTCAGCTCGTCGACCACCTGCTCGAAGCCGACGAATCCGCCATCGGCATCATGCGCGCATCGATCATCAACACCGTGCGCAACCTGTTTCTCGCGCGTCTGATCATGGATGAATTCAAGGCGCCCGCCACCAGCTACAATGCCTTCACCGGCGCGCTAAACCGTCTCCCGGAAATGGATCGCGCGTGGTTGCCGCGCAAAAAGGACGGATCGGGCGTGAATGTTTATCCGATCTTTCTCGCTGCCGAACACGCAAAGCATTTCGATCTCGATAGCCTGCGTCACATCATGGAGGCTACCCTCAAGGCCGATCAATCACTGGTCACCACCGGCCTCGATCACCGCCTCATCCTTCATCGGCTCATCGTCGAAATCAGCGCCGCAAGGAAAGGCGCGCACAAATCCCGCTGACCAACCGCCACCGTGAAGCTCACCCTGCTGACCATTCTCATCGGCCTCGCCGCCGGCTTGCTTGGCGCCCTCTGCGGCGTTGGCGGCGGCATCCTGATGGTGCCGGCATTTGTCGGCCTACTCGGCCACCATCACAAGCAAGCCGTGGCAACATCGCTTGCCGTTATCATCATCACCGCGATCGCTGCCACCGCCAACAACGCCCGCACCCCCGGCATGATCGATTGGAAAACAGCGGTGATAGCCGCCATCGCTTCGGCCGTGGCCGCGTGGTTTGGCAGTGACCTGATGCGCTCGCTTTCCAATCCGGTGCTCACCCGCATCTTCGGTTGCCTGCTGCTGGCATTCGGCGCACGCATGCTTTGGAAGGGCTGAATATTTTTTGCGGCCGTCGCGAAATTTTTGAACGCCCGCCATAGGTGGTTTCACTGATTCACATCAGGTGGATCGCGCAGAGCTTTTCCCATGCGCAAAACCATGGTCTGAGCGAGACTGGAAAACGCCCCCCATGCGGGCGGTGCATCACTTCCAATTTCATGAAGAAGCTCATCATTGCCGCCAACCTTGGCCGGATCCGCGTGCTGAAATATCGCGAGGCCGGGCTCGACCCCATCGATCAAGAACACCTGCTGGAGGAACCAACCGAATCAGGCAAAGAGCATGTGTTGTCAGTGCAGGAATGGGTAACCGACAAAGCGGGGCGCTTCAGCCAGGGCAATGCCGTCGGCGTCGACGGTGGCATGTCGTACGGCGAGGAACACGAACTCAAGGATGAGATCGAACGCAATGCCATGCGGCGCGTCGCCACGCGCATCGGCGAAATTGTGCGCGAGGAGGATCATCCGATCTGGGTGCTCGCCGCGCCGCGCTCAATTCTGCCGCGCCTGGAAAGCATGCTGCCTGTCGATGCGCGCCAGTCGCTCGAATACACGGTGAGCTCCGATCTCACCCGCTGCCCGCTGCCGGAGATGGAGGAGCGTTTCCTTTAATTTCCGCAGCACTGCGAAATGCTGACCTTTCTTGCGCGCACTGCGCGTGGGGAAAACACCATTTTGAAAAACGATTCAGACGACCAGCGACTGACAAGCATGCCCAACGAAGAAAAACTCCACGACCCATGGCTCGTTGCCGCATGGCCGGGCATGAGCGGCGTGGCTATCAGCGCCGGCTACTACTTGATGGCAAAACTCGGCATGCACCTGCTCATCGAATTTCCCGCTGCGGAATTTTTTGATCTCGAGCACATCGAAGTAAAGGATGGGCTCATCGTCAGCCGCAGGCTTCCACGCAGCCGCCTGTTTCTTTGGAACGACCCCAACAAACAACACGACCTCATTGTCTTCATCGGTGAAGCACAGCCGCCGGTCAAAGGTGCAGCGTTCTGCCGACGCCTCATCGAAGAAGCAAAATTACTCGGCGTCACACGCGTCTTCACCTTTGCGGCAATGGCCACCCAAATGCGCCCGAAAAACCCCTCGCGCGTCTTCGGTGCCGCCATCGAAGGCGACACGCTCGCCCAATTCAAACAACTCGACCTCAACCTGCTCGAAAGCGGAACCATCAGCGGGCTCAACGGCGTGCTGCTCGGCATGGCCGCGGGCAGTGGGCTCTCAGGCGGCTGCCTGCTTGGCGAGATCCCGCATGTATTTTCGCAGATCCCCTTCCCCAAGGCATCCCTTGCCGTGCTCGAATTTTTTTCGGTCATGGCAGGCATCGAACTCGATCTCGGCGAACTGCAAACCCACGCGAAAAATGTCGAGAAAACACTTGAGGACTTCCTCATCCGGATGGAACACACTGTAGAAAACATTGAACCTGAACAGCGACATGCCTTGCAATCGACACCCGAAAGCAACCCCACCCGTCTCGGTCAAAAAGAACGCCAAAACATCGACCATTTGTTTCAGGTCGCGCGCGAAGACAAGTCCCGCGCCTACGAGCTGAAACAGGAACTCGACCGACTTGGGGCCTTTGGCGAATTCGAAGACCGCTTTCTCGATCTCTTCAAATAACCCCGACGCCACATCATTTTTCTTGTATTCATGAAAACGACACACAGAGTAATAAGTTATTCCAAATGAACCGCATTCTTCTTGTTGACGATCACCCCCTCTTGCGTGAGGGACTGACCCGGCTGATCTCCAGCGAATCGGGCATGACAGTATGCGGTGCCGCAAGCTCCGTGCAGGAAGCGCTTGCGATGGTCGAAGCCGAAAAGCCGAACCTCGTGATCACCGACCTCACACTTCCGGGCCGCAACGGACTCGAGCTCATCAAGGACCTCGGCGCCACCCATCCGGAAATCCCAACCATTGTGCTCTCGATGCACGATGAGTTGTTTTACGCCGAGCGCGTCCTGCGTGCCGGTGGCCGCGGCTATGTGATGAAGGATGCGCCACCTGATCATCTGCTCAAAGCAATCCGCACCGTGCTAGACGGCGGCGTCTTTGCAAGCCCCGCGGTCACCACCCACTTCCTGCAAACGCTCTCACCAGGAAGGCCACAAGCCAAACCCAGCTTCCCGCTTGAGCGCCTCACCGACCGTGAAATGGAGGTCTTCGAACTAATCGGCAGCGCCAAGGGCAATCACGACATCGCCTGCCGCCTCGGCATCAGCCCGCGCACGCTCGACGCGCATCGCGCACACATCCGCGAAAAACTCGGCCTCGGCGATGGCAATGAGCTAACCCGCTACGCGATCCGCTGGGTGGAAATCGGCATGATCAAAAGTTGAGCGACTACACATGCGTGATGCGCGCAATCGCATCGCAGGAATCGCGCAATTTGAATCATCACCCGCACGCATTTCGGATCATGGTTTCGAGCTTTAGATTCATCGGATCATGAGCTCGGTAAAAAACCCGCAAATTGCCGCACTGCTTGCCATCATCGCAATCGGCTCATCCTGCAAGGACCGCCCGTCTCGCATGGCGAAGGGTTTCCGACTTCCCGAAGGCAGCGAGGAAAACGGACGACGGACATTTCAGGATATGAAATGCAACCATTGTCATACGGTGGCAGGCGAAGGCATGTCCAAACCCGTCGCGGCAGCGGAAGTGCAATTCGAGCTCGGGGGTGAGGTCCGCCGCGTAAAATCCTACGGCGAGCTCGTCACCGCCATCACCCAACCACAGCACGGCATCGCCCCCGCATATTCTGCCCGCCCCGCAAAGCCCAATGACAACCAAGCCCCTTCGCCCATGCCATCTTTCAACGACGCCATGAGCGTCACCCAACTGACCGACATCGTCACCTTCCTCCACTCGCGTTACCGCAAGGCCGCGCCACCAGGTTCCGTCTATCCCTATTACATGCCGTGAAAATTCCGTTTTTCGACCTCACATTTCTCGACCATCACCGCCAATCCAATGGCTCAGTCCTTTCAAGCCGCGCTAAGGGCATAGGTAATTCCCCTACGCGTTCATCGCAATCCAACCTACGCCCGATGCGAAACGCCACCAATGGCCAAACGCCGGCATCCGGCTATGATGGGCGTGCAGTCGGCGATGTCAGAGATGCACATTCCATGACCCCATCGGCGCAAACCTGATAAACTTTCTCCCCCCGAATCGACTGGAGCTTCCCAAAGAGACGCTTCGGTCAAGACCATCGGCTGTGACGGACTCCCGTCACAGCCGATCGTTTTTTCACGGACTCCCACCACACTCACAAGGTAGGCGCGATACTCTCGACCGCATCAGTAAAGCAGGAAAATTCCGGCCGCCACCCGCTGGCAATCAACTTCACATTCGACACGCGCTTGTGCGTCCAACCACGCTTGCGATCAAGATCGCGCGGACCGCTTGGCGGTAGCGGACGATCAAAAATTTCACTGAGCTTTTGATAACACTCCAACTGCGTCAGCGGTCTCGAATCGCAAACATTGAAAACACCTCTCCGCGCGCCATCCGTCGCCAAATGCAAAATCGCCCGCGCTGCATCATCGCGATGGATCTGATTCAAATATCTCCGACCGTCCTCTTCGATCACTGCTTCGCCCGATAAAAATTTCCGCAAAATCACACTGCGGCCCGGTCCGTAAATGCCCGCCAGACGCGCAACGAGGCCACCAGCATCGAGCGTGATGCGCTCGGCTTCCAACAGCAAACGACCGGTCTCGCGATCAGGCTCGGTCGGGCTTTCCTCGGTCACCACGGAACCATCCGTCTGCGAATATACCGATGTGCTAGAGGTGAACAAAATCGGAACACCGGGAAATTTTTCTACCAAGTTCCGGCAGCCATCGACGTACACCCGCTGGTAGGCCTCGGCACCACCGCGACCGGATGCCGCGCAATGAATGATGAAATCCGCTACCGGCAAATGATCCACCGCCGCGCAGTCCGCCACATCACAGGCCAGCGATCCCTCGCCACCGGAAAGCGAAAACGAGCACACCTCCCACGCCGCCTCGCGAAACACACGCGCCACCGCCGCACCCAGATACCCGTGACCGATCAGCAGCAATCGCATGCCCTTGAAATGGAACCTTTCATGCGGCGACACAAGCCGACACTGAGAAAAATCATGATGGGTTGAATTCACAGCCTTGCGCGCTAAGGCTGCCTTGCTTTCACCATGAGCCTCAATCCCTACAACCTCCTCGCCGGCCTGGTTTTGGGCACGATCGGCATGGGGGCATTTTCCTACGGGAGAAAGCTCGAATTGTGACAACCGCGCGCGATCGGGGTCGCCCTAATGGCCTATCCCTACTTCATTTCAAATAGCTGGATTTTGTGGAGCATCGGCACCGGCCTGCTCGTCTTGTTGTGGTTTTATCACCACGAATGAGCGGCGGATTTTGCCTTGGCACAAAGAGCATTTTCCACCCTATTGTGGGGCCGCCCATGCCAACTGAAGCGATCCTCTCCACCGCCCGTCAATTTCTCGGCGTGGACCCAACCGTGCCCATCACGCTCATCCCCATCAAACGCGGCGCGTCGGGCCGCACGATCGTGCGCGTCAAGGCGCCCAACCGCGAAACCTTCATCGGCATCCATTGGACCGAAGAGCGCGAAGACAACTCGCAGTTCATCCCCGTCGCCCAATTTCTCAAACAGGCAAAACTCCGAGTGCCTACCATCATCCACGATCGTTCGCGCTACCGCGTTGCCCTCGTCGAGGATCTCGGCGATATCGACCTGCTCTCGCTTAAAGACCAACCCTTCTCCTCTCGCCTCCCGCTTTACCGCTCTGCCTTCGAGCAAGTCGACCGGCTCTTCTACGCAAAGACCCCCAAGGACTTTCATCTCATGCCGGCCTTCGATGCGCGGCTTTATCGCTGGGAACAGGAGTATTTCTTCGAACACCTCGTCGAGGACTACCTCGGCATGGATGCCGGACCGCTTCGCAAAAACCCCATTTTCAGTTCGCTCGCGGAAAGCCTCGGAACCACCGCGCGGCACCTCGTCCATCGCGACTTCCAATCGCAAAACCTGTTGGTGAAGGATGACAAAATTTGGATGATCGATTTCCAAGGCCTGCGTCGCGGTCGCCAAGAGTACGATCTCGCGTCGTTGATTTTTGATCCCTATCTCGATCACAGCGCCGACGAACGCGAGGCCTTGCTCGAACTTTGGGAAGACATTTCCGACGAACGCCCGGAAGCTTCGCTGTTCAATCAGTGTGCCGCCCAACGGCTCATGCAGGCACTCGGCGCCTATGCCAACATCCTGCGCAATCGCGGCGACGAATGGTACCGCCCGCACATCGTCACCGCCGCACGCCTGCTTGGCGAAGCCACTGCCAAGACCCCTCTCGAGGCCCCGCTCGCATCCGTGCTCGCCGCGATCCCCCAACCGTGAAAATTTCGATCCATCGCCCGCTCTGGGTGTTGATTGCCGCACTCGCTGCCTCGCTCGCGTGCTGGAAACAATTGCCCGGCACCAAGGCCGATCGCAGCGCCTTCGAATTCATTGCCTCCAGCGTCATCAACCCGCCATGGCTGGTATCCGGGACCGGCAGCCACGATGAACCATGGAGCCTGCAAACATCGGCCGCAAAATCCTCCAAAAAACAAATCGTCTCGCCGGCGATCATCGCCATCGACGATGACCCGGACAGCATCTTTCAAAATTTTCCGCCATCGCCAATCGATGTCGCGGTGCTCCTCAACAACCTCCACCGCCTCGGCGAAAAAAAAGCCGCCATCGCTGCCGTCTTCGCATGGGACGAACCCGACACCATCGGCCTCACCGCCCTCGCAAAAACCATCGGCCGCTTCGAATCCGTCACCATGGCAGCCCCCCTCACCCGCGGCACCACCAGCGAACCCATGCCTTCAGCATTCCTTCGAGCATCAATACCGATGACGGAGGTGATCGGCGACAGTTCGCTGCTTCCAATCGTAAATCGCATAGCCGTGCGAGGCACGATCCTCGGCCGCGAAAACACCATGGCAGGATTCCAAAGCCTCGACTCGCTGTCGCAAGAAGGAGCCTCACCGCTCATCGCACGCTGGGATGACCGCGTAATCTTCGCCTTTCCACTCGTTGTCGCCGCACAACAACTCGGTCTACCCATCACCGGCATCGAGGTCCACTGCGGCACCTCGATCACCCTCAGCCCGCAAGGTCCGATCCTCCCCATCGATGCCTTCGGTCGCCTGATCTCCGACGCCTCAAAAACAGCAACGCCCGCACCCATCCCCGCCGCCAAACTGATCGATGCCAATGCCGATCTCCTGCAGCGCAACCCTCGCGCACCGCTCATCGTGCTTGATGCGCGCAGCACCGCCGATCCCGCCACGCTCCAATTTTCCGAACAGGTGCCACAGGTGGTCTCATCGATCATTTCCGATGCCGGCACGCGTCAGGCATTCACCTGCCAACGACTCGATACGCCACGCGAAATAGCTCTTCTTATCGCCCTCTCGCTCATTCTTTCGGCCGCATCCGCTCTCGCCATTTTCCCGAGAAATGTCATGCTGCTGACGATTGCCGCGACCCTCATTGCCACGCAATTCATCGCCGCATCACTCGCCACCACCTGGCTACCAGGCCTGGCCGCACTTGCTTCCGTGACCGCGGCATTCATCATCTCCTCACTGATCCCCGACCCCAAAAAGTCATGAACCCGATCGACAAAGCCAACGCCCTGATCGAAGCCCTGCCTTATCTCCAGGCATTTCGCGGCAAAACTTTCCTCATCAAAATGGGCGGATCCGCGATGGAAGACCCAGAGCTTGTCGCCAAGGTCATGCGCGACATCGTCTTTCTCGAAGTCGCAGGCATCAACCCGATCGTCGTCCACGGCGGCGGCAAGTCGATTTCCGCAGCCATGGAAAAGGCCG
>Ga0208481_1000211_pt1 | contig 18146 bp, 17 predicted proteins | sample LakMenEpi02Jun10_FD_150662 | JGI IMG/M metagenome (GOLD analysis project Ga0208481, IMG submission 150662) | Freshwater microbial communities from Lake Mendota, WI - 02JUN2010 deep hole epilimnion (SPAdes) | ecosystem: Environmental > Aquatic > Freshwater > Lake > Epilimnion/Euphotic zone ... | reverse complement strand
CGAGTGCCTGAATGCTGAGGAGTACATCTCCTGATTGCAGTGCACGAGGTTGAGAGTCAACGATGCGGTGATTGCGAATGTTGGTGCGGTCAATTTCTAAATGCATGAGAACCTCTGTAGGCGATCGTAGTAACGCCTTTTATGTTCTCATGTGAACAGGGTGTGTTTCCTATTGAAGTTGAGTAATTGCCACAGTGATGGATGGTCCTGCTGGCCTAGTGGGGCTGGTTCCAGGTGCAATGGCAAGAATTCTTGTTGCAATATCTGCCGATGAGTACATCAGTTCGACATAGTCACCTGCTGCGAGATCGATGATGTAGTTCGACGTCGCTACTTGACGAAGTGAGGCAGTGATTGTGATTTCTGAGTTGCTGAGGGGAACATCAACTCCGTTGCGACGCAACCAGATGTCCATGATGTCGTTGCCCGAGTCGGTCTTCGTTAACTGTGCAGAGAACTGAACGTTGTAGGTGCCTGTTCGCGCGACTTTTATGTGTGAACTGAACTCAACAGAAACTCCACTTGCGGTCACGCCATTGACGCCTGGTGTGATTTGGTTGAACGTCATTGCCTTGGGCGTGTTGACGAAATCAACTTGCTGTGTGGTGGTGTCGCGAAATGACCCGTATGCAGGAACAAGTCCGTTGAGGCCATTTTGTCCGTTCTGCCCATTGAATCCATTAGTGCCAGGCGCTCCTTGCGTACCAGGAGTTCCTGGGGCACCGGGTGCTCCTGGGGTTCCCGCTGCACCAGGGGTTCCTGCCGGGCCTGTGCTGCCGGTGGCGCCTGTTGGACCTTGGGCGCCAATTTCACCTGTCGTGATGAACTTTGCACTCTGAATTGTTCCACTCCCTGAAACACGATCAATGGAGATTGCAATGTTGCAGTTAGAGATACTGCCAATGCGACCTTCGACGTATCTCGTTGTTGCCAGAGTGATTCCGACGACAGCTCGAACCCGCATGCCAGTAACGAATGGTGATTGGTTGTCGACAGGGAAATACTTCAGCCCCAGCGAGATGGGAATCGGGCCTGTGGCGACAGCTTTATTGAGAGGTATCACTGTTCGGCTGCAGGCCGCCGATTGAACCGCGCTACTTGTCAGTAGTCCGGTACATATCGCAGCTGTCACTGTTGCCATTGCCGTTACACGTCTCTTCATAAAGAAAGTGTGCTTCACATCGTGGTGAAGAGACATGAACATGCATACCTCCATCCGAGGAGACATGTATGCGTCTATGCAATGTGATTGTTAAGCAACGCGATAATCAGGCGATGGTGATGCTGTCCATCGTGACTTGCACGCCCATCACGTATGCATCGCCGTTCTCGATTGAGATGCGTTGAGCGATTGCCTCAACTTCTGCGGGGCTTGTAACCGGAATGAATTGCACGGTGTCCCATTTACGGCCATCACCGATGATGGTTCCTTCAACATGAAACTGTACTGCTTCTTCCAAGTCAGCAAATGCAGCATCACGGTCTGCAGATTGACGCACGACCATCGCAACAAGGCGATTCTCTAATGGCATTGGTCGAGTGCGTGTATCGATGGATTCATCAACCGGGCGACAGCACACGAGGGTAGTGCGCTCCATTCCGGCAGCTTTGTGCACATGCTTCTCGCCAAAGTCGGAACGGCTCTGCATGTCGATGAATGACTTGCGCGTGGCATAACGAACGATGCCGATGCGATCCCAATCTTCGGCACCCTTGTTATTGCTGGCAACGTCGCCATAGAAGACAACGTCTGCACCAATCTTGTTGAGAACTGATGAGGGGTTGTAGCGGTCGTCAGCTTCCTTGCCGCTGATTTCCTTACCGACACCCTCGCCGTCGGAGTACTGAGCAACCTCGTGATACTTCATGAGGTTCACCATGTAGATCGGGCCATCTTCTTCCGGTGGGCGAGTGGCAAGGAACATCCCATATTCCTTGTCGATGGTTCCGTACTTGTGCTTGAGCGGCTTGTTCTCGGACATGGTGACCTCATTCCCCAGTGAATGCCCTCACCGTACCTCTTGCGTGGCAGGGCTATTTCACTGCAAAAGAACGCACTTCATTCGGGGCTGTGAGCCCCTGAAGACACGGATTTACTTCGTGATGGGTTCGCGAAGATGGACTGCCTCAACGGGCTTCTTCTTGCTGCGCACGCGAAGGTTGAGCACTTCAACGAACACGGAGAAGGTCATTGATGCGTAGATGTATCCCTTTGGAATCTTTTCACCGAATCCCTCTGCAAGGAGTGTGACACCAATGAGAAGCAGGAATGCAAGCGCCAAAATTTTCACGGATGGATGCGAATTGACGAAGGAGTAGATGGCCTTTGATGCAACAAGCATGATGCCGATTGATATGAGAATCGCAATCACCATGACGGGGACATATGTGGTCATTCCGACAGCGGTAATGACAGAGTCAATGGAGAAGACCAAGTCGAGTAAGAGCACTTGACCGATAACGGCTGCGATAGTGGGAGCAGTCTTGGCTGAGGTTGTGCCCTCTTCGCCTTCCAGTTTGTGGTGGATCTCTTTTGTTGCCTTATAGATAAGAAAGAGTCCGCCGGCAAGAAGAATTAACTCTTTACCGCTGAAGCCAACGGAGCCGATGGTGAACAGCTCTTTCTTGAGGGTGATGATCCAGCCAATTGCAAGGAGCAGGATGATTCGCATACCACCGGCAGCGAGGAGGCCAATCTTGCGGGCCTTGTCTTGCTGTTCGACAGGCAACTTTGACGCGAGGATCGAGATAAAGACGACGTTGTCGACTCCGAGGACAATTTCGAGTGTGAGGAGAGCAGCGAGGGCACTCCAAGCGGTGGGGTCAGACATCCATTCCATCTCTAGAAATTATCAGTGCAGTGTGCCTGCTGCTGTGAAATCAATGCATTTTGGGTCGCCGGCAGAATCTTTTTAGGGGTGTTGGGAGATTCTCGAGGCGAGAGTGAGCAACTGGCGGCGAAGCATGATGCCATCGCCAGGTCCAAGAAAGAGTTGCTCGATGATTCGTCCACCAGGGATGTTGATGCGAGATCGCATTCGCGTCACCAGACGTGTCCCCTCAGGTGCGGGACGCAACTCATACGCCAGTGTGAAATGAAGACGAGGTTTCATCTTCTTGCCGTTCTTCACTTCCAACACAAACGCATGAGGTGCGGTGACGATTGCTGCGGTAAACGAGATGGGGCCAGTGGGAACAGCATCACCTGTGTTCACGTTTTGCCATTCTTCGTGTACCCGAGTAGCACTCTTGCACCCTAGGTTGTCGAGCCAGTCGTAGCTGTACCAACCGGCACGACCAAAACCCATTTGACGAATCCATGGAAATACTTCTGCAGGTGGTGCAGCAATGGTGATGCAGCGAGTTGCGATGACAGTTGCATTCGCGCACAGATCATCGCCAATAACAGGGGTCTCAATTTCTTCCTGGGTTGCTCCCCAGTATTGAAATATCATGATGGTGTTCCAGAGTCACTGTCGCGAATCTCTGATGACCAAACACGAGCAAGTATCCACACCGTGCAGATACCACTGAGCGTCCAGGCAAGAGTGCGCACAAGGTTTGCAGTCATCAAGCGATCATGAACAACGGCGTCAAAACCATCAGCGAGTTCGCCATGAGCAGGCGCGGACCATACGCCACTAATGATGAGAGCAATTGCCATACCTACTCCGTTGAGAAATGCGGGGAGACGAAGATCGCGGCGGTTCCCGAGAAAAGCGAGGATGAGTACCCCGAGCAATGTGATGCCTTCGATTAGCCAGGGGAGAAGCAGAAGCTTTCCGATTCGATTTACATGCTCTGACTGAAACGCCGCATATGTGGACTCACCAACGTGTGCAAAGAGCGGATAATGGACCGAATGTATGGTCCAAATGAGCCCGACCATGAAGAGGGTCGATGCCATGTGAGCAATGACGAGTGACCGTGTGTATCGCTGAAGCACTTGCATGGCTTGATGGTATCGGCGTGTCCTCCCGTGGATTGTTGAGTTCTTTTGGTTTAGTAGTTGCTGTGCCAACAATGCGTTGGCGAAGGAAAATGAGGTGGTCAGCCTGGGCTTGGGGGACTGTTATGGTTCAGCCACTTGTTGTGTCCAAAACGGGGTGCAACATTTATAAAGGAATGCACAATGATTAAAGATCCTGATCTGAATCAACTCGTCTATAACGCACTGTCATTTGGCACCGCAGTCATGCTGGGTGCCTTTGTCTATTTCTTGACACAAATCAAGAGCGTTGCAAAGCAATATCAAAGTGGCGTGGCAGTGTCTGCTGTTGTCGTTGGTATTGCGGGTTATCACTACTACCGCATGTGGAGCGGCTGGGCCGAAGGAACCATCAATGAGGGGTACCGCTATGCGGACTGGCTCATCACTGTTCCTCTGCTCGTTATTGAGCTTCTCATCGTTCTCGGTGTCACTGCAGAACGTCGCAAGAAGCTGATGTTCTCGCTTGTTCCAGCAACTGTGCTGATGATTGCACTGGGCTACCCCGGTGAAGTCGCTGCAGATAATGGAACAAAGTGGTTGTTCTGGGTTCTCGCCATGTTGCCATTCGCCTACATCCTCTATGTGTTGTCAGGTGAACTCAAGGCTGCAGGTGCACGTGAAACCGGTGCAGTGAGCAAGGCAATCAAGAACGCAACAACAGTGTTGTTGGTGACTTGGATGGTGTACCCGATTGCATACCTTTTCCCAGTGATTTTTGATGCTGGTAATGAAGGTGCAGAAGCTGCCCGCCAGATTGGCTATACCCTCGCAGACATCACAGCGAAAGGCCTTTATGGCCTGATGATCTTGAGCATTGCGAAAGCACGCTCAGGCGATTCACACTAAAACTCAACAATTTTCCGAAGAGTGGCTGTTGCTTTGTTAGCAACAGCCACTCTTCATTTATAGGAAGTCTCACAATGAAACCAAAAGTAATTCTCCAAGTATCAATCCTCTTATCAGCAGCAGCGAGCCTTGCATTGAGCATCTCGTTGTATTTCTCAGGTGACGATCAAAGCGACAAGCTCAATGGCATTTATGTCGGAGTCTGGGTGCCATCAATTTTGGCGCTCGGCGCTTTCCTTCTCGCCGGTCGAAAGGACAACTAAAATGTCAGAAGCAACACTCTTTGGCTTCGGTGCAGTGATTTTCTTCGTTGTGTTCACCGGAGCATCACTCTTCGGCATGGCTTCTTTGAAGGATTTTCAAGACCGCAACCGCTGAAGCAATTGGCCCTGGCGTAGAGTTTGAGGCAATGTCTTCTGAGAACAACAACGCATCTATTCGAGTCGGTCTTCTTGCTTATGGAGCAATCGGACACGAACATAATCTTGCGGTGCAGGGGACTCCAGGTCTCACTCTCACAGCGGTCTGTGACGTCAATCCAGATCGAGTTGCAGCAGCTCGCGAACTAGCCCCCACTGTTGAGGCGTTCTCTGATGCGACTGCGATGCTCGATTCGGGTCTCATCGACCTTGTCGTCATCTCGACGCCTCCCAATAGCCACTACTCGTGGGCGAAGGAAGCATTGATTCGTAATGTCCATGTAGTGCTCGAGAAGCCGATGGCGTTAACTGCTGATCAGTGTGATGAATTGATGGCGCTTGCAGCGCAGAAGGACTTACTCCTTGTGGTATATCAGAACCGTCGATTCGACGCAGATTTTGTGACCATGGCACGCCTCATCTCTGAAGGTGCCATCGGAGATGTCTTTCAATATGACAGTTTCGTCGGTGGCTATTCCGAGCCATGCACGTATTGGCACTCAAATGCCGAAGTCTCAGGCGGTGCAATCTTCGACTGGGGTAGTCACTTCATTGATCAGATCTTGTCCGTAATCCCAGATGCCATTGCGCACGTGAGCGGTCAGAATCACAAGCGTGTATGGATGCATGCAACAAATGCAGATCATGCACAAGTCACCATCACGTTCACATCAGGTGCACAGGCCATCTTCGTGAACTCAGATCTTGCAGCAGCTCGCAAGCCCAAGTTCTACGTTCTTGGAACAAAGGGCGCGATTGTGGGTGACTGGGACCCTGCAGCAGAACCTGCAGTAGCGGACTTGCCAGCAATTCTTACGTTGCACACCAATGATGGCGCACAGTCCGTTGTTGCACTTGATGCTGTGAAGCCCTTTTCGTTTCATCATTCCATCGTTGAGTACCTCAGCAACAAGACGCCAATGTCAGTGCAGGCATTGCAGTCACGCAACGTTGTCGCCATTATGGAAGCCGCTGAGCAATCCGCATTAAAGAACGCACTTCCCGTCGTTCCCAACATCGCACTTTCGTGACCGTTCGTTGGGGGTTCATTGGCGCTGGCTATGTCGCCAGCCGGGCGATGGCCCCTGCAGTTCATGCCGCAAGTGGGGCAGAGCTGTATGCAGTTGCAAGCCGTGATGCTGCTCGCTCAGCAGAATTAGAACCAGTTGTTGTTCACGACTCGTATCGTGCGCTGATTGAAGACTCAAACGTCGATGCGGTGTACATCAGTCTGACGAATGTTCAACATAAAGAGTGGGTGATTGCAGCATTGGAAGCTGGCAAGCACGTGTTGTGTGAGAAGCCCCTTGCATTGAATGCGGATGAAGTACGCAGCATGAATGCAGTTGCTGAGCGTCACCAATGCCTTCTTGTTGAGGCTGTGTGGACTCGTTGGCAGCCTCGCATGAAGCGAATGGCCCAAGTAATTCAGCGTGGTGATCTGGGTGACGTTCAGTCGATCTCGTCTGCGTTTACATTCAAAGGTGATCTCACTGGCAACTACCGGTCAGACCCAACGATGGGTGGCGGTGCGCTTTTAGATGTGGGTTGCTACCAGGCCCATCTGTGGATGATGCTTCTCGGAGAAACGATTGACTACTCAATTGAGACAGTCGAGCGGACGGATGGTCCCACTGGTATTGACCTCACAACGTCAGTGCAGACCACATTGAATGGTTCCATTCGCGCCGATGCACTGTGCTCATTTGACATGGCCCCTGAACAGCGGATATCCGTAACGGGCTCAACAGTTGCAATGCGCACTGGCGATGGTGAAGCCTTCACGCTGTGGAAACAAGACGCCACGTTGATAATTGGTGACACGGTGGAGACATTCGCTCCTGATGATGCTTTTTCGTTGATGGTGCAAGATGTGAGTGCTGCTATTCGTGGTGAAAGAGCAGAAGTCTTCCCCGCATCAAGTTCTCTTCGAGTTGCAGAGATATTGGATTCAATCCGCAATCTATAAATCTGTTGTTAGATACGCATAAGCCATCTGTGTGGTGGAGTCAACGATTTCTTTGATGCTTGTTTTGCGACCAATGAAATTACTTGGCTCAACAAAGACAACTCCCAGAATCGTCTGATAGATCAAGCGTGTTGTGTGCTCGCTGGCGCGCTTGAGATCTTTGTGTACGACCTCGCTCCGGTGTGCCTTCAAGTTATTGAGCATGGATTCATACCCAACACGGCGAACCATCACCGCATCATCAGAAGGGTGGGTGATGAAGTAGGCAAACAACTTTCGTTTCTCGTAGGCAAACTCGATGAGGGTTTTGCATCCGAGGCGAAGCCCACTCTTTAAGTCGGGCTGCTCAATGCTTTGGTTGAGCGCTTCAAAGATCTTTGATTCATATAGCGAGGTGAGATATCGCTGATGAAGTGCTTCGAACAGCCCTTCCACGTTCCCGAAACGTGCGTAGAAGGAACCCACCGTGGCGCCAGAGAGGCGTACCACGCTCTCGACCGTGACCTGTTCAGCGTTGCCGTTGTGCAATAACTGTTCTGCTGCGTCCAGCATGTTCTGCTCGGTCGCTTTACTCCGTTCTTGCTTTGGAGGAGTAGGCACTTCTTTAGTTTAGGACCACGGCAGAAGTCCAGGTGCACTTCGAATGGGGCACATTTTCATACACAACACCCCTGGCCATCTGCCTTCAGTACATTGATTTGATGATGGAACTTGACTTCAGCACGGTGCTCCCAGACGATCCTTCGTTCTATGGAGGATCCCAATTCATTCGTATTTCGTTAGCCCTGCTCTTGTTCGTGATGGTGGCGCGTAGTTGTGTTCATCTGTTTGTATCGGATGGGGGTGCTCAACGAATCGGTGGTGTTGATACGTCTGTGGAAGGTGGCAACAACATCATCGCGATGTTCCATCAATGGGGAGCAATTCAATTGATTCTGGCAGTACTGCTTGTTGTGTTGTACATCCGATATCCAGGGTTCACTCCATTGATTTTGCTCACTGTCGCACTGGACCCAGTCATGCGTTATGTCGCAAGCCGCAAAAGGAGTGTCATCACCAAGGGGACACCTCCCGGAGCGAGATACAACGGCATTGCTTTTGTGATCCTCATGTTGCTCTTCGTCGTCTCAATTTAGAAGTTGACGTAGAGCTTCGCTAGGAGACCACCACAGTGACGTTCCTACGGATCGTCTTTGGCTTAGGAACCTGCTTGGATTTCTTCGGCGTTACTGCGATGGACACTACGCAGGTGCCCTTCTTCAGCCCTCTGACTGTGTTCGCACGTGAGAGTGAACAGATCTTCTTGGACTTCGCAGAGATTGTTGTGACAACTTTTGCACCCTTTGGAATTGAAAGGGAAGCTGTCTTAGCAATCGATGTTGCCGAGATTGCCTTTCCTTTTTTCACTGTGGGCTTTGCCGCAATAACTGTGGCTTTGGTTTGAATCAGCTTGGTCTTAATGGTGGGTGCGGAGTGGGTATAGCCAGCTGCACTGAACTTGAACCAGCCATCTGACTGAGTCATCGAGGTCGTTGCAGTTTTCGGTGCACCCGATTCATCAACAACGGCAACCTCTGACGTCACAGGGGAATCGTCAAGACCATAGAGACACTTAGCAATGTCTGAACGAAGAATGAGGTCATAGCGACCCTTGAATTCTGTTTTGCCATCCTTCTCGTAGTGCGGTGCAGCCACTTTGTAGTTGAGACTGGACGTTGTACTGTCAAACGTCGGCGGGCCTTCGGAGTACAGAGTGGAGTTCGTTGCAACGATGCCGGTCACTCCGACTCCTTCCGAAATACATTTCGGCGACCTAGTCATCTCTTGATAGCTGAGTGTGCGAACGCTCCATTGAGAAGGAATAGCTGATGCGGAATCCTTGATAAATGTGGTCCACAGCTTGAGTTGCTCAAAAGAAGATTCTTTATACGCAACAGGGTTGGATTGTGCATTGCGCAGTGTCGGAGCCAATAAGAGTGAGCCAGGTTGACGCGTCCCACAATTTGATGAACAGTTCGCGGTAAACCATTCTTGAACTGGTGTTGGTAGATCGGCCCACTGAGCGCCGGTCGACACGATGGGGACCTTCGTTGGCTGGGCAGAGATCTGCACCGTTGTGACGTTGTCTGCAGTTGTAATTGACGCGGTTGGGTCTGCAAGGCGACCGTGCAACCAGCCTGCTGGGACAGTTGAAAGGCGAACCTTCAGAGAGAACTTTGCCCCAACAGGGAAAGCACGCTTGAGAGCGCACTTTGAATCTTCACCCCAATTAGCGCATCGAATGCCTAGGTCCTGGTCTGCAGCAACTCCGCGAAAACGAATCTGTGACCTACCGTCAGGGCCTGCTGTTTCATGAAAGTCGTCCATGCACTGGCCATTGAACTGTGGGTTGCATGTTGTCTGATGAATATTTACAGGCGTGATGCTCGCAAAAAATGATCGTGATGGTTTCCGCGCATCACCGTTTACTTTCATTCCGCTAACGGTGACAACAACTTGGTAGTCAGAGCCTTCAGCATGAGGCAATCCATTGAGAGTCCACAAACTTGGTGGACGGCCGCTGGGTACGCCGTCGGTCGTTGAACCTGTGTAGTCATTCATTCCGCGAGCGGGAAAGAATTGCTTAAATGATCCGGCGATAGCAGCTCCGGCCGACGTTGTAGCCGCCACACTTTCGATGCAGTCGATGGTTGTCGTTGCGTCACAAGGTCCGAGAACAGCCTTGAAGCTGTAGTTACCTGAGCAAGATGCATCTGTGGTGCTTGTGCAGAGTTTGCTTCCCGTCTCTGTTGCGCCGGTGAGAAGCGACACATTGTCGCGAAGCCCAGAAATTTCGTTCAGTTCTATTCCATGAAACCCAGAAGCTGAAGTGACTTGGCTGGGGAATTGTTCATCTTCAGATGACACTGAGTTTGCGCTACTGCCCGAGACGGTCACTATAAGACCGAGCAAAGACGTGATCAGAACTGTTGAAATGAATTTCTTTTTCACTGAATTACCCCACTTGTATTTGAGTAATTACTAGCACAGTCGTCGTGAATAAATGGGGGCTAGGTCACTGGTACCACTGGTGTTAACACCCTTCCACAGAGAGTTGTGAGATCTCTGTGGCTGCTATATCGATACATCAATTCCGCAAGGATTGATGCAAGATCAGATTCGCTTATTGAGCAAGTGTTGCGCGACGCCTGCGACGAATCGTGGTGGGGATAACCAAACCGGCCATCGCTGCAAGCGCAATTGGGATGGTAATCAGGATTCGAGTGGCAGTAGATCCGCTGGAAAGTGCACCCACAGCAATGCCGATACCGATCACTAGATCTTCACCGGATTCATTGGCACTCTTGAGAACAAAGCGGTGATCTCCTGACGCTACGTCAGCTGGAATGCGGAAGGTTCCAGATATCTTTCCTGCCTTATCAACGGAAAGTGTTCCAAGTTGATTGGGTGTTGAGAACATCCAAGCCTCAACTTCAGTGCCAGGCTCTAGTCCTGAAGCGTCAAGGGATATGGAGTCTCCCGAATTCAAGCGCAAGTTGCCATCAGTATCGAGATCAATTCGTTCACCCGTAGATGAGATTCCGTAGATTCTGGCCTCCACGCCCGCCCCCGTGACGACGAGTGCGTTGTCTTCACGCGAAATCTGTAGTTCGACGTTCTGCCCCGCAATGAAAGCGCCGGCTTCACCTGGTGCCACTTGAGGTGCATCAGGTGTGGGAACTGTGGTGGACGTTGAAGGAGACGATGGGGTGGACGGTGATGATGCTGTTGTTGGGGTTGTTCTTTGAGTCGTAGGAATCTGGCTTTGAGCGACAGCGATTGTCGTTGAAGGAGAGTTGGACGTACCACCACTTGTCACTGCGCCTGCAGGGGTAGTGATTGGCGCACTCGAGTTCGGTGCAACTGTGGTTGAAGTTGTGCTGGTGGTCGTAGTCGTTGTTGTCGTGGTCGTTGAACTGACGACAGTGATTGTCTGTGAGGCCGTTGCTGCATCGCGAAGCAAGTATCCGGTGGCGTCAGCATGGACTGTGCAAGTACCGAGCGAAACAGCAGTGATGGTGCCATTCGATGCGATGGTGCACACTGAGGTTGTGCTGCTTCGATAAGTAACGCCTTGACCTGCAGGATCAACCGCTGGAGTCAATACGGCCAGGGTGGGGGTGTAGAGCTGATTCAAAGTTGTGGACGAATATGTCCAGCCTGTCGGCGTATTCAAAGACTGAGACGACGAACGCTCGTAAGCGCCGACATCACAACTTGAACCTTGTGGTCGGCTGATGCCGATTTGGTCTGTTCCTGTGCACCCGTTCCAAAAGTTAAGTGCAACGCTGCCACTTGAGAGAGGAACAGTTTTCGTTGCGTTGCCGCGATAGGCGAGCTCACCCAATTTCAAATCTGCAAAAGACACGATTGCTGAGTTGGTAGCAGGAGATGCCGGATACGTGGCAGTGAGGTTTGGACATGAGTTATCGGTAACAAGATTTCCACGGTTGCCGTGTGCTGTTTGCTGGCTGTTACACACGGGGATCATTGAGGGATTGCTCTGAGCAAGAATGCTGTGGTTGACCGTGAGGTCGCCATAAAGAACAGACGTTCCATTGGGGCCGATGTTGTCAACAAAGGTCGAGTTATTGATTGTTGCGTTTGCAAAGTTTGCGATGACCGCAGCGGCACTTCGAGACAAAGTTTCATTTCCGTAGAACGTGGAGGACTCAATAACAAGTCCGAATCCAAAGAGAGTTGCGACACCTCCGCCATCAAAATTTGCTGTGTTTGACTCAAATGAGGAATTGGTGATGGTTGAAGGAACAGTCTGGTAACTGCCAATCAATCGTGCAACTGCACCGCCCACAAAGTCTGCGTAGTTGTTCTTGAAATGTGAGTCGGTGATGTTTATTCGTGATTCACTCTCAACAAATATTGCCCCGCCACATCTGTTTCCATCTTCACACTCACCGAGTGAACCAGTTTGTGTTGCTCGACCATTAATGAAACTGATGCTGTCGATGGCAACTGTGATTTCATTTCCAGAATCTGGTGTCAGGTTGTTGTCATGAATCATCAAGATCTGCGATGACTCAAGTCCGTCGAGAGTTGTGGTTCGCGCGCCGGCACCACGGATAGTCAGACTTTTTGTCACTTGAAGACGCGACGAGATGGAGTACGTTCCAGCACAAATGAAGATGGTGTCTCCACTGCTTGCCGCGTTGAAAGCGGACTGAATTGCCGATTGGGTAGTACCGACATACCCCGGTGATGCACAACTTGTTCCTGCACCAACTGACCCGGTGGCTGCCACATAACGGGTGGTAGCCACTGCTGATACCGAACCTGTTGGGAAGGAGGCACCGATGGGGGCAATGAGGATGGTGGCGAGAACGAGACGGAGTAAGCCTTTGCGCATGGTGAGATTTTAACAGACATCGACTTTTATGAGAACCCCGAAACAGTGCGCTCTGGGCATGGTCCGAGGGGAATTCAGCGACGTTTGGAACGTGAAACGTCTTTTTTGGAACGCCCAATTTCACTGTGCTTGGTGAGACGGAACAGAAACCTTAGGTGGTCGATGTGGTGGTCGCTGTCCATCCTTCTGGCATCAGAGGTGCAAGAAATGTTTCAGATGAGATTGAACCCTTTGCCTGTCCGGCATTCCAGATGTCGTATCGAGGGTCGGAGTATTGACTAAAGAATTCAGTGACCTTCTGGTGCAACTGTGCAACAACGTGAGAATACTCAGGTTGATCAGCCACGTTCTCTGTTTGTAATGGATCGCTGTTGTGATTGAAGAGAACATTCGGCCCCGCCCCCGGAAGACGACACCAATACGAGAATTGATCTGTCCGCACTCCGCGGGACTCTTCTTGTTCAAAAAACACTTCGCTGCGCTGATGGTCTTCGCCTTGAAGCAATGCCTTAAAAGAGGTACCTGCTGACTGGTCAAATTGCCGCGTAGTCCCAACCATGTCGAGAACTGTCGATGGCAGGTCGATTTGACTGCACAATGCATCCGATACGTAATTGCTGGGCAATGAAGGATGGCGAACAATGAAAGGTATTCGCACTGCGGCGTCATATAAATGAGATGGCCGAGTTTGGATCGTATGGCCCCAGAGTCCGTGTTGTCCGTAGAGGTTCGCTTGGTCTGCTGTGTAGATCACGATTGTGTCCTCGAGCAGATTCTTATCCTTTAGTGCGGCGATGATTTGCCCCACTCCATCATCGACAATTGCAATTTGTGCACACACATTGGCCATTGATGCAGGGTCATTGTGCATCCTCATCAAGTTGTACAGCATGTGCCGGCTGTAGCGATTCGGGTCATCAGGGCCACGAATAAGGCTCAACATCTCATCCGAGATTGCTGTGCGCGGAAAAGTGTCGAACTTCTTGTCTATGAACATTTCATAGAAGCGATTACGGAAATCCGGACCGAGGTTTGTCGGAGGTAGCAAATACGGTGCGTCGTAGTTGACCATCAAAAAGAAGGGGTGATCTCCACGTTCTTCGATGTAGTCGACAGCTCTCTCTGTGAAGAAGTCAACAATGTGTCTGTCTTTCACTTCGTATTCTTCGCCGTGATCAATGACTTGGTTGTCGTAGAAGTCTTCGGTATGACCGCGTACGAATGTGACGGTCTCGTCAAACCCGGGAATTGGGATACGGGGTTGACCAAGATGGTGTTTGCCCACCATGGCAGTCTGATAGCCCGAGTTTTGGAGGACCGTTGCTAGCGAATCAAACTCTTGTATCGCAGACCATGTATCTGGCCAATTACGCAAATCCACATCTCGCAACCAACTGTGAACACCATGTTGTGAGGGCATTAGTCCCGTCAACAGCGATGCTCTACCGGGCGAACACATTCCATTGGTGCAATAGAACCGTGACAGCATGACTCCTTGTGATGCAAGGTCATCGATGTGTGGTGTGTGCACCTCATGATTGCCGTAGCAACCCAGTAAGTCCGGCGGCTGATTGTCGGCCGTGATCAGAACGATGTTCGTCATTGCTGTGCTATCGACGAGACTTAGCAATGACGCGATCTGCGGCCAGGTAGCCAGATGAAATTGCACCGTCCATGTAGCCATTCCATTCTGCAGCTGTCTCTGTTCCGGCCCATTCAATGAGACCAAATGGGCGAGTGAGTTCTTCGCCCAGTTGAGTCCATACGCCGGGCCCAAGATGGCCTCCGTAGCAACCGCCGCTCCATTGTTCTGCTGTCCAGTCAAGCTCGACTACTTCATTAGGAGATGCAGCCGCCGGACCGAATAGGTCGACCAATGTGTTGAGGAAGATCTCTCGACGTTCTTGGACACTCAAAGAAGAGGCCTTTCGAGCGTGTGCACCTTCAAAGAATCCCAACAACATTCCGCTTCGACCATCTGGAGGAGAGTTATCGAAAGTGATGGAGACTGGGTGATCAAGAGAGACGCCGAATCCAGACATTTTGTCGTCTCGCCAAAACGGCGTGTCATAGGTGGCAATGATCTTGATAACGGCACCCATGGGAACATTCTGAACAAGTTGTTGACGTGCTGTTGGCAGTGGTGGCGCAAATGCAATTGCTCCAATCAAATGCTGTGGGATTGTCACAATTGCTGCATCTGCTGAATACTCAGATTGAGTCGTCCGAACAATGACGCCTTGGTCAGACTGAGAAATGCTGACAACTGGTTCATTGAGATGAAGATGATTGCCAAGCTGGTTTGCCATCGTCTCAGAAATAAGTTGCGATCCTCCGACAATGCGGCTCTTCTGCGCGCCTTCTGCGGTACCCATCAAACGGTCGAGCATGCCGCCAGAGTGACAATAGAAAAGAAAATGCAACAGCGATATTTCTGTTGCTTCTGCACTAAAGATTGCTGCAGTAATAGCTCGCCAGAAATCTCGAGACTGTTCGAAACGTAAGTGCTGGCGTAGCCATGTCTCGAGTGTTTGTCCATCCCATTCAGTTGCCTTTGGAGATGCCCATGGCTCATCGAGTGGAACTTTGGCAGCCATTCTCTCGAGACGCTTTTGTGAAATGCCTACTTCTACAAGGACATGTGGTGGCAGACCGAACGTGTCTCCTGTGAACTTCTTGATCTTTCCTTTCAGCGAGACGATGTAATCGCCCTCGTCAAAGGTGTCGAAGGTCGACAATCCCAATTCATCTATGAGCGCAAGAGCATGATCTTGTGTGGGCCCCACCCATTGGCCACCGACTTCTACGATTGACCCGTCGCTGAAAACATGATTGAGAGTTCTTCCGCCGACTCGATCACGCGCTTCCAGAACTTCTACTTCGACGCCAGATGCAACAAGACGGCGTGCTGCCGACAGTCCGGCGAGCCCAGCACCGATAACAACAACTTTCATAATTCCCCCTATTAAGTTGATTGACTAGTTAATCTAACAAACAATTTCAGCCTCAAAATCACCTAGATTTCAGGCGAACTAAGGAGATGTATGGGTCGGCCCAGTCTGCGCATTATTCGACAAGAAGAACTCCTCGACGCGGTGGTGGGGATTATCACGACCAAGGGGGTCGCAGGACTCACTGTTGCCGACGTTGCAAAGTTGGCGGGGACTCAGCCATCGAAAGTGCATCACTATCTTGGTTCTCGAGAAGAGATGATTGCCGCAGCTATTGATCGGGCGACGAATTCTGTTGAAGAGATTGTGGTGAATGCTTTGTCATCCCTCGAACCGCATCATCGACTTGATGCACAGATTGAGATTTTGTTTGGCGCGGATCTTTTGGAGCCTCACATCAACCAATTAATTGATCAGTTGATTGCTGCGACATACATAGATGAAGCCATCCGTGTCAATGTCAGTCGGATGTATCAGAGATTTCTCGAAATCCTGATTGATAGTTTCGAACTGGCAGTTCCCAATCTTCCTATCGAAGAACGTCATCAGGCCGCACACACGATTCTTGCTCTTGCTCATGCGACGCCGACTTTTGAATGGCTCAGCCTTGATTCGAGAAACATCTACGAGGGACGTTTGGCGGCAGAAAAGATTGTGTCTGATGCAAGAGCGCGATGTCAGGAAATCACCAAATGAAAAAGACGACCATCGGACTCGTTCTCTATCCCAAGTTCACTGCGCTGGACATCGTTGGTCCTTTTCAAACGTTGGTGGATGTTCCCGGCTTGGACGTCTTCTTTATTGCCGAAACAGCCGGACCAGTGATGGATCACACAGGCCGACTCACATTGAACGCCACCCACACATTTAGTGAAATAGAAACACTTGACGTTGTGGTTGTGCCGGGTGGTTTTGCAGATCGTGAGGTCGCTCCAGATAACGCCATCGTGCAATTCATCAAACGGGTTCACCCAAAAACACAATGGACCACCAGTGTCTGCACTGGTTCCATCTTTCTCGCTCATGCAGGTGTGTTGGATGGTCTTGACGCGACGACTCACTGGGGTTCATATGATCGACTAGCTGAACTAGGGGCTACTCCCACTGATCGTCGTGTCGTACAGGTGGGCAAAGTTATTACCGCAGCAGGGGTTTCTTCGGGCATTGATATGGGCCTGGTACTCGTTCAACAACTCGCTGGCGACGAGACGGCGAAGGCTATTCAGTTAGCGATTGAATATGACCCTCAGCCCCCGTTTGATTCCGGGTCGCCTTCGAAGGCCACTCCTGAACTAGTTGCCCTCGTTTCGGAGATTTTTAGCCAGAGAACATGATTCTCTTGGTCTTCATAGCCACCTTTCTTTCTGCATCTAGTTGGCGCTAGTAACCTTTAGGGAGACAGTGCAAGGTGTGTCGGCGAATTTCGCACCACATTTCGCACCATTCCCCGCTCCCGTGGCGATGGTGTGAATCTTGAAGATGTGGATGATGGGGCAGGCGAATTGATGCATGAATCAACCACATAAAGTAAAAATTTTTCTTCACATAATTGGACTCAGGTCAGTCTGTTCTCAATGAGATAATTCAGAAATGATGAAGTCAAAACTTGCTGTAGCCGCCGTTTTTCTGGCGGTAACCGCATTATCCAGTGTGCAACCAGCACAGGCGGACACCGAAATCTTTTTGGAAGATTTCGGTCCATCTTGGGTTCCAGGAAGTCAATGGGCCTTAGCTGAAGGCTCGTCGTTCTCGGCACAAGTGAACACTGACGGAGCGCAAACTCCGAATTCAGCGTTACGACTTACTTCAGCGACCCAGCAAAGAGCGGGTGGACTTTTGTACAGGACTCCTGTTCCAACTGAATTTGGCTTGGATATGGCCTTTCATTTCTCGATGTGGGGTGGCAACGGCGCAGATGGCATTAACTTCTTTCTGCAGAGAGGAACGGAAACATCATCACGAATGCCGCCAGGCGGAACTTTGGGTTACAGCGCTGACAGAAACCAGAGCCCAAATCTCAATGGGCTCAGTAATGGCCTCATTGGTATTGGCTTCGACATGTTTGGCAACCACGGCAACGCCAGCTTTGACGGAACAGGATGCCCTACCTCGACACGCCCGGGCGCTAATGCTTTGGTCGTACGTGGACCTGGAAACTTAATGGCTGGTTATTGCATTCTGAGTACGTTGAAGCAAGTAAATGACACAACTACTGCTGTGAATACAAAATGGGATCATGGAACCTCTTCGCGCGCGGGCCGTGCTCGCTCGGTTCGAATTGTGTTGGATACCGCAACAGTTAGTCCTCGGCAGTTAAAGATTTGGCTCTGCGCTTCGGGTCAGGTGTGTTCAACGACCGGAACGCCAGCAGTTGCTATCGACGCGCCGGCAGAACTTCTTGCTTCACCAACAGTTCGCTTTGGATTCGCCGCTTCAACTGGTGGATATACAAACAATCACGAGATTTGGGGATTGCAAATCAGGTCACAAGTGGCTGTGACTTACTCGTTGTCATATGACTTGGGTGGCGGAACTGGAACAGTACCCGCCGCGGTTACAGGTCTCA
>Ga0208481_1000208_pt1 | contig 18231 bp, 19 predicted proteins | sample LakMenEpi02Jun10_FD_150662 | JGI IMG/M metagenome (GOLD analysis project Ga0208481, IMG submission 150662) | Freshwater microbial communities from Lake Mendota, WI - 02JUN2010 deep hole epilimnion (SPAdes) | ecosystem: Environmental > Aquatic > Freshwater > Lake > Epilimnion/Euphotic zone ... | reverse complement strand
CAGAAGAGAGTTAATGGGCTGAACAAGAACGTCAAGAAAAAGAACGGCTAATAATTTACTTAAATTGATCCGAGTAATTTACCTTAAATATTAGGGTGAGTTAGCGTAACGCACCTGATTGAAATTAATAATAGTTGTTAATTGTTCGTAATTGTCCGTTGTCAGTTGTCAAAAGAAAAAATACTTTATTGATACTTTTTGCAAATTTCCTAATTACTGCAACTCTTTAATTATTTTCTGGTCAATAATTCCATGATAACAACTGACCACAATGATGATCCTGAAATCACCAGAATATTTAATACATAGAAAATGGATGACTCACGCCCTAGAATTAGCACGAGTAGCGGGTGATGCTGGTGAAGTTCCTGTTGGTGCTGTAATTGTTGATACAGGTAATCGACTGATTGCGGTCGGTGAAAATCGCAAAGAACGGGATCAAGATCCTACTGCACACGCAGAAATTATGGCGATTCGGGCTGCTAGTCAAATTTTACAAAGTTGGCGCTTGCATCAATGTACTTTATATGTCACTCTAGAACCCTGTCCAATGTGTGCTGGTGCTATAGTTCATGGCCGATTAGGAAAATTAATTTATGGTGTAGACGATACCAAAACTGGCGCAATTCGTACTGTTATCAACATTCCCGATCACCCTGTTTCTAATCACCATCTAAAAGTGCTAGGAGGTATTCTCGAATCAGAGTGTCGAGAACTCTTACAAGGTTGGTTTGCCAGCCAACGTCAGTACAAACGATAGACACATATAAAACTGTCCAGATGGGAAAACGGAAATTGCCCAAGAAAATATACGGTGGACATAATCAAGTTTGTGTAATATTTCATTAGCTCAAAAACCAGCCACCGTTATGATTAAATTATACTCCGCTTTTATTAATCGCTATTCAAAAACTACAAATAACCATGCAAGTAACCACTTCGACTTGCCGCTGCGATCATTAGCGGCTGAGAATAGATCACGGGTTTCTCCTTGGTTAATGCCTTTAGCCTATTTTCTAGGACGTTACATAGTTTTGCCATCTTTCTTTAGACATATTCAAGTGACTGGACGCGAAAATATCCCGACAAGTGGACCTGTCGTACTTGCACCTACCCATCGTTCCCGTTGGGATTCATTGGTTTTACCCTACGCTACTGGTCGTTGTGTCACTGGTAGAGATCTGCGATTTATGGTAACAAGTAGTGAATGCCGGGGTTTACAAGGTTGGTTTGTGCTAAGAATGGGGGGTTTTCCTGTGAATATTCAAGCTCCGGCGATCGCTACTCTCCGTCATACAATAGAGTTGATGCAACAAGGGGAAATGTTAGTTATTTATCCCGAAGGTGACATTCATCATGATGGTCAACTTCATCCCCTCAAACCGGGAATCGCTCGTTTAGCTATCATGGCTGAATCTAGCTACCCAGAGCTAGGAATTAAAGTTATACCTGTAAGTATTCAATACAGCGAACCCTATCCTCATTGGGGTACTGATGTGAATATTCATATTGGCGAACCTATTAAAGCCGCAGATTATCTGAATGGAAATTTAAAACAAGAAGCCAAAAGGCTGACAGCAGATTTAACCCATAAATTAAAACAATTAAGTCATCAAGAAGTAGAAATTAGCGATCGCATTTTTGCAGAAATTCATAATTAAAATCAGGTAGGGGCGCAAGCCCTGCGCCCATTCATAAGCTACAATCAGGAAAATTCCTCCCCTAGTTCCCATTACTTACAGGTATTTAACAAATATAATCCGATTTCAGGAATTTTTTTCAGTTAATATGTAAAAGCTAAAACCTGTAGCCAAAATATTTGGTAGCCATATTACATAACTGTAGATATTTCCTGAAATAATTAAAGCATTAATAACCGCCTCAAATATTTTCATTAACCCCAGAATTACTAAAGTAACTGTAAAACTATTATATTTAATCCTTGGTTGCAAATTAATTCCTATAGCTGTACCCAAAAAAGCCAATACAGCGCAGGAAATAGGTAAGGTAAATCTTTTTTGAAGATTAACTTGTAATTTGATTAGATTCGAGATATCTCCTGCTTTTTTTGCAACTAACAATCGTTGATAAATTTGAAATATATTCATTTCTCTATGATCTAATTTTTCCCTATCTAGTTGAAATTGCCGAGATATACTAGAAAGATTAAGGCGAATTTCATCAAATTTAATTCCCTGACCATAAGAACCATCTGGATTAATTATACTCTTGACACCATTATAAAAAAACCAATATTTGTTTCCTTCATTCCATTCAGCAAATTTAGATTTTATAATTACCTTCAATCCCCGATTATCTCTAATTAATAAGGTAACTTCTTGCATTTTTCCATCACTAAATCTCTCTGAGTAAAAGAAGTATTTAAGATAATTATCTTGATCAGATATTTGTTCATAATTTCTGTTGGCTAATTCTTTATAAACAATGTGATCACTTTTAAGATCCCATCTATTTACATTCATCACTTCTTCTAAGGTAATAGCAGCTTTATAGTTAGAGATAGGGACAATACCCTCATTAACAATAAATAGGATTAATGAAAGAATAAGACTTAGATGAATCGCTGGACAGATTAATTTATACAAACTTATTCCACAACTTTGTAAAGCAATAATTTCACTGGTAATTGATAATTTATTATAAACGAATATTGTGGTCATTAAAATAGCAATTGGTACAGCCAAAACAATAAACTCAGGTACTTTAAGAATGTGTAAATATATTAAAGTACCGAAAGATATTTGTTCCGTCAGGAGAAAACTAAATTGCTCGAATGATATACCAATTGATTCCGCAACAACAGTAACAATAACGATGGTAAATAGTAAAATCGGGGTAATTTCTGAGATTAAATAGCGCTCTAGTAACGATATGTGAGGAAAAATATTTATTTTTTTCATTTATCATTTTGCTGGTTATGTAGTTGCAGCAGTTGACGATATTTTGATATACAGATATTAGTGATAAAAATTTTGTGGTGTGCTTATTAATCTTATTTTTGTTTTTCGTAAACTGCTGGTTAAGTTATTTTTGGAAATGTTGGGTTTCGCTGTCGCTCTACCCAACCTACGACTAGACTACTTTAACTTTTGATAAAAGCAACTGCTTGATCATATGCTGTATTAACCTGAGCAACGCAAGCTTGAACCACAGAACCAAAAGGGTTTCCTCCTAGTGAAGTACACTGCATTGTTAAATCCCTCCTTGTAGCAATAATATCACTAATGGTTGTACTCTTAGTAATGGTTTCTGCATAATTTAACGAGGGAACCCTAACAGTTAAAGTTTGAGGGGTAGTTTGACGGGGATCTTGAGGGGGATTTTGAGAGGTAGTACTAGGAGTATTACTTGATGTACCTCCACCACAGGAGGTAATCATTAAACCAACCAGTAGAAATCCGAAAAGCCCATGAGTTGAAAAAATTCTTAACATAAAGTAGTTTTACATAGGTTTACTTATCCCACTCTAAATCTAAAAATCTCAACTCCTGTCTAAGTAATGATTGTCTTGTGACTGTTTTATGATTAACTTGGAGGTCGTTGAAAAAGTTTTTGATTGTAATATTAGACACTTGTTAATTATTCAATCTGCTTCTTTCAAAGGGATTTTAGAGGCATATAAGATTTGTTGATACATGATGAGAGACTTTTTATGAGAGAATAAATACTGTCAGTAATAATATGTTTTTAGGTGATGAAAAGCCATAATAATGATCAAAAAAAGAAAAGAATTACCGTGACAGCCTCTTGTCAATGTATAAAGAAGGCCGAAATGGCTTTAATTAGACTAGGATTTGAATCAAAATCCAATTTTGCTAAATATCATTTATCTAGAACAACAGTTACCAAATTTTTTCAGGGTCAACCAATTTCAGTTGACTCCCTGAAAAGGATATGCAGAGAGTTAGAATTGAATTGGGAAGATTGTTTACCAACAGAAGAAATAATTAATAATAACCAAGAGAAAAAGACAAGAGAAAATAACAATTATTCCAATTACCAATTACCAATTACCAATTACCAATTACCAATTATAGCATTTCCTAGTCTAATGAAGTACAAAACTATCTGCGTTTATCAGCGTCCATCTGCGTTTAATTATTATTGCTTGTACTTCACTAAAATAGGAATTGATATACCAATTAGCGGTTCCAATTACGAATTATTTATTACCTACTCCAATTACCAATTCCCAGTAATTAAGTTTTCCCACATCTAGAACAGCATAATCAATAACTTGTAATTGCCATTTACCTTTTGCGGGTAGAGAAAGTAATTGTTTGAGGGCAGGATGCGATCGCACTGTGTAAGTGTTTTGTAATTGATTACGACGACCTAATATCCGACTTTGTAATAAAATCCGCTGATTATTAGGAGCAATTAAATAAATTTCTAAATCTCCTAAAAAATCATGGGTGATATTCACGGTAACTTGGATATCTGTAACATTAACAACTTCATTAATAGCGATCGCACTTTTAATTCCCTGTCTATTATTATCAGGAATATCCACAACTTGAGTATTTTTGATCTGGATTTGTTTATTAGTAATTTTAGCAACTAAATTCATTTGCTGTGCTCGTCTCACAGCTTTAGCTGCATTAACTTTGCCATAACCAAACCATTGACTATAACCATTACTATCATAAGTACCTCCACGAATACCTAACTGAGCGTCAGCACTATCATCAACAATTTTATCAGCGGTATCTTGAAGAATTCGTTTAACTTGTTGTGCGGTTAAATCAGGATTAGCTGATAATACCAAAGCCGCTACTCCTGCCACAATGGGAGTAGAACTGGAAGTACCACCAAAGTTTTTAGTAAAATTTCCCGCATCATAACCAGCCGCACCTATTTGATCTGTTGTAAATACTCCCAATCCAAATAGAGAAGAAACAATTGCCGGTTGTGTATAAACAAAACCAGTTTCTTGAAACCACATTCCTGGGGGAGCATTATTACTAGGAGCGCAAACAGAAACATTACTTCCCCAATTACTATAAGCTGCTTTTTTATTCAAACTAGTAGAGGCAGATACGGTAATTACATCAGGATGAACTGCAAAACCGCTTAACCAATTTGTCTTACCTTGGACAATATTTTTCGGCCAATTCTGTTCATTTACAGTCCCATTAATTGGACGATTAGCATTTCCTGCTGCGAAAATAATGACACATCCTTTACCATTGCGTCCATTGGTAGCAGCCCGATTAATAGCGGCTTTTTGTCGGATAGAAAGGGGAAAATAAACAGCAGAAGCTCCCCAACTGCAAGAAATTACACTGGCACCTTTATCCACTGCCCAATTAAAAATATCTTCAATTGATTGATCATCTAAAAAACCAGTGGTGCGAATGGGCATCAGGGCACAACCAGGAGCAACCCCAATAATTCCTGAACCATTTTCTTCAGCTACAGCTAGTCCGGCACAGGCTGTACCATGACTGGTTTCTTTTTCTCCTGGTAGGGGTAAAAAATCATTTTCTTTTAAATCTCTAGGGGCAACAATTTTACCTGTACCTTGAAAATCTGGATGTTTTAAATCAAAGGAATCATCTACTACAGCCAGGATTATAGAACGTAGACCACGAGTGGTATCCCAAGCTTGTTCTACAGAAATATGAGAACCAGCTATTAATTGATTACCACTATTATGATTGAGATACCATTGTTGAGAATAAAGGGAATCTTTGGGTTTATAATGGGGTTCTTGTTGAATGAGAATATTTGGTTCAGCCGCTAAAACTTCTGACAGTTTTTGTAATTGATTTGTGATTTTAATTGGGTTTTGTGTGGCTTGTTTACTAACAAGAAAAACAAAGGTATTCGGTATACCCACAACTGGTTGATCCTGAACTAAATTTAATGTACTGGCAATGGTATTAATTTTATTATTATCTACCCAAGTAGCAAATTGAATTGTTATTTGATCACTGAGATAAACAAAAGTCCCAGGATTATTTTCCAGTGTATAAACATGACTAACAAAGTCTACTTGTTCATCAGCACGGAGTTGAGACATAACTGCATCTAGTTGATTAGGAAAAACTGTATACAGTTCTAGTTTTGCTTGCGGAATACTCCGCCGCCATACCCCTCCCGGAATTTGTGATAATTTTTCCTGGGGAAAATTAGCATTAGGACGGATAGTAAAACGATACAGCGTTTTTTCTAGCATTAATTCTTCACCCCCCCGTTGTAAGGTCAATGCCTCGCTGTTATTTGCTACATCTGATTCGGGAAAATCCGCAGAATTAATCTGATCACTCATAAGGATTTGGAGATTGTTTCTAGATATTTTAGACTGGGAAGTGTTAATTAAGTCCCATTAGCTGATCTTAGGTGGAGGGTAAACCATTTTGTGCTACTGTTGCTAATCTACCCGGTTCTTCAAATAAATGGGTGGTTCTAGGAATAATACCCAACTTTGCCTAACTTAAATCTCCACAAATCAGTTAAATTAGCAGTATGCTGCAATTGAGCAATCATAGGGACAAATATGCCAAGAACACAGAAAAACGATAACTTTGTTGACAAATCCTTTACAGTTATGGCAGATATTATCCTCAAGATATTGCCAACTAACAAAAAAGCTAAAGAAGCGTTTGTTTATTATCGAGATGGAATGTCCGCACAGGCAGAAGGCGAATATGCTGAAGCACTAGACTATTATACAGAAGCCTTAGAAATGGAGGAGGACTCTAATGATCGCAGTTATATTCTCTATAATATGGGATTAATTTATGCCAGTAATGGCGATCATCACAAGGCTTTAGAATACTATCATCAGGCTATTGAGTTAAATCCACAATTACCCCAAGCTTTAAATAATATCGCCGTGATTTATCATTTTCAAGGTGAAAGAGCTAAGGAAAGCGGAGATCATGACGGTGGTGAAGCATTGTTTGATCAAGCAGCGGATTATTGGATTAGAGCAATTCGCATGGCTCCCAATAATTATATTGAAGCTCAAAACTGGATCAAAACCACCGGGCGATCGCAAATTGACGTATTCTTTTAACCATAGTTTTACGACAACTGACAACTAACAACTGATAAATTATGATTGATCGTGAACAAGTTCGTAAAGTTGCTAATCTCGCTCGTTTAGAATTGACAACAGAAGAAGAAGCACAATTTACCACTCAATTAGGTAGTATTCTGGATTATATAGAACAACTAAATCAACTGGATGTTACCAATGTCGCACCGACAACCAGAGCTATTGATGTTAGCAATATCACCAGAGAGGATATTCTTCAACCCTATGCAGACAGAGAAGCAATTCTCAATAGCGCGCCTCAACAGGAAGGTGATTTTTTCCGAGTTCCTAAAATTCTTAATGCTGATTAACTAAAAACTGATGGAATATAGGGAAATAGAGAAAAATTTTTTCTTTCTCCTTCAACCCAACTGCAATATCAATACAAAAGAGTAGAGACGCTCTGGTGAACGTCTCTACATCCCCGTAGGGACAGGGGATTAGGGGATTAGGTTTTTGGGTATGGAATTAATATAGCAGATGATTTTTTATTTGCCAAGTATTTGAGAACTATATATCATTTAAATCCCGCTTCACCATCCAAAATTGGCACTAATATCTGCAATGGCGAGGTGAGAAGCTAATTTGGAACCGATTTCATGTATTTAAACATCTTAATTTCTCTTTGCACCTGGAGCATGAGATAAAAAATCCGCTGTAACTTCAGACCAAAATTCCCCAAACCCCAACCCTGTAAATGCTAAAATCAATGACTTGATTCCTTAAAGATAACAATTATGGCATCCATCCGCGAATTGCACGAACAGATAATCACTAAAGAACGTTCTGCTGTTGAAATTACCCAAGAAGCATTAAATCGGATTCAAGAATTAGAACCAAAATTGCATAGTTTTCTCACTGTCACGACAGAACAAGCCTTAAAACAAGCTCAAGCTGTAGATGCAAAAATCGCTGCGGGAGAAGAAATTGGCATCTTAGCCGGGATTCCCATCGGTATTAAAGATAACTTATGCACAAAAGGGATTGTCACCACCTGTGCTTCCCGGATTTTAGAAAATTTTGTCCCCCCTTACGAATCCACCGTTACCCAAAAACTAGCTGACGCTGGGGGTGTCATGGTGGGTAAAACCAACTTAGATGAGTTCGCTATGGGGAGTTCTACAGAAAACTCCGCTTATCAAGTCACCGCTAATCCTTGGGATTTATCCCGTGTTCCTGGTGGTTCTTCCGGTGGTTCAGCCGCAGCCGTAGCAGCAGATGAATGTGTGGTTTCTCTGGGTTCTGATACCGGAGGTTCAATTCGTCAACCGGCTTCTTTCTGCGGTGTGGTAGGAATGAAACCGACCTATGGCTTAGTTTCCCGTTATGGTTTGGTGGCCTATGCTTCTTCTCTTGACCAAATTGGACCCTTTGGCCGCAGTGTGGAAGATGCAGCTATATTATTAACTGCGATCGCAGGTTATGATCCCCAAGATTCTACCAGTCTCAAGGTCCAAATTCCTAACTATGCAGCTAATTTAAAAGCTGATTTCAAAGTTGGCAAAAAATTGAGAATTGGTGTAATTACAGAAACCTTTGGTGCAGGTTTAGATCTTCAAGTAGAAGCCGCTGTCACTAAAGCTATTCAACAACTACAAGAATTAGGTGCAGAAATTCATCCTATTTCCTGTCCCAGTTTCCGCTATGGTTTACCAACTTACTACATTATCGCCCCCTCGGAAGCTTCAGCTAATTTAGCCCGTTACGATGGCGTTAAATATGGTTTACGTTCTCCTAATGCGGATAATCTTTTATCAATGTATACCCGGACTCGTTCTCAAGGTTTTGGAGCAGAAGTAAAACGCCGGATTATGATTGGTACTTATGCCCTTTCTGCCGGTTATTATGATGCCTATTATTTGAAAGCGCAAAAAGTCCGCACTCTAATTAAACAAGACTTTGAAAAAGCTTTTGCAACAGTAGATGTTTTAATTTCTCCCACCGCACCCACTACCGCATTCACAGCGGGAGAAAAAACTACCGATCCTTTGAGTATGTATTTAAATGATTTAATGACTATTCCCGCTAATTTAGCTGGTCTACCAGGAATTAGTTTACCTTGTGGTTTTGATAGTCAAGGTCTACCAATTGGGCTACAAATAGTTGGTAAAGCATTGGGAGAGGAGCAACTTTTCCAAGTAGCTTATGCTTATGAACAATCAACTAACTGGCATTTACAAAAACCAAAAATTGTTTAATTTGTCAGTTGTTAGTGGTCAGTTGTTAGTGGTCAGTGGTCAGTTGTTAGTTGTTAGTTACCAATCTACCAATCACCAATCACCAATCACCATAGAAGTCTCAAAAGTATGAGATCATCAAGATCATATACACTGTTTTTCCAAACTTAACAATTATCAAAGCAATATAAACAAATGGAACAAAATCGTCAGTCAACCGTAATCATTACAGGTGCTTCTTCGGGAGTTGGTTTACAAGCAGCAAAAGCTCTCGCTAATAGAGGACAATGGCACGTTATCATGGCCTGCAGAGATCTCATTAAAGCCGAAAAAGCTGCCAAAAGCGTGGAAATGCCTACAAATAGCTACACACTCATGCACATTGATTTAGGATCTTTAGAAAGTGTCAGGCAATTTGTTAACAATTTTAGAGCTACTGGTAAAACTGTAGAAGCTTTGGTTTGCAATGCTGCTATTTATATGCCTTTGCTTAAAGAGCCTTTATTTTCTCCTGAAGGATATGAATTAACTGTCACTACCAATCATCTAGGACATTTCTTATTATGTAATCTGATGTTACCAGATTTGCAAAAGTCACCTGCTGCTGATAAAAGATTAGTAATTCTAGGAACTGTTACCCACAACCCAGATGAATTGGGAGGGAAAATTCCCCCTCGTCCAGATTTGGGTAATTTTGAGGGTTTTGCAGCAGGTTTTCAAGATCCCATTACAATGATTGATGGTAAGAAGTTTGAACCAGTTAAGGCTTACAAAGATAGTAAGGTATGTAATGTGCTAACTATGCGCGAATTACATAACCGTTTTCATCAATCCACTGGAATTACTTTTAGTTCTCTTTATCCTGGTTGTGTGGCTACAACGGCTTTATTCCGTAATCATTACCCTCAGTTTCAAAAACTTTTCCCTCTGTTCCAAAAATATATTACTGGAGGATTTGTAACTGAGGAATTATCAGGAGAGCGTGTTGCTATGGTAGTTGCTGACCCTGAATACAAACAATCTGGTATTTATTGGAGTTGGGGAAATCGTCAAAAGAAGGACGGAACATCTTTTGTACAAAAGGTTTCTCCCCAAGCACGAGATAATGAAAAGGGTAATCGAATGTGGGATCTTAGCTACCAGTTGGTTGGCTTAGGGAAGGAATCTGAAAAGGTAAAATCTCTCATCTAATTACTAATTGATAGTTGATGGTTGATAATTTAAAGTTATCAATTATCAATTATCTGTTATCCATTATTAATCGTTGGCTTTACATTATCATTTGATTGCCTTACATTATCATTTGATTGCCTTACATTATCATTTGATTGCCTTACATTATCATTTGATTGCCTTGCATTACTAATTACTGGCTTTGCATTCTTTCCTTCTATATTGAATAAAACAGCGGAAAGGATTTAGCATCTTTAGGCTTAACATACACTTTGTTTTGTGGTTCTAGCTTTAATTCATCAAACCGTTCTCGTGTTAAATGGGCTGTCATCATTTGTCCATCATCTAAGGTTAATTCTACTTGGATTTCCCAACCTAAATGAATAATTCTGCTAACTGTAGCTGGTACTGTCGTTACATTAGCAACAGTTTCGATAATGATATCTTGAGGACGCAAAAAGGTTTCTGGATGTGTTGACTCAAATCCGCTACTTTGGAAAATTTTAGCAGAACTAGGTAATATATTTACAGGACCGATAAAACTCATTACAAATGCTGATGCAGGATGATCATAAATCTGTGCTGGTGTTCCTACCTGTTCAACTTTACCTTTATTCATAACTACAATTTCATCAGCAACCTCCATGGCTTCTTCCTGATCATGAGTAACAAAAACTGTAGTAACATGAACTTCATCATGCAGACGACGCAACCAAGCTCGTAAGTCTTTACGAACTTTAGCATCAAGTGCGCCAAAAGGTTCATCTAATAATAGTACATTGGGTTCTACTGCTAATGCTCTAGCTAAAGCTACCCGTTGTCTTTGTCCCCCAGACAATTGTGAAGGATAGCGATCGCCTAATCCGCTTAATTGCACTAATTCTAGTAGTTGTTCTACCTTACCTTGAATTTTCTTTTGAGAAGCTTTGCGAATTTCCAAACCAAAAGCGATATTTTTACGCACAGTTAAATGTTTAAATAGTGCATAATGTTGAAACACAAAGCCAATATTTCGTTCTTGGACACTTTGATAAGTAGCATCTTTCCCTGTGAGAATAATTCTACCGTGATCTGGCATTTCTAAACCAGATATTAACCGTAATAAAGTAGATTTACCAGATCCAGATGGACCGAGTAGAGCTACGAGAGAACCACTTTGAATTTCCAGATTTACCTGTTCAACGGCCTGGAAACTACCAAATTGTTTAGAGACATTTTCGACTACTATACCCACTGGTTTTACACCTCTGCAAATAATCTACGGTTTTTAAGTAGGAATACCGTACTTTATTACTTATATCACAAATATTTGTAGTTGTATCATACTGGCATTATTAAAATTTATGAATTAAGTAGCCAAGTCCCAGGGTCTTTGGTTCAAGTCAGGTAGAAAAAGTAAAATTCTCAATTAATTAATGTATAATTATAAATTATAGATACCCAATTTACAGTGCTTCCCGGTGTCATGAGATACATATATAGCGGGCAAGATGCCCGCACCACAAGAGTTTCATGATTTAACTTTGTACCTCCTTAGATCGGAAAACACTGTATCTAAGTTTTTTAAAAACGATCTCTTTCCAACTGGTCAATAACTCTTTGTAAATACCAATCATCTGACATTCCTGGATGATTATCTTCTTGTTGCTGAATTAGGCGTTTTGCGATTTCCCATTGTCCCCCCACTAACCGCAAAAGTCGCTGACGTAAAACCTCATATTTCTGATTATTAATTGCGGGATTAAATGTTTGGATTGTTTGTAACTTATTTAATACTTGTTGATAATTTTCCCAGTCTTCTTGTTCACAATAAATACTAGCGGCTTTTTGATAATCAGATACAGCATTTTGAGTTTCTTCTAATAATGTATAGGCAAGACCACGATTGTAGTAAGCTGGAGCATAATTATGATTAATTTGCAATGCTTGACTATAATCTTGAATTGCATTTACACAATTACCCATTTCTCGATAAATATTACCTCTAGCAACATAAACTAAAGAATCTTCTGGTTGCATTTTTAAAGCTTGGTTTAAATCAGATAATGCACCTTGATAATCACCAAGTTGACAACGAGCTTTACCTCTGTTACGATAAACAATAACATCGTGGAAATCTAGTTTTAGTGCTTGATTAAAGTCGGAAATTGCCTCTCGATAATTACCAATTTTACACTGGACTACACCGCGACAACAATAAGCTTGAGCATCTTGGGGATCAACTTTTAATATCCAGTTTAAATCAGCAATGGCCGCTTGAGTTTCTCCCTGTTGTGCTTTTGTTAATAATTGCTGAAAATATTCATTGGTGGAGATAATAGGTACAGGTACAGATTTAATTGGTTGAGTTATTGGTTTTTCTGGGGGTTGTAATTGTTTAATTTTCTGTAAACAACTTTGAGATTTTTCTTTATCTTTTTGTTCTAGATATAATTCTGCTGCTTTTTTAAAATTAGCGATCGCATCTTGAATATATCCTTGTTTTCGTCGTAAAATTCCCCGTAAATCATAAGCAGCAGCATGATTATTATCAATCTTAATTACCCTTTCTACATCCTCCAAAGCGCCGGGAATATTTTTTAAAGCCAATCTAGCTAAAGCCCGAAAATAAAAGGCTTTTCCACTAGATTCATCTAATTTTATTACCACATTATAATCATAAACAGCTTGCAAAATTGCCCCAGAATCATAATATGCTAAACCTCGTTGAAGATATGCTTTACTAAAGTCAGGATTTTGTTGGATAGCAGTGGTAAATTCTGCTATTGCACCAGCATAATCTTTTTGTTGAGCTTTTTCTAATCCCCGGTTGTAAAATTCATTATTCATATTAGTCATTCGTGACTGTTTTGGATATTATAATTCTAGCAGGTTTGGATTTTATCTTTTACTCAGAATAATTTTGAGTTATTATAAATAAATGCTCTACCTATTGATAAATAATGATTGATTGGCTCTATAATTACCCCATACTCTATCCTGGAATTTTACTCAAACGCTACAAGCGGTTTTTTGCTGACGTTCAACTGGACTCTGGAGAGGTCGTAACAGCACATTGTCCGAATACAGGTCCAATGACAGGAGTTTCTACCGTTGGTAGTGCTGTACAAATTTCTAAAAGCGATAATCCTAACCGCAAATTAGGTTATACATTAGAGTTAATTCAGGTCAATGATCATATAACAACTTGGGTAGGTGTAAATACTGCATTACCCAATCGGGTCATTAAATTAGCTCTAGAAAAGCATTTATTTCCAGAATTGGGTGAATATCAACAGGTAAAGGGTGAAGTTGTTTATGGAAAAGATCGGAAAAGTCGAGTAGATTTTTATTTAACCGGAAGTGCACAACAACGGCCAATTTATTTAGAAGTCAAAAATACAACTTGGTCACAGGGAACTTTAGCCCTATTTCCCGACACCGAAACCACCAGAGGACAAAAGCATTTACGGGAATTAATGGAGATTTTACCAGAAAGTCGGTCAGTTATGTTATATTTTATTAACAGAGGTGATTGTCAAGAATTTAGCCCTGGAGATAGTCAAGATCCTGTATATGGTCAGTTATTACGGGAAGCGATTAAACTGGGTTTAGAAGTTCTACCATGTCGTTTTGATATTTCTCCAGCAGGTATCCGTTATTTGGGGTTAGCAGAATTGAAAGTTTGATTAAGCCGGAGAAAAAATGTAGAGACAATTCATGAATTGTCTCTACTTCAGAAGATAGATGGAAATTAATCGCAACTTTATGCAAGACCGCACAAAATCATAAAATCCATTAATTTATCCGTCCTCATCTGCGTTTGTCCGCGTTTAATTATTATTGAAGTCATGTCAGATCCGTTTCCCATCATTGAAGTTCCCCTAAATGCCTCTCAGGATATTGAGGATTTGGGAACAAAAGAAAAGTTTTGGTTTCGTCATCCATATTTAGGTCGTTGTCTATTTAAGAAGGCTAGACTGAATACTGGGGAAGATTGGGCTGAGAAAATAGCTGCTGAGTTGTGTAAATTATTAGGACTACCTCATGCTAAACAGGAATTAGCTATCCATAATGGAGAAAAAGGTACTATTTCACCATCATTTTTACAGGGAGAATGGGAAAATGGCACTCTCATTACTGGTAGGGAAATCCTCACACAAGGATTACCTAACTATCCACAAGATCCAAAAGATCATTCCCAACACACAATTGATAATATTTTCAGTGCTATTGAGGTTACTGCGCCTAATTTGCCCATAGAATGGATACCACCAGAAGGCATTCATATAGCCATTGATACTTTTATTGGATACTTGCTTTTAGATACATGGATAGGTAATAGTGATCGACACCATGACAACTGGGCATTTATAAGTGTTAAACATCAAATTTACTTATCACCAACTTATGATCATGGTTCTAGCCTTGGTAGAAACGAGTCTGACTCCAAACGAAAACAAAGATTAACCACAAAAGATAAAGGTTTTACTGTTGAAGCCTATGCCAAAAAATGCTATTCTGTTTTTTATTCTCCAGTTGATAATACACAACGCCTCAGAAATTTTGATGTTTTTTGTGAAGTGAAAAAGCGTTATCCAAATACTACAAAAATTTGGCTTGATAGATTGGCAAAGATTAGCAGTAATGATACTTTAAAAATTATGATGTGTATTCCAGATAATCGAATATCACCGACAGCAATTGAATTTGCACAAAAAATACTGCAATTAAATCAAAATGAACTGATCAATTTACAGTGAATTTGTTCTCTATGAAAACTCTTTTTTTGGCTTGGCAAGATCCAACAACTCGCGCTTGGTTGCCTGTAGGAAGATTAACATTTGATGGGAAAATGTATACTTTTGCATATACTCAAGGAGCTAAAGAAGCTCAAGATAAATATGATTTTAATTTAGTATACTCGTTTCCAAATTTGAACAAAGTTTACACATCAACTGAGTTATTTCCCTTGTTTTATAACCGAATGATGCAAAGTTCTCGACCAGACTACAAAGATTATATTCAATGGCTCAACATTCCTAAAAATGAAGATGATCCAATTGCTATTCTTTCTCGTTCTGGAGGACGTAAGGTAACAGATCATTATGAAGTTTTTCCCTGTCCAGAACCAGATGAAAATGGTTTATACTATATCCATTTTTTTGCTCATGGTTTGCGACATCTTCCACCATCTGCAACCGAAAGAATTAATCAATTACAAAATCAAGAAATTTTGTATTTAGCAAATGAATTTCAAAATCCCTATGATAACCGTGCATTACTTTTATGTACAGAAGATCATCATATTGTTGGTTATTGTCCTCGGTATATTGTAGATGATGTTTTTAAATTAAATAATCATAAAAAACCGATAAAAGTACGAGTTGAGCGTGTCAACCCAGTTTCAGCACCACTTCAGTTACGGTTACTGTGCAATATAACAGCAGATTGGGATGATGATTTTCGTCCATTTTCTAGTCAGGAATATCAACCGATATTAGCTGATATCCCTGCTGAATATGCTACTACTTAAAATTGATGAGAACTGAGAAAAGCGTCAACTTCAGCCGCAGTGGGTTGAGATGCGATCGCACCTGGTTTAATAGTTGTTAATGCTCCCACAGCGCTGGCATAGGTAACAATCCTTTTAGCTGTTTCTGCGTCTTTGAGGTTCTTAATCCCCACTTGTTGCAATTGATAGATAAATCCAGCTAAAAAACCATCTCCTGCACCTGTTGTATCTACGACAGACATGGAGAACGCTGGGATTTTCCCCTCATTCTCCCCTAAACAATAGGCACAACCATGTTCACCGTCTGTTACTAAAACCCCCTCTAAGGAATTGAGTCTATAAGTAATTGCCCCTGGGTCATTAGTATCAAATAACCATTGAGCTTCTTCCTTGGTTAATTTGAGAAAATCAAATCGCTTTAATAATGCGAGAATTTTGGTCTTAGCTGTATTTTCATCTTGCCAAAATACTGGTCGCCAATTAATATCGAGAATGATTTTCAGGTTGTATTGTTCTGCTAACTCTAAAGACCGCAAAACAGCTTGCTCACTTTCAGGATAGGCTAGTTCTAGAGTTCCTAATACCAAAAAGTCAGCTTCCGCAAACAGCGCGGGAGATAATTTTGCTGACTGTAGATAAGTATCAGCAAATTCCGATGTGTCGTATTTACCAAAACCCGCAAAAGTGCGATCGCCTCCTGAATCCCTAGTTACATATACTTGTCTAGTTGGTGCTGTAGGATGACGTTGTACACCCGTTGTATCCACACCAACATCTTGTAATAATTTTACCAGTTTATTTCCTGGTTCGTCCTCCCCCACCGCACCCATAAAGCCAGCTGATGTTCCTAATTTTACTAAAGCACAGGCGACGTTAGCAGGTGCTCCTCCAGGGTAGGGAGTCCATGATTTCACTTCTTCTAGTTTAAGTCCTAATTGGTCAGCTAAACAGTCAAATAAGACTTCACCAAGACATAAAACGGAGGGTTTACTCATTTTATTTTTGATTTTCGATGGACATAATCTAAATTTAGTTTGACACTAAGCTAGAGATCTTTTTAATTCTGGGAAAATGTCTTTTGTCCAGTCAGGGCTTTTTATTGATTATAGTTAGAATAAATACTTATTATCTGTAGCGTGTATGACTACAAATATAAAATCAAAAGAAAATCTTAATATTAGTATTATTAGCAACATTTAAAACTATCTACCTCGGAAAGAATCTTCTAGAATAAGGAATAAGACTTGAGTACATATACTAAGGGAGGAATGGTAAGTCATGGCTACTAGTGAGTCTGAGACCTGTGTTAGTCTTTCAGACAGAGAACTGCAAATTATAGACTTAGTGGCTACCGGCTTAACTAACCAAGAAATTGCGGTCAAACTGAAAATTAGTAAACGCACAGTTGATAACCATATTAGCAACATTCTCACTAAGACTAAGACTGAGAACCGTGTAGCTTTAGTGCGTTGGGGTTTACAGTGGGGTAAGGTGTGTTTAAATGATGTTAATTGCTGTACTCTTCCTTCTACGGAATAAAGTATTTGCTAGAACTGCGGTCAGAATTTGTAAATTGCTGATTTAGACTTTAGGTGGTTGATTTACGCTATTGTGTACTACTTCCCATACTAAAAAAGGTAAGGTGAAAATACAGGTATTTAAAAGCGTAAATCAATTATCCTACAAATATGGTTTTAATTATCATTTTGGCATGATTTATGTATAAACAATGGATGAAAGCAATTATCTTGACAATTACTAGCTTAGTGACTATATTACCACAGGTAAGTGTAGCAGCGCCAAAAGGTTTTCAGTCTCCTAGTGGTAATATTTTTTGTGAATTAGTTTATGGAATAAGTTTGCGTTGTGAAATCAGTAGTTCACTAAAACCTAAACCTCCTCAACCTTACCCTGGATATTGTCAATTTGACTGGGGACAAGGTTTTTTATTAACTGCGGAGGGTAAACCAGAAATTTTGTGTATTAGTGATACTGTCGCTGATAAAAATAAACCCGTTTTGGCTTATGGACGGACTTGGAACAATGGTGGTTTTAAATGTGTATCTCAAAAAACAGGTTTAACTTGTACTAATAGTAATGGTATTGGTTTTTTTCTCAGTCGAGAAAAATGGCGAGTATTGGGAACGCACCCTACATACTAATTTGCTATTTCTGGTCCAATAATTTTAATTCCCTGTTTTTCTCTTTCTCCTAATTCTGAATTTAATAACAGCAATTTTTCTAAAATATCATCTTCTGGGTTGAATTGATAAGCTGAGATTACCAGTTTATCTAATTGTTGATGTAGTTTATAAAGTTGA
>Ga0208481_1000203_pt1 | contig 18442 bp, 16 predicted proteins | sample LakMenEpi02Jun10_FD_150662 | JGI IMG/M metagenome (GOLD analysis project Ga0208481, IMG submission 150662) | Freshwater microbial communities from Lake Mendota, WI - 02JUN2010 deep hole epilimnion (SPAdes) | ecosystem: Environmental > Aquatic > Freshwater > Lake > Epilimnion/Euphotic zone ... | reverse complement strand
CCTCATGGAGGACAAGCGGTAAAAATAGGTAAGGGAGATTTAGTAACTTTTCCCGCTGGGATGTCATGTACATGGGAAATTATTAGCGATGTCAAGAAACATTTTTCGTTTTTGCTTTGATTAATATTTCTGCAATTCCATTTAATCAATATCTCAGGATGTGAATTTGATCTTATTTAGGATTGCCGATGGAAGTATTGATCCCAAAATATTATCTACAACTAAGTTCATTTCGGGGAATGCTGGAATTGACATTTTTTCTCCTCGACTTAGTTTTTGAATGTCGCTATAACCATTTTCACTAGGGTAGCGATAAAGAATAATCATTTGTTCATAAATACACTATATAATTAACTTCCTATATTTACTTTTATTGTTAATATAGCAATCAGATCCCCGATTTTTTAACTCAATAAGAAGTCGGGAATCTAGGTTTACAAATAATCAAAAAAGACTTCAGGAACTAACCTTAATTCACCAGATTTGAACCGGGAAATATCTATCCACAATGCACGATGTTGACGTTCTGGTGTTTCTGAAAAAGTTAAACTTTCAATTTGATAAAACTGGGAATCAGCAAAATCGCATTCATAGAGTTGAATGATTTCATGTCCTTGTTTACCATTAAAAGTAAATAGGTTTTCGATACAACTTAGATAGCGAATATTGGTTAATTCAGCTTGAATTTCTTCTTGAAATTCTCTAGATAAGGCTATGAGGCTAGTTTCCCCAAATTCCACACCACCTCCTAAAGCTCGATAGAATATTGATTGTTTTTGAGGATCATATCCTTCAGATACAAATATTCTATTATTATCTCGAATCAGAGCTAAAACAATTACCCGAATTTGACCTTCTTTATTCATAATTTTAATTAATTATCGTAAACTGAAGGAGGGCGACTTTCGCTATCTTCTATCGGCCAATCTGAATTTTCACCACCAATATATAATTCTTCAATTGTGACGTATTCTTCATTGAGTTGAGTGAGAGCGTTAATCAGAATATCTAATGCAATTGCATCAGTTGTACCTAAATCAAACCAACAACGGGACCATTCTCCTTCATATTCAAATTCACCCATATTGTGCATCAAAGCCAGTAAGCTTTTATCATAGCCTTTTGGATCATAATCCATGTAGCTGATATCAAGTCCTGTATCTTGGATTTGGAGATTTTCCCCATTAAATCCTCCCAATTTACCTAAATAAAACCAGGAATTAAAGACTTCTTCTACATATTTTTTTTCTTGTTGGGAGGGAATGGTGCAGAACCTCAACCAAATCCAAGTATCAAAAGGATTAAACTCGCGGAATTGAATTTCCATTTTTTTGCTAATAGGTAATGGGTAATTTGTAATTGTTAGAATTAGAATTTTATGCAACTAACAACGAACTACTGACTATTCACAGCTTGATTGCGTTCATTTTCAATTTGGTTGACTAAATTAGCGGGAAGTTGCGATTTTTTGGCTAATGCTTTCTCAAAATGAGTTATTGCTTCCTTAATTAAATTCTGGCTTTTTTCTGCTTTCCCTTTTTCATAGAGAATCTGGGCTTTGAGATAGTAAATTTCTGGGTTATCAGCAGTTGTTTTTAAAGCCTGGTTGACATAATCTAAAGCCTGAGAGTATTGTTTTAAATCTCGATATGCTAAAGCAATACCTCTATCTACTAAATAACCAGGTGCAGCATTTTTTTGTAATCTTTCAATTACTTCATCTGGACTAGTAAAAGGTAAATTCACAGCTAATATTAAATCCATATAGCCACGAATTAAGTTTAACTCTGGATCATTGGCAGAAATTTCTTCGGCTTTGTTAAGATATGTGTAGACTTGACGCAATTGCATAAAAGCCCCAGATGCACCCTTGACAGTTCCTTCTCGATTCAAAATTACCGCACCCTCTAAAAAATGACCAACCGCAGTGTATAAATTACCACGCAAGGGATCACTAGCGATTAGATTTTGTCCAGTTTCTAGGGTTTTACGGCTGTATTCTTCAAAATTAGCACTTTCTCGATTTTGATAGGCTAAAGAAGCCTGGATAGCATAAATTAAGGGTTCATTGGGTTCGCTAGAGACAGCTTTTCGTAAAGCATCTTTGGCTACTGAGTAATTTCCCTGCTGAAAAATAGCTTTAAAAACTGCTTCCGTGTTATCACCAATTTTATGAGGATCTCGACTGCGAAATGGATCACCAGCAAATGAGGGATTTACAAAAATATTTACAAGGATTGCAGTAGTTACAGACACTTTTAAAAATGTAGGAAATCGCCAAGATATCCTTAATGGATCAATTAAAAACTGTTTAAACATGATAACTCTTGTGGATAGTTACAGTTGAAATTGTTGTATCTGTTATCTAGAATACAAAAATAGTGAATTATAAATTAGTCTATTTCCGCCAAAATTTTTGATAACTTGGTAATCTTAACAAATGCTCTATCTTAGAAATCTAACTTATCACCCCACCGCTTCCCCAAAAGCCATTCTCCAAGCCATAAATTTAGAATTACCTCCCCAAAAACTGGGTTTAATTATTGGTCCTAGCGGTTCGGGTAAAAGCACCTTGTTGGAAATTTTATCTGGATTAGCTGATCCTACCACTGGCGGGGTTTTCTGGAGAGAACAGGGACTCGTAGCCGAAGAATTACAACAATTAGCAGGTTTAGTGTTTCAATTTCCAGAACGCCATTTTTGCGGGGGGACGATTTTAGAAGAATTACGCTTAGGACATCCTGAATTAGCAATAGAACAGGTTAAACAAGCATTAACGGCAGTTGGATTAGATCATCTATCTTTATCTGCATCACCTACTGATTTAAGTGGTGGACAACAACGGCGTTTGGCTTTAGCTGTACAATTAATTCGTCAACCGAATGTACTGTTACTAGACGAACCTACGGCGGGTTTAGACTGGTCAATGCGTCGTCAACTGGTGAATTTATTAGCCAAACTGAAAAAAGATTGGACATTGTTAGTTGTAACACATGATGCGGGTGATATGTTGCCAATAGCTGATTATTGTTGGACATTAGATCATGGTGTTTTAAGATCAGGAGTCAGGGAGAAGAGCTAGAATCTGCTTTAGACTAAGTTAAAATGTCAGGTTTTAAGAATTTTAAACACAGATGAACGCAGATAAACGCAGATGAAGAGGGATGAATTAATGGATTTGATGATTTTGTGCAGCCTCATTATAAAATTGGTATAAGATTTGGTTTTCCGCTAAAAATAACTTAAAAAAATTAATTTTTACCAATGAATTTAGAATCTTTACCAATAGCTAGTTTACCAGAAATGGGGGAAATATGGCAAAAAACTCTGAATTGGCAACCGACAATTTGGCAAGAAAATCAATTTCAACAACTTTATCAATTAATTGTTGCGGGAAATCGCCAATTTAATTTAACTCGTATTACTGAACCTGAAGATTTTTGGGAAAAACATCTTTGGGATTCTTTACGGGGAATTGCACCTAAACAACTATTTATTCCTGGAATTGAGCAGGGTAAACGGATAATTGATATTGGTACGGGTGCTGGTTTTCCGGGTATTCCCATTTCTCTAATTTTTCCCAGTTCTCAAGTTACACTTTTAGATTCTACGGGTAAAAAAATTGCTTTTATTGAGACGATTTTATCAACGCTTGGTCTTAATAATGCTAAAACTTTACTGGGGAGAGCGGAGGAAGTTGGTCAACAATATCAACATAGACAATATTATGATGTAGCGGTGATTCGGGCTGTGAGTAATGTTTCTGTTTGTGCTGAATATAGTTTACCATTAGTTAGAAAGGGCGGTTTGGCGGTTATTTATCGAGGTACTTGGACTCAAGCAGAAAATGAAAGTTTAGAAGCTGCTGTGGAGCAATTAGGTGGGGTTATTGAATTAATTGAAGAGTTTTCTACTCCTTTGAGTAATAGTATTCGTCATTGTCTGTATTTGCGAAAAGTTACTAACACACCAATTAGTTTTCCCCGTGGGGTGGGTATACCTAACCAAAAACCAATTTAATTAACTGATTTCTCGATTTTAGATTAGATTGGTGATTAGATATCTAATAGCGTGAGAGAGTCAACGCTGATAGCGAAAATAAACCTAAAATTCCCAAATCCAAGTGTTAAATTTATCTCAAAATGGGTGTTCTGTATGGGTTGCTTCTTCAACGGAAAGGCTGTTGACACCAACCGCTGTTGCTCTTGGTAAATTTGATGGTGTTCATCTTGGTCATCAAAGAGTAATTCAGCCAGTATTACAATCAGTATGGGGTAAAAGTGGGGAAATTTCAACCCCCCCAGACCGAAAAAATCCGCGCCCTTACTCAACCGTTGTGACTTTTGATCCCCACCCCCATGAGTTTTTTACAGGACAACCCCGTGATTTATTAACACCATTGGATGAAAAAGTACAACAATTGCGATCGCTTGGGGTAGAACAATTGGTATTATTACCTTTTGATAGAGAATTGTCTGCTCTTTCCCCGGAGGAATTTGTGGATAAAATTCTGGTTCAACAACTCCAATGTCAACAAATTAGCGTTGGCCAAGATTTCTGTTTTGGTAAGAAGCGTATGGGTACAGCCCAGGATTTGCAAATACTCGCAGCTAAATATAATATACCCGTGACTATAGTTCCTATAAAAACTGATACAGACAGCTTGTCTACAACAGATGATACTCGTATCAGTACATCCTTAATTAGGGAAAGTTTAGAAGTAGGTGATATTGCTAAAGCAAATCGTTTGCTGGGAAGACCTTATACCCTTACGGGTGAAGTAGTAACGGGTCAGAAATTAGGTAGAACTATCGGCTTTCCTACGGCGAATATCCAACTACCAAAGGATAAATTTTTACCTCGCCATGGTGTTTACGCTGTGGAGGTGATGATTCATAATCAAACTCCAGATACAGACTCTATTCCGCAATTAGGGGTCATGAATATTGGGAACCGTCCCACAGTTAATGGTATAGATACTCGTGTGGAAGTACATTGTTTAAATTGGTCTGGTGATTTATACGGGAAAATTTTGGAGATACAGTTAGTAAAATTTTTGCGTCCTGAACAGAAATTTTCCTCTTTGGAAGCGCTGAAAAATCAAATTCAACTTGATTGTACAGCAGCTCAAGCAATTTTTAATTCTTAATACTGGATTACAAGTGTTACGTGATAATACTGTAAAAAAGGCTAAGTTATTAACTTAAAACTAAATTGGTGGTTAAAAACTGCATCTATATTTCCTCTGATACAATATAAGACAAAAAATTGACGCTTTAATACAAAATTTCGTATAATTTTTGTCTAGATATCAATTCGCTGGTTTAGTCTTGGTATCCTCACCTAACTCACATAAGCCCTATTTTTGAACATGAACAGCAAAATCTTCTGGAAGCTTAGTATAGCCATGAATTTATCGCTATTTATGGTTTTTTGTGATTTTTCAAAGTTCCAATTAATACCTACAGCACTAGCGCAGACAAATAATTCTCCCATCTTAGGATGTTGGATTACTGGATATAACACTGGTGAGAGACTTAATAAAATAACATTGAAAATCTATGGAAATAATAGATGGGAATCAAAAGTAAACTGGCATCCTATATTACCAGATACAAAGACATCGGGTAAATGGTATATTCAAAGGTCTCAGTTAGTAACTAAATCCGAAGACGGATCGAAGGGTACTTTGGTGCTAATTAATTCTAATCAACTTCAATGGGGTGATCTTGTCTTTAACAGATGCAATAATTAAGCAGTTTTAGGTATAAAACCTCTCAAACCATCATTTATCCGTGTACTTTGTGCTAAATTAGTTTTATATCTGGTGACTCAGTAGTAACTATTACAACTGATTTTCTAGAAATTTTGGGTTCATCTCTGGTTTCAATACTTGTCGGTTCAGGAAATGCGGGTTAGGTTGAGTAATAGTGAAACACGACATAATCAATGATTTTGTTGGGTTTCGTTCCTCAACCCAACCTACCATAGAAGTAGATTAGTGTTAAAAATAATGATTGAGACGGTTCTGGATTCTAAAATCCTTTTTACACTTCATAATTCCTTCTACATTTCCCCCCCAGGTACTACATGAGAGAAAAAATTGACGCTTTAACACAAAACTTAGCTCGTACTATCGTTGGTAAACATGAAGCTGTACGCTTGGTCATAGTAGCTTTACTTGGTGGTGGTCATGCTTTATTAGAAGATGTCCCTGGAGTCGGTAAAACCCTCTTGGCCAAGTCTCTAGCTCGTTCCGTAGATGGTAAATTTCAACGGCTACAATGCACCCCTGACCTACTCCCTACAGACATTACTGGTACAAATATTTGGAATCCTAAAAGCGGTGAATTTACATTTCTCCCCGGTCCCATATTTGCGAATGTCCTACTAGCTGACGAAATCAACCGCGCTACACCCCGTACTCAGTCAGCTTTACTGGAAGTCATGGAAGAACATCAAGTCACAATTGACGGTGTTTCCCGTCCTGTTCCCCAGCCATTCTTTGTCATTGCTACCCAAAATCCAATTGAGTACCAGGGGACTTTTCCTCTCCCAGAAGCGCAAATGGACAGGTTTATGCTGTCTTTAACCTTGGGATATCCTTCCGAATCTGAAGAAATGGAAATGCTGCAAAATTTACAAGCAGGTTTAAAGCTTACTAATTTACAGCCTTGTATTACTTTAGAAGAAGTACAAGCATTACGTCAAGCTTGTTCCCAGGTTAAAGTAGAAGCATCTTTACAAAAATACATTTTAGAATTGGTGCGGACTACTAGACAAGATGAAGAAATTACCCTGGGTGTTAGTCCCCGTGGTACGGTGTCCTTATACAAAGCTGCTCAAGCTTTAGCTTTTATCTTAGGTAGAGAATATACTCTTCCTGATGATATCAAATTTCTCGCACCCCACGTTCTTTGTCATCGTCTAATTCCTAGAGGAGGACGAAATGCTAAAACTATTGTTGAGCGGTTATTGAGGTCTGTACCTATTCCTTAAAAACAAAGAAGAAGAGATAATAATCATCTTGAAATTGAAAAACAGTTAGTAAATTGCAAAACCTGTAGAGGACTAGGTTCTGCATTCTTAATCTATGTTTTTCCTTTCTGCTATTCTCAATTTAGCAGAACGAGAACGGGGATTTTCTTTTATTTCTTCTTCTGTAGCAATAATTGGTTTTTTTGTCAATATTCGCAATAAAGATAAATTTCTTAATCCGTGTTTTACTATTCTATCTTCTAAGCTGTGAAAACTGATTATGGCTATCTTTCCCCCAGCAATTAGAGCATTTGGTGCTTTTTCTATGAGAGTTTCTAGGACTTTTAATTCGTCGTTAACTGCTATGCGTAAAGCTTGAAAAACACGGGTTGCGGGGTGAATTCTTCCATATCGATATTTAGGAGGTACAGAATAGGCGATCGCATTTGCCAATTCTGTAGTAGTATTAAATGGGCGGTTTTCAACTATTCTCCTGGCTATTTTTCTCGAAAGTCGTTCTTCACCATATTTAAAGAAAATATCCGCTAATTCTTTTTCCTCCCATTCATTAATTATATCTCCAGCAGTCAGGGATTGTTGCTGGTTCATTCGCATATCTAAACTAGCAGTATTTCTAAAACTAAAACCTCGTTCTGGGTTATCTAAATGGTAGGAACTTACACCCAAATCAGCTAAAATTCCATCATAAGTATTTTCGGGAAATTGGTAATTTGCAAAGTTACTATGAATAAAATTGACTCTATTTCCAAATTCTGATAAATTTTCCTTAGCTGCATTTAAAGCATCTAAATCTTGGTCAACTGCGGTAATTTTCACATCTTCAGCAGTTTCTAATATTAAGCGACTGTGACCACCACCACCAATGGTCAGGTCTAAATAATTTCCACCAGCTTGGATATTTAAACCTGTAATTACTTCTTGACTGAGAACAGGAATATGGGAAAAATCAATTTCTTCTAAATCTAATGGTGTTTGTAAATCTGATTTCATTTTTATGCTTTTGGCTCTTCTGTAGTTAAAGATCTACCATATTCTGTAAATTGTCTCCCTTTAATCATGGGTTGATATTGCCAATAATACTGGTACTTTAATTAATAAAGATTTACACTTTTGAATAATAGCAAAAATGGTGCGTTATCTAAACATACATAACGCACCCTACAGACAGCTAGGATATTGTTGCTAATTCAGGAGTTGGACGCTTGCTATTACGGATATTGTGAATCGCGTCAGCATAATCAGGAGCATTGAATACGGCCGAACCTGCTACAATAGCATTAGCTCCAGCTTCCAAAACTTGCCAAGTATTATTAGCTTTGAGTCCCCCGTCAACTTCAATCCAAGGATCTAAACCCCGTTCATTGCACATTTGACGCAACTTGCGAATTTTAGGAACTACACTAGGGATAAAGCTTTGACCACCGAAACCGGGGTTAACGCTCATAATTAGCACTAAATCGCACAATTCTAGGACATATTCGATTAACTCCAAAGGTGTACCGGGGTTCAGTACAACTCCAGCTTTTTTACCGAGTTCTCTGATTTGTCCCAAGGTCCGGTGAAGGTGGGGTGAAGCATTGTGTTCTGCGTGGACAGAAATAATATCCGCACCAGCTTTAGCAAAACCTTCTACATACTTTTCTGGTTCCACAATCATCAAGTGGACATCCAGCGGTTTAGTTGTAACTGGACGAATCGCCTCCACAATCAGAGGACCTATTGTAATATTAGGAACAAAACGTCCGTCCATTACATCAACGTGAATCCAATCTGCTCCCGCTTTGTCTACGGCGCGAATATCGTCACCCAGACGGCTAAAATCTGCTGATAGGATAGAAGGAGCGATAACTATAGGCTTTTGAGATGAATTTTGGGTCATGGCTAGTGGGTTTTAAGCGTCTTCGTCTGTAGGTATTGTAACAAAATATGGAGAAATTATGAAAAACTAATTTAAAATTCCCATGTTCAGAAAATTTCCTCTTCCTGAAAATTGAGAAAATCAATTACACAAAAATCTGGACGGAAATCCTTAACTGATAAAGAATTGATCAATAACTAGTATGTGATTAATCCTGTCCAGACACTTATGAACAAAAATTGGCTAATTTTTTGGAGTTTAGGTTTCTCTTGCTTGACTTTACCGGTCTTTGCTGGTAATAAGCTGGCGAACTTTCTAGATACTAACGGTATTGATGCGCTGAAACTACATCAAGCTCCCTATAATTTAACTGGGCGGAAAATTGCCATTGGTCAAGTGGAAATTGGTCGTCCGGGAATGTTTGGCTGGGATAAGGCCGTGTCTAAGAATCGGTCTGTATCTCCATTAGCAGTGTTTTTACGCAATGCTCCCGCTAAATCAAATATTGGTGTTGATCCTCATGCCTATAATGTTTCAGGTGTCATGGTAAGTCAAGATAAGGCTTTTCCCGGTGTCGCACCCAACGCGCGACTATATTCTTCTGCTGTAGGATCGGTAAAAAAAATAGGACAACCAGAGGAGTGTTTATCAGCACAACACATTGCATTGCAAAATGGTGGTGATGTGCGAGCGATTAATTTTAGTTTTGGTGAACCTCTTGATCGTGATCCCCGACCAGAAGCTATATTAGATGGTAATGCTTTACTAACATTATGTATTGACTGGTCTAGCAGTGTTCATGATGTTGTGTATAGCATTGCAGGTAATCAAGGTAAAGGTGGGATTCCCATTCCTACAGATAATTTTAACGCAATTAATGTGGCTTTTTCCTCAGAACAAAAGGGAATTTTTAATAAGGTTCACGTTTCTAATTTAACAAGTGCAAATCAAGCTATAGAAAATCGTTTAGCTGGTAAAGAATTTAATCTTGCTGGGAGAAGTGCAATTAGTTTAGTTGCTCCCGGTACTAATCTTCCTTTACTTAATCCTGATGGTAAATTAAATAAATCTACAGGTACGAGTTTTGCTGCACCACAAGTTACTGCTACTGTAGCATTATTACAGGAATTTGTAGATAAACAATTGCGAACTAAACAACCACATTGGACTATTAATGCTCGTCGTCATCAAGTTATGAAAGCAATATTGCTCAATTCAGCCGACAAAATTAAAGATAGTGGTGACGGTTTACGGTTGGGAATGACGAGAACTTTAATTGATAAACAAAATCTAGATTGGTTAGCAACGGCCGCTTATAAAAATGCCAAAATTCCTCTAGATGCTCAAATGGGAGCAGGTCATTTAAATGCTTTTCGAGCTTATCAACAATTGAATGGTGGTGAGTGGAAACCTACGTTAACAGTTCCGCCAATTGGTTGGGATTATGGGATAATTAATACTAATTCTTCTCAAGAATATGCTTTAGAAAAGAGTTTGAAAAAAAATAGTTTTGTGGCTATTACTTTAAGTTGGGATCGTTTGGTAGAATTGAATGATAAAAACAATAATCAGCAATATGATCTAGATGAAACATTTGTCAATAAAGGATTAAATGATCTTGATGTTTATTTAGTTCAGGAAAATGGCAAAAATGATCAAGTAGTGGTTTGCGCTTCTATGAGTGAACTTGATAGTATTGAACATATTTTTTGCCCAGTTCCCACTCATGGTAATTATAAAATTCGGGTACAATTTAAGAAACAGATTAATAAACCCACTCAATCTTATGCTTTGGCTTGGTGGACTATACCGGAAAGATGATATAGCAGATGATAGAGTGAAAATTGTCGGTAAAAGTAAATAAGTATGACAGGAAATATTGATATAAAAACCAGTGATAACAACCTAATTATCGTATTAGTAGAACCAGCCGGACCATTGAATGTCGGTTCAGTAGCCAGAGTTATGAAAAATTTTGGCCTATCTAAATTAATATTAGTCAATCCTCAATGCGATCGCTCATCTCTTGATGCTATAAAAATGGCAGTTCATGGCCAAGATATTTTAGAATCTGCTATCATAGTAGATACATTACCACAAGCATTACAAGGCTGTGTCCGCGCCATTGCCACCATTGGTCGGGATTACAGTGGAGGAATGCCTTTAGAAACCCCCCGTACTGCTTTACCCTGGTTATTAGAGGAAATCCGCAAGCCTGTAGCCTTAATTTTTGGTAGAGAAGATAGGGGCTTAACCAATGAAGAGTTAAATTATGCCCATAGATTAGTTTTTATTCCCACTAATCCAGAATATCCATCTTTGAATTTAGCTACAGCGGTTTCTATTTGTTGTTATGAATTGTCACAATCTACAGAGTTATTTATAAATAAAAATATACCCGCTTCAGAAATCGCCCCGTTAGATGCTATGGAGGCTTACTATCAACAATTAGAGTCTTTATTGCTTTCGATAGGTTATCTTTATCCCCATACCGCAGCTAGTCGTATGGAAAAATTCCGCTATTTGTATAACCGCGCTTACCTACAAATGGAGGAAGTAGGAATGTTACGCGGGATTTTACGACAGGTAGAATGGGCAATCAATAGGGAAAAACCCGAAAAACCCGAATCTACCTAGAGCTTACTCAATGGTGACAATCCAAAATTGAAATGCGGAACCCGGGACTTGAACCCGGAAGCCTTGCGGCACTAGAACCTGAATCTAGCGCGTCTGCCAATTCCGCCAGTTCCGCTGGAATTAAATTCTATCTACATTTTCTCATTATTACTTAATCATTTTTACTTGTCAAGAAAAAATTTGCCAGAATTGGAAACGGGGCAATTTTTAAATTTTGCTCACATTTAGCCAATCCCCATTTTTCCAATCAAGCTGGCATACTGCATGATAGAATCTAACGACTTTATGGTATTTGACAACTGAGGGGAAAATCTTCGGGCTTTTGGCTAGAGGATTGTCAACATAGAATCAAAACCAACATCAAACCTTTATAATTACTTACTTTTGGAGGTAGGCTTATTAATCCCCCTAGCAGCTTACCAGATGCCAAATCTTCACTAGAAACAGACTCCTCAGTCTTGCAAATCTCTGGAGGGCATCCTTTGGCGGGTCATGTAACAATTAGCGGGGCTAAGAACTCCGCACTAGTAATCATGGCTGGAACTTTCCTATGTTCCGGTGATTGTCGGATTCGTAACGTTCCCTTATTAGCGGACGTAAATCGGATGGGGCAAGTTTTATCGGCTTTAGGATTGCGTTTAAATAGAGATGGGGATATTTTAGATGTAGATGCACGAGAAATTACTTCATCTAAAGCTCCTTATGAACTAGTTACCCAACTGCGAGCCAGCTTCTTTGCTATTGGTCCAATTTTAGCTCGATTGGGAGTAGCACAAATGCCCCTACCAGGGGGTTGTGCCATTGGGGCTAGACCGGTAGATTTGCACGTCAGAGGACTGCAAGCCATGGGTGCGGAGGTGCAAATTGAACATGGTATTTGTAATGCTCATGTTCCCGGAAATAATGGTAGATTAAGAGGTGCGAAGATATACTTAGATACTCCCAGTGTCGGCGCGACAGAAACCTTGATGATGGCTGCTACCCTAGCAGACGGGGAAACTATCATTGATAATGCCGCTAGAGAGCCAGAAGTAGTAGATTTAGCTAACTTCTGTAACTCAATGGGAGCAAAAATTCAAGGCGCGGGAACAAGTACAATTACTATAGTTGGTGTTTCTAAGTTACACTCAACGGATTATACCATTATTCCTGATCGGATTGAGACCGGGACATTTTTAATTGCTGGAGCAATTACCCGTTCTGAACTGCTTCTATCCCCAGTCGCACCCGCTCATTTAATCCCTGTCATGGCTAAATTGCAGGAAATTGGCGTATCAATTATTGAGGAAGCCAAAGACTGTTTACGGATTTTACCAGCGAAAACTCTCAAGGCTATAAATATTGATACCTTGCCCCATCCCGGGTTTCCTACGGATATGCAAGCGCCTTTTATGGCTTTACTAGCTGTAGCAGAAGGTGACAGTATTATTAATGAGTCGGTCTTTGAAAATCGCTTGCGTCATGCCTCCGAGTTGAATCGCTTGGGCGCTGATATCCGTGTTAAAGGTAATACTGCTTTTGTGCGAGGAGTGCCAATTTTATCGGGCGCGCCAGTCATAGGTACAGATCTAAGAGCTTCCGCGGCTTTAGTTATAGCAGGATTAGCAGCGACAGGGACAACCACTGTTCAAGGATTGCATCATTTAGATCGAGGTTATGATCGTCTTGACATGAAGTTGCAGCAATTAGGAGCAAAAATTATCCGTGTGAATGAAGCATCAAAAGATGCAAATTTACTTAGCAATACAACTAATCCTCCAGCCTCAGTTTCTATCTAAAGTTCGAGGATTTTGTTTTTGTTAACTTAATGGCGATCATTTTGATTTATTGATATCGCCATTAACTTTCTTAAAATTCCCATTAAGACACATTTGAACTGATTGGTTTTGCGAAAACTGGTGCTTTAACTGCTAGTGATATGACAGTTTATGATAAACGTGCTAGTGGTTTTCTACCGGGTGAAGGTTGTGGTTTTGTGGTGCTAAAACGTTTAGAAGATGCTCAACGTGATGGCAATTATATCTATGCTACTATTAATGGTTGGGGAATTTCTTCTGATGGTAAAGGTGGAATCACAGCACCTTCTAAAATTGGTCAATCAAAAGCACTATTAAGAGCTTATCAGAAAGCCGGTTATAGTCCTCATACTCTTAATTTTATAGAAGGACATGAAACTGGAACTGCGGTAGGTGATCGGACAGAATTAGAAGGTATTGCTTTAGCAATGAGTCAACATGGTGAAATTCTACCTCGTTCAGTAGGTATGACCTCGTTTAAATCCATAGTGGGACACACAAAAGCAGCTTCAGGAATAGGTGCTTGTATTAAATCAGTAATAGCAGTCAATCAAAGAATTTTACCACCCACCGCAGGTTGCAAAGAACCTAATCCAATATTTGATACATCTGCACAATGTCTTTATCCTGTTTTAACTGGTGAAATTCGCAACCCTAATGAAATATTAAAAGCAGGGATTTTTGGTGCAGGTTTTGGTGGTATTAATTGTCATGTAGCAATTTCCTCTGGAGATGCACCTGCTAATCATCTGAAATCTTCTGTTAGAGAAGCATCTTTATTAGTATCTAATCAGGATACCGAAATATTTATCATGAGTGCGTTTTTTGTAGAAGATTTGTTAGAACGCATTTTAATATTAATTGAGCTTGCTCAAGGGATGAGCATAGGGGAAATGGTAGATTTAGCTGCTAAACTTGCTCAAGAAAATCAAGATTCTTTACCTATACGAGCGGCAATTGTTGCCCATAATCCTACTCAATTATTAGATAGTCTTGTCAGAATTAAGCAAATACTTAATAATCATTCACTAACAAAAGGAGAGGTAATAATTTCCCCAGAAAAAGATATTTATATTGCCAAGGAAATGAAAGGTGATCGCATAGGGTTTTTATTTCCCGGACAAGGTTCACAAAAGTTAAATATGGCGCGTATTTTAGTACAACGCTATAATTGGGCAAAGGAATTAGTAAATCAAGCAGATGAATGGCTGAAAGCAATAGGAATTGCACCCATTAGTCAGTTGATTTATTATTCCTTAGAACGTGCTATAAATCAAGAAGAAATTAAAGAATGGTAACAATTATTAGCCCGTACAGAATTTGCTCAACCTGCTTTATGTCTGACTTCTTTAATATGGATACGTTATTTGGAAAATTTAGGTATTAAACCAGTAGTAGTAGGAGGTCATAGTTTAGGAGAATTAATTGCTTTTTATAATGCAGGTGCTTATGATGAAAAAACCTTAATTTGTTTTGCAGCAATGCGCGGTCAAGCTATGTCTGCATCTTCAGAAAATGCAGGTAGTATGGCTAGTTTAGCTTGTGATCAAGTAACAGCAAAAAGTATTTTATCACAAGTTCAAGGTTATGCAATTGTGGCTAATATTAATAGTCCAAATCAAACTATAATTTCAGGTGATCGCTCTGCTATAGATGCAGCAATTACAATTGCTAAACAACAAAATATTCAGACTAATTTATTACCAGTTTCCAACGCATTTCACTCGGAAAAAGTTAAAAATGCGGCTGAATATTTACAAAATAATGCACCAATTTCAGAAGAACTTACTAATCTTTCTGTACCTTTATTTTCTAGTATCAATGGATTAGAAATTAAAACAGGAATTAATTTGCAAGAACATTTTGCTAATCAAGTAATTTCCCAAGTTGATTTTATATCACTTGTAGAAAATATGACTGCTAAATGTGACTTGATGGTAGAAGTAGGATCAGGAAGGGTACTATCAGGATTAGTTAGTAATATTCCTAATAGTTGTCAGTGTTTTCCTTTAGAGTCAAAACCTGGAAATGATTCAGATTTAAACAGCTTTTTAGCTTATTATTTTGTTCATGGTGGTAATATTAAATGGTCAGAACTTTACAAAAATCGTCTGGTGCGTTCTTTCATTCCCGCAGCAGAAAAGATTTTTATTGAAAATCCTTGTGAACGTAATTTTAATGTTTCTATTGATTATGAAAATCCAGAACAAATATTAGATAAAAAAGTGGGTTTTCAAACAATGCCATCACAACTTGCAATAAATAATGAAGAGTTAGAAACTTTACTCTCTAGTTATTTAACAGAAAGAGGAGCTTTTTTAGCTGAATTGATTAAAGCTGATTTGGAATCTTTACCATTTTTCTAAAATACATAAACAAAACAATTATCAAGGAGAAAACCATGAGAAATTCAACTAATTTGGAAAATCGGTTTAATAAACAAGAACTACTGGAAGTTTTAACTCGATTACTTGCACAACGTAGTGGTTTTTATGCTAAAGTCATTCTTGCTGATTTAGGGAATTTAGGTCATTTACAGGGAAGTTTAAACAATTCTCACTCAGAATCAAAATCAAACATTACTTCATCTTCTTATCAAGATAAAAAAGAACCTCTACAATTATCAACTTCCCAATTACTAAGTAATGAAATAGTTGAAAGTAAAACTGTTAAAATACAGGAACAAATACGGCAAAAAGTAGTAGAAATTGTGTCCGAAAAAACGGGATTAGCTAAAGAAGTAATTAAGTTAGAATACCGTCTTTTAGATGATCTAAATCTTGACAGCATCAAAGCTGGTTCTTTAATGGCTCAAATTGCTAAAATATATCACTTGGAAGGTAAATTTGAACCTTCAGAATTTGCCAATAGTACCTTAGGAGAAATTAGCGAAGCGATTATTTCTTATCTTCAGAAATTATCTATTCAAAAACCTAAAGTACCATCAGAACCTACTATTTCACAATCTTATGTGAGAAGTTTTACAGTTGAAATGCTAAGGGAGGAATTAACAACTAATGTTAGAGACACAGTTGAGAAAATAACCATTGCTTGCATCAAATCTCATCAGAAATTAGCTGAAAATATAGCCCAATTATGGGATGGTTTTAATATACCTGATCGCTTGTTAATTTTAATCCCAGAAACATGGGAAGATTTAACAGAAACTATAGAAATATTGACCAATGTAGCTCAAAAAACTGCTGGAAAAATCTGCGAATTAGGATTTATTCAATTTGGCAATGGTTATTTTTCTCGCTGCGAAAATAATGATCCACCTACTTCTGTTTTTAGTGTAGTTTCCTTTGCTGCAAGTTTACATTTAGAACGTCCTAAGCTGAAAATCCGGGTTTTAGAATTTGATCACAGACTGTCTTTGGAGATTATTAACCAGAAAATAAAAGCTGAATTTACCACAAGCGATAATTATAGTGTAGCTGGTTATAATTGTGAAAGTCAACGTCATCAAATGGTTTATGACTTAGCACAGAAAAAATCACAATCAAGAAATGTTAATCTCACACCAGAAGACGTAATTATCGTTACAGGTGGTGCTAAAGGAATTACGGCTGAATGTGCTTTAGCTTTGGCGCAAAAATATCACTGTAAAATGGCTTTAGTTGGTAGTTCTCCTGTGAATGATGAAGTACAAAATACTCTCAAAAAATACACAGATGCTCAATTAATAGCTAAATATTACTCTTGCAATATTACTGACTTAAATGCAGTCAATCAACTGATTCAAGAAGTAACAACTGAATTAGGAATTATTACAACAGTAATTCACGGAGCAGGTACTAATAAACCTCGCCGAACAGAACAAGTATCTTCTAGCGAAGCATATCAAGAAATAGCACCTAAATTAATTGGTGCGTGGAATTTGATTACAGCCTTAAAATACCATCAATTAAAATATTTTATTGCCTTTACTTCTATTATTGGAGTTACAGGAATGTTAGGCAATAGTTGGTATGCTTTTTCTAACGAAACGGTAGATTTATTATTAAGAAATCTCAAAAAACAAACAGGAACAGAGACAATAACTCTAGCCTATAGTGTTTGGAGTGAAGTAGGAATGGGTGCAAAAATGGGCAGCACTAAAACATTAGCTAATATGGGAATTGATGCTATACCTCCCCATCTTGGAGTAGCAGAATTTTTGCACTGGATAGAAAATTTTACAGATGATCAACAAATTGTTATTGCGGCTAAATTAGGTGGTTTAGATACTTGGAGACGTAATACTTATAATTTACCCGTTGCTAATCGTTATCTAGAAAAAGTAGAGTATTTTGAACCAGGAATAGAGTTAATTGTGCATTGTTCTCTTAATCGTCAACATGACCTTTATGTGAATGATCATAATTTCAATGGTTCGCTATTATTTCCTACCGTATTTGGTTTAGAAGCAATGACACAAGCAGCGTCTTATGTCACAGGAATTACTAATATCAATTCTGTCAAATTAGAGCATATTTCTCTTTTACGTCCTATCGTAGTACCTGAAAATGGAGAAGTCAAAATTCAGATTTATGCTAGAGTAGATGGAAATAAAGTTTTTGCAGCTATTTCTACCGAAGAATCTAATTATAAAACTCCTCATTTTTCAGCAGAAATTACCTTAAATCACAGCAATGAAAAGCCAACAAAAAATTTGAATATAACCAATAAATCTTTACATCTTGAGTCAAAAACAGATATCTATAGTTGGCTACTTTTTCAGGGTTCTACCTATCAAAATATTGACAAGGTTTATCTGCTTAATTCTGAGCAAGTAATTTTGTCAACCAAGGTTTTTAATACTGATACTTCTGAAATTTGCTTTTCATCTGATAAGTTAGCTCCTTTTGTTTTGGGTAGTCTACTTTTGCGTGATGTCCTGTTACAGTCTGGTCAACTTGTCCTCACGCAAAATGTTTACCTACCTATCAGTATAGAGGAATGGGAGATTTTTAATATTCAAAATTTCTCCAGCAGAGGTTTTGTAGAAACAACACTTGTTAAAGTAGAAGAGCAAACAGCAGTTAGCAATGTAGTCTTTGTTAATGATCAGAATGAAGTTATAGAAAAGATTTTTGGCTATCATGTTAAATCACTTAAACCCACTCCTGAATATCCACATCCAAAAGATATTGGCGATCGCTCTTTCATT
>Ga0208481_1000198_pt1 | contig 18571 bp, 15 predicted proteins | sample LakMenEpi02Jun10_FD_150662 | JGI IMG/M metagenome (GOLD analysis project Ga0208481, IMG submission 150662) | Freshwater microbial communities from Lake Mendota, WI - 02JUN2010 deep hole epilimnion (SPAdes) | ecosystem: Environmental > Aquatic > Freshwater > Lake > Epilimnion/Euphotic zone ... | reverse complement strand
AGATGAACACCGCGGAAGCCTTGGAAGCGAAGGAAAACGGCACCGTCTTGCCCGACCTCGGCATGGCAACGATGCTGCGATTCCGCGTGCGATATTTCACCGACGGCGCGGTGATTGGCAGCAAGGCATTTGTCAACGAAACCTTCGCCGGCGCAAGGGAGCGCTTCAGCCCAAGACGCAAAGATGGCGCGCGGAAACTGAGAGGCAGCGCACGTCCTGCGGCCGACATGCTATGGAGTGCGCGTGATTTGCGACTGCGTGTTTGAGGTAGAGCAGCCAGATTATTCACGCCGGATAAGCTGCGGCAATTTTCCCGGCCCATTCACTCGCCCGCGCCGCGTAATCCAGTTCATCGCCGGCGTATAGAATGCCGCGCGAAACATTGATCACATCCGGCGCACTGCGACCTGCCGCAGCCAGCGCCGCAAGATCGCCGCCCTGCGCGCCAAGGCCAGGAATCAACAATGGCGCGTCGGGGAATTTCGCCAGCACATCTGCGGCATTCGTCAGACCCACGACATAGCCCACATCGGTTGCACGATCCTCACGCTGCGAACGCACGCCCAGCGCCGTCACCAATTCATAAACCGCACGCCCGTCGGCGAGTTGCTGACGCTGGAAATCCGCCGATCCGGCATTCGAGGTCACCGCGAGCAAGTAGACCCCTTTACCCTGCCAATCGAGAAACGGCTCGATCGAATCGTAACCGAGAAATGGATTCAATGTTACTGCGTCGACATTCCACTTATCAAAATATCCTTGCGCGTAGTACTTCTGCGTTTCGCCGATATCACTGCGCTTGGCGTCAAGAATCACCGGCACTTCCGAAGGCATCCCTTTGAGCAAATCCTCCAACAGGCGTATGCCCTCAAGCCCCATCGCCTCGAAGTATGCCATGTTCGGCTTGAATGCCGCCGCGTAGGGAGCCGTTTGCTCGATCACGCGCAGCAACATTTCGCGCGCCACCGCCGCACCACCCTCACCCGGCCGCGGATCCAAACCCACGCACAAACGAGAACCCGTCACACCAATCCGCTGCCGCAAACGCTCAATGTATCGCATGCCCCCACCATGCCTACCCACCCCGACTTGGAAAACGCAAAAATCCAATCAGCCGAAAAATTGAGGAGCACTAGGCCAAAGGATCATCGGCGCCGCGGGCCGCATCGCCCTACCGGTTTGAAACTCTTAATAACTCCTTCCCCAGATCGCACGCACGCTCGTCTCCTTGCCGGTAAGAATGCACTTCGAGCCCAAGGCATCCGTCACATGTGCCGGCAACTCGACGCGGTCGAGCGGCAGACAGCGAATGGTGATCTTGTGCTGTTTGGAAAGTTGCTCCTCTTCTTCCGCGGTCCCCGCCCATGGCGTGCAAAGCCAACCCGGATTCTCACCCGCCCAGTGCGCGTGAAACGCTTCGATCGACCCGCATGCCATGATGTTCGCATCGCGAAACTCACGCGCACGTGCGAGCAGATTGCCATGGATCTCATCCAGCGTCGCTGCCGCCGAAGCGACAAATTCCTCACGCGTCATGAATTCCTTTTGCGCGATCGGTCGATCCCTTCGCTGCACACAGACCTTGCCGCTTTCCAAATCGCGCGGCCCGATCTCAATGCGGATCGGCACGCCCTTTTTGATCCACTCCCATTTCTTCACGCCGCCATTGAGGTCGCGCGTATCGACATGCACCCGCAAGGCATCGCCGTGCGAAACCTGCTTGCGCAGCGATGCAGCCAAGTCCTGGCACGCCGCAAACACCGCCTCGCGCGTTTCCTCCTTCGGCGAAACCGGCAAAATCACAATCTGTTGCGTCGCGACCCGCGGTGGCAACACCAAGCCGTCATCATCCGAATGCGCCATGATCAGCGTGCCGATCATTCGCGTCGAGACACCCCACGATGTGGTATGCGCATGCTGCAAAGTGCCATCACGCCCGGTGAACGAAATGTTCTGCGCCTTGGAAAAATTCTGACCCAAGTAATGCGAAGTGCCGGCTTGGATCGCCTTCTTGTCCTGCACCATCGCCTCCACTGTGAGCGTCATGTCCGCCCCGGGGAACCGCTCGTTCTCGGTCTTTTCCCCGGGGATCACCGGGATCGCAAGATGATCGCGCAAAAATTCCTCATACACGCCGTGCATCAATCGGGTTTCATCAAGCGCTTCGGCCGCGGTTTCGTGCGCCGTATGACCCTCCTGCCACAAAAACTCTGCCGTGCGCAGAAACATCCGCGGCCGCATTTCCCAGCGCATCACATTCGCCCATTGATTGATCAACAACGGCAAGTCGCGATACGACTCGACCCAACGCGCGAACGCCGCACCGATGATCGTCTCGGAAGTCGGGCGAATCACATACGGCTCGGCCAACTCGCCGGTCGGGATCATCCGCGTCTTGCCCGTCACCTCATCCTTCACCGCCTCCAAGCGGTGATGCGTCACCACCGCGCACTCGGTCGCAAATCCCTCGGCGTGCTCGGCTTCCTTTTCGAGATAGGAAAGCGGAATCAACAACGGAAAATACGCGTTCTGGTGACCGGTCTCTTTGAAACGCACATCCAACTGACGCTGGATCAGTTCCCAAATTCCATAGCCCCATGGCTTGATCACCATGCACCCGCGCGTCTCGGAATTCTCCGCAAGATCCGCGGCTCGGATCACTTGCTGGTACCACTCGGGAAAATCCTGAGCACGGGTCGGACTGATGGCATTTTTATCGGCGGACATGTCGGCTGCCGGATAGGAACCACGAAGCTGGGAAAATCACACCAAAAAAAACGCGGCATCTCAGGCTGGGGGTTTGACAGCCCAAGGCTGCTTTGCCAACTTGACCAAACATCACACCAACAAGCGCGTATGAGCGAAAACACTCCACCCATTCCAAAACCTTCCATTCCGATTGCCCCGCCCACGCCAATCGCGCCACCGAAGCCCGTCGTGATTCCAAGCGCCACCGCCTCGGCAAATCCACCCAAGACTGCACCTCTCGCCAGCGCGGTCGCACCGATTTCAGTACCGACACCCACGGCTTCAGCCGCCCCACGCCCGGCAACACCCGCCCCGACCATTCCCCTCCGACCAGCGGGCGCGCCAGTCGCTCCCGGTGCACCCGCGCCCACCACCCCTCTCCGCCCAGCCGCTGGCGCAGCAACTCCCGGCGCGCCCGCGCCCACCATCCCCCTCCGACCAGCCGCTGGCGCAGCAACTCCCGGAGCGCCAACCATCAATCTAGCCCCCAACGGCCCACCTAAACCTGCCAGCACCGTTCCAATACTCCCGCAGGCCACCATCCCGATCAAATCACCCGCAACACCGGGCGCCACTCTCCCAACGCCCAAAGTGGCCTCCTTGGAGCAGGAAGAATCAGACGAGGAGGAAGAAATCGAAACCAGCAATGGTGTTCTTACAATCCTCGCCGGCGTCGGACTCGCCGCCTCGATCGTGGTGCTGGTAACGCAACTGATGGTCGCCAGCGTATGGATCAACGCAGAAGACAACCCGAACGCGGGTCAGTGGTCACAAGTCCTTCCCTTCTAATCACCCACCACCATGGCTCTGCCCATCATCAACATCGTTCTCACGCTGGTCGTGCTGTATCTCGCATTCGCCGCTGGCAATTTGCCCACCGGACTCTAAAACGCGAAGTCAGGGAAACCACGCGATTCATCGCCGCAAGGCCCTTGACTACACACCAACACTCACCACATTAACCGCCATGGCCCTGAACCTCACTGAAACAAATTTCGAATCCGAAGTCATCAACTCCTCCGTGCCCGTCCTCGTCGATTTCTGGGCGGAATGGTGTGGACCCTGCAAAATGATCGGACCGATCATCGATCAACTCTCCGGCGAACTCGGCGATCAAGCCAAAGTCGGCAAGGTCAATGTCGACAACGCGCGCGACCTCGCAGTGAAATACAATGTCCGCTCGATTCCCCTCCTCCTGTTCTTCAAGAACGGCGAAGTGAAGGACCAAATCGTCGGCGCCAGCGTCACCAAGGATCAACTCAAGGCCAAGCTTCTCGCTCTGGCCTGATCGACCCGCCAGCTTCATCACCCGACGACTCGCACAAGCCACCGCAAAACGGTGGCTTGTTCATTGTCGGTACAACAAGTGGATCAACCCCTGATTTCACTGATGGACTGATTCAAAATACCGCATGGCATTGGCACCAATTTCGCCCATCAAAAATCTGTAAATCTGTTCAATCAGTGGTCATTTCAAATCATTGCCCTTTGGTTGGCTGACTACCCCCCATTCGTGCCCTTCGTGAATTTCGTGGTTCCTCTTCCGAACTACGGCTTCAATCACGCTTCGGCAAGTGGCGCGGCGGATTCCTTTCATAGGTCTCCTTGATCGATGGAAACATTTTTCCAACGCGCTCGATGACATACGGCGACACCACCGCCATCTGCATCTGCAAAGCCACAAGCCACAGGCAAACAAATGCCCCCACCCGCGCTCCTCGCAAGGGTTTGGCGACCACTTGGTGACCACCGGCGTGATCCCAAATCGGCATCCCCAACCGCTTTGCTCCCACCAAGGCCATCAATTGGCAGATCAAGGCCAGCAAGCCCCAGCCCATGCCAATGCCGATGAAGTAAACCCGCCACGCGCGCCGCATCGATTCCGCAAGACTCATCCGCGAACCATCACGATTCAGCACGCTCAGGCCCATCAGCCATTTGCCCGGCGTGGTCCCAAAGCGATGCAGCAAAACAACCTCCAACGCAAACCACGGCAGAAAATGCAAAATCATGACCCATGTCTGGTCGAGCAAGGCCCCGATGTCCCTTCCCATCGCCCACATCCCAATCCACCAGATGCCCTCGTAAAGATAGAGGTCAAACCACCTCGCCCAAAAACGCCGACCAAGGCGCAGTTTGCTGTCGGCCGCTGAAGCGATGCCTTGCTCGGGATTTTTTTCCATCGCCACCTCGCCAAGCGAAGGAGGCTTCACGGGATCCGGCTCCTTCTGAAATTCCCGCTTAAAATATTCGATCCCGCCCAGCACACCCCACTCCTTCATGCCCTCATGCCAGGCGGGCGTGTTCTCATCCCACTCACCGGCATTGATCCGCCGCCGCACTTCGAAGTCCTGATACGGACCCGACCTCTCACCATCTTTGACGATCCAAATTTCCATCACTCACAAATTTCTCAACGACTTAGCCGCATCGCTGCGTGCCGCAAAAACCGCAGGCACCCACGCCGCCAACGAACACAACACAAAAGCCATCACCGCGATCACCACCTGCTCGGACACATTGTGATGCGCCGGCAAAACACCAAAGCCGGTGAACGATGCCGCAAACGGATCAAAACCAAGCGAACGAAACACACCTTGGATCGGCCCGCGAAAATGAATCACCAAACGCCCCAAAACCACACCCAGCACCGCGCCGCAGAACCCAAGGATCATGCCCTGATAGAGAAACACTCGCACAATCTGCCCCGGCGCGGCACCCAAGGCCTTCATCACGCCAATCTCACGACGCTTCTGAATAGTGACAGTGAACATCACCGCCATCATCGAAAATGCCGAAACCAACACGATGAACGACAAGGCAAAATACATCATCACCCGCTGTTGGTTGATCAATGCGAAGAAGGTCTGATACTGCGCGCCCCAAGTGAGCAAAGACCAACCCGGCCCCAGCGCATCACGCGACGCGGCCGCAACCTGCTCGGCCGCATAGGCATCATCAAGCCGCAACGAAATCCCCTGCACACCCTCGCCCAAGCCCGCAAGATCCTGCGCCAATGGCAGCGGCACAAACAACTCAGGCGTCACTGCCATCTGCGACGCGAGATACACGCCCGCGACCGTGACCTCCTTCGGCAGCACAATGCTCTTGAGACCCTTGAGTGCCTCGCCATCCATCTTTTCGGCATCGGTTTTTCGCAAGGCATCGATGCCATCGGCCAACGATTTTCTCGTCTCGGCATCGACCCGATACACGCCCGCTGCTTCGTCTTTTTCCGCAGCCTCCATCGTCAGCATCAAGCCTACAAGCAAGTCACGCTCAGGCCCGCGAATAACCTCACCCGAGAGCTTGCTCAGCAACTGATACGCATCGCTGAGCTCACCAATCGGAATGCTCGCCGCACCTTGCTTCGCGCTCCATCCCTTTTCCAAAATTTCCGATGCACGCTTCCACGCCTCGGCATAGGCCTCGCGCAGCGGCGGCTTCTCGGTCGCACGGTAGACGCGCATGACCTCTTCAAAATTCCGCGTCGAATACAAACGCACCGAGTCCCCCACGCGCAGACCAAGCTGATCGGCAAGCACCGAGGAAACCACCACCCGGTCATCAATGCCAAGATCCGCCGTGGAATCGGGATGACCCTCGCGATCCAGCATCCGCGCGATGCCTTCGACCTGCACCGCATCCGAGGTGTCAATCCCGCGAAACATCACCGGACGCTGCCACGATTCGAAATCAATGATGACGTTGTCCGACACAAACGCGGTGGCCGATTGCACCCGCGGCAAGGCCTTGGCCTTCGCTGCCATTTCCTGCCAATCCTGCATCGGCCCCTCGCCGATCTCCATGTTCTGCCGCAACAAAATGTGCGGCGTGAAGCCCAACAAGCGACCCTTCACATCGCGTTCAAGCCCGGCATACACCGCCATCACAACCACCAGCACCAAGACCCCGAGCATCACGCCAATCAGCGAGATCAGCGTGAACGAGGACAACATTGCGCGCCGCGGATTGAGATACCGCTTGGCCAACAGGAAACTGAAAGATCGTCGTTTGATGCCCTCTGCTAACGCCGAACGCGCGTCACGGCAAGCGATACCCGCCACGCGGTAGCGGAAAATGATCCATCCTCACCACACCCACCCTCAATCGATCGAGCGCAAACCCATCAGCTCAAGCAACCTCGCGAGATCGTCATTACCGTAATACTCGATCTCGATTTTGCCCTTCTTCGCCGAATGCTGGATCGACACGTGCGTCGCGAGATGCTCGCGCAGGCGGTTGACGATTGCCCGCACATGCACATCGACCTCGCGCGAAACTGCCGGCTTGGAGCCATCGGCACCGGAGCCATTGCTGCCATTGGCGATCGATTGCGATAGCTTCTCTGCCGCGCGCACCGTGAGCTGCCGGCGGATGATTTGATCCGACACCAGCAACTGTTCGGCATGATCCTTGATCGACAGCACCGCCTTCGCATGACCAACCGTCAGCCTGCCCTGCGCGACAAGCAATTGCACATCGGCATGCAGATCAAGCAAACGCATGGCATTGGCCACACTCGCCCGCGACTTGCCAACGCGCGATGCGATTTCATCCTGCCTCATCGCAAATTCTTTCGCCAAGCGCACATAACCCGCTGCCTCTTCCATCGGATTGAGATCCTCGCGCTGGAGGTTTTCAATCAAGGCCATCTCGAGCACATCGCGATCGGATGCCTCGCGCTCAATCACCGGCACCGTCGCCAATCCCAACTTGCCCGCCGCACGCCAGCGACGCTCACCGGCGATGAGCTCAAGCTTGCCACCCACCGGACGCACGATCAGCGGCTGGATGATCCCATGCTGGCGGATCGATTCGACAAGCTCGTCGAGCGGCGACTCGATGAAATGCGTGCGCGGTTGCAGCGGGCTCGGCACCACTTGGTCATGTGGCACATCACGCACGCGCTTGATGTCACGACCGGATGCGTCCGTATCCAACACGGAGCTCGCCGCACCTTTTTTGATCAATGCTCCAAGTCCTTTTCCGAGTGCCTGCTTCGCCATGGGGAGGAAATCCCTACGCAATGCCGCAGCGGATTCCAAGAGGATTTCTCAACTCGCCGCCAACAACTTGCGGAAATACTCGATGGTCGGATCCAGACCATCCTCGAGCGCAACCTTCGGCTTCCAACCAAGATCAGCCTCGGCCAACGAAATGTCCGGGCGACGCTGCTTCGGATCATCACCCGGCAAGGGCAGATGCGTCACCTTTGACGGACCACCAACCTTCTTGAGCACCATTTCGGCAAGCTCCAACATGGTGAATTCACCGGGATTTCCAATGTTTACCGGACCAGTCTGCGAAGGATGATTCATCAAACGCACAAAGCCCTCGATGAGATCATCCACATAACAAAACGATCTTGTCTGCGTGCCGTCGCCGTAAATGGTCAGATCCTTGCCCTGCAAGGCCTGCACAATGAAATTGGAAACAACCCGGCCGTCATCGGGCAGCATGCGCGGACCATAGGTGTTGAAAATACGCACTACTCGAATATCAACCTGATTCTGGCGGTGATAATCAAAAAACAGGGTCTCAGCACAGCGCTTGCCCTCATCATAACACGCACGAATGCCGATCGGATTCACACAGCCGCGATACGACTCGGGCTGTGGATGCACCTCGGGATCGCCATAGACCTCGGAGGTCGAGGCCTGGAAAACCCGCGCACCCACCCGCTTGGCCAAACCAAGGCAGTTGATCGCACCCATCACCGATGTCTTGGTGGTCTTGATCGGATTGTGCTGGTAGTGCGGCGGCGAGGCCGGGCAGGCGAGATTGTAAATTTGATCGACCTCAAACTTGAAGGGCTCGATCACATCGTGCCTCACGAGCTCAAAATACGGGTTGTCCATCAGATGTAGCACATTGCGCTTACGCCCCGTGAAGAAGTTGTCCATACAAATGACCTCGTTGCCCTCGTTGAGCAAACGCTCACACAAATGGGATCCCAAAAAGCCCGCACCTCCAGTGACCAAGATTCGCATACCAAAAACCCATCAGAGCCCGCCCCACCGGGCAAGATTTGAATGCGTATATTTGTTCAAATTTTATTGAACAAACCACCACCCGCACTAGTATTCACACATGCAGGAGCTTGATCACGGCACCCGGCAGCAAGTCGACTCGATCGAACGCGAAGTCCTCGCGGTCTTCGTGGATGGCGTCCGCGTCCTTGGCCTGCCCCCTTCGATCGGAGAAATCTACGGGCTCCTCTTCATTTCCCAAACCCCGCTCTCGCTCGACGACCTCGTCCAGCGCCTGAAAATCAGCAAAGGCTCCGCCAGCCAAGGCCTCCGCACCCTCAAAAGCCTCGGCGCCGTCCGCGAAACCAATGGCAATGGCAACGGCGAAAGACGCACCTACTACGAACCGGCCGTTGAACTCAAACGCCTCGTCGGTGGCTTCATCCGCGAACAAATCCGCCCCCACCTCGACAGCGGACGCCACAAAATCAAACGCCTCGGCGACCTCGCCAACACGGAATCCGACCCCGATCGCCGCAAGTTCCTTCTCGAGCGCACCGACCGCCTCGACCACTGGATCCGCAACGGCGGCAGAGTACTCCCCCTGATTCAACGAATCCTCGGCCAATGAACCCCTCCCCCCAAGACATCCCCAGCTGGTTCTGCGTCCGCACGCAAACCAAACGGGAACACATCGCCGCCGAACACCTCAAGGAACTCGAAGGCATCGAGGTGTTCTGCCCCCGCCTCCGCTACCGCAAGGCCACCCGACGTGGCAAAGTCTGGTGGATCGAACCGCTCTTCCCCGGCTACCTGCTCGCAAAATTCAACCTCGCGGAAATGGAACGCGCGGTGACCTTCTGCCAAGGCGTCCGTGGCCTCGTCCGCTTCGGCACCGAAATCCCCAGCGTACCGGAATCCTTCGTCGAAACCCTCCGCCAGGATGTCCGCAAACGCTCCCAGGACGACCCCGAAACGCTCTCTGTCAGCCCGATCCTCCAGATCGGCGAGGAAGTCGAGGTCGCCCACGGCCCCCTCCAAGGCATGCGCGGCACCATCGTCTCGGTCGCCCCCGCCGCCGAACGCGTGAAAATCCTCCTCGATTTCCTCGGTCAACCCCAGGCCATCGATGTCGACCTGTTCTCCATTCTCCTCCCACGCAAGCCTATCCCCCAGGACTGAACCCCGGAAATAGGCCGGCACCCCACCCTTACCCCAAATCACCCACCGAAGGTTTCCCTACGCGATCGCGTAAGGATCGACCACGGGCGGCAGCGTGCCCAAGTGGAGAAATTCTAAATTCTAAATTCTAAATTCGAAACGGGAGAAAAGCGCGAAAGGCAGGGACCGTTCTCCGCAACGGTCCGTTGAATGACTAGCCTCTGGATATGCTTCTGCATTGGCGATCCAGCCCCGCTGCGCCACAACCTCCGAATTGACGACTGGACGCAAAAAGAACCATCACTTATATTTCCGAAATGATACAGACAATCGATGATCTGGCCCAAATTGCGGCAGAGCTTCCGATGGACCAACGGTACACGCTAGCGCAAAGAATCCTGGCAAGCGTTGAGCCAGTTCATGAAACCGACTGCGAGAACGCATGGACCACCGAAATTCGCCAACGCATCATGCGTTATGACGCTGGTGAGACTCATGGAATTCCCGCGGCTCAAGTGTTTGTCGAAATCGAACAAAAACTTGCTCAATGAATCTCGAATTTCTGCCCGAAGCTCGCATTGAGTTCGCGGAAGCAGTCGAATTTTAGGAGAACAAGCAGTCGGGCCTCGGCGAACGCTTTAAAAATGAGATCATAGAGGCCTGCTCGACAATCCTAGCTCATCCGCTGCTTTGGCGCGAACGGGAGGGCGGATTCAGAAGAGTAAACTGCCCTGTATTTCCTTATTACATTGCCTACTTTACCCGCGGCCAAACGATATTGATCGCCGCCATCGCTCACGAACGCAGACATCCGAATTATTGGAAAACGCGCAACCTATAGTACCGATAGTTTTCACACATGAACAAAATATTCATCTCCGGACACCGCGGCATGGTCGGATCCGCCCTCGTTCGCAAAGCTAAAGAACTCGGTGGATTCAACACCATCACCGCCACCCGCAGCGAACTCGACCTCTGCAACCAAACCGCAGTCTTTGATTTCCTCGCCCGCGAAAAACCCGACACGGTTATCATCGCCGCTGCCAAGGTCGGCGGCATTCACGCGAACTCAACTTACCCGGCCGACTTCATCTACGAAAACCTCGCCATCGCCGCCAACCTCGTCGAAGGCAGCCGCCGTGCCGCTGTTCCGCGCGTTCTCTTCCTCGGCTCGTCCTGCATCTACCCAAAGCTCGCACCGCAACCGATGACCGAAGACTGCCTGCTCACCTCGGCCCTCGAACCGACCAACGAAGCCTACGCGATCGCCAAGATTGCCGGACTCAAACTCTGCCAACACTACCGCGCCCAGCACGGCTTGCTCTACCACAGCGCCATGCCCACCAACCTCTACGGGCCCGGCGACAACTACCACCCGGAAAACTCCCACGTCATCCCAGCCCTGGTCCGTCGCTTCCACGAAGCCAAAGAACGTGGCGATGACTCGGTCACGATCTGGGGCACCGGCACCCCGCGCCGCGAATTCCTCCATGTCGATGACCTCGCCTCAGCCTGCTTCCACCTCCTCACCCTCGACAACCCACCCGATTGGGTGAACTGCGGCACCGGCACCGACCTCACCATCCTCGAACTCGCCCAACTCGTCGCCAAAACCACCGGCTTCACCGGCGAAATCCTCACCGACCCCACAAAGCCCGACGGCACACCGCGCAAACTACTCGATATCACAAAAATCAAATCCACCGGCTGGCAACCCATCATCACCCTCGAAGCCGGCCTCGCCGCCGCCTACGAAGACTTCAAATCCACCCTCACCACCGGCCACGCGAGACTCTGATACGAGGTTCATAGTAGATCGTCGATTGCAGATTGCAGATTGCAGATTGCAGATTGCAGATTGCAGATTGCAGATTGCAGATTGCAGATTGCAGATTGCAGATTGCAGATCGAAGAAAATGCCGCTTCTTCATTCCCTCCTACTTCAGTGTTGGATGTTCGATGTTCACTCCTTCCTCTTCCCCAATAACCAATAACCAATAACAAATAACTCTTCTATCCCCATGAAAAAAGCACTCATCACCGGCATCACCGGACAAGACGGATCCTACCTCGCCGAGTTCCTTCTCGAAAAGGGCTACGAAGTTCACGGCATCAAGCGCCGCGCCTCACTCTTCAATACCCAGCGCGTCGATCACATCTACGAAGATCCGCATGTCGAGAATTCACGCTTCCGCCTGCACTACGGCGACCTCACCGATTCGTCCAACCTCACCCGCCTCATGAGCGAGATCCAGCCCGACGAAGTCTACAACCTCGGCGCCCAATCTCATGTCGCGGTTTCCTTCGAAGCCCCCGAATACACCGCCGATGTCGATGCGATGGGCACCCTGCGCCTGCTCGAAGCAATCCGTTTCCTCGGTCTCGAAAAGAAAACCCGTTTCTACCAAGCCTCGACCTCCGAACTCTACGGACTTGTCCAAGAAATCCCCCAAAAGGAAACCACTCCCTTCTACCCCCGCTCACCCTACGCGGTCGCCAAACTCTACGCCTACTGGATCACCGTCAACTACCGCGAATCCTACGGCATCTACGCCTGCAACGGCATCCTCTTCAACCACGAGTCCCCGCGCCGCGGCGAAACTTTCGTCACCCGCAAAATCACCCGCGGCATCGCCAACATCGCCCAAGGCCTCGAACCCTGCCTCTTCCTCGGCAACATGGATTCGCTCCGCGACTGGGGCCACGCGAAAGACTATGTGCGCATGCAGTGGATGATGCTCCAACAAGACCAACCCGAGGACTTCGTCATCGCCACCGGCAAACAAATCTCCGTCCGCGACTTCGTCCGTATGTCAGCCCACGAAGCCGGCATCGAAGTGGAATTCTCCGGCACCGGCATCAATGAAATCGCCACCGTCACGAAAGTCACCGACCCCGCAAAAGCGCCCGCCCTCAAGCCCGGCGATGTGATCGTCAAAGTCGACCCCCGCTATTTCCGCCCCGCAGAAGTCGACACCCTCCTCGGCGATCCCGCCAAAGCGAAAACCAAACTCGGCTGGGTCCCCGAAATTACCGTCGAGGAAATGTGCGCCGAAATGGTCGCCTCCGACCTCGACACCGCCCGCCAACACGCCCTCCTCAAATCCCACGGCCACCACATCTCCGTCGCGAAAGAATAGGAAATTAAAATCTTAAATTCGAAATTCGAAACGGAAGAAGTTTCAAGCGTTCAGTTACAAGCGAAGACAGAAGACCTAAAGACAGAAGAAGCTAGATCAGAAGCGGCATCTTCAAAAGAGGGGCACGGGCGGCCCGCCCGTGTCTCAAGGAGAGTGGGCGTCCCGCCCACCTCTTCCCCCATTTACGAATAACCAATATCCAACAACTCTTCTCATTCGCGTCCCTGAGCGTTCATTCGCGGCTCAGTCTCTTCTGTTTTGAATTTCATGCTTTAGATTTAGTGCTTCACCTCCGCGCCCCTTTGCGACCTCTGCGCCTTCGCGGCAAACTCTTCCTCTTCTCTTGAAACTGAAAACTTCAAACTAAACACTTATCTCCATGCGCACCGTATTCGTCTCCGGTTGTTACGACATCCTCCACGCTGGCCACCTCCAATTCTTCGAGGAAGCCAGGGCCATGGGCGACTACCTCGTCGTCTCCTTCGCATCGGCCGAAGTGCTCTGGCACCACAAACGCCGCAAACCTTCGATACCCGACGAACACAAACTCGCCCTGCTCAAAGGTCTGCGCATCATCGACGAAGTCGTGATCGGCCGCGGACTCGAGGAAGGCATCGACTTCCGCGAAGATTTCCTCCGCATCAAGCCGAACCTCCTCCTCGTCACCGAGGACGACAAATACGAGCCCCTGAAACGCGCGCTCTGCGCCGAAACCGGTGCCGAATACTGCGTTCTGCCCAAGACCCCACCGAAGTTCGAGCCAGTCTCAAGTTCCTCCATCGTCCGCTGGGTCCAAGCTCCCACCGAAGCACCTCTGCGCATCGATTTCGCCGGCGGCTGGCTCGATGTCCCGCGCTTCGCACGCGAGGGCGAATTCATCGTCAACTGCGCGATCTCCCCACTCGTCTCACTCCGCGAATGGCCCTACGAAAAACAGGCTGGCCTCGGCGGCAGCGGCGCATGGGCACTCCTCAACGGACGCGATGGCACCGACTCGGAACTCAACCTCGGCGTCGGCTGGCAAGACCCGGCCGTCATCCGCGAAACCGGTGTCTGCGTTTGGAAATCAGGCCCAAAACCCGTACTCGAGTTCAAACGCAACGGCGATTTCCTCAAAGGAAAAATGGCCATCCTTTGGACCGGCAAAGAACACGACACCCCAGGCGTTGTCGATACCCCGCGCGACTTCGACCGCATCGCGCTCAGCGCCCGCATCGCCCGCGAAGGCGTCCTCAATGCCGATATCAAAAAACTCGCCGAAGGTATCTCCCTCTACCACGCCACCCAACTCGACGAAGGCATGGAACCCATCCCCAACATCTCCGGATCCATCGCCCACAAATACTGCGGCGGCGGCTACGGCGGCTACGCGCTCTACCTCTTCACCGAAGAATCCCAACGCGCCACCGCACTCCAATCCACTCCCCATCTCCGCCCCATCGAACCCTTCTGCCTCGTCTAGAGACACAAGACGAAAAAAAGAGTTAGTAGTTATTGGTTATAAGTTATTCGAATAGACCCCTAAGGAGGCACGACACTCCTGTCGTGCTCTTCATAAGAGGGGCACGGGCGGCCCGCCCGTGTTTCAAGGAGAGTGGGCGTCCCGCCCACCTCTTCCCCAATAACGAATAACAAATAGCCAATAACTCTTCATACTCTTCGTTTCAAATTTCATGCTTAGAATTTAGTGCTTCTTCTATTCTTCTCCCCCTTCGATGTTCAATGTTCAATGTTCGATGTTCACCTCTTCCTCTTCCTCTTCCCCAATAACAAATAACTAATAACCCATAACTCTTCCCCCCCCTTGCAACGCCTCCCCATCATCGGCCTCCCCGTCGCCGCAACCGACTACGCGGGCGCGGTCACATGGATCCTCGAGCACGCGGCCAAAGCCGATCGTGCCTACGCGGTCGAGGCTGCCAACACCCATGTCGCAGCACTCTCGCGCCATGATCCGGATTTCGGCGCCAGCATGGCACGTTTCGACCTGATCTGCCCCGACGGCATGCCGCTCGTCTGGGCGCTCAATACCCAACTCGCCGATTCAGAAAAAGTTCCCGACCGCGTCTACGGCCCGACGCTGATGCTCGAAACGCTCAAAGCCACGCAAGGACGCACCGAGTTCCGCCACTTTCTCTTCGGTGGCAAGCAATCGACCCTAGACAAGCTCACCACTTCTTTCGCCGATCGCTTTCCCAATGCCATCATCGCCGGATCCTACTCGCCCCCCTTCGGCGAATGGCCGGCCGATGAGTTCACCAAAGTCTGCGAAAAAATCCGCACCAGCGGCGCCAACCTTATCTGGGTCGGCCTCGGTTGCCCGAAACAGGAACACTGGATCGCGCGTCACAAGGATCAACTCCCGCCCGGTGTCTACTTCGGCATCGGCGCCGCCTTCGCCTTCCACGCCGGCGAAGTGAAACAATCCCCACCATTTCTTCAAAAAATCGGCATGGAATGGGCCTACCGCCTCGCCATGGAACCCCGCCGACTCTTCAAACGCTACTTTACATATAACAGCCTTTTTCTCTATCACCTGCTGAGCGACGCAGCGATGAAGACAGAAGATTTCAAGACAGAAGACAGAAGATGAAGAAGCCACTTCTTCATCGTAGCTGGATCATCCTGATCCAGTCCGTACGGTAGGGCGATGCGGCCCCGCAGCGCCGACTCCTGATAACGACACTGCCACTTCATTAAACTCCGGCCTTTGACCTTCGACTTTAAGACCTGCGACTCTTTTTCCTCCTCCTCTTCCCCAATAACTCATAACATATAACCTCTAACTCCTCCCTTTCCTCTTCCCCATGCCCATCAAATCCATCTGCTGCCTCGGCGCCGGTTATGTCGGCGGACCCACCATGGCCATGATCGCCGCCAAGTGCCCTCACATCCAGGTCACGGTCTGCGACTTCAACCAGGCACGCATCGACGCATGGAACACAAGCGACCTGCCCGTCTATGAACCCGGCCTCCAGGAAGTGGTCGAATCCGCGCGCGGCAAGAACCTCCACTTCACCACCGACATCAAGCCCGCGATCGCCGCTGCAGACCTGATCTTCGTCTGCGTCGGCACTCCCACAAAATCCTACGGCATCGGCGCCGGACGCGCGGCCGACCTCCGCTACATCGAGTCCGCCGCACGCCTCATCGCCGAGGTCTCCGAGGGCAACAAAATCATCGTCGAGAAGTCGACCATCCCGGTCAAAACAGCGACCGCCATCCAGACGATCCTCGCCGCAAACTCCTGCAAGGAGGCCACCTTCCAAGTCCTTTCAAACCCCGAGTTCCTCGCCGAAGGCACCGCCGTCGCCGACATGGAAAACCCCGACCGCATTCTGATCGGTGGCGAGCAAAACCCCGAAGGACAAGCCGCACTCGAGGCCCTCGTCTCGGTCTACGCCAACTGGGTCCCACGCGAAAAAATCATCACCACCAACCTCTGGTCATCGGAGCTTTCCAAGCTCGTCGCCAACGCCTTCCTCGCCCAACGCATCTCCTCGATCAACTCGATCTCCGCACTCTGCGAAGCCACCGGCGCCGATGTCGATGAAGTCGCGCGCGCCATCGGTGCCGACTCGCGCATCGGACCCAAGTTCCTCAAGTCCTCCGTCGGCTTCGGCGGATCCTGCTTCCAAAAGGACATCCTCAACCTCGTCTACCTCTGCGAATCCTTCGGCCTCCCGGAGGCCGCCGCCTACTGGCGCTCGGTGGTCACCATGAACGATTGGCAAAAATCCCGCTTCGTCGAAAAAATCGTCCGCACGCTCTTCAATACGGTCTCCGGCAAACGCATCGCCATCCTTGGTTTCGCCTTCAAGAAAGACACCAACGACACCCGCGAATCCGCCGCCATCAACATCGTCCGCGACCTCGTCGCCGAAAACGCCCACGTCGTGATCTACGACCCGCGCGTTCCCAAGGAAACCATCCAACGCGACCTCCTCGAAGTCGGCGTCCCGCAAGACATCATCGACTTCAATGTCGAGGTCGCCGCCGATCCCTACGCCGCCGCCAAAGACGCCCACGCCCTCGCCACCCTCACCGAGTGGGACGAATTCAAAACGCTCGACCTCCAACGCATCCACGACCTGATGCTCAAACCTGCCTTCGTCTTCGACGGCCGCGCCATCCTCCCCACCTCCGCCCTCAAAGCTCACGGCTTCAAAGCCTTCAGCATCGGCAAAGGAGCGTGAAAAGAGTGATAGGTTATTCGTGATTCGTTATTAGGGAAGACAAAGAAGCCGCTTCTTCTTAGGCAGGGACCTTTGTCCCCAAAGGTCCGCGCGAATAAATCGTCAATTCTTCCAAAGGGGGGCACAGGCGTCCCGTCCACATCTTCACCGTAGCTGGATCATCTTGATCCAGGCCGTCCATGGAGCGTCCTGCTCCATTTCTCCACCCGGTAGGGCGATGCGGCCCCGCAGCGCCGACTCATCAATAATGATTCACCGCCAAGGGAAAAGTTATAAGTTATTCGTTATTAGTTATTAGGGGGAAATTTAAGAAGCCACTTAGCAGCCACTTCTTCTTATCTTCCCCAATAACCCATAACTTATAACCAATAACTCTTCTTCCTCCGCGTCCCTTTGCGACCTTCGCGCCTTCGCGGTAAACTCTCCCTCTTCCCCTCTGACCTCTTCTGTTTCGAATTTCGAATTTATGATTTAGTGCTTCTCCTCTTCCTCTTCATTTCAATTTTCCGCTTTCTACTTTCTACTTTTCTTCCTCCTCCCGCATGCTCCTCACCGAATTCCACCGCTTCCTCAAACGCGAGGACAAGGAACGCCTGCTCGGCCAACGCGGCACCGTGATCTGGCTCTACGGCCTCTCCGGCTCCGGCAAGTCCACCATCGCCAACGCCGTCGAACGCCAGCTCCACGAGCACGGCCGCTTCACCATCATCCTCGATGGCGACAACCTCCGCACCGGACTCAACTCGAACCTCGGCTTCAGCGACGAGGACCGAGCGGAAAACATCCGCCGCATCGCCGAGACAGCAAAAATCCTCGCCCACCAAGGCATCATCACCTTCGTCTCCGCCATCACCCCGCGCGCCGAACTCCGCCAAATCGCCCGCGACATTCTCGGCAACGACCTCTTCGAGGTCTTCATCAAGGCCAGCTACGAAACCTGCGAGCAACGCGATGTCAAAGGCCTCTACGCGAAGGCCGCCAAAGGCGAAATCCCCAACTTCACCGGCAAACAAAGCCAGTTCGACATCCCCGAAAACGCTGACCTCATCATCGATACCGAAACCACGACCCTCGAGGATTCCACCTCCCAACTCCTCAAATCGATCTCACAAAGAATTTCTACAACTCATTGAATATAAACGATTTCTGACCCGACCCCGCCAATTCATTACCAAGTTGGTTAGTTTAGTAATTTTTTAATTGACCCATCACTCCAAGTGCCCCACCCTCCGCCCCGTGGCGGCGCTTTGAGGAGTCGTTTCAAGTTTTCAGTGTTCAGTTTCAAGAAAAGAAATGAAGAAGCCGCCTCATCCTCTTCCCCAATAACTAATAACAAATAACTCTTCATCTCAGC
>Ga0208481_1000187_pt1 | contig 19060 bp, 16 predicted proteins | sample LakMenEpi02Jun10_FD_150662 | JGI IMG/M metagenome (GOLD analysis project Ga0208481, IMG submission 150662) | Freshwater microbial communities from Lake Mendota, WI - 02JUN2010 deep hole epilimnion (SPAdes) | ecosystem: Environmental > Aquatic > Freshwater > Lake > Epilimnion/Euphotic zone ... | reverse complement strand
CGTGATAGGCGGGGGGCCGGCAGGGCTCCGCGCGGCGGAAATGGCCGCGATGCATGGAGTGCCGGTCACTATTTTTGACGCGATGCCATCGCTTGGCCGCAAGCTCCTCGTGGCGGGCAAGGGTGGTTTGAATCTCACGCATGGCGAAGACATGGAGACATTCGTGACACGCTACGGCGGCGGCGATCGAGTGTTTTGGAAAAACTTTTTGAGTGGATTCGACTCGGCTGACCTTCGTGATTGGGCAGATGGACTTGGCATTGAAACCTTTCAAGCGAGCAGTGGCAGGGTCTACCCCAAGGAGATGAAGGCCGCGCCTTTGTTGAGGCGATGGATCTCACGGCTGCGCGAATTGGATGTTCGGATTGAGACGCGGCATCGCCTTGTCGGGATCAAGCCCGGGCGGCCGCATGAGCTTATATTTTCAAATGGCGTCACTGTGCACGCGCCAGCAGTTGTTTTTGCCATGGGCGGCGGTTCGTGGTCGCGCACGGGATCCGATGGTTCATGGGTCGAATGCTTCGCAGCGTGCGGGATCGAATGTCAGCCGCTGACCCCCGCGAATTGCGGGTGGGAGCATGCGTGGTCGGCGGAGACGCTTGCCGTGGCCGAGGGCAAGCCGCTCAAGAACATTGTTGTCAGCGCCAGTGGTCAGCATGCGGTGGGTGAGTTGCTCGTTTCTAGATACGGGCTTGAGGGTGGTGCGATTTATCAACTCGGCGCCGTGCTGCGTGCGATGGAAAATCCGGAGATCGCAATTGATTTCAAACCGACATTCACGCGCGAGCAACTCGTGGCAAAAATGGAATCCGTGAAGCGCGATGTTTTAAATCAGGCGCGCGTCCGATGGAAACTTTCCGACGCGGCGCATGCGATTTTGGCCCGCAAGGAATGGCATGATGTCGCATCGCTGGCCGATGAAGTGAAGCATTGCGTTATCCCGTTAAGCGGGCCGCGGCCCTTGGATGAAGCGATTTCATCGGCGGGTGGCGTGGCTTGGACCGAGATCGATCCAGACCTGATGCTGCGGCGTTTCCCCGGATGTTTTGTTGCGGGGGAAATGATCGATTGGGAAGCGCCGACTGGCGGCTACCTCATGCAGGGGTGTTTTGCCACTGGCACGCGTGCGGGAGATTCGGCTGCTGTTTGGTTGGAGAAAAACGCCTAATCTCGCACCAAGGTCATCACGCATTCGAGATGACGAGTGTGCGGGAAGAGGTCGAAGGGTTGCACTTCGAGCAAGCGGTAGCCGCCTTCCGAAAGTTGCTTCAGGTCGCGAATCTGCGTCGCGGGATCGCAGGACACATAGACGATGCGCGAGGGGTGAAAGGCGATGAGTTGTTGGAGAAACTCCGGCGTGCAGCCCTTGCGTGGCGGGTCGATGACGACCGCGGTTTCGTCTTTTGGAAAATCGATTTCACTGAAGATCGCTTCGGCCGACGCGGTCATGAAGGTGGCATTGCCGATGCCATTGGCAGCCGCGTTGTTGCGAGCCCATTGGCATGAGGTTTCGGACACCTCGACGCCGGCTACCTTTTCGAAATTTCCGGCGAGCGTGAGAGCGAACAAACCGCTGCCGCAGTAGGCATCGACGAGAAATTTCGCGCCGCCGGCCGAGGCTTGTTTCGCGACATGGCCGGTGAATGCCGGCAGGATGAACGGGTTGTTCTGGAAGAAATCTCCGGCAAGGAATTCGAATCTCAGTGAGCCGACTTTTTCCGCAGCGGTGGCCTTGAAGTCTGTTTCGACGCGGCCTTCGGTCGCTCGCATGAGCACCGTCGAGCCACGCTTGAAACTGTGGGCCTTCGCGCGGATTTCCTCGCGGATGCGTGGCAGTGCGGCGTTGATTTCATCCATTGCAATTTTGCATTCTGGCACATCGACCAACTGCGAACGGCGGCCATTCGCGAGGAAGCCGATTTCGCCGATCTCGCCGTTGTGAGGTTTTTCGAAGTGGGGGGTGATCTTCGAGCGGTAGTTCCAAATTTGCGGCGTGCTCATGCACGGGTTGACCGGAAAAACGATGCCCGCCATGTGCTTGAGCAGCTCTTCGACTTGGCGTGATTTCCATGCCAGTTGTTTTTCATAGGAAAGATGTTGGTATTGGCAGCCGCCGCATTCGCCGAACAACGGGCATTGCGGCTGAACGCGATCGGGCGAGGAGACAAGCACCTCAATGAGATCGGCGTGCGAACAGTTTTTGTCGTTGCGGTAGACGCGGGCCTTCACCACCTCGCCGGGAAGCGTGAAGGGTACAAACACCACCCAGCCATCGATTCTGCCAATGCCCGATCCCAGATTGGTGAGCGAGTCGACGGTCATTTCGATTTCCTGATGATAGGTAAAAGGAACCGGAACGAATTTTTTTGGCGGGCGTTGCATGGTCGGGCGCATCATTGGGTTGCGGGGAGTTGCAGGCAAACGATTTCAAATGCGCTTGCTGTTGAGGGCGTGCAGCACCTTCACGGATTGCCATGCGGCCGCGACATGATGGACGCGCAAGATGTTCGCGCCACCCTGCATGCAGGCGGCGATGCACGCGACTGTGCCCGCGTCGCGATCTTTGGGATCCGCAATCCCGAGCACCTCGCCAATCACTTTCTTGCGCGAAACTGGCGCGAGGATGGGGCGTTCGAAAAGCTGCAGTCGTGAGAGTTCGCGCATGACCGAGAGGTTGTCATCGCGTTGTTTGGCAAAATTGATGCCGGGATCGAGCACCAGCGCATCGCGATCGATGCCGGCCCGCAACGCGAGTGCGATTTTTTCTTCAAAGAACGACTCCATGGATTTCATCACATCCGCCCATTGCTGATGAAGATGCGGAACTTTCGGCTCGCCGACGCTGTGCATGATCAACAAAGCCGCTCTGTATTCCGCGCAGAGGCGGGCATTGGTTTCATCCGGCAAGGCGCTCATGTCATTGAGCAGCTCGACTTTTTTGCTCGGCAAAATTTCGCGCACCACCTCCGGCCGCCAGGTGTTGGCTGAGAGGATCGGCGGCCAAATTTGTTCCGAGTCTTTTGGTTGCAGATCGCTCCATGAATTTTCCCAGCGCTCGAGAAATCCGCCAAAGCGTCTAACCTCCTCGTCGACCGTCACTGCAGCTCGATTCGTGCGCGCGCTTTCCGCGCCGACATCGATCACATCCGCGCCATTGCGGATTTGCTCCCGTGCCTGCTCGATGGCCGCGCCGAAATCCAGCGTGCCATCGCCGGAAAACGAGTCGTCGTTCACATTGACGATTCCCATGATCAGCGGGCGGCGGGGAAAGGGGATCACCCGGTCGGGCAGGCGCAAGCGCATGCGTGGTTTTAGCCATAGAAAATCGAAAACTGAACCCCGAAAACGCATGACGCTTGCCCCGCGCGGCCGAGCGTCTAGGATTCCGGGCATGGCATCGACCTTCGGGCAGACATTTCGCATTCACACCTTCGGCGAGTCCCACGGTGGCGGGGTCGGCGTGGTCATCGATGGCTGCCCGCCGCGTGTCCCGCTGCCGCTTGAGGTCGTTCAACGCGAGCTCGACCGCCGACGCCCCGGGCAATCGGACATCGTCACGCCGCGCAAGGAGGCGGATACCGCGGAAATTATCTCCGGCCTCTACGATGGGGTCACGCTTGGCACGCCGATTTCGATCATCGTCCGAAACACGGATCAGCGGCCGGGTGCCTATGATGAAATGGCGCTCAAATACCGGCCAAGCCATGCGGACTACACCTACGATGCGAAATACGGCATCCGCGCTGCGTCCGGCGGTGGTCGTGCTTCGGCGCGCGAAACGATTGGCCGCGTCGCTGCGGCGGCGGTCGCGCGGCAGGTGCTTGCCGAACTGCATCCGGGCATCGAGGTCCTCGCATGGGTCAAGTCGATTCAAGAATTGCAGGCCGAGGTTGATCCCGAAACTGTCACCGCGGATGTGATCGAATCAAATGTCGTTCGCACGGGAGACCCCGCGATGGTCGAAACGATGATCGAGCGCATCAAGTCGATCCGTGCCGATGGAAATTCCGTTGGTGGTGTGATCGAGTGCGTGGTCCGCAATTGCCCGCCGGGATTGGGCGAGCCGATTTTTGACAAGCTTGAGGCAGATCTCGCCAAGGCGATGCTTTCGATTCCGGCGACCAAGGGTTTTGAAATCGGTTCGGGTTTTTCCGGCACGCTTCTCACCGGTCGCGAGCACAACGATGCGTTCCGCATGGTCGATGGCAAGGTGCGCACCGCGACCAATCGTTCCGGCGGCGTGCAAGGAGGTATTTCCAATGGCGAGTCGATCATCTTCCGTGTCGCTTTCAAGCCCACGGCCACGATCATGACTTCACAGGAAACCGTCACCTCTGGCGGTGAAAATACCGAGCTTGCTGGCAAGGGTCGCCACGATGCCTGTGTGTTGCCGCGCGCGGTGCCGATCGTCGAAGCGATGGCAGTGCTGGTGGTCACCGATCACCTGCTGCGCCAAAGGGCGACTGCCGGCAAATGATTCGCACTTCCCCACGATGTCGTTCGATTCCATCAACATCGTCACGATTGGCCTCGCATTGTTTGTGATCTGCGCGGGGTTTGTTCTCGTGCGTGGCACGCTGCGGATTTTGTTGAACTGCCTCGTGCTTGGCATCAGCACATGGGTGGCTTTTCGCGTGTGGCATCAAGCGCCGGAATTGGTGAAGGCGATATCCGGCAGCAAGGAGCCTCTGCTGGTGACGGCAGCGCCGTTTGTTGCCTTCATCATTGCCTTCATCATTGGTCGCACGATTGTGAGGTTTCTACTCAGCCCTTTGCGCAAAGGTGCCGATGAGCGGCCGCCGCTAACTGCGCCGCGCCTGTTCGGGCTTGGCGTTTTTTCGCTCATCCCCACCTGCGTGATCGGGCTCGTAGTGGCTGCGGTGATCTATCACGTCGGTTCGATTTCCGAAATCAAGCAGGCGGCGGGAAAATCAGGTCCGGCATCAAGCCAGATCCAATCACTCAAATCGTTTGTCGAAAAATCCATCCCGTCGCAGTGGCTCAAGATCATCGATCCATCGGCTGATCCCGATCGACTCACGCTCGCCAAGGCGATCAGCCGCCAATCGGCATCGCCGCTCAAGCCGGTGATCGACCCGAAAACCGGCAAGCCGATTCCGCGTGCGATCATTGTCGATGACCCCGAGCTTCAGGGCCTTGCGCGCGAGGGGAAATTTGGCAGCCTGCTGCGCCATCCGATGCTCACCAAAGCCCTCAATGACCCTCAATTGAAAGCCTTTTTGAAGGACCTCAAACTTTGAGTCTCTGTTTCAGATTTCGATATTTTTCATCATGTCCTACCTCGTCACCATCGGCCTTGAAGTCCACTGCCAGGTCAAGACCCGCACCAAGATGTTTTGCTCGTGCCGCACTTCGTTTGGCGATGAGCCCAACACGCACACCTGCCCGGTTTGCCTTGGCCTGCCAGGCGCCTTGCCGGTGCTCAATCAGGCAGCGATCGAGAAAACTCTGCTCGCGGGAATGATGGTGGGCTGCTCGACGCCGGAAATTTCGAAGTGGGATCGCAAGAACTACTTCTATCCGGACATGCCGAAGAACTACCAGACGACGCAGATGGATCTTCCGCTCTGCATCGGTGGTGGCGTGCCGCTTTACGACCATTGTTACCCGACCGATCACCGCAAGCAAATCGCCAACCCGAACAAGGAGGTGAAGCTCAACCGCATCCACCTCGAGGAGGATGTTGCGAAGTCGACGCACCTCGGCAACTCATCGCTTATCGACTTCAATCGCGCCGGCACGCCCTTGATGGAAATTGTTTCCGAGCCGGACCTCGAGTCGGCTGAGGAGGCCTTCGCGTATCTGCGTTCGCTGCAGATGATCCTCCAGCAAGGCGATATTTCCGATGCCGATATGGAGAAGGGCCAGCTTCGTTGTGATGTAAACATTTCGCTTCGGAAAAATGCAAACGACCCGCTCGGGCCCAAGGTCGAGCTCAAGAATCTCAACTCAATTTCGGCGATCCGTCGCGCGATCCATTTTGAAATCGAGCGTCAGTCAGAAGACCTCGATCGTGGGGTTTTGCAAATTCAGTCGACCCGCCGCTGGGACGATGACCGCGGTGAAACCCAACTCATGCGCACCAAGGAAGATGCGCACGATTACCGTTATTTCAGCTGCCCGGATCTCTTGCCGATTCGCACCGCGCCGCTCTTGGAAAAAGTGCGCCCGCTGGTGCCCGAACTGCCGCACGAGCTTGCCGCGCGCTTTGAAAAGGACTTTGGCGTCACCGCTTACGACGCATCGGTGCTTTCATCCGATCGTCATCTCGCCCGTTATTTCGAGGCAGCGCTCGCGCCATCAATCCCTGGAAAGAAAGTCGCCAATTTCATCATCAACAACCTGCTGGGTACGCTCAACGAACAGGGCATCGGCATCGACGCTTGTCCGGTCGAGCCGGAAAAACTTCGCGCGCTGCTGGTGCTGATGGAAAATGGCACGCTTGCCGCCAATCAAGCGCGCGAGGTGTTTGCCGTGCTTTACGCATCACCCGACAAGGATCCCGCCGCGATTGCCGACAGCCTTGGCTTCAAGGCGGCCGATGCGGGTGAGCTTGAGGCGCTGGTGGATCAAGCGATTGCCAACAACCCGAGTGAGGCCGAAGCGATCAAGGCGGGCAACGAGAAGTTGCTGAATTTCCTCACCGGCCAAGTGATGAAGGCTGCCAGCACCAAGCCGAACCCCAAGCAGGTGACCGAGTTGCTGCGTGCGCGCTTGATGTGATCCCGGCCGTTCGGCGGGGGCCTTAAGCTTGCTCGTCGGCAGTGGCCTTGATGTCGCTGAGCGCGGCGATGAAATCGCCAAGAATTTCCGCAGGCACCATGATCGTATCACGGTTGCCGCCGACATCCTCGGTGATCTTCACGACCATGCCGCGGGCGTTACTCTTGAGGTCGAGAAAGAACACCTTGCGGTCAGCCAGGATTTTTTCGGTATGCAATAAGTCGTTGTCCACGTCAGTATGCGGGTCCTTCCGCTGTGAACGAGGTTCAGCAATCCGGCCTGATTGTCAACCGAATTCAAAGCGGTAAAAACAGCCCTATGCGTGACTTTATCCCCGAGAACCGGCCAGCCTTGGTCCTTGCGCCGATGCAGGATGTGACGGATTTGCCCTTCATGCGGGTTGTCGCGCGGCGTGGTGCGCCGGACTGGTTTGTGACCGAGTATTTTCGCGTACACCCTGGCTCAAAACTTCATCCGTACATCCAGCGGTCGATTGTGGAAAATGCGACAGGTCGGCCAATTTTCGCGCAGATGATCGGCAGCGATGTCGACAGCCTTTTGCGCACGGCCGGCGAATTGGCGCAACTGCCGGTGGCGGGCATTGACCTCAACCTTGGCTGCCCGGCGCCGATCGTGTGCCGCAAGAATGCCGGCGGCGGTCTGCTGCGCGAGCCGACAACGGTCGATGAAATCATCGGTGCCCTGCGCGATGCCATTCCCGGCCGATTCACGGTCAAAACGCGCGTCGGTTATGCGAGTGCCGATGAGTTTTCTTCCTTGCTGGAAATTTTCCGCAAGCACCGCATCGATGGTCTCACCATTCATGGACGCACCGTGCTTGAACGATATCAAACGCCGGTGCATCCCGATTGCGTGAAGCTCGCTGTCGAGTCGATGCATTGTCCGGTGATCGCCAATGGCAATGTTGTCGATGTTGAAACCGGCTTGGCTTACCTTGCACACAGCAGTGCCGCAGGTCTCATGATCGGGCGCGGTGCGATTCGCAATCCGTGGATATTTTCGCAACTCATCACTGCCTTGGAAGGTGGGGAATGTTCGCAGCCGACGCATCGCGATTTGTTGGCGTATGTGCTCGAACTCTACGACGAGCTCGCCGGCGAATCGCGCAACTTCATTCCTGTCGCCCATGTCCAACGCATGAAAAAAACGCTGGCCTACATCAGTCACGGCATCGAAGGGGAATTTGAGTATCAGATGCGTCGCGCGAAAACGCCGGAGGATTTCCATCAAATCTGCCACGCGCACCTCGACCACGACGCCCCATTGCCGACCAAGCCACCCGTTGACTCAAAATTGTTCTGCGGCTTCGGGGCTTTGCTTGGTTGAGGGTCTCGCTTGCTTGACTAAAATCCTCCTATCTTGAAGCTCTCGAGGCGTGCCCGACGAGATTTCCGCTTCGATGTTTTTTCGCGATTCCGCATGGCGGCGGCGATTTGACGATGAGGTGCTGGCAGTGGCGGGGTCATTTGTTTCCAAAGCTAAAAACCTGCGACTGGAAGAAGCGGCGTCTGGTTCTTTTGCCTTGGAAGGAACCGTGGCTGGGGAAGATGCGAGGGTGGAATTCTGGCGTGATGGAGATGAATGGGATTTTGAAAGTTCGTGCTCCTGCGAAGTCGGGGCCTTTTGTCATCATGCCGCGGCCCTGATCTTGCGCGCGGCCAAGGAGCGCAACCTGGCCTCGCTCGCGGGTGGCGGGATCAAGGCTGCCGTGGCAGCGGCCTTGCCGAAGGATGTGCCTGCAGCGCCAAAATCGCCGGCTGGTTTGCCGCGCATTTCGTCGAGTCCAGTTTTTGAGCTTCATGTCACGCGCGAGGCGGCCGACCGAACCTCGCGGCTGTTGTTGCAGTCGTTGGGGCAGGCCGACACCTCGGAATGGATCTTTGCCGAGGCGACGGTGAATTACGATGGTCATCGTAGTTTCTTGCGCGGCGCCATGCCTCGCTGGACCAGCGAGGTGGTTTTGGCGGATGGTCGCAGGGCCTTGATCGAACACGATGCTGCCGCGGAAAATGCTGCCGCGCAGCAACTGATTGATACCGGACTCTCCTCATTGCAGTCGAATTCGGCTTGGCGGTTTCTCATCAACCTCAAGTCGCGCGATGCCCGCGACGAGGCGCCGCGTGACCGTTGGTTTCCCGATCCCGGCCGCGTGCCGGTGGATGCCTTTTGGCACCAATTCCGTGGCGAGATGATTCCGCGCTTGGAGGACTTGGGCTGGCGGGTGAGTGTGGCTGACAATGTCGGCCACAGGGTCTTCGAGGCCGATCCCTCGCAGTGGGACAGCGAGCTTGCGCCGGTGGAAGGCGGATGGTTCAGCCTTTCGGTCGGCTTTGATGTGAGTGGTGAGCGCCATGATCTTTTGCCGATCCTTGCCGAGTTGCTGGAGAGTGATTTTCTTGAGGAGACCCTTGATCGGCCGGATCTCGGGCACATTTACGCACCATTGCCGAATGGCGATGCGTTGAAGCTGCCGATCGGGCGAGTGAGGCGGATTTTGCATCATCTTGCGACGCTGATTGATCCGAAATTCCCCTCGAAAACTCGGGTTCATGCCCTTGACGCCGCGTCCCTTGCGGGGCTTGGCGATCTTGGCATCGATGCGCCGCCCGACCTTGCCGAACTCTCGACGAAACTGCGGAATTTTTCCGGCATCGAGGCCGTGCCGCCCGCCGAGGGATTGCGCGCGACCTTGCGCGACTACCAGCTTGCAGGATTTCGCTGGATGCAATTTCTCGCGAGCCATGGGCTGCACGGGATTTTGGCCGACGACATGGGGCTGGGAAAAACCTTGCAAACGCTCACGCACATTCTTGCGGAAAAAGAATCGGGTCGATCGCGTGGCATGCCCAGTTTGGTGGTCGCGCCAACATCCGTAGTCCCGAACTGGCGGGCTGAGGCGATCAAGTTCACGCCGGGGCTGCGTGTGCTCGTTCTCAATGGCCCGGACCGTCTGAAGTACTTGCGTTCGATCCCGCACGCGGACCTCGTGCTGACCTCCTTCGCCTTGCTTCATCGCGACATCGAGAAACTACTAGGATTCTCGTACCATTTGGTCGTCCTCGACGAGGCGCAGAACATCAAAAACCCTCGGGCAAAGGTCGCGCAAGCAGCCTGCAGGCTCGACTCGCGGCATCGCCTCTGTCTTTCCGGCACGCCGGTCGAGAACCACCTTGGCGAGTTGTGGAGCTTGATGAAATTTCTGGTGCCCGGATTTCTCGGCGCTGAGGAGGCTTTCAACACTCGCTTTCGCAAGCCGATCGAGAAGGATGGCGATGTTGAGCGCAACGAGGTGCTCAAACAACGCGTCGCGCCGCTCATTTTGCGCCGCACGAAGGATCAGGTCGCCAAGGAACTTCCGCCGAAGACCGAGTTGGTGCATCTTATCGAGCTGCACACCGCGCAGAAGGACCTTTACGAAACCGTGCGCGCGACGATGAACAAGCGTGTGCGTGAAGCGATCGCCGCGCGTGGCGGCAGCGACTTCCAGATCGTCTTTCTCGATGCCCTGCTCAAGCTGCGCCAAATTTGCTGCGATCCGCGGCTTTTGCCGGATGAGTTTGCCAACACGATTCACGAATCGGCGAAGCTCGATTTTCTCACCGAGTTGCTGGCGGTGCTGATCGAGGAAGGTCGGCGAATTTTGATATTCTCGCAGTTCACTAGCATGCTGGCATTGATCGAGGCACACTTGCTTCGCGAAAATATTCCCTATCTCAAGCTCACCGGCGCGTCGAAGGATCGGGGGAAACTGGTCGAGGATTTCCAAAGCGGAAAAGTTCCTTTGTTTCTCATCTCGCTCAAAGCCGGCGGCACGGGGCTCAACCTCACAGCGGCCGACACGGTGATCCATTACGATCCGTGGTGGAATCCCGCGGCCGAGGCGCAAGCGACCGACCGCGCCTATCGCATCGGCCAGGACAAGCCGGTCTTTGTGCACAAACTGCTTTGTCAGGATACCGTCGAGCAACGCATCCACCAGCTGCAGCAGGAGAAGGCCAAGCTTGCGAACGATTTGCTCGCCGATGCGGACATTGGCAGCAGGCTTGATGCTTCGATGGTGCGCGCCTTGCTCGACCCTTGAGGAAATATTTTCCCCGCATCAAAGCCCGCGGTGGATCGAGGCGATTTTTTTCGCGGTCGCGATTGTGTTGTGATGCAGACGGGCAGTGAATTCCGGCTGACGGTTGCTGCCGCCACCATAAAGCACGGCGACGGGTATGCGGTTTTTGATGAACGCACCAAGCAGTACTTCGTCGCGGTGGCGAAGGTCTTCAGCTGAGAGATACATTTGGCCGTGACGGTCGTCCTGGTGATTGTCTGCACCGGAAATCCAGATCACGAGATCGGGCGAAAAGGCATCGAGCGCGCGGGCGAGGCTGCTGAAAAGTTGGTTCAGGTACATCGCGCCTTCGACATAGCGCACGGTTTCGACATCGAGCGTGCCGGCGCTTTGTGGTTGGGCGGGTGAGTTGTGCCTCACATGAATCGAGTAGGTGAAAACGCGCGGATCTCCTGCAAGTAGCGTGGCCGTGCCGCTGCCGCGATGGGCATCGGTATCGACCACCATGATGCGGATGTTGGGCTGGCGTGATTGCAGATCGCGAATGGCGATGGCGACATCATTGAACACCGATTGGTCGATGCCGCGGTCGCGATAGGCGTGATGCTTCCCGCCGGCGAGGCAGACGCCGATGCCCTCGGTGAGCGCGGCTTGGCATGCGAGGCGGGTGGCTTCGACTTCGCCGGCGCTGCGGGCAAAGAGCCCGGGCCCGGCTGGCAAACCGAGCAGGATTTGCTCCTTGAGGCCGAGCCGCCCGGATTCGATGGCGCGGACATAGTCGGGCGCGTGAACGCGTTCGATGAGGCGGACGCTGGCGCTGCCGACCTCGATGATTTCCTCAGGCGTGAGGATGCCGCCTTCGAGCAGCATGTCCTTCGAGGCCCGAAATTTTTCGGCAGGAAACGCATGGGCAACGGGAATCGCCCGTTCCAATTCCTGTGAGTAAAAGCATCTCATGAACCCGTGACAGCGAACCGCGAAAGCATGGGCGTGGAAAGCGCAAAGTCGGCGGTGGTGCAACGAGTGGGATCAAGCTCTCTTCTTTGGGCTTTTCGCGGCCTGGGGAGGGGTGTAATTTGGGCGCGTGTTGCAAATTGTGTTCAACGAGATCAGCGCGGCCGAGCTTTCGAGCCTTGGGACGCTCGAGCAATTGGAGCTCTTGGATGAGTTCAAGGTGAGTCGGCAGGACCTTGAGCAGCTTGATGGTGAGCGATTTGGCAGGATCGAGCGTGATGGTCGGGTGCTTTGCCGCTATCGGGCGAAGGATTACCGGCTTTATTTTGAGATCAAGGATTCCGCGGTCGTCGTCCATCGTGTACTGCACAAGGGAACATTTTCGGATTTTTTGTTCCGCTCGAAAATGCCGCTTGGCGAGGATGAGGCTTTGGCTGGGTCGAAACATTTTTGGAAGCTCATCGACGAAGGCCGCAATGCGCGGAGATTGTGATTTGGTGAAGATTTTGCTTCCAGTCTGAGCGGCTGGCGTACACTTTTTCACTATGACCAAGACAATTTTCTATGTCATGCTGGCGCTACTAACTGGCACATGCTGGTTCTGGTATGGCAACACGGGTGCTCAAATTGCAGAGAAGTCCGCATTGGTGGAGAAGATCGCGGAGGCCGGTGATCCCGATGGGAAGCAGGCGGCCCTAGAGAGTGAAATCGTCGGTCTAGAGGGCCAGCAAACATTCAAGGGGATATTGCTGACGTTTCTAAGTGCCGGCCTGTTTGGGGTTTTGTTTGCCGTGCATATTCTCCCCGCAATCGCACAGTTTTTCACTCGCTCGGTTTATGACAGTGGGGAGAAAGTGGAGCAAGATGTGATGCACCATGCCAGGTCGCTGCTCGCGCAAGGTGAATACGATGCGGCGATCGTGGAGTTTAGAAATGTCATCGTGGCCGAGCCTGGCAACAGGATGCCGTGGGTCGAAATCGCAAAGATCCAAAGAGAACACCTGCGCGATCCGCAGGCGGCTATCGAGACGATAAGAGCCGCGATCGAAACCGTCTCATGGCAAGTCAACGATGCCGCATACTTCATGTTTCGCCTGGCCGAACTTTATGATGAAATCAACGGTGACCGCGCTACCGCGACGGCGATCCTGCAACAGGTGATTGATCTTTATCCCGGCACGCGTCATTCGGCGAATGCGAATCACAAATTGGTGGAGTGGAGCAAAATGGGAGAAGGCGTCAGAGCTTCAGTCGAGCGGGAAGACTATCGAGATCAGGCAAATTTGGCGGGTAATTCCGGTGGTGGTGCCGCATGAACCCCCACAAGTTTGCTTGCCATGCGTTTGACGGCATCTGGCATGCTTGCTTGGCTGAATGATCGCATCGGGCGAAGACCTTTGTTTGCGACGGCCATGGTGGCGATGGCCGGTGTGATCGCGGTTGAGGGTGAGCTATGGGTTTCGGTAGCGGTGGTGTTGGCGGCAGGCTTGTTTGGCGCATGGTCCGGCACATGGCGGCGCGGGTTGGCATGGTTTTTGTGTGCGGCGATCGCGGCAGGTGTGCTGGCGTGGAGGCTGGAGCGTCAGCGACAATTTGAGCGCCTGATGTCGAATGCGGGTGCTGCGAATTTGAGTGTGCGGTTGTTGGAGGACAGTGATGGTAGTGAGAGGTTTTGGTGGGCGAGGGCGCGTGTTCTTGAGGGGCCGCATGAAGGTGCGAAGGTCTTGTGGCAGGGCAGGGGACAGATGCGCGTGGCGGGATCGATGTTGAAAGCGGCAGGAAATTTGGAAGCCCTGCCGGAGCCGAGTAATCCCGGTGAATTTGATCGTGCCAAGTGGCTTAGAACTCAGGATGTAGCTGTGGTTTTTCAAGCGTCTGGCATGCTTGATGATGCATCGACGCCATGGCATGCCGCATTGGGTGCGCGGATTCGTCATGCGTTTCGCGAAGGTGTGACGGCTGGGCTCGACGAGGACTCGCGTGAGGCGATGGTGATTCGTGCGGTGGTGATTGGTGAGACGCCGCGTGATGCGGATTCGTTGGTGGCGGCGTTTCGCGAGAGTGGCACGCTGCATGTGTTTTCGGTGAGCGGCTTGCATGTCGCAATGGTCGGAAGCATCGGCTGGTTTGTGTTGGGGCGACTTGGTGTTTCGCGGCGTCGCGCGGTGCTTGTGTTGTTGCCGCTGATTTTTGGTTACTCGTGGATCACCGGCAACAGCGCGCCGGCCTTGCGTTCGGCGTGGATGGCGGCGGTGTTTCTTGGTGCCTTTACCTTTCGCCGTAAGCCTGACCTTCTCAATGCGCTGGGAGCGGTGTTGCTTGTGGGTTTGTTGTGGGACGGGCGCATGTTGTATCAGGCCGGCGTTCAGTTGTCGTATGGCGTGGTTGCGGCGATCGCGGTGGGAACTTCGTGGTTTACGCGTTCGTTGCGTTGGTTGTCCGCTCCCGAGTTGTACCTGCCGCTTGATCAAATGAGCCGCGCGCGCCGCTGGTTTTTGTCACTGCGTCAAGCCACCGCGCAATCCCTTGCCGTCTCGACAGCGGCCGCGATTGGATCAGCTCCCTTGACGCTGTTTCATTTCGGCATGGCCACGCCGGTCTCGCTGCTTGCCGGATTGGTGCTTGTGCCTTTGGTCTTCGTGTTGCTTTGCATTTCGTTGCTGGCCATGGCCATTTCACCGATTGCCGTCCCCGTTGCGCGCGGGTTGAATCAAGTCAATGCCCTTGTCGCGAGGGCATCGATTGAGTCGGCCGAATTTTTTGCGGCGATTCCGGGAGGTCATTTGGAACTTCGAAAAACCATGCGGCCCGGGCTCTTGGTTTATGGTCTCGAACATGGTGCTGGCAGCGCGTGTTTTTACGGAAAATCCGGTGAGGCGGTGTTGCTTGATTGCGGGGATCGAAACGGATTTCGCCACACCGTGATGCCATCATTGCGGCAGCTGGGAATGCGACCGAATGCGGTGGTGCTGACCCATCCCGATGGCCATCATCTTGGCGGAGGGGCGGCTGTGTGGGAGGCCTTTGCGATTCGTGAGGCGGTGATGCCGGTGAAGCTTTCGCGCAGCAGTGGCTATCGGTCATGGATGGCAAATCCATCGAGGATGAACATGCGCTTGGCCGGTGAAGTGGGATCAATGGATTTGCCGGATGGCGCGCGGCTTGAGGTCGTGCATGCGCCGGATCCGCTGGCGCAAAATGCGCGGGCGGATGACCGGGTGGCGGTGTATCGATTGCACTGGCGCGGGTGGAAAATCCTTTTCACCAGCGATGCCGGCACCTCGACGGAAAACCAAGTCCTTGAAGCGGGTGTCGATGTTGCGGCGGATGTGATCGTGGCCGGCTGCCATCGCAATGATCTCTCGCTTGGAGATGGTTTTCTGCATGCGGTTGGGCCCCGGGCCATCGTTTTTTCCAATCCGGCGTTCCCGCTCGAGGAGCATCGCTCCGCCGAAACAGTCGGCTATTGGAAATCGCGCGGGATTGAGGTCATGGATCAATGCATTGTCGGCGGTGTGACGATAACGATCGACGATAATGGCGATTTGCGTCTCGCGGGATTTTTACGGGACGAGCCTTTCGTGCTGAAGCGGCGTTGATTTTTCAGAATCGAACGCGCGCCGCTCAATCGACCGGTTTGCGGCAGCGCAAGCGCCACATCGCTTTGCCTTCGCTTTCCCAGAGTTTTTGGAAATCGGTCTTCGGATAGAAGAATGAATCCTCACGCCATTCGAGGCGCTCAAAGCCGCCGAATGACGCCACTTTTTCTTCCGCCCATTGGAAGTATTCTTCATGATCGGTCATGAAGAGAAACTCTCCGCCGGGTTCGAGCGCGTTGCGGACCGCCTGCAGAAAATCTTCATTCACGAGTCGCCGGCGATGGTGGCGAAGTTTTGGCCATGGGTCGGGGCAAAGCAGGTGGAGGCGTGAGACGGAATTTTGTGGCAACAGCCACTCGACGACATAGCGGCTCTCAAGTCGCAGCACTCGTGCGTTGTCGAGGCCGGCGCGTGAAATTTTTTTGCAGACCTTGCGGACGCGGCCAAGAAGGCGTTCGACACCGAGAAAGTCGCGGTCGTGATGATGGCGGGCCATTTCCATCAAGAACGACCCATCGCCGCAGCCGAGATCAATTTCGAGCGGCCTGCCATCGCGAAGGATTTCTGCGGGGGCGATTTTGCGGAAGTAATGCTCCGGCACAAATTCGCCGGCCATCGCGGTTCGCGGCAATTGGTTCAGCACCTGCTCCATGATCGTGATTTATTATTCGTAAAGGGCCTGTTCGCAAGCCCCCCTTCAAAGATCGACATCGGAATGAACGCCGGCGACTGGATCGGCCGAGCACACGATGCAGCGCGTGAGGTCCGCACCGCGCGCAATTTTTGCATTCGGCCAAACGACCGAGTCGCGCACGATCGCGCCGGATTCGACAATCGCGCCGGGCCCGATCACCGAGTCGATGACGGTGGCGCCGGGCTCGATCATCGCGTCGGGGTGCACGCGCGGAGCCAACTCAAGCTCGCGGTGGGCGAGGAGGTAAGATTCGCGATCACCGAGATCGAGCCATACGCCCTCATCGAGTGTGATGGCGCCGAGCTGGTTTTGTTTGGCGAGCTCGAGGAAGAATGGGATCACCGAAATTTTTTCATTCACTGGGATTTGGCGGATGAATTCCGGGTTCACGCAATAGATGCCGCTGAAGACATGCGTGCCTGCGGCGCGTCCGAGTTTTTCGTGAATGTCGATGACTCTGCTGCCTGTGGCGTCGAGTGCGATGTGGGTGGCGCTGCCTTGCGAGCGAAGCGCGAGCGTCACGGGCAGGCCGGAGGCCTTGTGGGCGGCGACTAAGGCATCGAGCGGCATGGTCGAAAAGATGTCGCCGTTGTGGACGAGCAGCGGTGAATCGTCGGCCCATTCGCTGATGTTGCGAAGCCCGCCGCCGGTTTCCAGCAGGATGGGTTCGTGGAAAAAGGTGATGTCGTTGCCATTGGAGTGCTTGGCGAAATCATCCCATGCCTTGGGCAGGTGATGGGTGTTGATGGCGAATCGCCGAATGCCGAGTTTGGCGCAGGCGTTGATCGTCCATGCTGCGATGGGTTGATGAAACAACGGGACCAGAGGCTTGGGCAGTCGGTCGGTGAGCGGCCGCAAGCGAGTGCCCAGACCGGCGCCGAGGATGAATGCCTGATGCATGAAATGGCTATGCCGCCGATGTTTCCCGCTGGCAAGTACCGATCTTGATTCGGCCTCGGTGCTGCGTAGCATGTGCGAAGCCTCAGCGCCCGCCGACATGCCCGAACTCCCCGAAGTTGAGACCACCCGCAGGGGCATCGAGCCGCATGTGCTCGGCGTGCGCGTGAAGGAAGTGATCGTGCGCCGACGCGACCTGCGTCAGCCGGTTTCCAAATCGATCGATGAGATCGAGGGAAAGAAAATTTCCGCGGTGCGCCGGAGGTCGAAGTATTTGCTGCTTGAGATCGAAGGTGTGGGCACCTTGCTCATTCACCTCGGCATGTCTGGCAGTCTTCGCGTGATTTCGCCGGCGGATGCGTGGAAGACGCATGACCATGTCGGCATCACGCTGGCGAATGGCAAACAGCTGCGCTTTCATGATCCGCGCCGTTTCGGGTTGGTGCTCTTGTTGCGCGGGGATCCGATGGCGCATGCCTTGTTGAAGCATCTCGGCCCAGAACCCTTGGAAGCCGACTTCACGGCGAAGCATCTGCAGGACGCCTGCGCGAAACGCTTGGCAGCGATCAAGCTCGTGATCATGGATGCAAAAGTGGTGGTCGGCGTCGGCAACATCTATGCTTCGGAGGCCTTGTTTCGCGCTGGCATTTTGCCGCGCACCAAAGCAAACCGCGTTTCAAAGCCGCGCCTTGCCAAACTCGCGCAGGCGATTCGCGATGTGCTGGGCGATGCGATCGCCGAAGGTGGCACCACTTTGCGCGACTTCCTGAATTCCGATGGCGAGCCCGGATACTTCCGCCAAAAACTTTTTGTATACGACCGCAAAGACGAGCCATGCCGTGTTTGTGGCACGCCGATCCGGCATGCGGTGATGGGCCAGCGCTCGACTTATTGGTGCCCGAAGTGCCAAATATGAGTGGGCCCGCAAGCCCAAAAACACGCTGTTTACTTTTCGGGTTTCCTGCCAATGTTTTTGGGTTCCATGAAAATATCTCGATTTGCATCCATTGTTGTTTTGACGCTTTGCCTGTTTGAAGTGGTGTGGGCTCAAGACCGCAATGATGCCTCATCGGCCCCCGAGGGCATGGTCAGGATCGAAGGCGGCGAATTTCTCATGGGCAGTGAGCTGCCGTGCAGCCGCATGAACGAAAGGCCTGTCGTGAAGGTGCGGGTCGACGGGTTTTGGATGGATCAACATGCGGTGACCAATGCGCAGTTTCGCAAGTTTGTTGAGGCTACTGGTTACAAGACCACTGCCGAGAGGTCGGTCGATTGGGAGGATCTGAAAAAACAGGTCGCGCCGGGCACGCCGAAGCCGCCCGATGAAATGCTCCAAGCCGGTGCGCTTGTTTTCACGCCGACCGATGGGCCGGTCGACTTGCGTGAAATAAGCGCGTGGTGGCGTTGGACACCGGGTGCCAACTGGCAACACCCCGAGGGCCCGCAGAGCAATCTTGATGGACGCGAGCAACACCCGGTGGTGCAGGTCTCGTGGGACGATGCGAATGCTTACGCGAAATGGTCCGGCAAGCGTTTGCCCACCGAAGCCGAATGGGAATTCGCCGCGCGCGGTGGGCTTGAAGGCAAGCGCTACGCGTGGGGTGATGAATTCAAGCACGATGGCAAGTTCATGACCAACACATGGACCGGAGATTTTCCTTACAAAAACACCAAGGAGGATGGCTTTGTTGGTACTGCGCCGGTGATGAGTTTTCCAGCCAATGGTTACGGGTTGTACGACATGGGTGGCAATGTTTGGAACTGGGTGAGCGACTGGTACCGGCCCGACAGCCATGCGCGTAGCAAGCTCGAGCCCTCTTGCCACAACCCGCAAGGTCCGAAGTCCAGCTACAACCCAAGTCAACCGTATCAGACGCAGGAACGCGTGATCAAAGGCGGCTCATTTCTTTGCCACCCGGACTATTGCGAAAGTTATCGTCCCAGCTCTCGTCGCGGCACTTCGCCCGATACGGGCAGCAGCCACGTCGGTTTTCGCTGCGCGAAGGAGCTGAAGTAGTGGAAATTTGCCTAGGCAATCAGACCGGCATCTGTCCGTCAGCTTGCCCATGCGGGCAAGCCGTTAGGTCTACC
>Ga0208481_1000183_pt1 | contig 19360 bp, 19 predicted proteins | sample LakMenEpi02Jun10_FD_150662 | JGI IMG/M metagenome (GOLD analysis project Ga0208481, IMG submission 150662) | Freshwater microbial communities from Lake Mendota, WI - 02JUN2010 deep hole epilimnion (SPAdes) | ecosystem: Environmental > Aquatic > Freshwater > Lake > Epilimnion/Euphotic zone ... | reverse complement strand
CAACGGTGGATGCACCGCCTGAGATGGGACGCATGGTGGTGGGGATTCGAACGGTAACGGCCATGCAAAAACCCTACCGAATGACTAGGGATTCGCCACCAGAGGAGCAACACGATCAATCCATGGCATCGCTTCTTCGAACTGTGCGGCAAGTCGCACTAACACGTCTTCACGAAACGGTGCACCCACGAATTGCACACCCATTGGCAAACCAGACTCAGACCAGTGCAACGGCAAACTAATTGCCGGCTGGCCCGTGAGATTGAATTGCGAGGTGTACGCCATGATCTCTCGCAGATGACGTCCACCCTGTGGGCCACTGAGATGACCGATGCGCGGTGGAGGTCCAGCGAGTGTGGGTGTCAACAAAATGTCATACGGCTCAGAACCGTCCACGGGTTCCCACCACTGAACAACACGCCGACACCATGCATGCAGCCATGTCATGTTCGACAAATACATTTCCGCAGTGACGACACGTCCCATCTCTCGCATTCGAATGTTGTCAGGCTCCAGATCATTTTCGCCAATGGCGCGTCCAAACATTCGTTCAAACGCAGAAACATCATTGTGCGTCCACGCTGCAACGATCGCTGTGAACTTTCCTGCGAACTCTTCTTCGGCTAATGCGTTGGGATATGACACATCAACACGATGTCCGAGTGACGTTAAAACATTTGCAACGCGTGCAACAGATTCACTTGATTCCTGATTGCGCAATTGATACTCAAACAATGGATGATCAAGAATGCCAATACGCAATGAACCAGGATTTACTCCCACTTCTTGCGCAAGTGGTCGCACGAATGGTGGTGCTGTGTACGGGTCGCCTGACTCGTATCCACTGATGACGTCGAGGACCGCAGCAGTGTCACGCACAGTGCGAGTAACACAACCGTCAATCGTTGCGCCCATCCATGTTTCGCCCATGTCGGGGCCTTTGCTCACGCGACCACGCGATGGCTTTAACCCAACAAGGCCGCATTCGCTAGCTGGTACACGAATAGAACCACCGCCGTCATTTGCATGACCCACAGGAACAATGTGCGCAGCAACACTTGCGGCAGACCCACCACTTGAACCACCTGTTGAATGTTCAAGATTCCACGGATTACGTGACGGACCATACGACAAAGGTTCAGTAGTGATGGTGTTTCCAAATTCGGGCGTATTGGTGCGACCAATCACAACAAATCCGGCGCGAAGAAATCGATCCGTGAGGTAACTGTTTGACGGAGCTATGTAGCCAGCTTCTTTTAGGAATCGTGTTCCCATGTGGTGCGGCTCACCAGCAAGTGGGGCACCTAAGTCTTTCAATACCAACGGCACACCAGTAAATGCACCTTTTGGCAATGTCCCCGATGCTTCCTGTTGTGCTTTTTCAAAACGTGGGTGAATGATGGCGTTGATGTCACCGTTTACAGCGTGTGCCTGCTGAATGGCCGCATCAACAAGTTCTCGCGCAGACACTTCCCCTCGCGCCACCATGGCGGCTTGTTCCGTTGCGTCGCAGTTAGTCAATTTGCTCATGTCTCAACCCTATGTCCGACCTAGGGTGTCCTCGTGCGTGTACTTGCAGCAGCTGACAAATTCAAGGGAACTGCAAGCGCTGCCAGTATCTGTGCCGCAATTGGTCATGCCTGCTGGGACCTTGGTATTGACTGCGTGGAAATGCCCATGGCCGACGGTGGCGAAGGAACTCTTGATGTTCTGGGTGGCCCAAACAGAACCAGCGTGGTCACTGGCCCATTAGGAACTGCTGTGGAAGCAGAATGGCGTCTTCACCGTGGTGTTGCAGTTATCGAGATGGCTCGCGCATCTGGGCTCACACTTGCGGGCGGACCAGACAACAACAATCCATTAGATGCCACAACCCAAGGTACGGGCGAACTCATTGACAAAGCACTGAACGAAGGTGCGAAGAAAATCATTGTGTGTCTCGGTGGTTCTGCAACAACCGATGGCGGTCTCGGTGCATTGCGTGCCATCAGCACTCCTGCTCGTCTGCGTGCTGTGGAATTTCTTGTGGCGTGCGACGTGGACACGTACTTCACTGATGCAGCAAAAGTTTTCGCGCCACAAAAAGGTGCGAGCAAATCTCAAGTCACCATGTTGACAGGCCGACTAGAACGGTTAGCCCAAATGTACGAATCTGAATATGGCATCGCCGTAAACGACATTCCCGGATCTGGTGCCGCTGGTGGACTAGCCGGCGCACTTGCAGCACTCGGCGCAACACTGATGCCTGGGTTTGACATCGTTGCCGAAGAGGTGGAGTTCTACGACGCGATACGCGCTACTGATCTAGTCATTACCGGTGAAGGTCTTCTGGATGAAACAAGTTTCGATGGAAAAGTTGTGGGCAGTGTGTACGAGTACACACAAAACTCCAAAACAAAAATGGCAGTTGTTGCGGGCGACGTTGACATAGACATGTCTAGTTACACAGACATTGACGTTATGAATCTCACTGCGCAGTTCGGCGCAGAATTATCTATGCAACAGGTACTGCGCTGCGTCGAGGACGCCACGCGTTTGTACTTGCAGAAAAAGTAGATCAGCCCGCAGGTGGCACAGTGGTGGTGGTCGCAGCACCACCAGCATCGGTACCGACACTTGGCAATGGCTTGCCAGAGAGATCGGTTCCCAACAAGATCAGAATGCAGGCATCACCCAGTGTTCCGTCTTCAAGAGGCACGGGCACTGGCATGACAGCAACTTCTACAGTTCCACCAAGAACGCCGGCCATCTTTTGTGCAGCAGCTTCACAACCAGCAAGGTAGAACACGCCTGTTGTCTTTCGCTTTGCTGTTCCGGCTGCCACATTCTTTGCAGGTAACACCTTGTATCCCTGATCTTGCAGATTGCCAGTCATAACTCCCGCACTGCCAGCAATACCAGAAGCGTTAGCCACCTGAATCTTGAATCCGTTGACGTCTAACGGAAGTGTGGTGGTCGTAACCGAAGGGTCTACTGAGCCATCGCCAGGAGTTGGCGCAGCAGATGTGGGAACGGCGCCGTTCGTGGTGCTGGAGTCACGCACATCGCGCAAGATGAGGAATCCGAGAAGCAATGCCACCACAGCAACTGCGGCACCCAAGGTGCCCGTGCTTGGTGATGGAAGAGATGGGCGTGAGCCGCGAGATCGTTGTTGGTTCATAATGAAAAGTCCTCTTTTCGAATTCAAGGAGACATGCCCACGGTAGTGGCTGGGTAGAACAAGGCGTATGACACCTCTTCAACCCTTATGGCATAAAGGCTTTCCACGAAGCTTGCCCGCACAGGGCCATATGGAGCCGGGTGTGGGGATTGAACCCACGACCTACGCATTACAAGTGCGTTGCTCTACCACTGAGCTAACCCGGCGAGGAAGTACAGCCTAGGCGCGCTCAGCCATTCGGACACGGGTGACTTCATAAGTTGCCAAGGCAGCGGCTGCCGACACGTTGAGAGACGAGACCTGGCCAAGCATGGGGATGCCCACGATGGTGTCGCAACGGTCCCGCACGAGGCGCGACAGGCCAGCCCCTTCGGACCCCAGCACGAGGCAGATGCCCTCGTTGGCCAATTTGCCGATCTCGAACAATGTGTTGTCGCTTGAGTCATCAAGGCCGACCACCCAGATGCCCTTGTCGCGCATCTGTTGGATAGCGGTGGGTAGACCTGAGACCAAGGCCATGGGCACATGCTCGATTGCCCCAGCCGATGCCTTTGCCACGGTGGGGGTGACGTGCACGGCGCGATGTTTTGGTAACAACACGCCAGTAACACCGGCGCCATCACAACAACGAAGCAGTGCGCCGAGGTTGCCAGGGTCTGTCACACCATCAACAGCCACAAGGAATGGTGCCACGCCATTACGTGGACGCAACAGTGCAGCAAAATCTGCTTCTTCAAGTGGCGCAGCAAAAGCAATGATGCCTTGCGGTGCTTCGCTTCGTGCAGTCTCTTCTAATTTGCGGCGTGGCACTTCAAGCACAGTGACTCGTTGCGCATCGGCGATCTGTTCGATGTCTTCAAGAATTGGTGCTGGGTCAATATCTGCCGCAATCCAAATTTCACGAACTTTGCGACGTTGACCAATGAGCAATTCACGCACGGCCTGACGACCTTCAATTTGTTCGCCGCCTAAACCTTTAGCAACTGGCGCATTACGACGTGGAGATTCTCCGCGACGTGCACCAGGTTGTGGCGCGCCACGACGAGCTTGTGGACGTGGTGCACCATCACGGGGTGCACCTACTCGTGATGCTCCGCCTGCGCCTGCACCTTTGCTTCGCGAAACAACCCCGCGCGATGATGCAGCGCCACTTCGTGTTGATGGCCCTTTTGGTTCGTCACTACGTGAACGACTGCCAGTATTACGACCGCCTGCAGGACGACCTGGCTTACCGGTATTTACTTTTGGTTTTGATGATTTGCGTGGCGCCATGGTCACGACTCCTTGATGATGATTGCTGAAGAGAAACAGGCGATTCCTTCGCCACGACCGATTGCGCCAAGACCCTCGGCACGTCGACCTTTGACGGACACGGGTGCGCCGACTGCAGCAGAAAGTAACGACACCATTTCATCACGAACGGGCGCGATACGTGGTGATTCACACACGACACTGCAATCAATATTGCCGACGCGCCATCCAAGTGCTGTGACTTTGGCTGCGACATCTTTCAAAATTGCAAGAGAGTTCGCGCCTTTCCATGCTGGATCGGTGTCGGGGTAATGCTGACCAATGTCTCCAAGACCAGCTGCGCCAAGCAATGCATCGGCCGCTGCATGTGCAATCACATCTGCATCACTATGACCTACAAGAACTGGCTCTCCCGGAAATGCAACACCGCCGAGAATAAGAACACGGCCTTCGATTGGTGTATCTGCAAAACGATGAACATCAAAACCTTGTCCGACACGTATGTCAACCATCAGATTTCGCCTTTCAACATTCGCTCCGCATGAATGACTGCCCATTCAAGATCTTCAGGAGTTGTAATTTTTCGGTTGACTACTTCACCTTCAACGACAACAACTTCCCCACCGATTTTTTCGATCAAGGTTGCGTCATCTGTACCTTCGCCACCATGTTCATGTGCACGGCGCAACGATGAAGCACGGAATGCTTGTGGCGTCTGTACTGCACGCAATGTTTCGCGTCGTGGCGTAGACACAACTACTTCAGATTCGTTCACTTGTTTGATGGTGTCGGTCACGGCAATACCTGGAACAGCGGCATCTGCTCCGTCAACAACGGCAGAGATCACGCGTTGAAAAATTGCAGGGCTGGCAAATGGTCGCGCTGCATCATGAACACACACAATGGTGGCGTCGGCAGGAACTGCCGTAAGTCCACGACGAACCGATTCTGAGCGAGTTGCCCCGCCTTCTACTTGTCCTGGTGAAGTGGCTTCACCTTTCGGCAGCACCACGATCACACCTACTGAATGCTCGGCCGCCTCATCCATAGCCCAGTCCACGATGCGCTTGCCACCGATGGTCTCAAACTGTTTGGCACTACCAAAACGGAGCCCCGAGCCCGCCGCTACCACGATTGTCCATACGGTCTCATTTTCAGCCATGCTCGCAGGGTAGTACCGTGAGATTGTTATGGCACACGAACAGGTTCTCGCAGACACAGAATTCTTCGCAGACGCTCCAGCATCAATGCTGGCAGACGTTGCAGCATCAGGAAAGATCCGCAACCTAGTACGAGGCGATGTCCTCTTTGAGGCCGGCGATGACCCCGACTCCATATATGTAGTGCTCACTGGCCGCATCGCTATCGCTTTGGGCAACCGCCCGTTTGATCATCGCGAGAGCGTGATTGCGCTCATGGAAGAAGGCGATCTGTTTGGCGAAATGGGCATGCTCGATAAGAGCGCTCGGTCTGCCGGAGCTCGCGCGCTTGAGACTTCAACTGTGCTCGAGATTCCATACACATCTGTTCTCGATCAACTCAACGCATCAACTTCACTCATGTGGAATGTCGTGCGAATGTTGAGCCGCCGTTTGCGTGCGATGGATCAAGCTTTGGCCGACAGTGTGTTCCTCGACGTCACAGGAAGAACTGCGAAGCGTCTTGTTGATTTGTCTGGTGGCAAAGATGAATTCATGCTTCCCGTGACGCAAGAAGAACTCGCCGGCATGGTTGGTGCGTCACGTGAGCGTGTCAACAAAGCAATCGCTAGTTTCATCAAACTGCACTGGCTAGAACAGCATGATCGTTCATACCGTATTTTGGACCGCGCAAAACTAGAGCAACGCGCTCTGTAATTCAGAGTGTTGCGCTGAGCAACCAATCTTTCGCGCGAGCGTAAGCATCTGCAGCATCTTCAGGCCTGTGTGCTGGGCGTGATGCATCATGTGCAAAACCATGTTCTGCTTCGGGGTACAACACCACCTGTGCGCCAGTGGATCGCAATTGATCAATGTCAACAATTGGTGTGTAGTGGTCTTGCCCGCCAACAATTGCCAGCACATTTTCTGCATAGCCAGATAACAACATTCCAAGTGGCTCACCTTGTGATGGGCTTCGCCATGCTTCAGGCAACGTAATCATTCCGTAAAAGCTGGCGATACGAAAAAACCGTTCGCTACGTGCGGCTTTGAAGCAATACATGCCGCCCATACAAAACCCGATGAGCCCCACAACCGGAGTCTGCAATGCATCGGCGGCTTCTAAGAGGTCGCGCAAATTCACTTCATCATTCAGTGAAGGCACTGCTGCGAATCGTGGTTCAATTTCTGGACCTAGTTCTAAGCCAGGAAATGGGTCCACCGCACACACCGACATCTGCCATTCGTTTGAGAACTGTTGCACCATGTCGTCATACAAGGGACGCAGGCCGAAAATGTCCGGGACTACCACGAGACCCATTCGAGGTGAATCGTGATGAACAATCTCGGCTGAGGTGCCAGATGGAAGTGTGATGCGCATCCCTTCAGTATTGCCCACTGTGCCGAGCCCTCTTGACCAAGAAATTTTGCAGGGTGAGACATTGGGTGAGACCTGCGAGCCCACCTGCAACAAGCCCTTGTTTGCACAGTGCTCGCCATGTCACACACAACACCCAATGCACCAATACCCGATACTCCCCTTGTCTGGACAACCGTTTCTAATGGCACAGCACGCCAGATTGTGGACGAGTGGTCGCGGCTCTGTCGCCGGCCCTCCACTCTGCGCCACGTCAACACATGGGATTTCCTACCCCATTCCGTCACCCACCTCGACCAACTCTTAACACTCTCAGGTTTCGGCTCAGAACTAGACGACACTGCCGGCGACACATTCTTATGGCACCTCGTTCGTCAAGCACGCACTGACGACATTGCAGCAAGAGTTGTCTTGCACAGAATCTTCCCATCGCTAGTTGCAATCGCACGTCGTCGTGGACGCATCTTCAGCGGCGGCATAAACGCTGCTCTCATTGAGGTTTTTGCTCATGCGTGGATAGTGATTCGTGAGTTTCCCTCTGAACGTCGTACATCAAAAATTGCGTCCAATCTTGTTCGAGATACCGAATACTTTGCCTTTGTACGGCACACACGACTTCGCCGCGTAGAAGAAGCTCAAGTTGGTTCCGAAGTCTTATCCAGCATTGTGGACACAACAGATATAGGGGCATCAGACATGGAACTAGACGATGTCCTCGCATACGCAGCTGAATTAGGAGTTCACCAGGACGACATTGAACTACTCACACTTCTGGGATCAGGCGTGCGTGGAGTAGAAATTGCTAATGCACGGGGTGTTGCACCGAGAACAATTCGCAATCATCGGCGATACGCCATCGACGCAGTCATTGACGCACTGACGGATGCACATCAATAGTGGTTTGAAAAGTTACCGGTGCAACTTCACGCGACGAAGTCGCAAACTATTGGTCACAACAAAAACCGAGGAGGAAGCCATTGCAAGGCCAGCCCACATTGGGTTGAGGCGACCAGATGCGGCTAACGGAATTGCCGCGACGTTGTAAGCAAATGCCCAGAACACGTTGGTGCGAATGGTGCGTAATGTTGCTCGTGATAAACGGATTGCGTCTGGCACTGACCGCAAATCACCATTAACAATGGTGAGGTCACTTGCTTGCATTGCAACATCGGTGCCGCCACCCATTGCGATACCTACGTCAGCTTGAGTAAGAGCTGCAGCATCATTGACACCATCTCCCACCATTGCTACGGCATATCCACGTTCTTGCAGATCACGTACCACTGCAACTTTGTCTTCAGGCATGACGCCGGCATACAAGTGATGCTCATCAGTATCGATGCCCACCGATTCAGCAATCGCGCGAGCAGTAGTGGGATTATCGCCCGTCAACAAAATGGGTGCGAGCCCCATCAGTTTCAACGAAGCAATAGCTTCGGCACTTGTTGGCTTTGGCTGATCAGCAAGTGCTAACACAGCCTTTGCTTGTCCGTCCCAAGTCACTATGACTGCGGTGTGCCCATCTTCCCGAGATGTTACCAATGCTTCACGAATCAGCTTCGGCAAAATCACTAATCGCTCACGCAACATCTCTTCACGACCAACCGTGACAATGGTGCCGCCAATGCGCCCGGTAGCGCCGACGCCGGGTAACGATTCAAAATCATCTAAAGCGGGCAGCGTGCCTACTTCTTCTTCCGCGGTGCGCACAATTGCTCGCGCGATGGGATGCTCACTGCTTTTCTCTACTGCACCTGCAAACGTAAGTGCGTCATTGCGTGTCACGCCTTCAACGCACACCACGCCGACTAATGACATCACGCCAGTCGTCACAGTGCCGGTCTTATCGAGAATCACTGTGTCAATGCGTCGTGTGCTTTGTAATACATCGATGCCCTTGATGACTATGCCCATCTGAGCAGCGCGCCCACTTCCCACCATGAGGGCAGTAGGAGTTGCTAACCCCAAGGCACACGGGCACGCAATGATAAGTACTGCAACTGCCGCTGTAAATGCTTTTGCGGTATCACCATCGAGATACATCCAAACACCAAATGTGCCGACGCTGATTGCAAACACCACCGGCACGAAAACACTGCTGACCTTGTCAGCGAACCTCTGCACAGGCGCTTTTGTTGCTTGAGCGTCACGAACAATTTTGGCCATACGGGCAAAAGTTGTTTCAGCGCCCACGCGTGTAGCGCGCACCAACAGCCGGCCATTCATGTTCACTGTGGCCGAAGTGACTGCGTCTCCCACAGTGACATCAACAGGAACACTCTCACCCGTGACCATACTCATGTCCACACTTGATGAACCATCTGTTACTACGCCGTCTGCAGCAATCTTCTCGCCAGGGCGTACGACGACAATGTCTCCTTCACGAACTACCGAAGCAGGTATAGATACTTCTTCGCCATCACGAAGCACGGTGGCATATTTTGCACCGAGGGCAAGCAATGCTCGAAGTGCGTCTCCGGCTGAATGCTTTGCACGCATTTCCAAATAACGGCCGACGAGAATGAAGGCGGTAACAGTTGCGCCGACTTCGAAATAGACGTGTGAAGAACTGGTCTCGCCCATTGACATACCGTTGTGTGAAGAAGACATGACGGCGTCGCCCCAGACAACAGCCCACACGCTCCATGCTGTTGCAGCAATAACGCCAACACTGATGAGTGTGTCCATCGTGGTTGTGCCGTGCATCGCATTTTTGATGGCTGCTTTATGAAATGGCCATGCTCCCCACGTAACGACGGGGGCCGACAATGCCATCGCCCACCACTGCCAATTATGGAATTGCCATGGCATCACCATAGAAATGAGCACAACTGGAACCGTAAATACGATTGAAATAGTCAAGCGAATAAGTGCAGAACGCAATCGAGCATCAAGATTGTCATCAAATGGTTGATCATCAAGCACGTGTGCTGAGTAGCCAATTTTCGTAATTGCAGAAAGAACTGCAGACTCAGTCACCGTGTCGCCGTCATAAGCAACCATTGCAGTTTCAGTTGCGTAGTTCACGGCAGCTTCAATGCCAGGAATGTGATTGAGTTCTTTTTCAATCTTTGCGGCGCACGCACCACAAGTCATCCCTTGTACAGCCAGTTCAACCTCGACGATTGATGCTGGGGGAATAACAACACTCATAGGTATTACCTACCACCAAAATTTGGTGGACGCTTCTCAAGGAAAGCATTAATGCCTTCTTGGGCTACATCTGAGACAACAGCTTCGGCCATAACTGCCGAAGCAAACGCATACGCATCATTTTCTGTCATACCAATCTGTTGGTAATACGCCTTTTTACCAATGCCTTTACTCTCGCGAGAGCCGCGGCAAGCACGTTCCAACAATGCTTGCGTCGCACCTTCCAGTTCATTATCGGCAACAACCTCATTGATGAAACCCCACTCCAATGCAGTCTGGGCACTGATGACATCTCCAGTCATCGCCATCTCTAGAGCGCGCTTTGGTGTTAGTGACCGTGCAACAGCAACTAGTGGTGTGTGGCAGAACAAACCACCCTTGCCACCAGGAATTGCAAAACCAGCGGATTCTGAAGCAACGGCAAGATCACATGTGGCAACTAATTGGCATCCGGCCGCAGTTGCGAGTGCATGTACACGCGCAACTATCGGTTGAGGAATGGAATGCATGGTCTGCATCAGTTCAGAGCACACAGTAAATAGATGAAGAGCATCTGCTTGAGATGCGCCCTTCATTTCGCCGAAGTTGTGGCCGGCGGAAAACACTGGACCCTCGGCAGCAAGAATCACTCCAAGCGCATCAGAGCGACCAATGTCATCAAATGCAGTTGTCAACGCAAGCAACACATCGAGCGACAGTGAATTGCGTTTCGCAGTATTACTTAATGTGACAGTGACATAGTCACCGTTGCGATCGACTCGCACTGGTTGGTCCACAACACACCTCCACGGCCTCCATATATATGGTGACCATTTGTGCGCCCTCTGGGGCTCGAACCCAGGACCTGCGGATTAAAAGTCCGTTGCTCTACCAACTGAGCTAAAGGCGCGGAAGGAACGAAACCCAGAGCGAAACTCGCCGAGGGAGCCGAATACATCCGTTTTTCATGATAGTTCACCCAAACCAGAAACTTTCATTCCGATAGCAAGGTCACAGGGTTTTGGCCCACTTCAGTGAGATTTGAGGGCTTTCAGAGCACAAGTCTTGAAGCTCCTCTCTGGCTCTATATTTTTTCTATGGCTCGTATTGCGAAAACCAAGAATGGTCACAAACCGAAAATTTGTGCAGCCTGTGGTCGACCATTTGAGTGGCGCAAAAAGTGGGAGCGGGATTGGGACAACGTTCGATGGTGTAGCGATGCTTGTCGCTCACAGGGTGTTTAGTTCGCAGATACAGGACGACAAGCCCACGAACGATCAAGAATCATAAGAGTTCGCTAAGCGAGTGAAACCTTCATCGAGGCTGATACGGGGTGCCCACTCCAATAACTTTCGAGTCTCTGAAATATCAAACCAATGCGAGATACCTAATTGATACGCGGTGAACTTTGTAAGAGGTGGCTCACTGTGCGGGCGCAACTTGAACACAGCTTCGATGATTGACCCAAGAACAGATGCGACGCGCAAACTCACCGATCGCGGTGCATACGCAACCCCGGCTGCTGTGCAAATGGATTCGACAAGACTCGCAACTGTTCGTGGCTCACCATTGCTCACCACAAGTGCTTTGCCATCAAGATTTTCTTGTATGCCTATGCGTTCTGCTGCAGCAACCAATGCATCAGCCACATTGTCTATATATGTGGAATCCACAACAGCGTCACCCTTGTTCACCAGTACAAGACGACCTTGTTGAGCACGTTCCACAATGCGCCCCACAAGTTGTGTGTCCCCTGGTCCCCACACAAGATGAGGACGCAATGCAACAGTGGGCAAGCGATGGTCATTGAGCACGGCGCGTTCAGCAATAGATTTTGTGCGCGAATAATGACCCATCACATCATCGATAGCTGGAGGAGAAACTGCACCCTCTACTGGAGTTGTGCTGTAAGAGACCGAAGGAGAAGAGACATACACCACTCCCCGACACCCTGCGTCGGCAGCTGCGTTCATGATGTTTTCAGTGCCCGTCACATTGGTTGAGAAAAACTCTTGGAAAGATCCGATTAAACCAACTTTTGCTGCAGCATGAATCACTACATCACATCCTTGAATTGCTGCGCTTACTACATCGCTGTCACGAATATCACCACGAAAGACTTTTACAGAAAGCTCTGATTCTCCACGCTGCATGGCATGCACTTCGTGACCACGGCGCAACAGCTCTCGCACGGTGCAAGCACCAATCATTGAAGTTGCCCCAGTAACAAGAACTCGCATCACTTGCTCAATTGGGTAGTTGCCCATGCACTCAATGCCGTGCGATCAATCTTGGAATTGTGTCGCCGATCCACTGGGAGAGTTTTCTTGTACAAAACCGACGCAACTTGCGGTGCAACACCACGCACTGCATCCCGCGTCGCAGTATCTGCCACGCCAGTCGTACTGCCGTCACACAACACGACAACAAGAGCATCTTGTCCATCAGTTTTCACGCCCACTGCCGCTGCGGTGACGCCAGGGAGGATCTCCTCGACTGATTGCTCAATAGGCACCGGAGTTACTTGTGTTCCGGCGATATCAAGCACGTGCGCTATGCGGCCTTCCACGAACAAGCCATTTTGCACATGTCCTACATCTCCTGTGCGATGCCATTCACGCCCTGCATATTGCACACGCGCATCTCTATTGCGTGCCCAATGCTGGTCATATCCCACCGACAACCATGGGCCTGTCACAAAAATCTCACCTGTTGCTCCCGTAGCAACTGGCTTTAGGTCGTCAGTCGCAACACAACCGAAAGGGAACACCACCACATCAACACCAGGCAATGGTTGCCCAACTGAAACTCCACGACTACTGGTTGAAGAATCACGAATTCCATCAGTGATAATCAACATTTCTGTCATCCCATAGGGACTGAAAAGTTCTGCATCAGGAAAAGATTGTGCAACTTCACGCAGCAACACATCACTCACTGGCGCTCCTGCAGACATCACACAACGCACTTTGGAAAACCGTGCATCATCTTTGATGACATTACGCAACGGTGCTGGAGCTGCAAACAGAATTGTTCCGTTAACTCCATCGAGCGCTTCTCGTAAATTCTCTGTGGCTAGTTTTCCCGGAGCAATCACATTGATCTTCGGTAACCCCACCGCTACTCCCCATGCAGGCCCGTACAAGGCAAAAGGAATGTAAGCAGCCGCAATACCGTCGTCATCCGTAATGGAAAACTGTTGTTGAATTGCTGCAGCTAAAGAGCGAAGTTGACCATGTGTGTACACCACACCTTTTGCTGGCCCGGTGGCACCAGAGGTATACAACACAGCAGCTGTTTCTGAATCAGCAATGCTGTTCCATTCAGAGATGGTGTGCTGTCCGGGTTGTGTCATGGCAGTGAGATCAAGTCTTTTTGCGCGATGCGCTAGATGAAGCACTCGTGCTGCGATACGAGTAGCCCGAATAGTCACCACAAATGCAGGTCGGCTCTCGCGTAAAGCACGTCGCATGTTGGCGATACCCAAACCTGGATCTGCAACAACAGGGGTAACACCCTCGGCCCAACATGCGTACACAAAGGCAATCGTTCTGGCTGTAAACGGAGCAAAGATCGCCACACGTTCACCAGCACCTACACCGCTGTCCACAAGATGTCCACGGCAATGCAGAATGAGTGCCTCTAGTTCGCGCCATGTCGTCGTGATTTTTTCTTTGGCATCAAAAACTGCAACTGCATCGGGAGTTGCTTGGGCTCGTCGCCGCACCGCATCATTCAGATCTGCGCTACTGCGAGGTTGACCACCTGTTGTGGGCTCACCTGTCGCCAATAACCATTCACGCACCAATCGTGGCGCATCATGGTGTTCGGGCGAGAGATGACCCGTATCTAACGTGATGGTCTGGGCGTGTGGAAAAGTGCGTTGCACATCAGCCAGTACCCCAGTGTGAAAGACAAAATCGCGCACTCCCCACATCAATAATGTGGGAACTACAAGCGTTCTGGCGCGCGCTGCTAATTCCCGCAGCACAGGTGCGGTGACATGGTTTTCAGAAGTGGGAATATCTGCAACAAACTGCGCGATAGCCCGACGACGACGTGAGGATTTATACGGCGCGTAATACGCCTTACGAATACTGCGCGTGATTCCACCTGTTGTGACCACAGCGCCAGTAATGAATGCTTTAGTCCAAGTACAAATCGCATTGCGTAAAACTGGAGTGTTCGAGACTTGAATGAGTCCGGGGATGCCCGATGTAGGAATCTGAGTACCTGTGTTAAACAACACGAGTTTTTCCACGCGCTCTTCATGCTGTGTTGCCCAGCCAATAGCAACAGGTCCACCCCAATCGTGTGCCATCAATATGACAGGCCCATTCACCTTGGCCTCTGCGAGTAACGCGTCCAGATCTTCAATGCGTGTGGCAAGTGTGCGCGTTTTTCCAGATCGACTCGAAAAGCCCATACCTAGTTGATCAATAGCAATGACGCGCCACTGTGTACTTAGCTCGCGGACAAAATTACGCCACATGAATGACCAAGTGGGATTGCCATGAACGCACACAATCGTTCCACGTGGTTCCAATGGTCCGGCTTCGAGAACTGAGAAGCTCTCAGCAATGCCATTTCGATCAACGTTGTAGGTGCGCACCCACGAAGATTCAATTTCGGGTAGTTGCGAAACTTCTGTCACCATTGCAATTCAACAAAGCTGACATTCAAACCTGAGCCAATTCCCATGCACAAAATATTGTCGCCTTCGGCAAAGAGATGTTGATTGTGCGCCATGGTGAGTGGAATTGCAGCAGGCCCCACATTTCCTAATGAGGGATACGAGACGGGAACCTTTTCTGGATCAATTTCAAGACGTGCACACACACTTTCGGTGTGCACTTTGCTTACTTGATGCAAGATATACCAATCAATATTCTTCAACCATTTTTCGTGTTGCTCAGCTTCAGTAAAGCAATCATGTGCAAGAGCAATTCCGTTTGCCAAAAGACCTGCAGTATCAGTTGTCATTTTGTCAAGTGACCCAATGCAAAGTTCATGATGTTCTGTTGCTGCTCGAGACACTCCACCCACAATGCGGTGCCCACCTAAATCTGCTGGTCCCAACACTGCAGCCACAGCGCCTGAGCCAAGTGTGAGAGACGCAAATTCAGCAAAGATGTCCTCGGCAGTGGTGCCTGGCATTTGAAGGCGACGAATTGTCTCTTCTTGTGTGTAACGACTTCCCTCTCCATCAACAATGAGGACATATCGCACTTGACCAGAATCAATAAGTTGCGATGCAAGCCAAATGGCATTGATGAAACCTAAACATGCATTTGCAAGATCAAAGTTCATTGCAGATGACGGCAATCCCAATTGATGATGCACCGAGGATGCCATGGATGGTTCAAGGTGGTGTTTGCAGACCGAAGTGCTGATGAGGACATCGATCTCTGACGCACTCACCCCAGAATTCTTCAGAGCGACACGTCCAGCTTCTGCCGCTACTTGGTCGAATGTGGTGCCCTCGGGCCACCAACGACGACTGTGAATTCCAGCGACTTTTTCCAACAGTCCCGGCCGAACTCCACACGAGGCATAGGTCTCGGCTAACTGCTCGTCGATCCAGGCAGATGTGACCTCTTGGGGAGCATCTACTGCTCCTAGTGCCACTAGCGCTGTGTTGCGTGCTGTAAACACCGCGTTCGTCATGACAACTCCATTTCTCTAGCGTAATGAGCAACTGCTCATATGGCAGAAGCGTCAAAATCCACTTTTTGGCACTCTTTCGGGAAGTCGAACCGATTTCAGAGCGAAACCTGCCCAAAACACTGAATACATCCATTTTCAGTACAAGTTTGACGTGGCCAAATACCTTCAGACGGTTCCGAATCGCCCATTTTCCATCCTTGGCACGTCCAGCACACATCGCTGTACAACGCTCCACAGGAGGATTTATCATGAGCATCAGCGAAGCAGAACGGTTCGACATGCAGGTCGGATTGCGATCACACCTAGGAGACCACGTGGCCAACATACTCATGGAACATCTGCCACCCTCCGGTTGGTCAGACGTTGCCCGCAAACAAGATTTTGAACCAATCAATTACCGAATTGGCAACATCGAAAAAGAACTCACCCGCATCAACAGCACTCTGAAGCTCATCATCGGCGGGGTCCTCACCGTGTCAGCAGCCATCATCGTGTTGCTCATTCAACTGAACCAAAACATCTCATCGCTTTAGTAATTCCGCGACTGTTGTGGTTATGCATACATCGCTGGTTGCAACCTGGGCGATTTGCGTATCTCAGGCAAGTAGATGTCGCACTACTTCGTACGAGACCGCGTCCCATTTCTCAAGGTCAACGACACCTGGGTTCATTTCTGCAACAACGCGGCCATTGATTTGGCCGTGCAACCAATATGCCGTCGCCATTGGATCAAGATCTGTACGCACCCAGCCCTTTTGCTGCGCAGTTATCAGAGCATCCGCAAGGCTCGTGAGGAATTTTTGGTTTACTACATTGATTTTTTCGCGCAGTTCTGGATTAGTTTGCGCTGCTCCCAAGACACTGATGCGAATGGAACGCGTGTCAATTCGGTCGGGTTTGTAACTCCACGACATCGACTTCAACACCGCACGTAAATAATCCTCTTTCGTATCGACAAGCATCATGATGTTGTCCACTGGCACTTCAAGTTTCAGACAGCGCCAATACCACTCGCTATATGCCTCAGTAATCAACTCACTTCGATTCTTGAAGTGATGATAAATAGACGGTTCAGAGATATCTAACGCTTCGGCAACCAATGCAAGACGAACGGCTGAATCCCCACCTGCGGCCAGGAGGTCAATCGTGGCGTCAAGAATGCGCGTACGAGTGTCGAGTGCAACTGCCATAGATGGCATTCTAGGCACCCTGTAATTTTTTTACAGTGTTCCTACTAATCAAAACCTATAAATGAGGCTGCTGCTTCATTTGGCGAACGACGGGAACGGACGTCGTTGGCCACAAAGGATTCGTCCGGGAACCCCATGGCTACACAGGTCATAATGACCTGGTCTTCAGGAATATTCGCGTGTTCACGTACGACCTGCGACTGCATGATGCCCTGACCGTTGATGACTGAACCAAGACCCTTTGAGCATGCAGCAAGCACTAGGCCATATGTTGCAGCACCGCAATCGAAATGAGCGATGGTGTCATGTTCAAGTGCTTTGTCAACCGTGATCACGATGGACACAGGTGCGTCGAACTGGCGAAAACCGCGCATCACCCAATCTTGACGCCGAGCCTTGTCGTCACGTTCGATTCCCATTGCTTCAAACAACTGAACAGCAATCTCCACTTGACGATCTCGGTGTGGTCCTTCATACCCGTGATTCATTTTTATTTCGCGATCAACTTTCGAACCCGCCATCATGCGCTCGGTATTTCCCTTACGAATAAGTTCGAGTGGCTCACCAGTGACTACATGAAAGTGCCACGGCTGTGTGTTCATAGACGATGGTGCGCGCTTTGCAATCTCAATGACTTCCTCAATGAGTTCACGTGGCACCGGAATGGGCTTATACCCACGAATACTGCGGCGTTCGTTAACGACTGTCTTGAAATCTGTATGCACATCTGGCGTTGCCATGTGGGCCTCCTTGGTCGGTGATAAAACCCTATAACTCACTGCGTCTGAACTCTGAATCGAACGCAATCTATTCATGCGCGAAAACCCCATGTAACCTATTCAGATGCGTCGTATTTCCCTTTTAACTGTTGCCGCTTTTGCTGCAATTGCCACCTGCTTCACTTCAGTGCCTCCTGTTCAAGCGGCTACCAAGACGGTTTACATCTTCAACACAACCCTCTCCAATAACAAGGGTCTGGGCTTTTGTTCTACCGACAACTCCAAGGGCTGTATCGACTCAGTCTTCGTCGACGGCGTTGAATTGACGCAGGTGGCTACACAAATGACGGCCGACTACACAGTTGCCGGTGGTGTTTACTCCACTCCTTGTCGATTCCTGGAGACCACTGCTACTTCTTGTGAAGCGCCCTACATGGTGGTGTATCCAAAAGGCGGTATCTCTGCCAAGCCAACAGGAAGCCAAGTGCTTGGCGAAGTCACGATTAACTTCCGTCGCCAGCCAGGAACAGATCCAACGGCGCGCGTAGGCACAGTGATTTCAAATGGTGCAATTCAATCCTTCACTCCTGCGGCACCTGGCGTGCGAGATGTTGCAACAATCGTGGTCAAACCGACTCTTACTCAGAATTACGGCGTCGGAGCGAGTAGTTGCGCGGGCTGGTCGCCAGCAATTGAATTATGTGATATCGGCGAGAAAGCTACGTATGCATCAGCAAATAGGCTCGTTGCATTCTTGCTTCCTGGTTTCCGTAACTCCGTCGTTCCGCCAGATGATTTATTGGACGGTTGTGTTCGTAATGCAGACGGCAGCGGTTGCATAGTTAACGTGTTCGATCCCGCAAGTTTTGGTGGGTGGATGGACACTGATGCTTCTGTATTTGGTCTTGCCTCTACTGATCGACTGACTGGTGCTGCACAATTGAAAATTGCTGGACCCCATTTTCAGATGGATGAAGTTGAAGAAATACGTACTCCGGGATCATGTCCGCATATACCTTCCATCTGTGCTGGGGTACCTCCCAGCCAAGTCTGGAACGACAAGGTCACATACGTTGTGAAAAATACCGAGCCCATTTTGAATCGCTCAACGTTCCGCGCATATATCCCTGCGGCGTACCTCATGAACTCATTTGGTCTCACCCCAGCCCAGGCAAACCTCACTACTCTCCCTGTGAAGCGCACAACGAACTCCACTGACAGTGCAGTGGTTCCAACTACCACGTACACGCCCGTTGGTGATGGCCTACAAATTGTGACCACAGGAATTACGTTCTCAGTTCCCACCATGTCAATGTCGCGCATCTTGACTGTGAAGAAGGGCTCCAAGGTATCTACCACTGCAATTCTGAAGGCAGCAGGAGTTTTTCAAGCGAAACGATTTGGTTCCATCAAGATTGCCACGAACGCTAAGAACGGCATCACTAAATCTGGTTCAAGTTTTAAATTCAGCAAAAAGAAGGCAATCACATTGTCGATTCGTTATAAGCCGAGCAAGAAGTCAGCCGCTACTCGCACATTGCAAATTGTCGTTAAATAACTACTTGTACTGACGCATTGCGTCGGTTGACAAATATCAGCCGTGGCCAGGAATGCTCTTCCAAGGGCCACCGTCTGCACGAGGTTCCTTTGGAAGACCAAGAACTTGTTCGCCAACAATTCCACGCTGCACTTGGCTAGTACCGGCATAAATTGTTCCGGCACGA
>Ga0208481_1000182_pt1 | contig 19428 bp, 15 predicted proteins | sample LakMenEpi02Jun10_FD_150662 | JGI IMG/M metagenome (GOLD analysis project Ga0208481, IMG submission 150662) | Freshwater microbial communities from Lake Mendota, WI - 02JUN2010 deep hole epilimnion (SPAdes) | ecosystem: Environmental > Aquatic > Freshwater > Lake > Epilimnion/Euphotic zone ... | reverse complement strand
AACTTTCGAATTCGGGTTAAATGCTCCCCGCCCGCGGACAATCCCCCACTCAATCCGAATTCCGAAGAAGGAACCACGAAAGTCCCGAAACAACACGAAGTAAGAAGTCCCTGGGGGGTATGGCTTTTCCAAATGCTAAAACAAGCGCTACATGAAACCTCATGCCTTTCGTGAAATTTCGTGTGTTTCGTGGTTTTAAATTCTGTTTTCGGACTCAATCCACATCGATCCAACGCTCCAGCGCTGATTCCAATTCGCGATCGAGCTTCACTCGATAGGCCTCGCTAGCTTCCACCGTGGCGCGTTTGCCCGCGCTGTTCTGGATGTGAAACCTCACTGGCGTGCTGCCGGGATGCGCGCCAAGGATGCGCGAAATTTCTTCAATATCCCAATCGCCATGACGGCTGGTCCACAACACAAGGTCGAGCACCCCCTTGCCATTGGCACTCGCCCGCTTGGGCTTGAGCTCCGAGACATCGGATCCGGTCAGACGGAAACCACCGGTCCGTTCGTCGGTCTGCACCGCACAGCGCATTTTGACGATCTTACCAACCTCGAGCAAACCCTCGTCGCGGGCGGGCACAAAGCTCTCGCCCCACAGCACGATTTCCGCACTGCCGGTGAAATCCTCAAGCACCAACACCCCAAACGGCTTGCCGGTCTTGGTCACCTTGGCCTCAAGCGAACGAATCATCCCCGCAAACGGAAAACGATCGCGCGGGTTCGACAAATCAAGATCCTCGATTAGACCCAGTCGCTTGAAGCGATCGGAATCAATCACACCACGGAATTTGTCGAGCGGATGCCCCGTCACATAAAACCCGAGCAATTCCTTCTCCTGCGCAAGCCGTTCGTCCTTGCTCCACTCGGCCACACTTGGCGCGCCGGCGGATTTCTTCGAGCTCGGTGCCGGTGCGGAAAATCCCATGTCGCCGAATAGCGAAACCTGACCCGACGCACGGTCGCGTTGCAGTGAAGATGCCGTAGCCACGACCTGCTCGAGACGGGCAAACATCCCCGCCCGCGTTTCGCCGATCCAATCAAGCGCGCCGGCCTTGACGAGGTTTTCAAGGATCCGCTTGTTGACGACCTTGGAATCAAGTCGCCCCGCGAGGTCATCGAGCGAGGCAAATTTCCCCTTCGCCTCGCGCTCCGCGATCGCTGTGGCCATGGCCGCTTCGCCGCAGTTTTTGATCGCCGCCAATCCGTAGCGAATCCCCTGACCACCACCGGGCGTCGCCGCCGGGCGAAAGCGCAACCCCGACGCATTGAGGTCGGGCGGCAGAATCTCGATGCCCATGCGATGGCACTCGGAAACAAACACGCCGATCTTGTCGGTGTTGTGGATTTCGTTCGAGAGCAAGGCGGCCATGAACTCGACCGGGTGATTCGCCTTCAGCCATGCGGTCCAGTAGGAAATGTGACCATAACAGGCCGAGTGGGATTTGTTGAATCCATAGCCGGCGAACATTTCGATCTTCTCGAAAATTTTGCCCGCCAAGGTCTCGCCGATGCCGTTGGTCTTGCCGCAACCTTCGACAAATTTCCCCCGCTCCTTGGCCATCTTCTCCGGGTCCTTCTTGCCCATCGCGCGACGCAACAGGTCGGCACCACCGAGCGTGTATCCCGCCAGCAACTTGGCGGCGTTCTGCACCTGCTCCTGATAGATCATCACCCCATAGGTGTTACCGCAAACCTGCTCGAGCAGCGGATGCTCGTACATGGCTTTCTTGCGGCCCTTCTTGACCTCGATCATCTGGTCGATGAACTCCATCGCTCCGGGGCGATACAGCGCCAGCAAGTCGATGATGTCGTCGATCTTCTCAATCTGATACTTGCGGCAAGTCTCAACCATGCCACCCGACTCAAGCTGGAACACACCCATCGTCTCACCGCGATTGAGAAGGTCAAAGGTCGGCTGATCATCCAGCGGCACATCCTCGATGCGGAAATTTGGCTTCACCTTGCGGATGTGCTCGACGGCTTCCTGGATTACCGTGAGGTTGCGCAGACCGAGGAAATCCATTTTCAGCAGACCCACTTCGGTGATCGCGCCCATGTCGTATTGCGTCACCACCTCACCCTCGTTGCCACGAGTGAGCGGCACATGATCATCCAAGGCACGGTCGCCAATCACGATGCCCGCTGCGTGAATGCCGACATTCCGGTTGAGTCCTTCGAGCGCCAACGCGTAGGCCCAGGCATCCTGATAGGTCGACGATGCCTCGATGGTCTCGCGCAGCTCGGCATTTCGCTCCCACTCGCGGGCGAGAAGCGAATCGCCAAACTTTTTCTTTTCATCCTGACTGAGCGCCTTGGCATCGATCATTTTCGACAAACGATCCCCTTCGGAATATGCCAAACCCATCACCCGCGCGACATCGCGGATGACACTCTTGGCACCCATCGTGCCGTAGGTGATGATGTGCGAAACACAGCGCTCGCCGTACTTTTTGCGCACGTAATCAATCACCTCGGGTCGTCGCGATTGGCAGAAGTCGATATCAACGTCCGGCGGGCTCACCCGCTCGGGGTTGAGGAAGCGCTCGAACAACAAACCAAACTTGAGCGGACAAATGTCGGTGATCCCCAAGGCATAGGCCACCAGCGATCCCGCCGCCGATCCACGCCCTGGCCCCACCGGGATGTTTTGCTCCCGCGCCCAGCGGATGAAGTCCGCCGTGATCAGGAAGTACGATGCGAAACCAAGCTGATTGATCACCCCTGCCTCGTACTTGAGCCGACCGAAAATTTCAGGATCGGCCGCCTTTTCCGCACCGTAACGCGAGACCAAACCCTCGGTGCAAAGCCGCATCAGATATTCCTCTCGCGGACTGCCATCCGGCGTACCGAACTGCGGGTACTTTTCCGATGAAGTAGAGTCGAGCTTCATCTCGACATTGCAGCGCTCGGCAATTTCCAGCGTCGCATCGCAGGCCTCGGGCAACTCGGCGAATATCGCACGCATTTCCTCTGGCGACTTGAAATAAACCTCCGGCGAATACCGCATGCGGCTCTCATCGATCAGCTGATGCCCGGTACCGATGCAGATCATCACATCGTGCGCGTCATGATCCTTGCGATCGAGGAAGTGCACATCATTGGCCGCCACCGGCTTGAGGCCGAATTCCTTGGCGAGCTTGAGCAAAATCGGATTCACTTTCCGCTGCGCCTCCATCCCGTGGTCGTGAATCTCCACATAGGTGTTGGCCGCGCCGAAAATTTCCACCAACTCGGTCAATGTCTCGCGCGCCTTGGTCTCATCGCCCGCATGCAACCACTCGTTCACCGGACCCGAAATGCACCCAGTGAGGCAGATCACCCCCTTGGAAAACTCCCGCAACGCCGCGCGATCGACCCGCGGCTTGCCATGATAAAGCCCCTCGAGATGCCCCTTGGAAACCAGCTTCGACAAATTTTCCCATCCCTCGTTGTTCTCCGCCAGCAATGTCAAATGCGTCGCCCGCTTGCGCCCCACCAACTCCTTCTTTTCCTCCATGGAAAATGGCGCGAGATAAATCTCACACCCAAAAATCGGCTTCACCCCCGCCTTCTTGCACTTCTGGTAAAACTCCACCGCCCCAAACAAATTCCCATGATCGGTCACCGCCACCGCCGGCATCCCCATCGATGCCGCACGCTTCGCCAAATCCCCCATGCGGATCATTCCATCCAACAACGAAAACTCACTGTGGACATGCAGGTGGACAAAAGAATCAGACATCGCTCGCCACGACGCTATCCACCACCCCGCCAAGCGCAAGCGGCGGGAGAGGGAAATTTGAAAGCCACCCACTTTTCCGTAAAAATTTTGCGATCAGTCGCATCATTTTTGGTTCTCTGCATCACTCACTCAAAATCTTTCGAGCGGACTCGTTCAATCGACAAGGAATGGAATCAATCGGAATGATGAGACCGTCATGGGTTCTGACCACATTTGCAGGCCTCAAATCGAATACAGCAACATCTTCTCGGACAAATGCCAGCGAGTTCTCATACCCAACCGAAAAGCGGGCGGCGAGTTACCTGAATCCCAGCCCCTCCGTCATCATGCGCGCTATTTCGCTCGGCGTGGCATCTTCTCCGCGAATATGCGGTTGGCGGGTGAGAATCCTCGGTCTGTGGCGTTCGCCGGCCACTCCGACAAAAGACACCCGATCCGCAAAAATTTCATTCTGCAACAAGATCCTATCCAGATACTCCATGGGAAGAGCAGGCTCAAGAGAAGGCATTCCAAAATCAAAGGAGACAACATAACCTGCTGCAGCAGGTTTCGTGAACTTCAACCAAGTCCGACTCTCCTCCATGAAAGTCAGATCGTGCTCCCTACCGCCCTCTTTCAGCGGTTGGAGCCCTTCGAAGAAACATCCCGCTTCTTCCGCCCAACTGACGAGACGGCGGAAGCTTTCGTCGTAAATTGACCACTCATCGATCTCACCATGCGGTCCACTTGGGCATAAGCGTCTTGAGAGGTCGTCGCAGGCCTCTCCAAGCGAGCGGTCGCGATCCGGCTGAGGTAGGGATTTTTGTTCATTCAATTGAAAACATGATACCCTTTTTGATCCTTCACTCCAGCACAAATCTGAAATAATAACGGTCTCAGCCGTAGATCACATTTAAGCGGACCTCGTTAAAGCAATCAGCATAACCTCTCAGTTCCCATCCATCACCGCGCGGCGGCCACCCTGCATCCATCGGTAGCCAAGCACCCAAGCAAGCCCAGCCACGGGATAGGCGAAAACGATACCCACCACCAAAGCGAGCAAACCCGCGAGTATGATTCCAAGCGCCGCAAATCCCAACAGCATGAGCTTCGCTTTGTGACCATCGGTAAGATTTCCGCTGTAACGAAACGCCTCAATCACTCCGCAGTTGCGATCGACGAGCACGGTCATGGCCTGACCATATTTCAGTCCGAGCCAAATACCCGGTACGATCAGAAAGATCAGACCCACCATAACCATCAGGCCGAGAAGAATTGAAACTCCAATCCCCCTCAGCAACTTGTCGCCTTCGCCAAAAATTTGCGACACCGCCGCCGGCCGACCAGACACAAGGTTCAAAGCAAATCGAGTGATACCCAGCGACAGGAAAATCGAAACCACCTGCATCGCCAGCTGGTTGAAAACACTGCCCTGATTTCGCGCGGATTCAACCGGCGGCTCCCATCCCATCGCATAATCAATAACCTCAAGAATCAGCCCTACGCCGAAAATGACCGCAAGCGCAACGATCAGCGCCAAAAAAAGCTTCCCGAAGTTTTGCTTGGTCAACTCAAACGCCCGCTTCACGCATGCACCCACCTCGAGCGGCTCAATACTGCCCGGGACCGGATCAAATGCAGGCCCGACCTGCGGCACAGGCGGCGGGACCTGATCAAACAAACCCGCGATCTTGCCCGCCGCGATCCATTCCTTCATGCCATTCGACCACACCAAATCCTTTTCCGCATCGAGCTCTCCCTTCGCCGCCATGCCGCGCAGGGTTTCAAAATCCACAGGACCAGACTGACTACCGCTGCGCGCATGATACCATTCGCTCATGAAACGGCTGATAGGGAAAAATCCGCCCTCAGGCAAGATATCTCGCGCGTAAGCCCGCGGCTACGGTTCCGAGCAGACTCTTCCCCTCAATTATCCATTTTCCCTATGATCCAATATCCATTCCCCAATTTCCCCCTTGCCACACTCATTTCCCCGTCGATAAAATCAAACACCATGAAATCAAAACTGGCATTCGCACTAGCTACCACCCTTCTCTTCAGCTCCTGCGCGCAGGACAGCCTTACCGGCGATACGTATTCGCGTGGCGAAGCCGGCCGCGCCCAAGCGGTCCAAACCGGACGCATCACCTCGATCCGCCCGGTGAAAATCGAAGGCGGCAGCCAAGGCGGTGCCCTCGCAGGTGCGATTGCCGGCGGCGTCCTCGGCAGCAACATCGGCAGCGGCCGCGCCTCGAACACCGCTGGCGCCATCGGCGGTGCCATGGTCGGCAGCGCCATCGGCTCGCAGGCCCAACAGGCGATGACCTCACGCCGCGGCATCGAAATCTCCGTCCGCCTCGACCAAGGTGGCTCAGTCGCCATCGTCCAAGAGGTCAACCCACGCGAGCAATTCTCCGTCGGCGACCGCGTCCGCATCATCAGCTCCGGCGGACGCTCGCGCGTTTCCTACTGATCTCGCATCAGGACTCTCAAAACTCCCCCAAGCCCCCACCGCTCCGGCGCTGGGGGCTTTTTTCTGAATAAATCTTCTTTCTTTTTGTCAGAAAATAATCTATTTTTTCTGACATAAGCCACCCACGATGAACAAACATGCTGACTCCATTGACGCCACCATCCTCGACCGCATCCGGTCGGGTACGAAGGATCATGTCTGGACACCGCAGGATTTCCTCGACCTGGGATCCCGTGCCGCCGTGGACAAAGCGCTTTCGCGCAACTACAAGCTTGGCTCCATCCGCCGCGCGGGCCGCGGTCTCTACCACCTGCCGCGAAACCACCCCACACTTGGCCCGCTCGGTCCGAGCTACGACGCCATGCAAGATCTCGTCAAACGCAAGGCCGGTGGCGCCGTATTTCCCACCGGCGCGCACGCAGCCAACGTCCTTGGCCTGAGCGACCAAGTGCCGATGAAAAGCTGGCACCTCACTACCGGCCCCAGCCGCCGCATCCGAAGCGGCAAATCCCAGATCGTGCTCCGCCACATTTCCCCACGCTTCGTTTCCACACAGAACCCGAAAAGCGCCCAGGTCATCCTCGCCCTGCGTTGGCTCGGAAAGCGTGCCGTGGACGACGATGTCATTTCCAAGCTCCGCCGAAACCTCTCTTCGTCCGATCGCTCCGATCTACTCGCTGATGCAGCCTGTGCCCCCGCATGGATCGCCGACATCTTCCACCACCTCGCCAAGGACCCGACTGCCGCCTGACCATGGATACCTTTCTGAAACTCACGCCAGCCGATCAGCTTGACGCCTATCTCGAGGTAAATCGGGCGATGGGTCTTGATGCCGCCAGCGTCGAAAAGGACTTCTGGGTATGTTGGACCTTGCGCGAACTTTTCACAGCCCCGGGCATCGGCGATCACCTTACCTTCAAGGGCGGCACCTCACTAACCAAGGCATGGAAGCTCATCCAACGATTCTCCGAAGACATTGATCTCATCGTGGACAAGGAAATCCTTGGCTTCGGTGGTGACGCCGCACCCGACAAGGCCCCATCCAACAAACAACGCAAAGCCCGTCTCGAAGGCCTCATGGATGCCTGCCGTGTATGGGTTCAGGAAACCCTCCAGCCCGCACTGGCTTCACGCGTCCAATCGGCACTCGGCGAAAATGGATGGAAACTCGAAGTCGATCCCGACATGCCCGACGGCCAATGCCTGCTCTTCCATTATCCCACGGTCTTTCCACCCAGCGCGTCCGCCTATATCCGACCCGTCGTCAAAATCGAACTCGGCGCGCGCTCAGACGATTGGCCCCATGTGAACAAGTCCATCCAACCGTATGTGACCGAGCACTTCTCCACACTCGACCCCGAACCTTCCTGCATCGTTCGGGTGCTCGCTGCCGAACGCACCTTCTGGGAAAAAGCCTGCCTGCTTCACGAGGAAACCTTTCGTCCGACGAACAAGCCGAGAAAACACCGCATGGCCCGCCATTACTACGATCTCTGGTGTCTCCTCCGCGCCGGCATCGGTGACAAGGCTTTGGAGGAAACCGCTCTCTTCCAACGGGTCGCCGAACATCGCGAACTGTTCTTCCGCTTTTCTTGGGTGGACTACACCACGCACAAACCCGGCAGTTTCCGTCTCGCACCGCCCCCGGAACACCTCGCCGACTGGAAGTCTGACTACTCCGCCATGCTCGGCCCCATGTTCTTTGGCGACACCCCCAGCTTCGATGAAATCATCACCCTCGCCACCGAATTCGAAACCGCATTCAACGCTGGCGACTCTGCCAAACACATTCCCGAATCTTCAATAAGGTGAGTGAGATGAAATCATTGAAGCAGTCCCGCAAACCGGAGTCAGTAGTTTGATAAAGCTTGGAGCGGGACGATCCAAAGACGACTGAATTATACCGCGCACGCCACATGGACCCAAATGCGATCAGCATGCGTGATCAGCATACTGGAATGGAAAGGCGTGCGGAGCCTGATTTTGTGAGGGCAGGCTTTCAAGGAAGGCGGGGGCCGGAGGCAATCGCGGAGAACAGGAGCTTTTTCGTCCCCGCTTCTTTCCACTTGGCCCGCGCGCAGTTTGCGCTTACTTGATGCGGACTTGAGCGCGCCATTTTCCCTCCTTGCGACCGACCCGGCCAGCTCCGCGCGACGCGGAACCCTGAGCCTGCCGCACGGCACAGTCGAAACTCCGATCTTCATGCCGGTCGGCACCCAAGGGTCGGTCAAAACCCTCCACCCGCTCGAGCTCGAGCAACTCGGCGCCCAAATCATCCTCGGCAACACTTACCACCTCTGGCTGCGCCCCGGCCACGAGCTGATCCGCGAAATGGGCGGGCTCCACGGCTTCACCACCTGGCAAAAGCCATTTCTCACCGACTCGGGCGGATTCCAAGTTTGGTCCTTGGCCAAGCTCCGCAAGATCACCGAAGAGGGCGTGCGTTTTCAAAACCACCTCGATGGTTCCAAGATGATGCTCACCCCGGAGCTGAGCATGGAAATCCAAGCCGCGCTCGGATCCGACATCGCGATGCTCTTCGACGAGTGCCCGCCCTACCCCTGCGACGAGGCCTACGCCGCCCGCTCGCTCGCCCTCACCACCCGCTGGGCACGCCGCTGCAAGGATTGGGTCACCACCCACCAACCGATGTCGGGAAATGGCCGCCAACTCCACTTCGGCATCGTGCAGGGGTCGGTCTACGCCGATCTCCGCGAGCAATCCGCCCGCGAGTTGGTGGCGATGGACTTCGATGGCTACGCGGTCGGCGGCGTATCGGTCGGCGAGCCCGAGCATGAGATGTTTCGTGCGATCGAAAATGCCGTGCCCTTTCTGCCGCACGATAAACCCCGCTACGCGATGGGCCTCGGCACCCCCCCGCAGATTTTGGAAATGATCGCCCGCGGAGTCGACATGTTCGACTGCGTGATGCCCACCCGGATGGCCCGCCACGGCGTGGCCTTCACGCTCGACGGCCCCCTCCACATCAAAAACCTCATCCACGCCAAGGACCCCCGCCCGCTCTGCGAATCCGCCCACCCGCATGTCGCTGGATTCTCCAGATCCTACATTCGCCACCTGTTCCGCGCCGGGGAAATGCTCGCTTTGCGGTTGCTTTCCTTCCACAATCTGCATTTCTACATGGGTCTCGTCGCCGGCGCGAGGGACGCCATCTCTAACGGAAAATTTAACGACTACAAAGACTCCTTCATCAAACGATACTACCACAACCCCATTCCATCATGATCACCAACACATTTCTCACCACCCTCCTCGCCCAAGCCGCACCCGCACCCCAAGGCGGCATCCTCGGCAATCCGCTGATCATGATGGGACTCATGATCGTGATGTTCTACTTCCTCCTCATCCGCCCGCAACAGCGCCAGCGCAAGGAACAGGCAGCCCGCATCGCCGCCCTGCAATCCGGTGACAAAGTGATCACCACCGCCGGCATCCACGGCATCGTTCACAATGTGCGCGAACACACCGTGGTCGTGAAAGTGGCCGAAGGCACGATGATCGAATTCGACAAGGCCGCCATTGGCAACGTCACCAAAAAAGATTCCGCGGCATAAGACCTCAGCGTCCCGCACTCTTCCACATCTCTCATTTCGTTCACCGCTTTTCGCCATGCTCGCCACCACCTCATTCTACGAAGATCCGCTCACCATATTTGTGACCGGCATGATCCTTGTGATCCTTTTCTTCTGGTACTTCGCCACCGACATCGAGCGGCGCAAACGCAATGTCGGCACAGTCCTGCTCATCGGCATGACCGCCCTCTGCGTGCTGGCAGCGACACCGGTGAAGGAACGCCTCAAGGGCGGCATCGACATCGTCGGCGGATCCTCATTCACCCTCCGCGTGCAAGCCCGCGAATCGGATAGCGGCGAGAAAATGGAGGTCACCCCCCAGCAGGTCGACCAGGCCATCCTCGTGATCGAAAAACGCCTCAACAGCATGGGCACCTCCGAGCCGCTCATCGCCCGCCAAGGCACCGACGGCATCCTCGTGCAAATGCCAGGAGTCGAACCCGAAACCTCGGCCAAAATCCGCAACACCCTCGAAAAAGTCGCAAAACTCGAACTCCGCGAGGTCAGCCGCCGCAACGACGAAGCTGGCGACGATGGCAAGCCGCTCGCCGAACGTGTGCAAAACGGTTCAGAAATCATCCCCGGCTACAAGGCTTACACGCTCAAAGGTAAGGACGAGGACGGCAACGAGTACACCCGACCGATCCTCCTCAACCGCCGCATGGCACTTGGCGGATCCGACATCGCCGACGCCGTGCCATCCCCGCAACAGGCCGACGCGGTATCCATCACACTCAATGCCGAGGGCACCGACAAAATGATCGCCCTCACCAAAAACATGCGCTCCGGCGTCGATCGCATCGCCATCGTGCTCGACGGCGAAGTGATCAGCGCCCCAGTCGTCAACCAAACCCCACTCGGCAAGCAATTCATCGTCGAAGGCCTGCGCGAGCCGGGCGAAGTGCAACACCTCGCCAGCGCGCTCATGAACCCGCTCGAAAACCCACTGGTCGTCGAGATGGAAGACACCGTTTCGCCCACCCTCGGCGCGGCAGTCGTCAAGCAAGGCATCTGGGCCGGCATCGTCGGCCTAACCATCACCGCCCTCTTCGTCCTCTTCTACTACCGCATCGCCGGCATCATCGCGCTCTTCGGTCTCGCCATCAACGGCGTGATTCTTTTCGGCGTGATGGCCATGTTTGGCTTCACCTTCTCGCTGCCCGGCATCGCGGGCATGATCCTCACCATCGGTATGGCGGTCGATGCCAATGTGCTCATCTACGAGCGCCTGCGCGAGGAAATCGAAGCCGGCAAGTCGCTCAAAACTGCGATCTCCGCCTCCTACGACAAGGCCTTCACCGCGATCTTCGACTCGAACTTCACCTCGCTCATCACCGCCATCCTGCTCTTCATCTTCGGCAGCAGCGCGATCAAGGGATTCGCGATCACCCTCAGCATTGGCATCGTGGCCTCGATGTTCTCCGCAATCCTCGTGACCCGCGTGCTCTTCCGCTGGGGCACCGACCTCAACGCGCTCAAAAAAGTTTCATTCCTCAACCTCATCAAGGGGACGAAATTTGATTTCCTCAGCAAGTCCCGCGCCTGCGCCATGCTATCCTTGGTTCTCATCGTGCTCTCCCTGGTCGCCTTCGGCCTGCGCAAGGAACGCGCCTTCGGCGTCGACTTCACCGGCGGCACACTCATCAAATTCCAACTCGGCAAGGATGTGAAAATCCCCACCGCCGATGTCGAAAAAGCCCTCTCCACCCTCCAACTCACCAAGGCGGCCTACCCGCAAGAGCAAGGCAACCCCGCCACCGGCACCCTCCTCACCGTCCGCTGCGACACCAAGGATGCCGACACCATCATCGCCAAACTCCGCGAAAGCATCCCCGCCCTCGGCGCGAAAAAATCCGGAACCAACTCCGAAACCCCAGCCGATCACGACTATGTCATCGATAGCAGCAAGGTCGAAGTCTCCGCACTCATCGGCGGCACCTTCCTCAAGGACTCGCTCATCGCTCTCGTCCTCGGCCTCATCGGCATCCTGCTCTACATCACCTTCCGCTTCGAGTTCTCCTTCGCGCTCGGCGGCTTCGTCGCAATCCTGCACGATGTGATCATTTCCGTAGGCCTCGTGGTCTTACTGGGCGGCGAACTCTCGCTGATCCATGTCGGCGCGATCCTCACCATCGCCGGTTATTCGATCAACGACACGATCGTCGTCTTCGACCGCATCCGCGAAAACCTGCTCATCCGTGGCGGCTCGATCAAATCGATCATGAACGAAGCGATCAACGCAACGCTTTCGAGAACACTGCTCACCTCGGCGACCACCATCGTCACCGTAGCCATCCTTTCGCTCTTCGGCGGTTCCTCGCTGCGCGACTTCTCGGTCATGATCCTCATCGGCCTCGTCGTTGGCACCTACTCGTCGGTCTTCGTCGCCTCGCCGATCGTGCTCTGGTGGAGCAACCGCAAAGGTGGTGACCTTCGCACGGATGTGCTTGCCACCGAGCAAGCCGCCGAAGCCGCCGCTGCCGCACCTTGAGCCAATATCGAAAAAAACATCAGGGTTGCGGATTGAACCGCGGATTCTAGGATCAGGCATCAGACAGCTCGCCATGCACATCAGCGACATCCTCAGCAATTCCAAGCCCTCGCTCTCGTTCGAGTTCTTCCCGCCTCGAAGCGAAAACGCATGGGAGGATCTGTACGAAACCATCCGCAACCTGGAATCGCTGCATCCGTCCTTTGTCTCGGTTACGTACGGCGCGGGTGGCACCACCCGCGAGCTCACGCACGACTTGGTCCTGCGCATCCGCCAGACAACCTCGATCCCGCCCGTCCCGCACCTCACCTGCGTCGGCCACACCAAGGAGGAAATTCACACCATTCTCCAACGCTACGCCGCAGCCGGCGTCTCGAATGTCCTCGCGCTGCGAGGCGACCCACCGAAGGATCAGCCGGATTACGATTGGTCGACCGGCGATTTCCGCCACGCTGCTGATCTGGTCGCCTTCATCCGCGAGTTCAATCGCTGCGGCGCGCACCCCGATCCCCGCGGCTTCGGCATCGGCGTGGCCGGCTTCCCCGAAGGCCACCCCGCCACTCCAAACCGCATGCTCGAGCTCGAGCACCTCAAGGCCAAGGTCGACGCCGGCGCGGATTACATCTGCACGCAGTTGTTCTTCGACAACCACGATTTCCTCGACTTCCGCGACCGCTGCCGGCTTGCGGACATTGATATCCCAATCATCGCCGGCATCATGCCTGTCAACTCGCTGCAAGGCATGAAACGCATGGCCGAACTGGCCGCCGGCGCACGCTACCCGGCCAAGCTCATCCGCACACTCAACCGCGCCAACTCAAGCCCCGAAGGCGTCGAAAGGGCTGGCATCCATTACGCCGCCGAACAATGCACCAACCTTCTCAACGAAGGCGTCGACGGCATTCACTTCTACACGCTCAACAAGAGCCACGCGACACGCGAGATCTTTAACTGCCTAGGGTTGGCACCCGCCGTTTAGAGCGGTTTGGTAAAAGGTGAAGCCAGTGGAGCGAGAAGATTTTGGCGAAGGCGAGGCGTAGCCATCGACGAAATACCTCACGCCCGTTTCATCATCCTTCACAACCGTAAATTACCACATACTTCACCTCATCAAGCAGCTGCAGATTTGAGCAAAATGCTCTACAAAATACTCTAAATCGCCTCACTTGTTGCGCCATTCGTATATGTCCTCAGCCTGCTTGAGCGTGACTTCGTGAAGGTTGCCCTGCACCGGCACCATGATCGGCACACGTCCGATCGAAGCATCAAGCGGATACTCCAACTGCAGCCGGGGTGCACGCTCAAACGCGTCGGCAGGAATCGTGATTCTGAATGATCCCTCATAACGCAACATACGCGACATCCGTTCGGATGCCTGCTGTTGCAGTCTCCTCAATTCGTAGTTTGAACTCAATCGATCAAAAATCGAGAGACCCTCATCACGCGAACTGTCCATTTCGGACACCAAAGCAGCCTGTTTGAGGGTGATGTCGGCCCCTGCATTCTGCGCACTAGCCTCGGATTGGAAAGCATCGTCAGCACTGTCCGATAGTGCAGAGCCGAAAAATTCATCCCCCTTGGCAATAGCATCGTCGATTTCTTTTTGCGTCGGCAAGCGCACCTTCAATGCCCCCTCAAGCGTAAACAGATCCTCGGCCTTGAGATTCACCTCGCTCAATTCAATACCTCCGCCGAGAACGCGCAACTGGCAGGAGCCTTCACGAAAATCGACCCGGTGGTAGTTTCTCGAATAATCAACCACCGAAAGCGCCTTCAGAAGGTGAACTCTTTCACGCAATGAAATCAAATCCGTGCCATCCATGAGCACCTGCCCTTCGAAACCGATTCCGGCCGAACTGTTGGTCGATCCAAAAACCCTGAAATCTCCAGATATCGTTCCGTCGAGATAATTTCGGACCGACACCGGCACGAGGTTTTCAATGGGCAGGCTACGGATTTTGGCAACACCGTCGACTTTGGGAGACTCACCCGTCTTGATCCGCAACCCAGCCAGATCAATGGTCCCAGCACCCTGCTTGAGATCCGCCTTTTCAAAAATGATCTCCTCAGGAGTGCACAACACCACCATTTCAATCACCTCAACACGATTGAGCCAGTTCTGACTCAAAAATCCACCTTTCAAAATCATACGCCACGAATTGTTCACGCGTTGCATCTTGATGGTCGTCGCTTCAATCGAACCCTGTGTGCGCTCCGAATAACCCCAACGGATGTTGGCCTCGGAAATGTCAAATGAGCGGATTTCGACCTTCTCCGGATCGGAGAAAAACACCTTCGACATCAAGGCAGCCGACTCCGCATCATCGGCTCCGGCCCTCAGATCGACATCAAGCTTGGCAATCGCAATAATACCGGGACGCCAAACCCCCACCAGACCGTCGAGCAAGCCCATCTTGCAACGGATATTCCGGGCCTCGAGCGCCGAAAAAAATGTCCGGTTGTCACCCTCGGCCGCAAATCGGCTCAATTCCATCTGCCCCTGAAGCCTCTGCAATCCGCGTATCTCGACCTCCGTGGCCGAAAACCCCTCGGTGAGACTTTCCTTAAATCCCGTAAGGAATGAGGCAGACCGAGTCCTGCCCTCCAAGTAAATCCAACCAAAAATTACAGCAATGAGCAGAAAAATCGAAAACTTGAACCCGAGGTTTACCAAAAGGAACATCAGTTTGCCCCGCATCCCCTTGCCAGACATCGAATACCGAACTTGAAACCAAAAGCCCTGGCTCGATACCCACTGGCTCAAACGCTCGTCGAAAGTCTCATTATCATTTTCATTCATGCCAAATTTATCCGCCGCCAATTAAGACACTCTCCCGCGATGATGCGAGGGGAAAATTGCCTCGCATGAAGACCGGAAACCGATTACCACCCTCTGCGTGGAAACCACTGACTACAAAGTCCGCCTCGAAATCTTCGAGGGCCCCCTCGATCTGCTCCTCTACCTTATCAAAAAAGACGAACTCGACATTCAGTCGATCTCCATCGAGCGCATCACCCGACAATACCTCGACTACATCAACACATTCAAGTTGCTCAATATCGACTTGGCCTCGGAGTTTATCGTCATGGCAGCCAACCTGATGTACCTCAAAAGCCGCACCCTGTTGCCACGCATCGACCAACCGCCCGAAGAGGATGTGGAGGAGGACGACCCACGCTGGGAGCTGATTCGTCAGCTTATCGAATACAAAAAATTCAAGGATGCCGCGGGTTTCCTGTCACTTCGCGAAATCGAACAGGAGGGACGATTTGCCCATCAGCCCGAGCCGGGCGAAAAAAACGACGAGGAACCAACCACACTCGCCGAGGTGTCAATCTTCGACCTCATCCGCGCTTTCCAAAATGTGCTCAAGCGCTTCGAGGAATCCCACGATTTCGGCGACATCATCGACGACCGCTACACCGTATCCGACAAAATTGACCTGCTAATGAACAGCTTGGCCCCCGGCCAGTCACGCCGCTTTGAAGAACTCTTCAAAACCGCCACCACCAAGGCCGAAGTCATCGTCACATTCCTCGCCTTACTGGAACTCATGAAACTCAACCAATTCGTGGTGCGACAGAGCGAACTGCTCGGCGATATCGTCATCGAGCGACGCGATGCCGCAAATGCCGCAACTCTTGCCGATTCACTCGGCGGTTCCGCCGAAGGGGAAGAGGACTGATCGGATCAACCAACTCGGAAAACAATCCGCGCCTTGGTAAGATCGTATGGCGACATCTCCATCTTCACTTTGTCGCCTACGACAAGCCGGATGAAACGCTTGCGCATTTTTCCTGAAATATGAGCAAGCACCTCGTGACCACTTTCGAGCTTCACGCGAAACATCGTGCCGGCCAAAACCGATGAAATCTCACCGTCGACCTCCACGGCCTTATCTTCCTCGTCGGGTTTGACGGCGCGTTTGGTAGGACTGAAACCACTGCGGCCGCGACCGGAAGGGCGGCGTCCTTTGTTCTGCTTGCGTGGGGGCATGATGATAATTGATAGTTGCCAGCGGTAAAATGTGACCGCCAACAAACTTGGCTTAACGCGAAGACCAACGGCCATCAACCCAAAAAAATCAACAACTCCTCCAACGCGGTCATTTTGTGCATACGCGCTTGCATTCGTACGCGACAATCTGCATTTTTCGCACCCCTGCCCACGGCATGGAAAACCTTTTTCCCGCTCCAACCTTATGCCAGAGATCAATGAAAAGGAACTTACCGCCACGGCCAAACCGCTTTGGCTAAAGGCGCTGACGGCAGTTCAGATATCGAATCATTCCTACGCCATCAGCCTGCTCCAGGGCATCCTTGGTGAAAACCCGGGATTTCTCGAGGCCCGCAAGCTGCTGCGCAAATGCGAACTGCAACTCTCAGGCGGAGCCAAAAAAAAATCAGGCCTGTTCGGCCTCCAAACCGGCGGCATGGGTTTGATGAAAATCCAAGGCTTGGCGAAAAAGGATCCGCTTGGCGCACTGCCCCTCATCGAGAAAGAACTCGAGAAAGATCCACTCAATGAGTCCGCCAACGACCTGCTATTCGACGTCTGCCTCAAACTCGAACTCCCCGACAGCGCCGCCTTTGCCCTCGAAACCGTCCGTAGCGGAGCGCCCGAAAACGCCAAGCTCATGAAGAAGCTCGCAGGCTTCTACACCTCGCGCGAGATGCACGACCTCGCAGGCGCAGTCTACAACGACATCATCAAACATCACCCCACCGACGGCGAGGCCATCAAGGGTGCCAAGGACTCCTCCGCCCGCGCCTCCATGCAAAAACAACGCTGGGACGAAAATGCCAGCATGCGCGACTTGATGCGCGACAGCTCCCAGTTCGAGGAACTCGAAAAGGCCTCACGCACAGGCCTCACCCGCGGACAGCTCGAGGATCGCCGCGACAAAACGATCGAGAAATACAATGCCAACCCAAACCACCTCGCAACCGTCAAGGATCTTGCCGGTCTCTACGAGCAACTCGAGGACTGGCACAATGCGCATGCTTTCTACCAGTGGGCGTTTTCGCTAAGCAACGGCGATGTCGCGCTTGAGACCAAGGCCTCCATGATGAAAGACAAGGCCATCGAGGCCGACCTGCAGGCACTTGAGAACGCAGTCGCCGCCGACCCAGAAAACATGGAGCTACGTGCCGCGCTCGACGAAAAACGCAACGACCGTCTCAAGGAGCAAGTCCAAGAAGCCCAGCGTCGCGTCGACCAGAACCCCACCGACCCTCAACTGCGCTACGAACTCGGAAACGCACTCTACCAAGCTGGCGACCTCAGCTCAGCGATCCCCCACCTCCAACAGGCCACCCGCAACCCGCACATCCGCACCAAAGTCCTGCTCCTTCTCGGCCGCACCTTCAAGGGCAAGGCGATGTTCGACCTCTCAATCAAACAACTTTCCGATGCACTAGCCGACCTCCACGCGATGGATGGAACTAAGAAGGAAGTCCTTTACGAAAAAGGACTCATTCATGAAGAAATGGGCGACCGGCCATCTGCCTTGGACTGCTTCAAGCAAATTTACGAAGTCGATTACGGCTACCGCGATGTCGCGAAACGCGTCGAATCATCCTACTCATGATGCACGGCTGGATCTTCAGCGTGGTAACAAGGTGATGCGGTAGCGATTGTACCGATCACTCGGTTTGAACAGCCAACCCGGCCGCTGATCCAGGACCTCATACCCGGTGAGCATGAACTCCGGTAGGAACTGGTTGCTGTTCGGATCATATACCTCGCGCCCCGTGTAGTTGCCGCGGATCCGATACTCAACGTTGTTGTCCTGCGCATAGCGCTTGCCAGGAGGACCATCCTCGTGAAAACGGTCAGGCACCCGCTTCTTGTCCTCGCGCATCATCACCAGCTTGGCACGACTCCAATCCTGCCTAGGCTCGCGCAGATAACCCCAAAAACGGGTTTTCTCGACAAAATATCGCCGACCATAATAAAAATTGCCGCTAGGTTCGGCTGCAATTTTCGCAGCCCTTTCCTCAATCGAAGGCCCCCCCATATTACCGAACCCGCCCGATGAAACGCCGCATTGCGTCAAACTCAACACCATCGCAACCAAGCCCGCCAAACTCATCCATCTCTTCTCCATGCGGACGATTTTGGAAAAATTCATCCGCATGGCAAGTGCCGAGAAACCAAACAATCTCACTTGAGTGGACCGGGTGATCCATCAAATGCAGCGCCGGTCAACAACCAGTCCTCAGCCAAAACCCTCCTAATCTCGAACTGCCTTTTTTCCGCCCCTTCGGGCCTAGAAATCTCAAGTATCGCACGGAAAGAAGTCGCGTTGGTCATTCCCTTCATCCGCATCCTTGCCGCGATTTTCTCGATGGCGTCCGCCTGCGGGGAACCCTTGCGGCAATAACCAAAAAGAATCACGTCGGAATCTATGCGCGCCATTGAAAAACATAACCATTCGACATCATCAATAAACGGGCCGTTGTAATAGTTGTCGTTGTTAAGCCATACCCTTACCAGCCCTGCGGTTGCCTCGCCGGAAACAAACGTCTCCCATGTCGGCTCACATTTGCTGACAAATGATTCGAAATCTAGCCGCCAAGTTCCTTGCTGATCCGGAGTCAACATGGCAATCATTGATTTGGTTTCCCCATCTTTTACGCGCTTGACCACTACCGACTCCACAAGAGCGTTGTTGGAGTCGATACTACCAAGCCAGGAGTCAATGTACGCTGGCCCGTACATATCCTCCTCTCGTCGGAGAAACTCGAGCACTTCTGAGCTAGCAACCCCGTTCAAACGGAAATCCGCCAACACCGCAGCCTCGTCTTTTGAACTAAGTGCCCGCGTCACGATCGCACGTGCCTGCTCATCGGTCGGAGGCTCAAATCGTGACTTGACCTTTTCGACCACTCGTGACTTCGACCCCTTCTCAAACTCAGAAATGATATTCTGTTGCCGCCTTTGGTGCAACCAGATTGTAAATGTCACAACAATGGCTAAAATCGTTATCGAAAAGATCAATATGGACCCGCCACGCACGCTCCTTGGACCACTCCCTCGCTGACGCCGCCTTCGCGAACCTATCTTGCCACCGCGCCCCACCCTCTCAACCCGCCCAAGATTTGGCGGATCGCCGATACCCCTCAGGGGCGCCTGGCGCTTCATCGAGAGACTTATTCGTGTGCG
>Ga0208481_1000180_pt1 | contig 19558 bp, 20 predicted proteins | sample LakMenEpi02Jun10_FD_150662 | JGI IMG/M metagenome (GOLD analysis project Ga0208481, IMG submission 150662) | Freshwater microbial communities from Lake Mendota, WI - 02JUN2010 deep hole epilimnion (SPAdes) | ecosystem: Environmental > Aquatic > Freshwater > Lake > Epilimnion/Euphotic zone ... | reverse complement strand
CTAAAACTTGCTGGTCTAAAGGGCTTCTATCAGAATGCAGTTACCGAGCAGGTCTCTTACGTGAATGCTCCTCTAATGGCTGAATCTAGGGGAGTGGAAGTAAAGCTCTCAGTTGATTCAAACAGTGATGAATACAGAAATGTGACAACCATTAGAGCAGTGCAAGCTGATGGTACAACATCTTCTGTTTCTGGAACTGTAATTGGCCCTAAGCTTCAGCAGAAGATTACTAACATCAATGGTTACGATGTTGAGATTGCTATGGCAGAGCACCTAGTGATGATGGTCTATGCAGATAGACCGGGCATCGTTGCTGTTTATGGAAAAGCATTTGCAGAAAACAATATCAACATCGCAGCCATGCAGATTGCTAGAAACTCTAAGGGTGGTAAAGCTCTATCTGTCATCACAGTTGACTCTAAAGTCGATGCCGATGTTCTAGAGGCTGTTCGAGTTGCTATTGAAGCTGATGTTTTGAAGGCTATTGATCTAAAGCTTGACTAAAGGCTTGGGTCGTTAGAGAGGTCTCGGCCTGAGTTAGCCCAACCATCAGTTCCGCCAGCTACAGACACTACGTCATAGCCCTGAGCTTCTAGGTAGTTGGCTACTGTCATAGATCTTCCACCTGAACGGCAGATGATGAAGATTCGGGCACCATCATCAAGTTTGTCTAGGTTCTCTGCCACTTCATTCATGGGAATGTGATGGGCATTAGGCACATGCCCTGCATCCCACTCGTCTTGTTCTCTAACATCAAGGACAAAGCCTCCGCGGTCAATAACATCGGCTAGCTCATCAAGGGTTACTTCGGTTGCCATAACAGTTCCTATCTTTTTATCCATCTTAATCAAAAGGGCTTGAGTTATTCTTGAGTTAAGGACTTGAAAGGGTTGAAATGAAGAAATTACAGGTTGCTATCGCCACATTGCTGGCTGTTGTTCTAGTTTCTAGTGTGAGCGCTTGTGCGCCAGGGAAGCTAAGTATGGACAACGTCACAGCCATCATTGACGTTAGAACAGCCGAAGAATTTGAAACGTCACACATTATTGGGGCAGTGAATATTGACATTGAACTAGGTGATTTCATCATTACCGTAGTTTCCATCAAAAAAGAGGGAGCTATATATGTCTACGGCAAAACAGAAGAGCAGGTTGGCCTAGCTGTTCAATACATGAGAGATCTGGGCTATCCGAATGTTGTGAACCTAGGCTCATTCGAAGACGCTCAGAATGTCTTGCCACTAGGTGTAACCCCATAGTGGATTCCAGTACTTGGGATCAGAAGTACTCAACCGAAGAGTTCATTTATACCAAGGTTGAAAATAGGTTTGTCGTTGAGTTCTGTAAAGACCTTGATGGAACGAACAAAAAAGCTATCGACCTTGCCGGTGGTGAGGGTAGAAATAGTGTTTGGTTAGCCAAACGTGGTTGGCAAGTTGAGAACATTGATTTCTCCCAAGTTGCTTTAGATAAATACATACAGTTTGCTAAAGAAGAAGGTGTTGAAGCCAATACTTTAGCTACTTGTGCTGATGGCCTTACTTTCATTCCTCAACTATCTCCAGTGGAGCTGGTAGTTATCGCTTACATGCAAATTCCTGAAAAAGATTTGACAGTAGCCATTAGACGTTTGAGTGAACATGTTGCTCCTGGTGGAAACCTTGTCGGTGTTTGGCATTCTAGAGACAATCTAGAAGGCGGCTTTGGCGGACCAAGTGATCGCCCAAGTGTGGAAAGCATCACCGAAGCTTTAGCTGGAACTGGTCTTGAAATTGAAGTTCTGGAGAACAGAGATGGGCAAATCCAGACTAAAGAAGGCTTGAAACCTTCAGTTACCTTGGTTTTATTGGCTCACAGACCCCTCTAGAGATACCTCTCTCAAGTAAAGTTATAGAAAACGAGTAGGAATCATTTTCAAGTGACTAAGCAAATTAACATAGGTGTCATCGGTGGCGACGGTATTGGCCCTGAGGTGATTGCCGTTGCTCTTGAGGCGATGAACCTTTCAACTCGTGGCTCAGGTGTTGAGTTTGTAACTACCGATTATGACCTAGGTGCTAAGCGGTATGCGGCAACTGGGGAAATTCTTACCGATAATGACATGGAGTCGCTAAAGGCTCACGATGCAATTCTTTTAGGCGCTATTGGAGACCCGAGTGTTCCGTCCGGTGTTCTGGAACGTGGACTACTACTAAAACTGAGATTCAGTTTTGATCACTACATCAATCTTCGTCCAACCAAGTTATACCCAGGAGTTATTAGCCCACTAGCTGAGCCTGGCAACATCGACTTTGTTGTTGTTCGTGAAGGCACTGAAGGTGCTTATGTTGGTAACGGCGGCTCTATTCGTGTTGGCACAGACCACGAAGTTGCTAACGAAACTTCAGTGAACACAAGATTTGGTGTTGAAAGAACTGTTAGATATGCATTTGAACTTGCTGCTAATAGGGAACGTAAGAAGCTAACCCTTGTTCACAAGCACAACGTTCTAGTCAACGCTGGTTGGCTATGGCAGAGAACTGTTGATGAGGTTGCTAAGGAATTCCCAGCTGTGACTGTTGATTACCAACACGTTGATGCAGCAACTATTTACATGGTCACTGACCCAGAACGTTTTGATGTAATCGTCACCGATAACCTGTTTGGTGATATCCTGACTGACCTTGCCGCTGCTATCGGCGGAGGTATCGGTATTGCTGCTTCGGGAAATATCAATCCAACTGGAGCATTCCCTTCAATGTTTGAACCCGTTCACGGATCAGCTCCTGATATTGCAGGCAAAGGTTTAGCTGATCCAACTGCTGCAGTTCTCTCAGCAGCCATGTTGTTAGATCACCTAGGTAACCCAGTAGCAGCAGCCAGAATCGAAAGAGCTGTTGCAATTGATTTATCCATTCGTGGTGATTCGAAGAGAACAACTGCTGAGATAGCTCAAAGTATTTTCGCTCAACTTTAGAAAGAGAAGCTCATGGAATTCAAGATCATCAAATCTGATAACCCAATGCCAGATGCAGAGCGCGAAGCACTACTTGAAAATCCTGCCTTCGGCGTTAACTTCACTGACCACCAGGTAATCATTGAGTGGACACGTGAAGACGGATGGCAGAATGCCAGAGTTGAGCCATATGGTCCAATCATGATGGACCCCTCAAGTGCTGTTCTTCACTACGGTCAAGAGATCTTCGAAGGCATCAAGGCTTATAGACACCAAGACGGTTCTATTCATACTTTTAGACCAGAGTCCAACGGCGCAAGAATGCAAAAGTCTGCTCACCGTATGGCTCTTCCTGAACTACCGATCGATGTGTTCGTTGAAAGCCTTAGAGCACTTATTTCAGTTGATGGTGCATGGGTTCCAAAGCCAGTTAATGAAAAGACTCTTTACTTTAGACCTTTTGAAATTGCAGCAGAGAACTTCTTGGGTGTTAGAGCAGCTCACCGCGCTGAGTACCGGGTAATAGCATCTCCTGTGGGTCCTTACTTCACAGGTGGGCTAAAGCCAGTATCTATCTGGATCGCACTGGACTCTGCTAGAGCAGGACGCTATGGAACAGGTGAAGCCAAGACCGGTGGAAACTATGCAGCTAGTTTGCTAGCTCAAGGTGAAGGCTATGAGAACGGTTGTTCTCAGGTGCTATTCCTAGATGCTGAGACTCACACATACATCGAAGAACTAGGTGGCATGAACGTCTTCTTTGTATACAAAGATGGTCACGTAGTGACTCCATCTCTCGATGGAACCATTCTTAGAGGCATCACTAGAGACTCAATCATCCAGTTACTAAAGGACAGAAACATTTCTGTTGAAGAGCGTGCAGTTACTTTGGATGAAGTTCGTGAAGGCTATAACTCAGGTGAGATTACTGAAGTCTTTGCTTGTGGAACTGCTGCTGTTATTACTCCAGTTGGTCAGTTCAAGTCTAAAGAGGGCACCATCGGTCCTGAGAATCCAGAACCAGGTGCTCTAACTGCTTCTCTTCGTGAAGAACTAACTGGTATCCAATACGGTCTAATCGAAGACCGTCACAACTGGTTGGTAAAACTTAGCTAATGAGAATCGCTAAGTTCATAGTCCAAGACAAGGTTTCTTGGGGTGTGGTGGATGGTCCTGAGGTAGTTGTATTTAGAGGTCATCCAATATTCCAAGGCTATGAAACAACAGGGGAGAGAGTTCCTCTAAAGGATGTTCAACTCCTGCCTCCAGTACTACCAACTAGCAAGATCATTTGTATTGGTAAGAATTATGCCGATCACGCTGCAGAGATGGGCGGTGATGTTCCACCTGAGCCACTTATCTTTATTAAGCCACTTACTACAGTCATCGGTCCAGATGAGGCAATCGTCCTACCTAAGATATCTGAACGAGTAGATCACGAAGGTGAACTAGCAATAGTTATTGGTCAAGTAGCTAAAGATGTCTCTGAAGATAAAGCACTTGATTACGTCTGGGGCTTCACCATCGCTAACGATGTGACAGCAAGGGATATTCAAAATCAAGATGTTCAGTGGACCCGAGCTAAAAGCTTTGATACCTTCTGCCCTCTAGGGCCTTGGGTTGAAACAGAGTTTGTTGTTGATGGTCAAATGCTAGAAACACGTGTTGATGGGGAAGTAAGACAACACGCATCAATAGATATGTTGATACACAAGGTTCCAAGGATTATTCAACATGTATCTCAAGCAATGACCTTGCTCCCAGGAGACGTCATACTTACTGGAACTCCAGCTGGCATAGGCCAGATAGAGTCTGGTCAATCCGTTGAGATAAGCATTGAAGGCATCGGGGCGCTAACTAACCCTGTAACCTAACTAATTGTCGCGTTCATCAATTTCATTCTGTGATTCGTCAGTCATCTCATTCCACTCCGAAATTGTGTAAGGCAGGGTCTTTATCGGTTTACGGCCATTGGATGGCACTGTTCGGGTAACAACTGTCCCATCATCGAGAAGTACGGCGTTCCCAGTGTCGACACAGATAACCTCTCCTATGCAGGAAAGACTTGGGGAGTTATCTCTAACAATTTGTCTCTGAAAAATTTCTATGCCCACAAAGCCCGCAAAAGTAGCAGTGAAAACAGTGAGTGATGCGGCCACTAGCAGAATCTTGGTTTTGTTCACGATTTAACGCCCTTTCCGTTCAACTAATTTGGATACAAAGCTGCAGCGCCATGAACATCCCCGTAGCCCAGGCCTCGTGAATTCATGTCGCAATAACCTGTGGAATGCTTCATCGTTTGACCAATATGAGTGTAATGATCCAGACCGATAACGTGACCAAATTCATGTGTCATTACACCCTTCAAATCAACATCTCCCGCACATTCAGACATGGAAAGATTGGTGTACCACGATACGTCAGGATTCATACTTAGCTTGACTGATGACTTAGCAATGCTGGTAGTTCCAAAGTAACTCTTGCACGCAGCTCCCGCCACGTAATCGGGCATTATGCCCCAGGCAACAATGTTTTCGGAGCTTTGAGTACCACAAATAATCACCATCTCACCAGAATCTCCTTCAACATAAATTGTGCTGATAGCAGGAACATTTGTGGTGGTGCCCTCATAGATAGATTGAAATGAATTTTCGATTATCGTACTATTGCATCTATTCTTACCTTTGCTCCAAGTAAGCGCTGCTTCTCTAATTCTGTAAATACTGTTCGTTGCATACTGGAATCGTGGGTTGTAGTACCACCTAAAAGGAACGATTGTGGTGTGACTTAGGAAAGTGTGGTAAGTGGCCGAACCGCAGTTAGTGAAAGTCATTGGATTAGGGCCGTTGGTAGGCACCGTTGAGCCAAGACTTACTGAGTTTTCACGTACCTGGGTTGATACCTCTCCTTCATTATCAGAGGAGACAATGATTTCAATTTGGGACCCGTCAATCTTATGGACACTCAATTCATTTATTGAATTTTCTTCAGGTAGATCAACTTTGTAGTAGCCAGAGAAGCTGGCGAAGTTTTCATCAATAGAACACAATTCAACGCTTTCTTGATCGAGGCAAGATTGATTAGCGTTTGCTGTCAAATTAGAAATTCCGCCGGCGGTTGAAATGCTTAGAATTGACATTAAGCTCAATCCTAAAATTTTTATAGGTTTCACCGATACCGCCCCCAAAATCTAAACTTCTTCTCAATTTGAGATAAACTAACATTAGCATCTTTTTACTTCAAATAGGGGCAGTATGGGAACAATTTTAAATTACGCTTCTGTAAAGCAACCATTGAGGAATTTACTTTTTATTTGCGCTGGATTAAGTGCATTCAACTCTGTTCTCGTGCTTTTTGTATTCAAGTCACTGAATTTTGTAATGATTCTTCAACAATTTGTTTGGCTAACGTTCGGCTCAGCTGTGGTACTTTATGTTTTGAATCGAAGTAGACCTATTGTCACCTTCATCGCGTTTGGTGCACATGTGGCTCTCGCAGTAGCACTTTATCTTCGTTCCCAAGATTGGGTCAGTTACTGCCAACACTGCTTTGAAACCACTGTGCCCGTGACTCGTTCTTACTTGGAAATGTCTGTAATAGTTTTAGTTCTATTCGGATACGCAACTTTGGCCCTCATTGTTTCATCTTGGCAAGGTTGGTTCTTCACGGCAGCGGCGGTACTGGTCTTCGTTTTTCAAGCCTTAGTGTTATTGCTGGAGCTCGGTGCTTCCGGGTATTGGTATGGTTCAGCTAATACTGCAGAACTTGCAAGCTTCTTCTGGAATTTCAATGTTCGTGAGTATTCGATCGCGGTCTTCGCCGTCGCGTCAATCGGGCTCATCATGAAATCTGATCTAGGCAGTTTAATTAAAAGAAAGTTGTAGTAAGAATGGTGCTGCTTGGCAGGCTAAATGGCCAACAAGGCTCAGAAATAGGTACGTCAATTTTTTCACCTTGCAAGCCTTCCTAAACACAGCCAGATTAGTTTGGGGGAGGACTCAGAGAATTTATTGAAGTAAGCATTGAAGGCATCGGGACTCTTACTAACCCTGTCGCTTAGACTTGTCTAGTTATGACAAACCTAATTACTGCACCCTTCACTACAGCTTCTGGATCTGATGTCAGAGTCCGTTTCTGTCCTTCTCCTACTGGAACTCCACACGTAGGGCTAGTTAGAACAGCACTGTTTAACTGGGCTTATGCTCGTCACACCGGTGGAACCTTTGTCTTCCGTATTGAAGATACTGACGCTGAGAGAGACAGCGAAGAATCATTTGAAATGATTCTTGATGGGCTCAAGTGGCTGGGCTTGAACTGGGATGAAGGTGTTGGTGTTGGGGGACCTAACGAGCCATATAGACAGTCTGAGCGAACAGACATTTACCTTGAGGTTATTGAGAAGCTAAAGGCTTCAGGTCACATTTATGAGAGCTTCCTAACCGGTGAAGAAATTGATGAGAGAAACAAGGCTAACGGTCGTGCTGTTCAGCTAGGTTATGACAACTCTGAAAGAGATCTATCTGAAGAGCAGAAGGCTGCTTATAAAGCAGAAGGCAGGACACCAGCTCTACGTTTGCGGGTTCCTGATGTTGATATCACTTTCAATGACCTGGTTAGAGGAGAGATTACTTTCCCAACAGGTTCATTCCCTGACTTTGTTGTGGTGAGACCTAATGGTCAGCCTCTGTATACTTTGGTAAACCCTGTTGATGATGCCCTTATGGGTATCACCCATGTTCTGAGAGGTGAAGACCTATTGTCTTCAACTCCTAGACAGATTGCTTTATATAACGCTATGTATGAAGCAGGTATTACTAAGTTCATTCCCCAGTTCGGTCACCTTCCTTTTGTTATGGGTGAGGGAAACAAGAAGCTCTCTAAGCGAGATCCAGAATCTAACCTGTTCCACCACAGAGACCGCGGCTTTATTCCGGAAGGCTTGTTGAACTACTTATCTCTACTGGGTTGGAGTATTAGCGCTGATCGAGATGTCTTCTCACTTGAAGAGATGGTTCAGGTATTTGATGTCAAGGATGTGAACCCTAACCCTGCTCGTTTTGATCAGAAGAAGGCTGACTCGATTAACGCAAGTCACCTAAGGCTTCTAACTGTTGAAGATTTCACTAAGCGAATCATCCCTTATCTACAATCAGCTGGAGTGTTGGGCTCAACTTTTAGCGCTTCAGAACTAGAAGTGTTAGCTAAGGCAGCTCCTTTGATTCAGGAGAGAATTGTTGTCCTAAGTGAAGCTGTTCCTATGCTTGCCTTCCTGTTTGTCACCTCTGAAGCAATCGTTGTTGAGGATGATGCCAAGTCTGGATTACCTGAAAACAGCAAGGAAATCACTGAGGCTGCTATCTCAGCTCTAGAGGGATTAGCTTCATTCGAGACAGTCAGTATCCAAGAGGTTCTGAACCAGAAACTTATTGAAGAGATGGCTCAAAAGCCTAGAAATGCCTTTGGGCCACTAAGAACAGCCATCTCAGGTAAGAGAATCTCACCACCTTTGTTTGAATCAATGGAGATCCTTGGCAAGGCTGAAACCCTTGCCCGTCTTAGCCTGTTTGCTCGAGGTTTATAGTCCTAGGTAGAATGGGGAGTCGAGCGAAAGCTCGGAGCAAAACCCTTGGGGTATGGTGTAATTGGCAACACGAGTGATTCTGGTTCATTTGTTCTAGGTTCGAGTCCTGGTACCCCAGCTTTGACAGTCAGACTAAAAAGTCTGACTGTTTTGCTTTAATAGGGGAATGCGAAAACTAGAGCGTAATGAAGCTCACCTTTACTTTGAACTGCTCCCTCAGGAGCAGGCAGAGGTTCTTATCGACCTTAGAGATCGAATGATGAAACTAGCTAAGGCTGATGATGAGGTAATCATGAGCTACCAGTTACCAACCATTCAGGTGAAGGGAAAGAAGTTCTTAGCAATGGCTGCTTGGAAGAACTTTTACTCAATTTATTTTCTAAATGGCAACTTAGGTGCACAGATTGGCAAAGAACTTGACCAAGGGGAGTTAGATAAAGCCACCTTGAGATTTGGTTGGGATGAGAAGGTCTCTAATAAAACTCTAAAGACAATAATTGAAGGCCGAAGGAAGCAACTGCTTTAGGGCTAGATCTCTATTGACTGACCATCAAGCACGAAGGTGAATTCTCCACCTTGTGCTTCTGTCAGTTGTTTGACTCTGCCGTTATTCAGAGCATGACCAAAATCACTTAGCAAAGCGTTATGGGTTGCAATTGACTTCTTGTGTTTGATGGATGATACAAAATCCATTACTTCACCGATCTTTAGCCACGGGGCACTGGTTGGCACTGCTAGTAATTCAACTTCTCTATCTGGCAGTGTGAAGGAGTCGCCTGGGTAGAAGACTCTATTGTTTATAAGCACTGCTCTGTTTTCAATAACTGGGATGCTGTGATGAATCTGAGCGTGAAGATCTCCCATGAACTCAACTGTGAAAGGACCAACCGGGTAGTGATCACCGTGGTAAACAGCAGTGGTGTTGTATTTAGCTAATCTGGTGCAAACCTGAGGTGGCCCAAAGATAACTAGATCTGGGTTGGTTGCTACCAGCCTGTCCAACTGCGCTTCAAAGCAGTGGTCATCGTGGGCATGGGTTATTACTACTGCTAACACATCGCTTAGACCCTCTAGGGGTGTTGTGTATGAACCTGGGTCTAGGACTAGTTTTTTACCCTGCTCTTCAAAGATTAGGCAGGCGTGTCCTTGCTTTGTTATCTTCATGCTTAGACCCTAGCCCCTCGGGTAACCTTGTAAGGTTATGAACACCGAAACCGAGAATTCAACCCCTAAAGCCAAGTCAACACCTAAGGCTTTTGGTCAGCTAGGGGTAAGTGCCTTGGCTCTAGTTTCTTTACTGGTAGCGGCTATTTTGAACCCAGATCTCTGGATTCAGTTCAGTGTTGTCTCAGGTCTTGTCTTACTAACGATCTTGTTTGTTTCAAGAGTTGAAAAGGCATCGAAGAAGCCTTGGGAATCAGTAGAGGCACAACTACTTATTGAAGCTGCTGAAGAGCAAACTTCTAGAAAAGAAAAGTTCATTGGTGTGTTGGCTAAGTACTGGCCAATCTTTGTTTTGGTGATGGCGGTTGTCGCAGTTGTTCTTTCACCTTATACAGTGGAGAACTTGAGTGAAGAACTTACGATCTTTGCAGCAGTGTTACTGCTCACCAATGTTCAAGCATTAGCACTGACTATTCCGGTAGCTATCTCTAATGCTCTAAGAGCCGGTGCTGGTGCTGGACTATTGATTAGAAACCGTAAGGCTTTCGAAGCTGCCGCAAAGTTAGATCTGGTGCTGTTCACTAAAGGTGGACTTCTTACAGAACATCCCACGGGTGTGAACGCAGTTCACCTGTCAGTAAATTCTTCTCTCGTCGATGAAAGCAAACTCCTAGCCCTTGCTGCCAGTGTTGAATCCATGTCTGAGCACGTCTTTGCTAAGGCAATACGTAAATCAGCAGACACTGCAAACTTAAAGATTACAAAAGCTAAGGATTTCAAAGAATACCCAGGTCTTGGGGTTGAAGCGAATGTTGCAGGTCAGCAAGTTTTAGTTGGTTCTATTGCACTTCTGATTCAGAGAAACATCCGCATGGAAGTTCAAGAGCTTGTCTATGCTGATGAGAGCACCAAGAGTGGTTACTCCATTATTTGTGTATTGGTTGATGGAGTTCTAGAAGGTTTACTTAGATTCAGCGATGTCTTGAAACCAAACTCTGCTCTGGCTGTCTACATGGTTGCTAAAGAGAGAATCAGGGTTGGTATTGCAACAGGAGACTCCGCCGGAACTGCTCAGCAAAAAGCCGAGCAGGTAGCCATTTCAGAAGTGTATGCAGAACTATCTCCAGCAAGAAAAGCATTGTTTGTTGAATCAGAGCAAGCCAAGGGTGTCAGAGTCGGGGTTATTGCTGATTCTAAAACTGATTTTGCTGTTCTTGAACAGGCAGATATGAGCATCGCGTTAGGGGAAGATCTGGAACTTGATTCGACAGAGGCAGATGTTTTGGTTAGAAGCGATGATCCTGCGCTGGCAGCCCAAGTCATAGCGCTAAGCGCTCGCCTTAGAACAAGAACTAACCTAGGGTTGGGTTTTGGCCTTAGTTACGGTGTTTTGTCCCTGGCTAGCTTTGTTGCGATTGTGTCACCATTGCAAGTTGTTACTTCTCCAGCTATTGCTGCGCTGCTAGGGTCGCTATCGGTGCTCTTTGTGACACTAAACGCTTATTCACTTGGAAAGTTGAAATGACCACTTTAGGGATAGTCATAAACCCAACCTCTGGTAGAGGTAAGGGTAAGGTCTTCGGAGAAAAGGCCTTGGCAGAGTTTGCGAAGCATGCCATTGAGATTATTGATCTATCGGCAGAGAACTTCAAAGCTGCTGCCAAGAATGCCAAAGAAGCAGTTGAGAAGAAAATCATCGATGGTCTCGTTGTTGTCGGTGGCGATGGCATGTTTCACCTTGGTGTGAACGCTGTTGTGAAGAGCAACATCCCAGTCGGTCTTATTGCAGCAGGAACAGGCAATGATTCTGCTAGAGCACTCGGGCTACCTATCCACAATGTTGTTGAGGGTGTGGCAGCACTGGTGTCTAAGATTGGCAACACTAGAAAAGTTGACTTGATTGAATCAAAGTCAAATGACAGAACTTTCTATTCCTTTGGCGCAGTATCAGCTGGCTTTGATGCTCTCTGTAATGCAAGAGCTAATAAATGGAAGTGGATCACAGGTCCAATCAAGTATCGTTTTGCGATGTATCGAGAGCTTGCAGCGTTCAAGCCAATTCCATACCGTGCAGTTGTTGATGGTGTTGAAAGAGTGTTTGAGGCTATTCTCTGTACGTTATCGAACTCACCTTCATATGGTGGTGGGCTACTTATTACTCCTGAGGCCAAGGTTGATGATGGCAAGTTGGATCTGTTTATCCTCAATGCCATTAGCCGAATTGAACTCATCAAGCTGTTCCCTAAGGTCTACTACGGTGGTCATGTTGGGCACCCGGCTGTTGAAATCATTAGGGTAGATACCCTTGAGCTCCATTCTCCAGGTATGCCCGCTTACTCAGACGGTGAGCATGTTGGGTCTGCTCCAGTTAACTGCAAGGTTGCCGCAAAAGCCTTGAATGTATTGGCCTAAACAGCATTACTCTTCCAGGGCTCTCCAGACTCTGGCATAATAGAGAAGTTGCTTTACGGCCCCATCGTTTAGCGGCCTAGGACGCTGCCCTCTCACGGCAGTAGCGCGGGTTCGAATCCCGCTGGGGTCACAACTATCACCTCCAAGTACCTTGACTTGGAGGTGCTTTTGTTTTCAGGATTGAAGCGAAGGCTAGGCTAGTAGTAATGCAGTTAGATGAATTCCGCCCAGAACGTGTTCTGTCGCTAGCCAGTGGGCTAGTAGACCAGATCACCTATGTCCCTCACCTGCCTACCCCTGGAGGAGATGTTTTAGCCACCAAGACCTTTAATCGAGTGGGTGGAGCGCTAAATCTTGAGGCAACCGCATCTCGCTTAGGCATGAATGTCGCCCACTGCACGCCAGTAGGATCTGGCCCTAGAGCAGATCAAATCAAAGCTGCTATGGCTAAAGAAAACGTTGAGGCCCTAGGCGTTGAGGATTACTCAACTGGAGATTCTGGGCTTTGTATAACCTTGGTTGAACCTAGCGGTCAGCGCAGTTTTGTTACCCAAAGCGGAGCTGAGGGTATTAGAAGCTTTGAAGAACTCAAACAATACGATTACTCAGAAGATTCTTGGCTCATTGTTTATGGCTATGAACTTGTTTATCCAACGTCAAAAGCGGCATTTGAAGAGTTGTTTGCCAGTGGAATTATCAAGAGCAAGATTGTTTTTGATCCAGGGCCAACAACCGCTGAACTAAGTGATGAAGTTCTTTCCTGGTTAGGTAAGAACGCAAGTTTGATTTCTTGTAACCAAAGCGAATCAGAAAGATTATCTTCTTTTGTTTCTGATGACTGCTGGTTACTTCTTCGTAAGGGTGCTGAGGGTGCTGAGCTACACCATCAAGGAAAAGTAATTGCAGTTGCACCTGGCCGTAAGGTTCCAGTTGTTGATACTAATGGTGCGGGGGATGTTCACACCGGTGCTTTCTTAGCTGCCCTTGCTGCTGGCAATGGATTACAAGAATCTCTAGAACTTGCTTGCCGTGCAGCAGAGTTCTCTATTCAAAAAGAAGGCGGTTGTTCAGGTCCCACTTGGGATGAACTACTAGCTATTCGCTAAAACTTTTTTCTTAGAGATTGCAAAGGCCAGAACAGTTACCACTGTCACAGGAATCAGAGCAATTGCATTGAGGCCTTCAAATTGAAAACTTGCTAGTAGTAGACCGGCAATAGCGCCACCAAATGCACCGCTTAGATTCATAAGTGAATCGCTTAGGCCTTGAACGTTGGTTTTTTCTTCAGTAGGCAGAGTTGATGTTAGAAGCGCAGAGCCTGCAACAGTTGATGCTGACCAACCTAAGCCAAGAAGAGTCAGCCCAATAGTTACCATCAAGCGGTCGGCATGCCCGAAACCGGCAAACATAAGAGCTGCTACAAACAGTGCTTGACCTAGGAAAATGGTCTGTATCTTGCCTACTTTGTCAGCTAAATATCCCATCAGAGGAGATAGCGCATACATACCTGCGATATGCAAACTGATAGTGAATCCGACCACCACAATGTCATAGCCAAGGTGTTGCATATGAACAGGGGTCATAGCCATTACTGAAACCATGACCATATGTGACAGAGCAATACTCAATACGGCGAATCTTGCAACCGAGTACTGCTTCAAGGTTTCAATAGCGGACTTGAAGGAAATCTTATGTCTAGCTTTACCAGCATCTTTTTGTAGCTGCTGGGCGTATTTCAGAGGATCAGGTTTGAGGCCAAACCAGAAAACCAGAGTGGAGAAAGTTTGCGCTGCAACAGTAAATAGGAAAGGACCTGCTAGGGGAGCAAGGCCTATTGCCTGACCTAGTTGTTCACCTGGACCAAACATATTTGGTCCAGTAACAGCGCCAACGGTTGTTGCCCAAACAACTAGACCAATTGAACGACCTGTTTTACCAGCGGATGGAATGTCTGTGGCAGCAAATCTTGCCTGTAGTGAGGTAGCCGAACCCGCACCTAAGAGAAAGATACCTAGAAGCAGCAGTGGGAAAGATCTAAGTCCTGCGGCATTGATGACTGCTAAGGCTCCTGAAATGGCAAAGCCAGCCCCTAGAGCTAAAGAAACTCTTCTACCTTTGGCGTAGGCCAATCTTGATAGCGGGATAGCCCAAATGGCTGAACCTAGGGTGCTAAAAGTGGCTGCTGAGCCTGCCCAGGCCTCAGAACCGCTCAGATCTAGGGCTAATAGCGACCCTATAGAAAGAGTAGAACCTAACCCAAAACCGCCTAAAACCTGGCCTAAAGCCAGCACTTTGACCGTTCTTCGCTGAATTTGCTCGATATCACTCACTTAGTCAATCTAGCCCACGCTGGTAAACTTCTAGTTCAGCCGTATTGAAGGTGTCAAAGTGACTAAAACGAACCTAACCCTCGCCGAAAAGGTGTGGAATGACCACGTAGTGGTCAAAGGGGAGAATGGCGCACCCGATTTATTGTTCATCGACCTTCATTTAGTCCACGAAGTCACGAGCCCTCAGGCTTTTGATGGCTTGAGATTAGCTGGACGTCCGGTTAGAAGACCAGATCTGACTATTGCGACCGAAGATCACAACACTCCGACCATCGATATCGATAAGCCGATTGCTGATCCGACTAGCCGAACCCAAATTGAGGCTCTTAGACATAACGCCAAAGAGTTTGGTATTCGTATTCACTCCCTAGGGGATATTGAGCAGGGGATTGTTCACGTGGTTGGACCGCAGCTTGGACTAACAATGCCTGGCATCACTGTTGTCTGTGGGGATTCACACACTTCAACCCATGGAGCATTCGGTGCTTTGGCTTTGGGTATTGGAACAAGTGAAGTTGAGCATGTTCTAGCTACTCAAACTCTTCCTCTGAAGCCTTTCAAGACCATGGCTATCAATGTTGAAGGAAAGCTTCGAGCAGGTGTTACCTCTAAAGACATCATCTTGGCAGTCATTGCCAAGATTGGTACCGGCGGTGGTCAGGGTTATGTTCTTGAATACCGTGGCTCAGCAATTAGAGATTTGTCTATGGAAGCTCGAATGACAATTTGCAACATGTCAATCGAAGCAGGAGCAAGAGCTGGAATGGTTGCACCTGATCAAATCACCTATGACTACCTCAAGGGCAGAGTGCATGCTCCAACAGGTGCTGACTGGGATGAAGCAGTTAAGTACTGGGATTCATTGGCTACCGATGAAGGTGCTGTTTTTGATGCTGAAGTTTTCTTAGATGCAAACACTCTGGATCCTTTTGTTACTTGGGGAACAAACCCAGGTCAAGGTGTATCGCTAAATGATGTTGTTCCATCACCTGATTCTTTTACTGACCCTAATGAAAAAGCAGCTGCTGTTAGAGCACTTGAATACATGGATCTAGTTGCTGGCACCAAGATGAAAGACATCAAGGTTGACACTGTTTTCCTTGGCTCTTGCACTAACTCAAGAATTGAAGATTTACGTTCAGCAGCAGAAATAATCAAAGGTAAATCAAAGGCAGAGAATATCCGTATGCTAGTTGTTCCAGGCAGCGCAAGGGTGAGACTTCAAGCTGAATCAGAAGGCTTAGACAAGATCTTCAAAGACTTTGGTGCTGAATGGAGATTTGCAGGATGTTCGATGTGTCTTGGCATGAACCCAGACCAACTAGCACCAGGGGAGCGAGCAGCATCAACATCAAATAGAAACTTTGAAGGTCGTCAAGGTAAGGGAGCTAGAACACATCTAGTTTCACCTCTGGTAGCAGCAGCTACTGCTATTCGTGGCACACTTTCTGCTCCTGCAGATTTGGGGGAGAACTAATGGAGAAGTTCACTACCTTCAGCGGTATCGCAGTTCCTCTTAAGCGATCAAATGTTGATACCGACCAGATCATCCCTGCTGTTTATCTAAAGCGAATTACAAAAACAGGCTTTGAAGATGCGCTGTTTGCATCATGGCGAAATGATCCTGAGTTTGTATTGAATGACCCTGCATATAAGCATGGTTCTGTATTGGTAGCTGGTCCTGATTTTGGAACAGGCTCATCTCGTGAGCATGCTGTTTGGGCTTTGCGTGACTATGGATTCAAGGCAGTTCTTTCATCTAAGTTTGCTGACATCTTTAAAGGCAATGCAGGTAAGCAAGGTCTTATTGCAGGTGAGATTACCGATGAGGATACAGAGAAGCTGTGGGCAGCCATTCTAGATAATCCAGGTGTTGAAATAACCATTGATTTGAGTCACAGAACAGCGACACTAGGGGATTTGACTGTTGAATTCTCAATCGATGAATATACGCGCTGGCGTTTATTAGAGGGCCTAGACGATATCGGTCTTACCCTTAGAGATGAGAGTTCCATCACAGATTTTGAAGCCAGACGTCCAAATTGGATGCCAAAGACATTACCAGCGAAGCACTAGGAGCTAAATGAGTCAGATTCAAATACAAGGTGGCAAGCCGCTCAACGGAAGAGTTGAGCTAAGCGGTGCCAAGAACCTTGTTACCAAGGCTATGGTCGCTGCCCTCCTAGGTGATACTGCCAGCGAGCTGAGAGATGTTCCTAAAATCAGCGATGTTGAAGTAGTTCAGAGACTCCTAGAACTTCACGGTGTGAAGATTGACTTCAGTGACGATGGAGTCATGAAGCTAGACCCAACCAATGTGAAATCTGCTCGCATGGTTGATATTGATGCTCACGCAGGTTCTTCAAGAATTCCTATTTTGTTCTGTGGTCCTTTACTTCACCAGTTAGGTGAAGCTTTTATCCCAGATCTTGGTGGTTGCCATATTGGTGATCGTCCAGTTGATTACCACCTAGAAGTTCTTCGTAACTTCGGTGCTGTTATTGAAAAGCTTCCTAACGGCACTCGCATGTCAGCACCTAACGGCTTGAAGGGTGCAAAGATCTCTTTGCCTTACCCTAGCGTTGGTGCAACTGAGCAGGTTCTGCTTACTGCCACTAAAGCTGAAGGTCTAACTGAACTATCAGGGGCTGCAGTTGAGCCAGAGATCATGGACCTGATTGCTATCTTGCAGAAGATGGGTGCCATCATCTCTGTTGATACAGACCGAGTTATTCGTATTGAAGGTGTTGAATCGCTAAATGGTTACTCACACCGTGCACTATTCGACAGAAACGAAGCAGCCTCTTGGGCTGCTGCAGCTCTAGCTACCGGTGGCGAGATCATGGTTGGTGGAGCTCGCCAGCAAGAGATGACCACTTTCCTAAACGTTTTTAGAAAAATCGGTGGAGCATTCGTTATTGAAGATGACGGTATTCGCTTCTCTCACCCAGGTGGCGAACTGCAGCCTGTAGTAATCGAAACAGATGTTCACCCTGGCTTTATGACTGACTGGCAGCAACCACTAGTTGTTGCTCTAACACAGGCAACTGGTTTGTCTATTGTGCACGAAACTGTTTATGAAAACAGATTTGGTTTCACTGAAGCTCTAGTTCAGATGGGTGCTCAGATTCAGATCTATCGTGAATGCCTGGGTGGTAACCCTTGCCGCTTTGGTCAAAGAAACTTCAACCACTCAGCTGTAATCTCAGGTCCAACTAAGTTGCATGGAGCAGACATTAGAGTTCCTGATCTTCGTGGTGGCTTTAGCCACATCGTTGCTGCCCTTGCAGCTGAAGGTGTTTCAAACGTTTCTAATGTTCAACTTATTTCTAGAGGATACGAACACTTCATAGACAAGCTAACTGCCCTAGGCGCGCAGTTCACCTACTCGGAGTAAATGATGGCTAAGAAGAGTGCTGAATCAGTAAAAATGCCGGAGTTACGTCCAGGAGTTGAACGTACCTGGCAAATGTTTTTACTGGGCTGGTTTCTAAGACCATTTGTAGCGCTACTTTTCAGAATTAAAGTAACTGGCAAAGAAAACCTTCCTAAAACTGGAGGTTATGTTCTTGCAGGTAATCACGTAACCACTTTGGATGCGGTTGCTGTTGCATACATGATGTTCTTCAAACTAAAGCGTGCTCCACACTTCCTAGCTAAAGAAGGACTATTCAGAACTCCTATTGTTGGGCCTATTCTTTTGGCATGTGGTCAGATTCCGGTGTTTAGAACTGGTCGTGTCAACAAAGATCCGATGGAATCTGCATACAAGGTTCTTAGATCAGGTCACTGCATCGGTATCTTCCCTGAAGGCTCTCTAACTAGAGATCCAAACCAGTGGCCTATGCGAGCAAGAACTGGAGCTATTCGTTTGGCTCTAGAAACAGGTGTTCCTATTGTTCCGCTAGGTCAGTGGGGAACTGAGAAGGTTATGGAAACTTATTCCTCAAAGATCAGACCTAAGCCTTGGCACACAGTGAACATGATCATCGGTAAACCAATCGACATGTCTGTCTACAAAGACAAGAAGATGGGTGTCGATGAACTAGTTGCTCTCAGCGATGATGTGATGGTTGAAATTACAAAACTTGTTGAAGAACTAAGAGGAGAAAAAGCTCCAGACAAGAGATTTGTTCCTTCAGAGCACGGTTTACCTGAGCATGGTAACTACAAGAAGTTCCTCATTATCAAAGCAGAGAATGACCGCAGAGCAGCTGCAGGTTTAGATCCACTTCCTGCTCACGCTAAAGTTACCAACGGCAAGATTGTTGTGAAGAAAGCAAAGGGCAAGTAGTTATGGCTCGTATAGCGGTTATCGGTGCAGGTTCCTGGGGAACTACATTTGCCAAAGTTTTGGTAGATGCAGGTAATGACGTATTGCTATGGTCTCGTCGTGAAGAACTAACTGAAGAGATCAACTCCACCCACCGTAACGGTGATTACATGCCAGGTATAAACCTGCCTAATGAACTAGTTGCATCGTCAAACATTGAAGAAGTGCTTAAAGGAGCAGAGCAGGTTTACCTAGCCGTTCCTTCACAATCACTTCGTATGAATCTTGAGCAGTGGGGCCGCTTCATTGAACAAGGCGCAATCGTTGTTTCTCTTATGAAAGGTGTTGAGCAAGGCTCATCACTTCGTATGAGTGAAGTCATTGAAGATGTTCTCAAGATAGATAAAGATCTAATCTGCGTTGTCTCAGGACCTAACCTGTCTCTTGAGATTGCTAGTGAGCAGCCTGCCGCCTGTGTTGCTGCCTGCACATCAAAGCAGAATGCAGCCAAGGTTGCAGCTGCCGCTACCAACTCTTACTTCACAACCTTCACCAACAAAGATGTCATCGGAACAGAGTTCGGTGGAATTCTAAAGAACCTAATCGCGGTTGCGATTGGAATCGTCAACGGTGTTGGCTATGGTCAAAACACCAAGGCTTCGATTATGACTAGAGGTCTTGCAGAGATCTCTAGATTTGCTGTTGCTCACGGTGCTAAGAAGAAGACCATGGTAGGGCTTGCTGGCCTTGGCGACCTAATTGCTACTTCAGAATCTCCTTTATCTCGTAACCACAAAGCAGGAGAGATGCTTGGTAAGGGTTATTCAAAGCGTGAAGTTCTAAAGCGTCTATCTCAGACAGCTG
>Ga0208481_1000178_pt1 | contig 19586 bp, 18 predicted proteins | sample LakMenEpi02Jun10_FD_150662 | JGI IMG/M metagenome (GOLD analysis project Ga0208481, IMG submission 150662) | Freshwater microbial communities from Lake Mendota, WI - 02JUN2010 deep hole epilimnion (SPAdes) | ecosystem: Environmental > Aquatic > Freshwater > Lake > Epilimnion/Euphotic zone ... | reverse complement strand
GGGCGCGCTCCCCGAGAAGAAGCCGCAAAGATCGCTATTCTACAGTCCATAACCTTGGAGCCTTTAGTATAACAAATAACTTCTAACTCTTCTCCCCGCCCCCTTTGCCACCTTGGTGCCTTGGCGGTTTTTTATTCTTCATTGAGTCGGCGCCGCGAGGCCGCGCCGCCCTACCGGCGTGAAGAACCAAGACTCAAGATTCAAGAGGCAAGATGAAGATGCGGTCTCGGCGAGCCCGCGCTACCTTGAAGAAACGGCTTCTTTTCTAGCTTCTTCTGTCTCCAAGTCTTTCGTCTTCTCTTGAAACTGAAAGCTTGAACCTTGAAGCTTCCTACGCCGGCGCTTGATCAAGCTTGAACGCATCATGCACGGCGCGGGCGGCATCTTCGATGCGGCTTTCCTCGACGGTGACGGCGATCTTGATTTCCGAGGTGGAGATCATGCCGATGTTGATGCCTGCATCGCCGAGTGCCTTGAACATTTTTGCGGCGACGCCCGAGTGCGAGCGCATGCCGATGCCGACGACGGAGAGCTTGGCAATGCCGGCCTCGGTTTCGATTTTCGATTGCGCGAGTTCCGAGAGCAGGGGCTTGAGCGCTGCCTGCGCGCGGCCGAGGTCGCTCGAGTGCATGGTGAACGAGTGACGCGCGAAGCCATCGTGCGCGATGTTCGAAATGATCATGTCGAGGTTGATCTCCGCCTCGCCGAGCGCACCAAGAATGCGGCCGGACATGCCGGGCTCGTCGGGGATGCCGGTGATGGTGACGCGGGCCTGCGAGCGTTCGATCGACACGCCGCGGATGACGACATTTTCCATGTTGGGATGTTCTTCTAACACGAGGGTACCTGGGTTATCGTTGAGGGAGGAGCGGACTTCGAAAACGACGCCGAATTTTTTAGCAAACTCGACCGAGCGCGATTGCATGACCTTCGATCCGGACGACGCCATCTCGAGCATTTCGTCGTACGAAATTTCCGGCAGCTTGCGCGCGTTTTTCACTACCCGCGGATCGCAGGTGTAAACGCCATCGACATCGGTGAGGATCTGGCAGACATCGGCCTTCAACGACGCCGCCACCGCGATCGCCGTGAGGTCGGATCCGCCGCGGCCCAAGGTGTGAATCATGCCATCGGGCGTGATCCCTTGGAATCCGGCGACCACCAGCGTTTTGCCTTCATCGAGGAAACCACGCATCAGCGTCGGATCCATGTTCAGAATGCGGCCACGGGTGTGCGAGCCGGTCGTGTGGATGCCGGCCTGGCGACCGGTGATCGACACCGCATCGATGCCAAGCTCCTGCAAGGCCATCGTGACCAATGCGATCGATTGCTGCTCGCCGGTAGCCAGCAAGACATCGAGCTCACGCTCGCAAGGACTGCCCGAAAGATCCTTCGCCATCTTGATCAGGCCATCGGTCACGCCCGACATCGCGGAAACCACTGCGACCACCTGATTGCCCGCATCGCGCGTGCGTTTGATGCGCGCGGCGACATTGCGCATGCGATCGAGCGAGCCGACGGAAGTACCGCCGTATTTTTGAACGATGAGGGCCATGGGTGAAGCAGGGCGGAGTGAAAGCCACGCCGCGCAATTTGGCAAGAAATTGAAAGCGAAGGCCGGAGCGGGGCATCAATCAGCCCTCGATTGCATCAGGCATTTGCATTCCGCTCCTGCTGTAGGCGCTCCGAAATCCAAAGCTTGATCAAAGACTGCCGGCTCACACCGATTCTGCGCGACTGGATGTCCAGATTTGCGATGACCCATTCGGGGAAATCGACATTCACACGCCGAGGCGTCAGGCCGGGCCGCTCAATCGACTTGGGATCAACCCATGCCGAAATATCCGCACCTTCGTCGAACTTGCGGTCAAATTCAGCTGCTTTGATGGTAGAGTTCTTTTTCATAATCACGCGCCTTTCTTACCGAGATGATTCGGATTTTGTCCTCTCTTGTCGTAAATATCGCACACCATAGAAATCCCGCCCAGCTGCCAATGAGCCCCCGTCGCTCCTCGTCTTGAAAACGGGCGACAAACAAGACCCGCTTGGAGTCCAGCCACAATTGGCCAGCCTCTTCAAAATCGATGCCATGTTTGGCTTTATTGCTACGGCTCTTGTCTGGGTCATACTCAAATCCCACAGAGGTATATTAATGGTATGAAAATTATATTCAAATCATTTTTACCCTCAAAATCTTAAAACCAATCGGTCGGTTTTAAAAGAGGAGGATTACTTTGACAGCCAAGTTCAGCCTCAACCCCAGCGCGTTGCCCAATCGGCGGGCAGGCGCAGGGGCTTGCCGGCGGGCATCGAGACCAAGGCCAGCGCCTGCCGTGCAGTCACCAGCGTGGCACCATCGGATTCGCGGATCATTTCAAAGGCACACCAGAAGCGGGCTCGGGAAATTTCATCGAGCCGGCCGCGAATCGTGATCCAATCGCCCAATTTCGCCGGACGCTGGTAATCGACCTCGGTGCGGACCACGACCGGGAAAACCTGGGTGTCCGACATCGTGCGAAGATCCATGCCCATCAATGCCGCCAGCCGGGTGCGGCAGGTTTCGATCATGCGCAAGTAGGCAAGATTGTGGACCACGGCCCCGCAGTCGGTGTCGAAAAACATCACCTCCTCGCGGGTCTCGATACTCGGTTTCGCTTCAGCCATGCAGGAATGGTGCACCATGAAGATGGTGGAGTTTCAAGGTTCAAGTGAAGAGGGAGAGTTAAGAGTTATTTGTTAGAGGTTATTGGGATGCTCATGAAGAAGCCGCTTCTTTAGGCAGGGACCTTTGTGCCTTTGCTTCGCTCCGGCCATGCCAAGTCCGCTTCGCGACTTTGAAATATTGCCGCAAATTCGGCAAATGCATTCCCTAAAGGTCCGCGCAAATGAACAGACGCTTCTTCACATAGGGGCACCCACCCGTGTTTTGACCGTGGCGGCGCTTTCCAAGCGCCATGCCCATCGTCACTTCATGCCCGATTTGCCGGAGCATATTCGCAGCGGACTTCGGAAAGTTTTCGTCGAGAAAGAATCTCATGCGACCGCCTCGTATGCAGATGCCTGATAGTCGGTAAGCCTGCTGGCAAATTCGAGGGCCGCTTCAACATCCTGGCGGATGATGTTCGGGTAATCTTCGAGAATCTGCTCCAAAGTGTCACCACCGCTCAATGCGCCGAGTATCGTAGACACCAAGACGCGAGTGCCGCGAATGACAGGCTTGCCGTGGCAAATGTTCGGATCGATTTGAAGACGAGGGTTCATGTTGGAAAAGTAATGCGTAAAAGCCTGAGGGCAAGCCAGGAATCGACTCCTTCAAGGTGGCGTGGTCTCGCCGAGACCGCATGAGGTAGAATCGAAACGCGGAGGGGGATAGTTAAGAGTTATTTGTTATTCGTTATTGGGGGGAAAGAAAGTCGAAGGACTCAAAGTCGAAAGTCCAAGGTCGAAGAAAAGCCTCTTCCCGTTGGTGGATCATCTTGATCCAGGCCGTCCATGGAGCGCCCCTCTCCATGTTCTGAATGGCCACGGAATCCGCCCGTGTTTGGAACCGTGACGGCGCTTTCCAAGCGCCATGCCCTCGTCCCCTCATCGGCTCGGCTGATGGTGAGCTGATTTGCGAAATCGGGAATTTCTGTTGATGTAGGCGAATTATTACACTGTACTTTGAAGTTCTCATTTTTGGCGAATGCTGGCGAAATCTTTATCAACCCCATCCAGTTTGAGAGCGTGGTACAGTGCCTCTTTGGAGGAGTTTATCGCGACAAGCGATGACGCAGTCCTCGGGCAGCTTGCCGCCAACTCATCATTCGCCCTAGAGCCGACTCAGCGTGATGCATGGCTGGCGCAAATGGCCATTTTGCGTGAGCAACTGGTGGGTTTTAATGGGGCTGTGTTTTTTGAATTCAACATCCCGCGCATGGGTCGGCGGGTTGATGTTGTTCTGCTCATCGGGCCGATGGTTTTTGCAATCGAATTCAAGGTTGGTGAGCAGAAGTTTGATCGTGCATCAGTCAATCAGGTCTGGGATTACGCTCTCGATCTCAAAAACTTTCATGAGGCTAGTCACGATGCGTTTATCGCACCGATTTTGGTTGCAACGAAATCATCAAGGCCCGCTTCGCTATCATTCGTATTGGATGCGGATAGGGTGTTTCGACCTGTATTGACCAACACAAAAGAAATTCGCACGGCGATTGAATCCGGATTGAAAGCGGCGCAGGGAGCGTTTCTTGATGCTCATGCATGGTCGTCATCCTCATATCGCCCAACTCCGACCATTGTTGAAGCAGCGAGAGCGCTTTATGCGCGACATTCGGTTGAGGCGATTCACAGCTTCGATGCTGGCGCGCAAAATTTGGACAAAACTTCTAAGCGCGTTGAAGAATTGATCGACGATGCTCGGGAGCGCAAACGCAAATACATTTGTTTTGTGACCGGTGTCCCTGGAGCTGGCAAGACGCTGGTCGGCCTCAATGTGGCAACGCAGAGGCGGGATGAGGACAAGCCAACACATGCGGTGTTTCTCTCCGGAAATGGACCCTTGGTGTCGGTGCTTCGTGAGGCTTTGACTCGCGACGAATACGATCGACGAAAGCTTGGTGGTGAAAAAGTTCGGAAAGGACAAATCGGAGAGAGTGTTAAAGCTTTCATCCAGAATATTCACCACTTTCGCGATGAGGGATTGATCGACTCATCTCCGCCAGCAGAGCACGTTGTGATATTTGATGAAGCGCAGAGAGCTTGGAACCTGCAACAGACGGCGAACTTCATGCAAAGGAAAAAGGGGCGAGCCAATTTTGATCAGTCCGAGCCTGATTTCTTGATTTCTTACATGGACAGACACAAAGACTGGGCCGTGATCATTTGCTTGGTTGGTGGCGGACAGGAGATCAATACCGGTGAGGCTGGCATCGGCGAATGGCTCAATGCGGCACATAACCGTTTCGCTCATTGGCAATTGTTTGTGTCCTCGAGATTGGTTGATTCGGAATATGCAGCTGGACGAGCGATGGACATGTTGCGCGGGGGCAACTCTACGCACTTTGATGACTCTTTGCATCTGGCTGTTTCGATGCGCTCATTTCGTGCGGAAAATGTCTCGGCATTTGTCAAAGCGTTGCTTGATTGCGAGAAACAGCAGGCTCGTGAAGTGTACAGGCAAATTGCAAATCGCTTCCCAATCGTTCTCACGCGCAATTTAGATTCCGCCAAAGCATGGATTCGCTCCCGTGCCAGAGGCACAGAACGCTATGGTCTTGTAGCTTCATCCAAAGCGATGCGCCTGAAACCGCATGCGGTCGACATTCGCGTGGCAGTGGATCCAATTCACTATTTTTTGAATGATAGCCATGACACTAGGTCGAGCTATTACTTGGAAGATGCCGCCACGGAATTTCAAGTGCAAGGCCTGGAGCTTGATTGGGCCTGCGTGACTTGGGACGCTGATTTCCGATTCAATGGTTTGGGTTGGAATCATCACGACTTTCGTGGTAGCCGTTGGTGCAATATCGCCAACACGGACAACCGAAACTATCTGCGTAACGCATATCGAGTGCTGCTGACGCGGGCAAGACAAGGCATGGTGATTTTTATTCCGACCGGTGATGCCAACGATCCTACGCGCTTGCCTGAGTTTTATGATTCGACCTTTCATTACCTGCGAGAACTCGGCGTGCAGGTAATTGATTGAGGCAGCATAGCCTCTCAAAAACTCCGCGCCCACCTCCGCGTGCTTTGCGCCTCTGCGTTTCGATTCTGCAGAAGACGGAAGAAGAAGTTTCAAGGTTCAAGTGGTCAGTTTCAAGAGAAGACAGAAGACTTCGAGACGGAAGAAGCTAGATCAGAAGCTGCTTCCTTCAAAGAGTACGACAAGAGTGTCGTACCTCCCTAGCGCGAAGCGCCTCTTCTTTCCCATTCGCGTCAATTCGTGGTTCCATCATCTTTCTGAATTTGCCGGCGCCGCGGATATCGCGAAAGACGCAAGAGAAGAGGCTTGCGCATCAGCGTTTCATTGGACGGACCTTTAGGGACAAAGGTCCCTGCCCACGAAGAAGCGGCTTCTTCATCTTCTGTCTCCTTGAAACTGAACGCTTGAAACTTGAACCTTATCTCTCACCACACACTTCTGCGCCCTTGCATGGCGCGGAGGAGGGTGAGTTCGTCGGCGTGTTCGAGTCCGCCGCCGGCGGGGAGGCCTTGGGCGATGCGGGTGAGGCGGCAGTTTTTGCCGCGCAGCATTTCGGCGATGTAGTTGGCGGTGGCTTCGCCTTCGACATCGGATCCGAGAGCGAGCACGACTTCGATTTCGCCACCGGTGGCGAGCGTGGCATCGATGCGTTGCAAAAGTTCGGGGATGCGCAGGTCTTCCGGCGACACTCGGTCGAGTGGTGAAAGTTTTCCGCCAAGACAATGATAGCGGCCATTCATGGCACCCGATCGTTCGAGCGGTAGCACATCGGTCGCTTGCTCGACGACGCAGAGGAAATGGCTGTCGCGTTTTGGATCGTCGCAAATGCCGCAGGATTCGGCGGTGGCGAAGAAGCCGCAGCTTGGGCAGGGGTGGATCGTGGCACTGGCGGTTTCGAGCGCGGCGGCGAGTGATTGGGGCTCGGCCTTCGGGTGCTGCATGAGCCACACCGCGATGCGTTCGGCGCTGCGCGGGCCGACTCCAGGCAGGCGCTTGAGCTCAGCGATCAGACTTTTGAAGGCATCGGGAAAATCGGCGCGGCTCATGGATTTTTCTTGGGAGATTCGTCACCGGGCATGCGGTGGTTGATGGCGTAAAACATCGCGCAAAGGCCCGACCACAAGGTGGCAATGAATGGCGCCGCGACATCCGGGCGGTGGGCCGCGAGGCTCAGTGCCGGCGCCCATGCCAGCACGAGGAAGAGCGTCGCAAACCACAAAAGCCAACGCCGCGCGTGACCGGGCACCGCCAAGACCGCCCATGCGACGCCAAAGGCAAAGACCCATGCCGCAATCCAGATCACGGCTTCGGGCAGTTGCTTGGGAAATGTTTCGGCACCGCCGCGCGAAACGAAGCCGGCAATCAAGCGATTGGCGTGTTCGAGAAAGCCCAGCAAGGCAAGGCCCGCGGCAAGGATCAGCGACATGCTTCCAATCGCCGCTCCCGGCACCAGCACATGGCCGGCGCGCCGTGCATCATGTTGTTTATCCCGCTTCACGCGGTCCATCCTCACGCCGCCCGCGCTTCAATCAAGCACGACTTTCAACCCGGGCTCGGAAGTTGAAATGCAAACAAAGAAGATTCGACCACAGATTACACAGATTGCGCTGATAAAGAAAAATCACCAAAGCCGCACCTCTTAAAAATCGGTATCAATCTATGTAATCAGTGGTTGAAACGATCCAAATGATATGTCGACTTTGGATTTCGAGTTCAAGAGAGTCCGCCGAACAAATCGAGCTGCGGCGGGTTCGCTTGTGGCAGGGTTTCATGCGCTGTGTTTTTGGCTTTGGGACCCTGTTTCTTCGCCTCGGGTTTGGTCGAGTTGAGTTCGAGGTGCGAGAGGATCGACTTCGCGCGTTCGACGACCGGCTTGGGCAGACCGGCGAGGCGTGCGACTTGGATGCCGTAGGATTTGTCGGCGGCACCGGGCAGGATTTTGTGCAGGAAAATGATTTCCTCATTCCACTCGCGCACCGCGACATTGCAGTTGGCAACGGCGGCCTTGGTGTTGGCGAGGTCGGTGAGCTCGTGATAGTGCGTCGCAAACAGCGTGCGGCAGCCGATGGCATCATGCAGGTGCTCGGCGACCGCCCATGCAATCGAGAGCCCGTCGAAGGTCGCCGTGCCGCGGCCGATTTCATCGAGGATCACCAGCGAGCGGTCGGTGGCGTGATTGAGGATCAGCGCCGTTTCGCTCATTTCGACCATGAAGGTCGATTGACCGCGCGAGAGGTCATCGGAAGCGCCGACGCGGCAGAAGATCCGATCTACTAGACCCATCGTAGTTGCGTCGGCGGGCACGAACGCGCCGATCTGCGCCATTACGGCGATGAGCGCGACCTGGCGGATGTAGGTCGATTTCCCGGCCATGTTCGGGCCGGTGAGGATTTGCAGGCGCGAGGTTTCCGGGTCGAGCTCGGTGTCGTTTGGCACGAACTTCGCGTCGGTGAGTGTTTGTTCGAGCACTGGGTGGCGACCGTTGGAAATGGCAAGCGCATTCGAGGCATCAAGCTGCGGGCGGCAGTGGCGGTGGACTTGTGCGACTTCGGCCAGCGCGCAGAGCACATCGATTTCCGCGATCGCGGCGGCGGTCTGTTGGATGCGCGGGAGATGGGTTACCACCTGCGAGCGCAGTTGCGCGAAGAGCTCGGCTTCGAGTTGTTTGGATCGTTCTTCGGCGCCGAGCACTTTGTTTTCCATCTCCTTGAGCGCCGGTGTGATGTAGCGCTCGGCATTGGCCATCGTTTGCTTGCGCGTGTAATCATCCGGCACCTTGGCGAGGTGGCTGGTGGTGATTTCGATAAAGTAGCCAAAGACATTGTTGAACTTGATCTTGAGCGAATCGATGCCGGTGCGTTTGCGTTCGTCTTCCTGCAGTCGCGCGATCCAGTCCTTGCCGCCGCGCGAGGCGTTGCGAAGTTCGTCGAGTTCCGGCGACCAGCCGTCGCGGATGATGCCGCCGTCGCGCAAATTGGCGGGTGGCTCATCGGCGAGTGCGGATGCGAGCAGCGTGGTGAGATCGGAAAAATCGTGGAGCTGCACGGCTAGCGCGAGATCGGATCCGCACAGCGAAACGAGATCTTCTTTCAGCGCTGGGACATGCGTGAGCGAGATGCCGAGTGATTGCAGGTCGCGCGCATTGCCGGAGCCTTGTGAAAGCCGCGAGGTCGTGCGCTCGATGTCGCGGATGCCTTTGAGCGAGTCGCGGCATTTAGCGAGCAGGAATGGCTCTGCCAAAAACGCGGCGATCATGTCTTGGCGCGCGGTGAGCGTCGCGATGTCACGCAGCGGATGCAGGATCCAATCGCGCAGCAGGCGGGCACCCATCGGCGTGGCGGAGCGATCAAGCACGCCGAGCAGCGTGTGTTGGCGGCCCGAGCGCGAGTCGACGAGATCAAGGTTGCGTTGCGAGGCGGCATCGATGAGCACATGCGCGGAGTTTTCGCGCACGCGCGGGTGGCGCAGATGTTCGCAGGGTCGGCGCAGCTGGTGGATCAGGTAATGCAGCGTCGCGCCCGCGGCACCGGCGGCCGCAGGCATTTCGGCGCAGCCGAATCCATCGAGCGAATGCACGGCGAAGTGATCCTTGAGCATGCGCGAGGCATGTTCGGCGAGGAAGGTGTAGCCGTCGTAGGCAATCGCATTGGGCAAGCTGCCGAATTGTGAAGTCTGATGATCGGGCACCAGCAACTCGGAAGGAGAAACACGCGCGAGTTCGTCGGTGAGCTGGTTGATTTCGGAAAATTCGCAGAGCGTGAATTCGCCGGTTGTGTGGTCGATCAATGCCAAGCCGCATGATTTCCCATGACTGAAAACGGCCGCGAGATAGTTTGGTCGTTCGTCATCGAGCAAGGTGAGGTCGTCGATCGATCCCGGTGAGAGGATGCGCGCGATTTCGCGTTCGACGAGTTTGCCTGGCTTTGGGTTGGAAGTTTGTTCGGCGATCGCCACGCGCTTGCCGGCCTTGAGCAGGCGCGCGATGTAGGCCTGCGCCGCATGATAAGGCACGCCGCACATCGGAGTGCCGCCGCGCTTGGTGAGCGCGACATTCAATATCGGTGCTGCGCTCTTCGCATCCTCGAAGAACATTTCGTAGAAATCACCGAGACGGTAGAAAAGAATCACATCCGCCGGCAGCGACTTCCGCATGGCCATGTACTGGGCCATCATCGGAGTGCTCGCGGATTCGGACATGCCTCGGAGTTTGGAGATTTGGAAAACCGCTGGCAAGGATGCAGGCAAGGAAAGGAGAACTTATCCGATATTTGCATTCCCTCGCGAATGCCATCATCCTCCTATTTGCTTGAATCTGAACGCTGACCACTTGAAACTTCTTCTCCCATGAACCTTCCCATTCTCTACATCAAGCCGGGTTGCCCGTGGTGCGACGAAGTCGTTGATTACCTCGCGCGCAAGGGCATTGAAACGCGCATCGTGATCGTCTCCGGCAACCCCGAGGCGATGCGCGAAATGGTGGCGCTTTCGGGTCAATCCAAAGCGCCAACCATGGACTGGCATGGCGAGGTCCTTGCCGACTTCGGCGTTGATGAACTCGTGCCGTTCTTGAAGCAAAAAGGGCTGTGAAAGGAGATTGGAGATTTGATATTGGGGAAGTGAAAGAAGTCGCGTCATAAGGATGCGCGACATTCTTGTCGTGCTTGATTGAAATATCGATCCGCCAGGGCCGCCAAGCGCGTAGGAGAAGAGTTAAAGGTTATTGGTTAAGGGTTATTGGGGCGCGAAGAAGAAGCGGCTTCTTCTGGAGTTTCATTTGCTCTTGAAACTGAATTGCCTCCACTTTGCTCCGGCCTGCCAGTTTGGCTTCGCTTTCATTGCGGGGCGCTAAAGCTCCCGATGCATTCTTGAACCTTGAAACTTCCTACCCCGCCAAATGGCGCTTGATGGATCGCTGCTCGCCCGCTAATTCCAGTGGCACATGGATGCGATGCACCCCTATGAGCGACTTTCCCTCTTCACTGTGGGGTTGATCCTTGGTTGTGCTTTGATCGCGGCGCATGTGTTCATGCTCGCCCGCCCGCAGCTGGCGCAGGGGTTTCTGAAAAGCTTCCCGCGCAATGCCGTGCTTGGGCAGATCTTGCTGGGTCTTGGTCTCGCGTGGTTCTGGCTTCTGATCGCGCCGGCCAGCATGGGCACCCTCGGGGCCTTGGCGATGGACCTTGGCGAATTCAACAATGCCAAGCCCCTGCTGCGCATCCTCATCCCAATTACGATGGTCCTAGTAGTCATCAGCGTGCGCGACTTTCTCGCGGTCCGCGCGCTCGGCGTGCTTGGCCTGCTGGCTGCGGCGCCTTTGCTGGAATCGGCTTTCCTCAAGGACCCGGCCACGCGGCTGCTGGTGCCGATCTACGCTTACGGCTTGCTCACCGCTTCGCTTTTCTGGGTCGGCATGCCCTACCTGTTTCGCGATGCGGTCGACTGGGTCACCGCCGAAAGCAAACGCTGGAACGCGCTTGTCGTGGGCGGGCTTGCCTACGGCGTGGCGCTTGTCATTTGCGCCCTCGCCTTTTGGCGGGGCTACTAAGCGGATCGATGCTCCTTTGAGCGGAACCGATCAATAAACCGGAGCGCCCGAGGTGTCTTCGGAGCTTCCGCCGCTGCCCTTGTTGGCGGCTTTTTCCATGCCCTCGCCGGCGATCCGCATGTCGCGGCCAAGCCCGATGAAGGTGTTGCAGGAGGTGAAAAGAATCGAGCTGGCGGCAAGGGCGATCAGAAGGGTGACTTTCATCGGCTTTTTTCTTAACGCAAAATTTTCGCCCCGCAAGTGGATATTGGATTTTAGGGGTATGTTTGCCGCTTGCGGGCGCCCGCCCATGCTGGTGTTCGCCGCGTTGACATCGGCTCGCATCCCGTCCAATCTCCTCCGCGTGGATACGATGAAACTCCTGCTTGGTGCGACGGTCGCGCTCTTGCTTGGCGCCCTGGCGGTGTCTTGGCAGGGCATGCGCCGCGGTGTTGAGAATGCCTCGCCTGATGAGATCGCCCGCCTCAAGAAACAGGTGACCGAACTGCGCCAGGAGCAGGACAAGCTGCAGCTCGAGCGTCAGCTTCAACAGCTCAAGTCGAGCGCGCCGGCAACGGCCACGCCGGAGGCCAATGCCGCGCAGATCGAGGCGATGAAGGCCGAGGTCGAGCTGAACAATGCAAGGCTTGCGCAGATCGAGGCCGAGAAGGCCCAAACGGAAAAGACGAGCAGCGACGCCAAGCTCGCACAAGACGAGGAAGGCCTGCTGAGCCAGCGTGATCTCGAAAAGGGCGACAGCGAATTGCGTCGCGCCCGCCTCATCGGTGGGGCGTTGTTGATCGGCCGCGTCAAAGAGTATGTGGCGGAAAGCGGATTCATCACCTTCGACATCCTCATGCCTGAGCAAGTTCAAAACGGCACGGTGCTCGCGCTGCGCCGCAAAACCGGCATTCTCGGCCAATTTACCGTCACCGATGTCACCCCCGAGGGCGGCGTTGCCGACCAGCTTCCGGGCATCGGCCGCATCGACCCCAAACCCGGCGACGAATTGATTCTCCCGCCGCCCTGATCCCGCGGCATCCGGTCCGCACCTTTCATTTTTCCATTTCATTCATGTCCACCACCGTTGGTCTCATTTCCCTTGGCTGCGCCAAAAACCTGATCGATTCCGAAGTCATGATCGGCCACCTCGCCGAGGCGGGCATGGCCCTCACGCCCGATCCGGAATTGGCCGATGTCCTGATCGTCAACACCTGCTCGTTCATCGACATGGCCAAGCAGGAGTCGATCGACGCCGTCTTTGGCGCGGTCAATGCCCGCAAGGACGATCCCGATCGCGAACGCCAAAAGATCATCGTCGCCGGTTGCCTATCGCAGCGTTTCGCCACCGAGCTTCCTGGCATCATGCCCGAGGTCGATGCCTTCATCGGCCTTGATCAAATCACCAAGGTCGCGCCGATCATCGAGAACCTGCTCGGCAAGCAGAACTCCAACGAGGTGGAAAAAACCGAAGGCCCGGCCGCGACCGACGATCCGCGCGATTTCGTGACGCTCAAGCCGAAGTATGTGCCGGACTACACGACGCCGCGCTTTCGCCTGACGCCCGACCACTACGCGTATGTGAAAATCGCCGAGGGCTGCAACCACACCTGCACTTTTTGCATCATCCCACAGATCCGCGGTCGCCACCGCTCGCGCACCCAGGAGTCGGTCGTCAAGGAAGTCGAAGCATTGGTGAAATCCGGTGTGAAAGAAATCAACCTCATCTCGCAGGATACCACCTATTTCGGCATGGACCAATGGGAAGGCGAGCGGCCAAAGCCGAGCTCGCCGGTAGATTCGAGCAAGGGCAACTCACTCTGCACCTTGCTGCGCGAGATCAACCGCATCGAAGGCGACTTCTGGGTGCGGCTGCTTTACACCCACCCGGCGCATTGGTCGGACGAGCTGATCCAAACCATCGCCGAGTGCGACAAGGTGGCGAAGTATGTCGACATCCCGTTGCAGCACATTTCCGATCGCATGCTCACGGCGATGAAGCGCGTGACGAGTGGCGATTACATCCGCGACCTGCTGCGCCGCATGCGCGCCGGCATCCCGGGCATCGGCATTCGTACTACGTTCATCGTAGGTTTCCCCGGCGAGACCGAGGAGGACTTCAACGAGCTGCTCGAGTTCATCCGCGAGTTCCGCTTCGAACGTGCCGGCGTGTTCCAGTACTCAAAGGAAGAAGGCACGCGCGCTTACAAGATGGATGGCCACCTGCACCACGCAACACGCAAAAGCCGCTGGTCGCGCGCGATGGCCGAGCTCCAGCGCATCGCCAGCGAAAACAACCAGGCGCAAGTCGGCAAAAAAGTCCGCGTGCTTGTCGAGCAAGCCGGCGTCGGCCGCACCCAATGGGACGCGCCGGAGATCGACGGCTCGGTGATGGTCGACGACTCGATCCCCGTCGGCAGCTTTGCCGATGTCACGATCGGCGACTGGCGCGGCTATGATCTGGTCGCCGCGCGTTGAGTTGTGCGGTGGGAAATTTTACCGACTCCCATTGATGTCGCTGCGCACCAAGGACTTTGATTACCACCTGCCCGAGGAGCTGATCGCCGCACGGCCGTTGCCTGATCGCGCAGCATCGCGGATGCTCGTCGTGCATCGCGAGAGTGGCCGCCTTGAGCATCGCATGTTTCGCGACATCACCGAATATCTGCGGCCCGACGACTTGGTTGTGCTCAACAACACGCGGGTGATCCCGGCGCGAGTTTTTTCCGACGATGGCAGCATCGAGTTGCTTTGCCTCGACCGCTTTGGCGAACTCGAATGGCGCTGTCTCGTGCGGCCGGGCAAACGCATGAAAGTTGGCCGCGAAGTCATCACCGGCGGCATCCGCGGCGTGGTGACCGAGGTCTTGGAAAATGGCGACCGCCTGATCCGTTGGGACTCGCCGCTCGACCTCGACAAGCATGGCCAACTCGCGCTGCCGCATTACATGGGACGCGTGGAGGACGAAGCCGACCGCGAACGCTACCAGACGGTCTATGCCAAAGAGGAAGGCGCCATCGCCGCGCCGACCGCCGGACTTCATTTCACCACCGAAATGCTCGAGCGCATTCAGCACGCGTTTCTCACGCTGCATGTTGGCGTCGGCACCTTTCGCCCGGTGAGCGCCGAAGTGGTCACCGACCATGTGATGCACTCGGAGAAATTCATGGTCACCGAGGAAACCGCCAAGCGCGTGAATGCCGCAGGCCGCGTGCTCGCCGTTGGCACCACCGTCACCCGCGTGCTCGAGGCGCTGGGCAAACAAAATCCGCCACCCGGATTGCGCATCGCGGAAACCCGCCACGCGGGCGAGACCGACATTTTCATTCACCCGCCGCACGAGTTTCGCGCGATCGACGGCCTGCTCACCAACTTCCACCTGCCGCAGAGCACGTTGCTTATGCTGGTGAGCGCCCTCGCCGGACGCGAGCTGATGCTCGAGGCCTACCGCGAAGCGGTCGCGCAACGTTACCGGTTTTTCAGCTATGGCGACTGCATGCTGATCCTTTGAAATTTTCCGCCCATCAGCTTCGCTACAAACTTTACCGCAATGTGTGCACAAGTCCCCAGCTTCGCCCAAAGCATCCTTGACATTGTCATTTCACCGCCTCTAATTTTCCCGTCACCCGAGCCTAATGATTAAGTTCGCCAAACCCTCTGCGCGCCTCGCGGGCACCATGATTTTCGTCGGGCTTCACGCCTCTGCCCTGGCTCAAGATCCACCTGCTCCGCCGGCCGAGCCAGCAGCTCCAGCAGCTCCAGCTGCCTTGGTCTCGCCGGCTGAGATCAACCGCATGTTCAACGATGTCGATGCGGCATTCGAGTCAAAGAACTACGCCACCATCGCCACCAAGATCAACGAATTGCTCAAGGCGCTGGTCAACACCCCGGACGCGCCGTTCGAAACGCTTTATTTCAACATCGGCCTTGCCAACCTGCTGGACAACAAGGCTCCGGAAGCTGAAGCCGGATTTCTTGAATGCCTCAAGCGTTTCCCGAATGGTGAGTACGCCTCGCGGTGCTACCTCGGCGCCGGACGCGCCTGCACCATGCAGGGCACGGAGGAGAAGAAGACCCAAGCGATCGATCTCCTGAAGAAAGCTGCGGCCGATCCTAAGTTTCGCTCGGAGGCGGGGCTCCTTCTCGGCCAAGTCTATACCGACCTCGGCAAACACGAGGATGCCCTGCAGGTGTTCCGCAGCCTGATGGGCTCGAATGTAAGGACTCCTGCGCAGACAGCCGCCGCCGTCGAGTCCATTGGCCTGCTTGCCACCAGCGGCAGCCTCAATGACCTCATCGCCTATCTCGACCGTTTGTCCGGCCAAGCCGGTGTGCGTGACGCGATCGCATGGTATGTGAACCAAATCATCGTGCAGGGCGACGAATTGGTCGCCAACCAGCAATACGAGCCGGCCCTTGCGATTTATCGCGCGATCCCGCCGCGCAGCCAGATCATCGCTACCCAAGCCTACGCGCTCGATGCGATGCGCAAGGAACTCAAGATTCTTGAAACCCGCGCCGAGGCCGACAAGGCCAAGCCCGCCAACCAGCGCAGCAAGGCCCCGGAGCTCATCAACTCGCTCAAGCCCGCCATCAAGGTCGCCGAAGACGCGCTTAAGGCAGTGGAGGAAAAGGCCGACCTCGACTCGGCCATCCTCATGCGCCGCGGCCGCTGCCTGTTTTACCTCGACCGCAACGAGGAGGCCCTCGTTTGCTTTCGCACCTTGCGCACGAAGTATGGGTCCTCAGTCGATGCGAAGTCGGCCGCTTTCGCCGAAATCGTGATCCTCAACAAACTCCAGGACATCGCTGGCATCAAGGAGATGTGCGAACTCTACATGCGGAAATATCCGGATGCGGAAAACATTGAGCAGGTGGCAACACTGGCTGGCGAGGTGCTCGTGCAAGGCGGCAACTGGAAAGAAGTCGGCGCGTTTTACCGCGGGCTTGAGACGAAATTTCCGAAATCTGACAATCTCGATCGCTTCGTTTTCTTCCAAGCGCTTGCGACCTTCCAAGAAGGCCGCTTCGCGGAAGCCGCGCCGATGATCGCGAAGTTTCTCAAAACTTATCCCAACAGCCCCCTCGTCGAGAACGCCCTTTATTATGTGGCGATGTCGAATTTCCTCACCAACAAGTACAAGGAAACGCTCGCGGCCTGCAACGAGTACCTGACGAAGTTCCCCGATGGACGCTTCGCCGGCGACATGCGCTACCGCCTGTCCTTCATCGATTTCAATGACAAGGAAGAGGACCAATCCGACAAGGTCATCCGCGACCTGAAAAAATTCCTCAACGAACACCCCGACGACAACGCGAACGGCTCGATGTACTGCCTGCTGGCCGACACTTACAAACGCAAGAACCGTGAGGACGAGGCGCTCGATGCGTACAAGAAGGCGGTCTGGACGCAAAGCCCCGACGACGTCGTGCAATATGGTCTCGATTCCGCGACCACCATCCTGCAGGGCAGAAAGGACTGGGCGGGCGTTGCGGAGCTGCACGGCGATTTCCTCAACCGCAGGCCGGACAGCTCACTGGCCCTGCTCTCGGCCACTTGGGTGGCGAAGATGAAGGTCCGCGAAGGCAAGGGGGCCGAAGCGGCGGAGTTGCTGGGCAACTCACTCAAGTCCCGCATCGCCAAGCCCTCCAGCGAACAGGTGGAGTTCCTGATCGACGAGCTGGTCAAGACTCTGGTCCCGCGCAAGAAGCCATCAGAGATCGATGTCGACGCGATCGACAAGCAGCTCACCGACGTCCTCGCACAAGTCACTGCCGGACAGGAAAATCCGACCACCTCCGCGCGCGTTTATTATGCCAGAGCCCGCCTCGCCCAATTGCTGCGGCGCAACGATCGCTCGGACCTCTACATGAAAGGCATTGCGACCACGAACGCCAAGGACCCAACGGTGCTCAGCCCCGCACTGCTCACCGTTTCTGGCGATATCCTCCTAAAGAACGGCGACCTCGAGGGTGCCGAGGCGATGTACAAGCGCCTCGTCGAGCGCTACAGCGAGTCGTCCTTCTCCGATGCCGGCCCGGTGGGCATGGGCTTGGTCGCACTCGCCCGCAAGAAGCCCGAAGAGGCCCTCAAGATTTTCGACGAGGCGCTCCAAAACAATCCCGGCATGTCGCGCTTCAAGGAGGCGACGCTCGGCAGACTCGAGGCGCTCGTCGACCTCGATAAGCAAGAGGACGCCATCAAACTCGCCCTCAACACCGTCGGCGACAAAATGTTCCGCGGTCAATCGGCGGCTGATGCCTACATGCTGCTCGCCAAGGTCTACCGCAAGCAGGCCGCCAAGGCCTCCGGCGCCGAAGGTACGGAGCTGCTCAAGAAGGCTCACGGCACCTACCAGCGCGTTTATGTCGCTTATCAAGGTTTCCCCGATGTCTGCGCCGAGGCTTACTGGCAGGCGTACGAGACCGCCAAGGAGCTCGGTGAGGAAACGCTCGCCGCCGAAACGCTCAAGGCATTGGCCGAGCATCCGAAACTCAAAAACACCAAACCCGCCAAAAAAGCGGCAAGTGTGAACTAACCCAACCCGGCCATGTCCCCAATCACTCCAATCACCCGCCTGCTGCCGATCGCGCTCGCCTTCTCGGTGGCGCCGCTTGGTGCGGAGCCCGTCCAACTGGTCTTTCAGAATGGTCGTTCGATCCCCATCTCCGCAGTCGACATCGCTCAAGACAAAGTGCTCATCAAGAGCGCGGCCGAAGGCTTTAGCCCAGGCCAATCATTTCCGCTCCAAGCGGTCGATCACATCTTTGGCGACCGTCCGCCCGAAATGAACCAAGCCATCGCGTTGATCCTCTTCGAGAAGCAGAGCGAAGCCATCCCGCTGCTTGAGTCCCTTGTCGCCACCCACCGGGTCTCGGCGAAAATCCCGGGAAATTTCTGGCTCGAATCCGCACGCGCGTTGCTGGTGAGCTACGCGCTGACTGGCGACTCGGCCCGCTGCACGCAGCTTGGCAAGGACATTTCCGATGCCACGCCAGCCCAAGGCAGTGATTCTTTTGTTTCGCTCGGCAAAGCATTGCTGATGCCTGAAAGCACCGGATTGGAAGAACGCGACGTTTCCTTAAAGGACCTCACCACCGATGAAATGCCGGCTGATGTTGCCGCCTACGCGTCCTTTTTTCGCGCCAAGCTCCTCAAACAACAAAAGAAAAACCCCGAGGCTCTCCACTCCCTGCTCGCAGTGCCGGGGCTTTACCCCTCGGGTGGGCTCATTCTCAACGCCGCCGCCGAAATTCTTGCTGCCGATATGCTCGCCGCCCTCAATCGCCGCGACGAGGCGACCACCCTGATCAACTCCGCCCTGCGCGTCACTCAAGGAACGATTTTGACCGATGAGGCCAACAAGCGACTTGAATCATTGAAGTAAACACTCCACCATCCATCAACAAACATCTCACATAACGATCACCATGAAATCCACCATCCGCCAAGCCGCGTGCACCACGCTCACCGCGCTCCTGTTGTTTCCCGTGACCGCCCTCGCCTCCGCTCCCAAGGCAGGCGTTACGGAAAAGACCATTCTCGACACCTACCATGAGGGCGGCTGGGTCATGCACTTCCTTCTCGTGTTCTCAATCGCAATGGTTTGGCTGGTGATCGACATCTGGCTTCGCACCAACAGCAAGAAGATGACGCCGGCTGACGATGTGACGACCGTGCAAGGGCTTTTCCGCTCTGGTGACTATGTCGGCGCCTATCAGTCGATGAAGGCGAGCTTCAGTCCCTTTGCCGAAGTGATGCGTGCCGGCCTTGGCTCGGTCGGCTACGGTAAGGAGGCAACCGAGGAGGCGGTTTACGCGACGGTGGAAAAGATCAACTCCACCCTTCAGACGCGCATCAACTACCTCTCGGTTATCGGTGTTTGCGCACCTATGGTCGGTCTGCTTGGAACCGTCGGCGGCATGAAGGGTGCCTTCGGTAGCCTTGGATCGGGCGGCCTTTCGAGCGGCGTCGGCGAGCTTGCCGGTCACATCGGCGAGGTGCTTGTCGCCACCGCCGCCGGTCTGCTCGTCGCGATCCCGGCGTTCATGGCCTTCTACTTTTTGCGCAACAAACTCCAAGGTGCGGTCCACCACCTTCACGAGGAAACCGAGCGCATCTTCCGCAACGCTCCTTACGAATACCTCAAGGACGCCGATGTCGGCCAAGAAGAAACCTACGCCGCCCTGCCCAACTGGGTCCAAGGCGCCGAAGGCACCCAAGCTACCGAGGCCTGATCGGTCCGCCGCCCTTATATCAATTCAACCTTTGAACAACTGATCCTATGGCCGGTGGTGGTGGTGGCGGAGACGGGGAACCCGAGTTCCAGATTGCTCCGATGATCGATGTGCTGCTCGTGCTGCTCGTCTTCTTCG
>Ga0208481_1000174_pt1 | contig 19634 bp, 18 predicted proteins | sample LakMenEpi02Jun10_FD_150662 | JGI IMG/M metagenome (GOLD analysis project Ga0208481, IMG submission 150662) | Freshwater microbial communities from Lake Mendota, WI - 02JUN2010 deep hole epilimnion (SPAdes) | ecosystem: Environmental > Aquatic > Freshwater > Lake > Epilimnion/Euphotic zone ... | reverse complement strand
GCGTTCACGACTGGACTCAGCCCGCTCCCACCGCATGGCATGGCGCATTCGATGCTATCCTGCTCGATGTCCCCTGCTCCAACACCGGCGTCATCCGCCGTCGCGTTGATGTCCGCTGGCGCCTGCAACCCAACGACATCCAAAAAATCGTTCTCACCCAGCGCAAGATCCTCGAAAACGCCATCCCCTGCCTCAAGCCCGGCGGCCGCATCGTGTATTCGACCTGCTCGATCGAGGCGGATGAAAACATGAAACAGATTGAGGCATTTCTAAGCGATCATCCTGAGTTTGAAATGACCGCTCATGTCGATGCCCTGCCCTTCCGCGATCAAACCGATGGCGCATTCGCCGCCTGTTTGAAAGGCAGGGACATTTCTCCGAAAGGTCCGTCCAAATGAGCCCCCCATAGGGCTATTTCTTCGGCGGACCGAGGCCGGTCCGCCCTACCGTCACAGCATCCGCGGAAAAATCGCCCGCAACGAGGCCTGCCACTTTTCCAGAAAAGCCAGATTGCGCACGCTCCGCGCTGCATCCGTAGCATCCAAGGGAACCGCATCTTCGTAGCGTGAGAATGCCGCGCACTCGCATTTGATCCGATCGTTCACGCGCGCGATCATGCCCTCAAGCTCCTCGCGGCAACGCTGCGTTTCATCCTCCAAGAGTGCGCGACCAAGGGCCGACTTCGCATCATCGCGCTTGCGGATGAGCGCCTCGCATTTCTGCATCGTCGCGCCCACTCCGGCAAAAAGATCCATCAGCGAATCATCCACCGCGCCGCGCGGATCAATCTTTGTTCCGCGCAACTCGAGCCAATGCGACAGGCGCCGCGACGGGCTCGCAAGAATGTCATGCGCACGCTGCAGATCGGCAAAATCCCCTTCACCGCCGCCCGCATCCGGATGCAACTGTTTGCCCGCCTCACGAAACGCCTCGCGCAACTCCTCGGCGCTGATCCCAAGGCGCTTCTCCACACCAAGCATTTGAAAGGCATCGAACATCGGCATGACTGCGACGAAATCTGGGACCTTGCACCAAGGCTGGCAACTCCCTTTGCGGTCAGTTCATTTCATCAAAACAAAAAAACCGCCGCCCGGAATGACCGAACGGCGGTTTGATGATTTCTATCTTCGCATCAGGCGCTGACCGCCGAAGCTTTCGCATCGAGCGCTTTCTTTGCCTGGGCGATGATGGCCGAAAACGCGGCGGCGTCGGTGATCGCGAGGTCCGAAAGGATCTTGCGGTCAGCCTCAATGCCAGCGGCTTTGAGACCCTCGATGAAGCGCGAATAGGTCAATCCCTCGGCGCGAACGGCGGCATTGATCCGCTGGGTCCACAACCTGCGGAACTGGCCCTTGCGGCGCTTCCGGTCGCGGTATTCATAGGTCATCGCCTTGCGGACGGCGTCCTTGGCGTAACGGAAGAGTTTCGAGCGGAATCCGCGGAAACCCTTGGCACGCAGCAACACGCGCTTGCGACGCTTGCGGCTGGCCGGTGAGTTGGTTGCTCTTGGCATGTTCTATTTTATGTTGAAACAGGTCGTTATTTTCATACCTCCCACAGTCTCACCTGTTTGTGTCTCCCTCGCGGGATCAGGCTGTGTAGAGGCCGTCCGATTCGCGGACGGGGGCGCTTTCCGTTGCCGGCTTCGGTTTCAGTGGAAGGGAAGATTCTCTTTGACGTTTCTAATGTCAGCATCGGAAACAAGGCATGCTTGACCCAGCCTGCGCTTGCGCTTGCTGTTCTTGCATTGAAGCAAGTGGCGTGCTCCTTGTTTACGACGAAGGATCTTCCCCGTACCTGTCACCTTGAAGCGTTTGGCAACGGCTTTCCGTGTCTTTGCTTTTCCAGAGACTCTTGGCATGGGGCGCGAAAACTAACCACCCACCTACCCTTGGCAAGTAAAAAACGGCATCTTTACAAACAAATCCGTGTTTCAGGAGAGCCCAGGGTCAGCAAACGGCGAAAAAACTCATTTGCCCAAGGCATCAATGAATTCCTCCGCGTTCAGACCTGCCTGTTTGAGAATTCCCGAAAGCGTGCCGGTCTTGATCTCTCCATGCATCGGTACCACGCAGCCACTTTGAGCCCGGCGCATCACCACATGGCTGCCACGCTGGCGAATCTCCTCATAACCAAGGCGCAACAACGCCTTACGGCACTCTTTACCGCTAACAACCGGCAGCTTGGGCATGGGAAAGCTCGAAGCAGGTTAAAACCGCAGGCGCCTTGGATTTCATGGGAAACACCTCCAAATACAACTCCGTCGCCTCCCGCAGATTGGCCATTGCCTCATCAAAGGTCTCACCCTGGGTAGTGGTACCCGTCTCAGGATTGAATGCCACAAACCCACCTTCCTCAGCGGCAGTAATGACAGCACTGAAAATCATGCATTCAACATACAAGGCCATGGCATGATTGCAAGCCATACCATTCGAATTACCTGGCTGATCTGATTCGCGAAAAACAAATACATCGAGCGAAATGGACCCGGTTGACTCACGATTCAAAAAAATTCCACTCTTACCCAGCTGCATAATCACTCCGTTCTCGCCAAGGCCGGGTCAGCCCGCTTGATTTCGCATGCCCATGGCGTCCTCCTTTTCCTTCGAATCTCTCAACCAAGCCCAGCGCCAAGCGGTCGGTGCCCTCGATGGACCCGTGCTCATCCTCGCCGGCGCCGGCACGGGCAAGACCCGCACCGTCACCTGCCGCATCGTCCACATGCTCGAGCGGAAAATCCCTGCCTCGGAGATTCTGGCTGTCACCTTCACCAACAAGGCCGCCAGCGAAATGCGCGAACGCATCGCCGGCATGGTTTCAAAAAAGGCAGCATCGGAAATGACCGTCTGCACCTTCCACTCGCTCTGCGTAAGGATCCTGCGTGGTGGCATCGACAAACTCGGCTACAAAAAGAATTTCTCGATCTGCTCGTACTCGGACCAAGTCGGCATGATGAAACAACTGCTGGTTCGCAAAGGCGGCAGCGATGAAAAGATCAAGCCCGAGACGGTGCTCAGCGCGATCTCCGGCGCAAAAAACAAGGGGCTCGATCCTGCCGATCTCGATGATGACTTTTTCGCCACGCTTGCGGTCGCCTATCAGAACGAACTCCGCGCGCAGAATGCGGTCGATTTCGACGACCTGCTCCTGCTCGCCGAGAAAGTCCTGCGCGAGCATGACGATGTCCGCGAGCAGTTCCGCCAACGCTTCACACGCGTGACGGTCGATGAGTTCCAAGACACCAACTCGCTCCAAATGCGCCTGTTGCAGCAGCTCGTAGGCTCACCATTTCATGTCTGCGTGGTCGGCGATGACGACCAATCGATCTATGGCTGGCGCGGGGCGGAAACGGCCAACATCCTTGAGTTCGAGCGCTTCTTTCCCAACCCGAAAATCATCCGCCTCGAGGACAACTACCGCTCGACCCATGCGGTCCTGCACACCGCCAATAGCCTGATCCGCCACAACCGCGGCCGCCGCGAAAAATCCCTGCGCACCACCCGACCGCCCGGCGAACCAGTACGCATCGTCGCCATGCCGGGCGATGATGAGGAGGCGGAGTTTGTCGCGGAAGAAATCCTCGCCGGAAAAGGCAGCTCACGCAAATGGGAGGACTTCGCCGTGCTCTTCCGCACCAACGGCCAGAGTCGCAAACTCGAGCTCGCGCTGCGCGAACGCAAGATCCCCTACCGCATGATCGGCGCGCAAAGTTTCTATGACCGCCGCGAAGTTCGCGATGTGCTGGCCTACACCCAGCTGATGGTCTCGCCCGAAGCGGATGTGCCGCTGCTGCGCATCCTTAACGCGCCCAACCGCGGCATCGGCCAATCGACCGCCGTGCTCGCGACCGACTGGAGCCGCGAGCACAACCAGTCGGTGTGGGAAGCACTCTGCGATCCGGAATTCACCAACTCTCTCGGCGCCAAAACACGCAGCGCGATCGAGGATTTTGTCGCGCTGATCTCCGGCGCGAAAAACCGCATCGATTTGAAAAATGATAACCCGGCCGATGTGTTAGGTGAACTGCTCAAGGAGATTGATTACCTTCCATGGATCGGACGCGGATGCAAAACCGACCAAGAACGCCAACAACGCGGCGAAGGCGTGCAAAGCATTCTCGACAGCCTCCGCGATCACGCGATGAAGGGCAAAAAGCTCCAAGCATTTCTCGACGACAGCGCACTCGCGTCGGATCGCGAAGACGACGATATCGAGAAAAAACAAGGCGCCACACTCATCACGCTCCATGCCTCGAAAGGCCTCGAGTTTCCCGTCGTTTTTCTCGTCGGGCTAGAAGAAGGATTCCTCCCGCACTCACGCAGCATCACCGAAGGCACCAAAGACGAGGAACGCCGATTGCTTTATGTCGGCATCACTCGCGCGCAGGATCAACTCACGATGACCTATTGCTCGAAACGCGTGAAATGGGGACAGGAAACCGCCTGCCAAGCCAGCTCGTTCATCGGCGAACTCGACGACACCCACCTCGAGCATACGTCTTACGAGGAAGTCCTCGCCTACGAGCCGGATAGTGAGGAACTGAGTAATTTCTTCAGCAACCTGAAGAGCATGCTCGGCAACGATCAGCAATGATCCGCCCGCACCCCACGACACGCCATTGCGTCATGGGGCCAAACAGCGATCGCACTTAATCTGATCCTTGGCACGGGCATCTTGTCCCTTGCCTATTTCACAAGTCGATCTCCGTTCAGCACCATGAAAGTCCTGCTCATGCATCATGGCGACGGCCATGCCGGCGGTGGTCAAATTCAAATGAACCGCCTGCGCAATGGCCTCAACGCGCGCGACATCGACGCCCGTATTCTGTGCAGAAACGCTTCACAAAAAGACTCGGTCGTGATGCCGAGCCGACCGCATGTCGAAAATTTTCTGCGCCGCATCACAAGGCCGATCGGACTTCACGACATCCACCTTCTCAGCTCTTTCGTTGTCCCGCGCATGCCGGAATTCACCACCGCCGATCTCATCGACATCCACTGCACCCACAGCGCCACACTGAGTTACCTCGCACTGCCGCGCATCACAGCCGACAAACCCGCCGTATTCACCTTCCACGACATGTGGCCAATCACCGGTCACTGCCATGCGAGCCTCGACTGCGATCGATGGAAAACTGGCTGCGGCATGTGCCCCTACCCGCTCACCGAACCCGCCATCCGCCGCGACGCGACAGCCATCGAGTGGCGACTCAAAAATCATGCCTACCAACGCTCGAAGTTCACGATCGTCACCCCCAGCAAATGGCTACGCAACCTCGTGCGACAAAGCATGCTAGCCACCTTCGATGTCCACCACATCCCACACGGCATCGACACGGAAGTTTATCAACCGATCGATAAAGAACTCGCCCGCTCCATCCTTGGAATACCGGGGGACAAAAAAATCCTGATCTTCGGCGCTGAGACGATGAAGCGCCCGCTCAAAGGCGCAGACCTCTTGGTCATGGCGCTGCAAAGATTGCCCGATGCACTCAAACAGGAACTCGTTCTTCTGGTCTTCGGCAATGCGACCGATGGCATCGTCAATGAAACAGGCATCCCATCGATCCAACTCGGCTACCTGCGCAATGACCGCATGAAGGTCCTCGCCTTTTCCGCCGCCGATCTTTTCATCCATCCAAGCCGCGCGGAAAACTCACCACTGGTCATCCTCGAAAGCATGGCCTGCGGCACACCGGTCGCATCATTTGCAGTCGGTGGTGTGCCGGAGTTGGTGCGCGATGGCATCACCGGCCAGCTCGCCAAACCCGAACACGCCAGCGACCTCACCCGTGTGATTGAAGAAATGATTTCCAACCCGGAGGCCCTCAACACGATGGCGCAAAATTGCCGCAGCATCGTCCTCAAGGAATATCCGATCGAACTCCAGACCTGCCGTACGATCGACCTTTACCACCGGCTCATCGCCGAACATCGCGATGCGGCCAAACATTGATACGGCATAAACTCACGCCGAGCGGCCATCCACCACAGCCATCCATCCGCCGTCTCGCTGGTGCAAATCAACATGGTGCATGCCCATCGCATTCCACCCATGGCCACTCGCAGTGACGACGGGTTTTTCAAGCATCATCCGCTCGCGATAGACCTTGGTGTCGAGCTCGACGATCTCAAAAGCAAACACCTGAATGCCATAATCCGGATCATCGTCCTGACCGAACCGGTACAGTTTGCCCTCATGCTCAATCACCCTGCCACCCGGCCTTGCGATGTGCTTATCGAGCTTCACCACCGGGTTCATCGGATGCGCCGACCAACCGTCCTTGAGGTTTTCTGAATAATACAAATTCAACACATCGTTGCGCGTGGCACTCACAAACATCCACCACATGTCATCATGGCGAAACAAAGTCGCATCGACATAATCATGACCGGTCAGCAGCTTGTTGACGAATTCCCAACGCTTTGGAAATTCCACTGCCCGATACAACCTCACGGAAAAATCGCAGTTCGACTCGGGCACCATGTAAACTTGCCCGTTCCACTCAAACACATGCGGGTAAGACAGATGGAAACCCTCTTCCAAAACCACCCCGCGATACTGCCACTCAAAACCATCGGCACTCACCGCATGCCCGATCACGCCTCTGTCTTCGCCCTGCAATAGAATTTCAAAAAACAAGTAATACACACCCTCTCTCACAATCATGAAGGGATCCGCCAGCAATTCGGCATTCACATCGGTCACATCATCACGCGTCAGCACCGGATTCTCCACCCGCTTGCTCTCGATCAAACTCCACGGACTCGATCCCTCATAAACTCCGATCGCCCACACTCTCTCCGCTTCTTCAGGTGTCTCGACCTTTTTTCTACTGAGCAAACTCCGCAAGGTCCTGTACCCTGAAGGCTGATGCTTGTGCACCAGAATGCCAAGGATGCCACCAAGCCCTAGCATCGCCACCATCCATCCCGCGTCATTCGGAAGATATGAAATCATTTACGCCCAATGATTCGTCCAAACCCGCAAAGTTTCACCTACGCGATCATGCGAGTGACGAAATAAAATCCGCCCATGCCGACTGGATGAAAATGCTTTGCAGTCGCGACCTAATGTGGGAAACCGCTTCACGGTGCCTGATCTCTCACTCGAACACGCTCTAAATGCCCGCGGCATCTCGCGCGTCGCCGGAATCGACGAAGCCGGCCGTGGCCCGCTCGCCGGACCAGTCGCCGCCGCCGCGGTGATCCTGCCAAAAAATTTCTCCTGCCCAGGCCTTGACGATTCAAAAAAGCTCAGCGCTTCGGCCCGCCGTAAACTCTACGACCACCTCACCACCCACCCGGACATCATCTGGTCGGTCGCCACCGCCGACCACGAGGAAATCGACAGGATCAACATCCTGCAAGCCACCCACCTCGCCATGCGCCGCGCGGTCGAAGGCCTCAGCGATGCGCCCGACCACTGCCTCATCGACGGCCTGCCCGTTCGCAATTTCCTCTACCCTCACGACGGCATCGTGAAGGGCGATTCAATCTCGCTCTCAATCTCCGCCGCCAGCATCATCGCCAAGGTCACCCGCGACGACATCATGCAAGAAATCGACCGCGAGTTTCCGCAATTCGGCTTTGCGAAACACCAAGGTTATGGCACCAAGGCACATCTTGAAACGCTTCGGATACACGGCCCTTGTCGCCACCATCGTCGCTCGTTTCAGCCGGTGGCTCAACTCGCCCTGCCGCTTGACGGACCCTGATGGCATCGCCCGCGACCGCCGCTGGATCGGCGAATACGGCGAACGCATCGCTGTGGATTTTCTCCGCGCCAGCGGCCACCGAATCCTCAAACGAAATTTCAAAGGCCCGCGTCGCGGCGAAGTCGACATCATCGCCAGACACGATCGGCTGCTCCTATTTGTCGAAGTCAAAACCCGTCGCAGCGATACCAAAATCCGCCCGCTCGATGCGGTCGACAAAACCAAGCAACAACTCATCGAGCGCGGTGCCAACGCATGGCTCAAGCTGCTCAAAACACGCAAGCTCCCGTGGCGCTTCGATGTGATCGAGATCCTGCTCGAAGAAGGCGAAAAACCAAAGGTCAACCATGTGAAGGATGCGTTCTGAGCGAATCAAACTTGCGCCGCTCCAGCTCCGCGCGCATCGTGCCGCCCCCCAGCATGAATACGCAGTCCGATTCCATGGCATGGCTCACCCGCGGCGACGGGTCGCGCATCATTGGTCGCGGACCCTTCACCGCAGCGGCACAAGCACCCGCCACCGGCACGGCATTTTATGTGCAGGACTTCGCGCTCTCGGACCCAAAACCATGGAAAATTCCGCACGTTGCCGAGTGCCTCGCATCCGAGTCCATGGCCGATGCGAAATCATCCGAGCCAATCGAATGCGAATGGCAAGCACTCGATGCCACTCCGTTCTCCGGGGTGTTTCAGGAGATAATGACCAGCATCCACAGCGGCGGATTTGAAAAAACCGTGCCTGTGGTGACCGAAACCGGCGTCTGCAAATCCGCACCCATCCACGCGATAGTTAGCGCGATGCAATGCCAACGCGCACCGCTTCATTCCTATGGCTGGATCGATGGCGATTCCGGCTTCGCCGGTGCCACACCCGAGTTGTTGTTCTCACTCGATGACCACCACCTCGACACAATGGCCCTCGCCGGCACCGCACGTTCCGAAGACCACGATGTCTTCGCCGCCGACGAAAAGGAAATCCGCGAACACGAATATGTCGCGCAAACCCTCGTCTCAAAACTCCTCGACCTCGGCCAACTCTCACGCCACCCACGCAGCATCCTCAATCTCGGATCGATCGTTCATTTCCTCACCCGCATCTCGGTGAAACTCCACTCACCAATGCCACCCGAGGCACTGATTCGCAAACTCCATCCGACCCCCGCCCTCGGTCCATTGCCGCGCACCACCGAAACCATGAACCAACTCATCGGCTGGCGCCAACGGCTCGACTGCCCCGCACAATTCGGCGCACCCTTCGGCGTCCTTCACAATGGCCGCTTCGAAGCCATCGTCGCCATCCGCGGCATCTGGTGCGATGGCCCCCACATCCGTATCCCAGCCGGCTGCGGCATCATCGAAGCCAGCCGACTCGTCAACGAATGGCGCGAACTCCGCCTCAAACGCGAATCGGTCAAAAATTTCCTGCCATGCTAAGGCTCAGCGCAGCTGAGTGCGGAGTCGCCCGGAGCTTCCATCCAGAAAGTTAGTTCCAATTCCACAACCAACGCAGGTCATGGCGCTGTATACTTGATCCCTGAATCTTCTTTTCCACGATTGCATACGCGATCGCGTAATCTAAAGTCCCCGCGATGAATTTGCATGCGACGCTGCGAGCGGTCACTGGATGGCTCGAATTGGGATTGGCCGATGAGGCGCTGATAGAACTCAACGAACTGCCTGCCGAGGCGCAAAAAAAACGCCAGGTGCTCGAGCTCAAGCTCGCGGCGCAAATGCAAAACGAGTGTTGGAACCGCGCCTCCGACACCGCACGACTGCTTTGCCTCGTCGCCAAGGACGAACCGGTTTTTTTCCTCCGCGCCGCCTTTTGCCTCCACGAAACCGGCGACACGCTCGCGGCCTGCAACTGGCTGCTCAAAGGCCCCAAAAGCCTCTTCGAAATGGCCATCTTCCATTACAACCTCGCCTGTTACCTGTGGACCCTCGGCGAGGCGAAACGCGCCCGCAGCCACCTGAAACAGGCGATTTCAATGGATCACACCTTCATCGAAGCCGCTAAGGATGACCGCGACCTGATCGGCATCGGTCCACTCGAATAATCCGCATAATAGATCCCGCTCCTTGGCGCCCCCCGCGAAAATCATCCGCCCGAGGCCTATTTCCCGAGATGCTGTCTTGCGCCGAACGCCAAAAGTGCGATGGTTCCGCTCTCCGGGCCAAGCTCCGGAAACCAGCAATCCAAACGAACAAAGCCATGACCGACTCCGCTACCACTCTCGATAACTCCGAGGCCACCGCAGCAAGCCCCTCGATCGCCCAAGCCGCCAACGACCTCCGCGCCGCCGCCGGCGAAAGAGCCCGCGAGTTCGTGCACACCACCGAATCCAGAGCCGCAGCCCTCAAGGAACGCGCGATCGAATCTGCCCAGCAACTTCGCCAAACGGCCGCCGAAAAATCCCAACACCTTCGCGAATCAGCCACCGAACACTGGCAGGAAACCCGCGAGAAAGCGCAAGAACTTCACTCGACCGCCGAAGATTACATCCGCCAAAACCCCACGAAATGCGTACTGGGCGCCCTCGGCGTCGGATTCCTCATCGGGCTCATCACCCGCCGCTGATTCAGCAACTTCATCCGAAGCGCTGAAGATTCGCATCGGCTGATGACATCATTTCGCTCATCAGCCAAGCGCCGCACATTCGTCACTTTACATGTCAGATCCAAGCTCACAGCCCACGCCCGAAACCCGCGCAACATCGCACGGCCCGTCGACTTGGATCGAAGCCTTGCTCACCATCGCCAGCTCACGTGCCGAGTTGATCCGACTCGAGGCCAAGGACGCAGCACGCATGGGCTCGAACAAAGCGGCACGCGTAATCGCGTCAATCCTCTGCATCACCTTCGGTTGGTCATTGCTACTCGCCGGCGGCATCGGTGCACTTTCACAACTCGCAGGTTGGCCATGGTTTTGGACCACGCTCGCCATCGGCACCATCCACATCATCGTCGCCACCATCCTCCTGCGCAAATCATCTGGCGCGACTTCGCCACTCTTCCCCGTCACCCGCGCCGAATTCCAACGAGATCGCGAATGGATCGAAAATCTTCAGAAAAACACGAAGTCGAACGCCTGATCCAACTCAGCGCTGCCGCTCGTTCGCGACTCACGCACGATGCCATCGCACTTCGCGATAAGCTCGATGTACCCGCTCGCATACGTCATTCGCTGCACGACAAACCCGGTTTCTGGCTCACCGGCTCGATCGTTTCCGGCCTTGCAGCGAGCATGCTCTTCCGCCGTAAAAAATCCGCACGCTCGGAAAAATCACGCGGCGTTGTTGGCAATTTACTTGGTCTTACCTTGACCGCTGCGCGCCCGCTGTTGAAAATATGGCTCGGCGATGCCTTGAAAAAGTGGCTAAGCCAACGCATCACCACTTCCATCCTCTCCAATCAGGCAACCCATCGCGACAGCGAAGCCGACACAGCCCTTTACCATACGCCCCATGTCCACCCATCAGGTCCTCGACCACGTTGACCAATACCTTCAGATCGGCCGAGAGTACGACTGCTCGGATGTCCACCTCGCCACCGGCTACCCGCCTGCATGGAGACGCTTCGGCACCCTCTCGCCGATTTGGGATGACCATGGTTCGCTGACCCCGGAACAAGCGGAAAAACTTGCCCGCTCCTTCCTTTCTGAAACCGAATGGGCCCGTCTCGAAAAACGCGGCGACATCGACTTCGCCTACTCTTCCCCCAGCGGTCGTTACCGCGCCTCGGTCGTCAAGCAACGCCTCGGCTATGACATGGTGTTCCGCATCATCAACAGCAAGATCCGCTCGATCGAAGACATCGGCCTACCACTCGAACACATCCTGCCGCTCACCCGTTATCAAAACGGCCTCGTGCTCATCACCGGCTCGGTCGGCTCCGGCAAGTCCACCACGCTCGCGGCTCTCGTCGATTTCATCAACCGCGATCGCGAAGATCACATCCTCACCCTCGAAGACCCAGTCGAATATGTCTTCGAGTCAAAGGGCTGCCAGGTCAACCAACGCGAAGTCCACACCCACACCGAGTCCTTCGCCAAAGCCCTGCGCGGCGCACTACGGGAAGACCCCGATGTGATCATGGTCGGTGAAATGCGCGACCTCGAGACGATCCAACTCGCGCTCACCGCCGCCGAAACCGGTCACCTTGTCCTCGGCACCCTCCACACCGGCAATGCCCCTCGGACCCTCGATCGCGTGCTCGACGTGTTCCCCACCGACCAACGCGACCAGATCCGCATCATGGTCTCCGAATCGCTGCGCGGCATCCTCTCCCAACAACTTGTCCCCCGCGCCGATGGCACCGGACGCGTCTTGGCGCTCGAGTTGCTCGTCAACACCCCCGCCGTCTCGAACTGCATCCGCGAAGGCAAAACCTACATGCTCCCCGGTGTCATGCAGACCGGTAAAAATGTCGGCATGATCACCATGGACGAGTCCCTGCGCAAACTTTATGTCGAAGGACTGATCACCCGCGAAGAACTCCTCTACCGCTCCGACGACAAGGCCGAAATGAAGGTCTTCCTCCAATCCTGATCCGCCAACTTTTCCCCTCCTCTCCCACGACCCCCATGGCCCGCATCGACGAGTTTTTTCGCTACCTCGTAACCACCAAAGGATCCGACCTCCACCTGTCGGAAGGTCAGCCACCGAAAATCCGTGTCCACGGCGCGGTCACTCCGATCCCCGACAAGGATGTCCTCAGCGGCGATGATTTCAAAAGCCTGCTCGCGGAAATTTGCGACCCCGCCGCATTCGAACGCTACCTGCAGGCAGGCGACCTCGACTTCGCCTACGAGATGGACGAAAACTCGCGCTTCCGCTGCAACTACCTCAAGCAGCAGAACGGCCTCGGCGCAGTCTTCCGTCTCATCCCCACCGAGATCGCCTCGCTCGAATCACTCGGCGTGCCGGAAATCGTCAAAGAATTCGGCCACATGCGCTCCGGCCTCGTGCTCGTCACCGGACCCACCGGCTCCGGCAAATCCACCACACTCGCGGCACTACTCGATTACATCAACTCAAACTTCAGCCGCCACATCATCACGGTCGAGGAACCGATCGAGTTCGTTCATCGCAACAAAAAATCGATCATCACCCAACGCGAGGTCCACATTCAGACGCCCTCCTTCGCCGATGGACTCCGCGCCGCGATGCGCGAGGACTCGGACATCGTTCTCGTCGGTGAGATGCGCGACCTCGAAACAATTTCACTCGCCCTCACCGCAGCCGAAACCGGTTTGCTCGTCTTCGGCACCCTTCACACCAACAACGCGCGCAAGACGGTCGACCGCATCATCGACGTGTTCCCCGCCGACCAGCAATCGCAGGTCCGCACCATGCTCGCCGCCTCACTGCGCGGCGTGGTCGCCCAGCTCCTCTGCAAACGCATCGACAAACCCGGCCGCACCGCCGTCCACGAAATCATGTTCGCCACACCGGCGGTCTCCGCGATCATCCGCGAAGGCGCGACCCAAAAACTCTACGATGTGATCACCGGCGGCAAAGCCGAAGGCATGCAGTTCATGGACGAATCGATCTGGACGAAACTCCGCGAGGGCATGATCTCGCCCGAGGAGGCCTACATGAAGTCGATCGACAAGACCCGCTTCAAACGTTTCCTGCCGGAAAACATGAGTCACCTCGGCGATGCCTCCGGCGACAATCCGATGAGCCATTGAGGCCCAAGCGGCCGATACCGCCAATCCAAGGGCTTTTCAGCGCGGAAACTTAAGTTGCCCCGCCCGTCTCCAGCGCTTGCATGGTCACCTTCCCCGGTGTATGCCCTGCGTCCCAGCGGATCCCCCGCCTCACCCCAAGCGTCACATGATCAAGTGGATTCTTCAAAAAATCGTCGGCAGTAAGAACCAGCGCGAAGTGCGCCGCATCCGACCGACGGTTGCCCGCATCAACGAAATCGAGGAAGCCCTGCAACGGGAACCCGAGGAAAAATTGCGGGAAATGACCCGCATGTGGCAATCCCAACTTGCCCGCTACCACGCGCTCGAAGCACCGCCCAAGCCGGCTGTTGAGCGCATGTCCGCCGAGGAACTCGCCACCACCGCGCAAAATCTCGAAGCGCGCATCGCCCCACTCCGCAGCGAGTTTCCCCAACTCCCCTCATCGGTCGAAGCGCACGCCGAATCCATCGAAGCCGCCAAGGCCGCCTTCCAAGAAGCCTCGGAAAATTTCCCCAAGGCCCGCGCAAAATACCTCGAGCAAATTCTCCCCGAAGCCTACGCGGTCGTGAAAAACGCCGCACGCCGGATGTGCGGCACGACGATCACTGTCAATGACCACCCGATCCTTTGGGAAATGGTCCACTTCGATGTCCAGCTCATCGGCGGCATTGCACTCCACCGCGGCATGATCGCCGAAATGCAAACCGGCGAAGGCAAAACTCTCGTCGCAACACTGCCCGTTTACCTCAACGCCCTTACCGGCCTCGGCGTCCACATCGTGACGGTCAATGACTACCTCGCACGCCGCGACTCGGACTGGATGGGCGCGCTCTACCGCTTCCTCGGACTCAGCGTCGGTTGCATCCAAAACCAAATGCCCCCATGGGAACGCCGCGAGGAATACGCCTGCGACATCACCTACGGCACCAACGCGGAATTCGGTTTCGATTACCTTCGCGACAACGGCATGGCCTCAACCAAGGACGAACAAGTCCAACGCGGTCACTACATCGCCATCATCGACGAAGTCGACTCGATCCTCATCGACGAGGCCCGCACTCCCCTCATCATTTCCGGCCCCTCCTCCCAATCGACCCACCAGTACGACAAGTACAAACCCTCGGTCGAGCAACTCGTCAAACGCCAGACCCAACTCTGCAACGAGATCGCCACCGAAGCGAAACAACTCCTCGACGCCGGCGATAAGGAAGGCGCCGGACGCGCACTCTACAAACTCAAACTCGGCCAACCGCGCAATCGCCAGCTCATGCGCTTCATGGAAGAGCCGGAAATGCGCCGCCTCCTCGAGAAAGCCGAACTCTCATTCCACCAGGACGCACAGAAAAAGGAACTCTTCGACCTCAAGGAAGAACTCTATTTCGTCATCGACGAGAAGAGCAACGACTCGGACCTGATGGAAATTGGCCGCAATTTCCTCTCACCCGGCGACTCCGACGCCTTCACCCTCCCCGATCTAGGCTCGCTCTATGCCGACATCGACACCAACCGCGAACTCAACGACGCACAAAAAACCGAAGCCAAGGACGCCCTCCAAGTCCGCATGGATTCACAAGCGGAAAAAATCCACAACATTTCCCAACTCCTCAAAGCCTACTGCGTTTTCGAAAAGGATGTGCAGTATGTCGTAAAGGACGACAAGGTCATCATCGTCGATGAAAACACCGGCCGCGAAATGCCAGGCCGCCGTTGGTCCGACGGACTCCACCAAGCGGTCGAAGCGAAGGAAGGCGTGGCCATCGAGAAGGAAACCCAAACCTTCGCCACCATCACGATCCAGAATTACTTCCGCCTCTACGAAAAACTCGCGGGCATGACTGGCACCGCCGAAACGGAAGCCGCCGAGTTCCACGACATCTACCGCCTAGATGTCCTGCCCATCCCCACCAACCGCCCGAACAATCGCGTCGACGAAAACGACCAAGTCTTCAAGACCCGCCGCGAAAAGTTCAACGCGGTGATCGCAAAAATCGAGGAAGCCCACTCCAAAGGCCAACCCTGCCTCGTCGGCACGGCCTCGGTGGAATCCTCCGAAACCCTCTCGCGGATGCTCAAACGCGCCAAGATCACCCACTCGGTCCTCAACGCGAAGTTCCACGAACAGGAAGCGGAAATCGTCTCGCGCGCAGGCCACAACGGCGCGGTGACAGTTTCAACCAACATGGCCGGCCGCGGTACCGATATCAAACTCGCACCCGGCGTCGCCGAACTCGGCGGTCTCTTCGTGATCGGCACCGAACGCCACGAATCCCGCCGCACCGACCGCCAGCTCCGCGGCCGCTGTGCCCGCCAAGGCGACCCCGGACGCTCGCAGTTCTTCATCGCGTTCGAGGATGACCTTATGCGCAACTTCGCCGCCGCCGACCGCATGACCTCGATGATGGAACGCTTCGGCATGAAGGAAGGCGAAGCGCTCGAACACTCGTGGCTCAACAAGTCGGTCGAGACCGCCCAAAAACGCGTTGAACAACGCAACTACACCTGGCGCAAACGCGTGCTCGATTTCGACGATGTGATGAACATGCAACGCGAAGTCGTCTACGGCTATCGCAACGAAGTCCTCACCACCGAAGTCCCGCGCAACCTCGTCAACGAAATCATCAACGAGACGATCCCCTCTTTCGTCACCAATTTTCTCGCCGATCAGGAAGGCGAGCCCGACCTCGCGAGCCTCGCTCAACAGGTCAACAGCACCCTGCCCCTCGGCGTCAGCGCCGACGATTTCGCAGCGGCCACCGACGCATCATCCATCACCGAGATCCTCATTGCAAAAGTCAGCGAAGCCTACGAAACCCGCGTCGGAAACCTCCCCGCCGACGTACTCGATCAGGAAGAACGCCGCATGGTCCTCGCCGCCATCGACAAGCAATGGCAGGAACACCTCTACAACATGGATGCCCTCCGCGAAGGCGTCGGCCTCCGCGCCCAAGGCCAGAAGGATCCGCTCATCGAATACAAAAACGAAGCCTACGAACTCTTCGTCACGCTCATGGATTCGATCAAGCGCGAGGCCCTGCAAAACCTCTTCCGCTCGGCCGCCAACCTCGAGGCCTTCCTCAAGCAACTCCACAGCCAACCGCAACAACTCCAAGGCGGCGAGGAAACCCTCACCAAAAGCAACATCGCAGTCACCGGCAACTCTAGCAAAGTCACCGGCACCGACTCCGACGAAGCCCCAACCCTCAAGCTCAACCTGCCCAAACGCAAACCTAGCTTCTCCATCGAAACCACCGGCAGAAACGCCCCCTGCCCCTGCGGATCCGGCAAGAAATTCAAACAGTGCTGTGGGAAGGAAAGCTGAGCTGATCGATTGAAAAGGGGGGTATGCTCATCCATTCCTGATTGGCTACTTGATTGACGAATATACAAAACGTGCAAGAATGACGTTATGAAATCATTCACAGCGGTAATCGAACGCGACCATGAGACCGGTCTGTTTGTTGGATATGTTCCAGGTTTTCCGGGGGCGCACTCACAAGGCGAAACCTTGGACGAACTCAACGACAACTTGCGTGAAGTGATCGCCATGCTGCTGGAGGACGGAGAGCCCGAACTCGAAGCTGAATTTCTCGGAACACAAAATGTTGCCGTGGCCTGATCATGGGATCACTCCCTGTCCTAAAGCCCACAGAAGTTTGTCGTTTATTGGAACGATGCGGTTTTACTGCAGTGAGACAACGTGGCTCACATGTCCAATACCGACATCATGATGGTCGAGGAACCACCGTTCCGATGCACAAAGGTCGCGACATCGCACCTCCACTCCTCCGGCAGATCGCTCGCGATGTTGGCATGACTGTGGAGGAGTTGCTATCAATTCGTTAAGCCCTCCGTCACAAGCCTCAAACCGCTCGCATTTTCCTTGACCCGCAGGGGGCAGAGCCATATCCCACTCCCGCGCCATGCTTCATCCACGGATCAAATCCCTAAAGAAGCTTTTTCAAGTTCTGATGGTCATTTTTGGCTGCCTACATCTCACAGGCGGCCCACATGCCCTGGTCCAGTCCTACGCTTGGATCTCGATGATCATTCAGTATTCAAAGGATGATGGCCTCGCCAAGGGCGTGAAAGACACCTTCAGCGGTGAACGCCCCTGCCACCTTTGCAAAAAAATCGACAGCGTCAAAAAGGACGAATCGAAACAACCTCTTTCCAAGGAAGTCGATCTTTCCGCACTGGCGAAATTCCGCACGGAATGCCTCGCCCAGGAAATCATCCGCCTCAAGCCCCCTCGCCATGTCGAGCACAAGCAGCAGCCGATCTTCGGCAGCGCCGCATGGATGAGCAGTTGGCATGAGTCCCCCGTCTCGCCACCACCGGAGTTGGCCTGACGCCTCCGAGGTCAGCGCATCGCTGGCGCATGAAATTGCATCCGCCCCATTTCGCGGATCTCACAAAAACGCGCTCTCATCGGGCGTGAAACGAAGTCCCATTCCGCACCCACGCGGACCGGGCACGCCCATCAGGCAACACGCAAGCGGAATGATTCCGCGCGAAACCAAACTTATCCAAACACACTTACTTAAAAATTTATGAAATTCACCACATGGTTGATCGCCTCACTTTCAGGCCTTTCAACAATCCACGCACAAAACAGCAATTCATCCACAGCACCTCGCAAACTTCCCGCCACAATCGTGGAGGCGAACCGCGATCGTGCCACACCCACCGCACCGACACCCGAATCCAGCCGCAAGGAACTTGCAAAAACTCCGGGCGGCACCGAGGTCGTCGAAGCCGAACGCTACCTGCAAGGCCGCGCCAGCACGGTCGCCGATACCTTTGCACTCTCACCCGGTGTCTTCGCCCAGTCGCGTTTCGGATCCGATGAAGCCCGACTCTCGATCCGCGGCTCAGGCATCCAACGCACTTTCCACGGTCGCGGCATCCGCGTAATGCAGGACGGCGTGCCACTCAATCTCGCAGACGGCGGATTCGACTTCCAAGCACTCGACCCGCTCGCCACTTCGCACATCGATGTCTGGCGCGGCGCCAACGCCCTCGCCTATGGGTCATCCACCCTCGGCGGCGCGATCAACTACCACTCGCGCACCGGCCGCACCAACCCAGGCCTTTTCAGCCGCCTCGAAGCCGGATCCTACGGCTACCTGCGCGGCACCGTCGCCGGCGGCAAAACCGAAGGCTCATCCGATGCCTACGGCGCGTTCACCCATCAGTCCCAAGACGGATTCCGTGACCACGCGCAACAAAGCAACCAGCGCCTGTTCACCAACTTCGGCCAACAACTGAACGACGAAGCCGAAACGCGCTTCTACCTCAGCGCCATCAAAACCGATTCGGAACTTCCCGGCAGTCTCACCAAAGCCGAATTGGAAAACGATCCAAGCCAGGCCGACACCTCGATGTTCGGTGCCGTCCCCTACGACAACAAACGCGACTTCGAATTGATCCGCCTCGCCAACAAAACCTCGGTCAAAAACGGCGACACACTCTTCGAAGTCTCATCCGCATGGAGCTACAAGGACCTGGATCACCCGATCACTCCATTCGTCGGCGTGATCGACCAACTCTCGAATGATTTCCTCTTGGGGGTAACCGCCACCAACACCAGCGAACTTTTCGGTCGTGAAAACCAGCTGCGCGCCGGCGTGCTCTACACGACTGGCATGACGACCGATTCGAGGTTCAAAAATGAAAAAGGCACCCGCGGCGATCTCACGAAACGCTATGATCAAACCGCAACCAACCTCGAAGGATTTGTCGAAGACCAACACGCCGTTGGCAATGACCTCACCGTCGTCCTCGGCACCAGCGCTTCGATGAACCGCCGCGACAATGACACCACCTTCAGCGCAGATCCGGACTACGCACTCGATTACACGAACATCTCGCCGAAGCTCGGCCTCCGCTGGGATGGTGACGGCATCCAAGCCTACACCAACATTTCGCGCAGTTACGAACCACCGTCCTTCAGTGAATCAAGCACTGAAGGGGTCGCCCGTGATGCACAAACCGGCACCACCTTCGAAGTCGGCACTCGAGGCAGCTATCAGGCAATTCGCTGGGATGCATCGGTTTATTATTCGGCCATAAAAGAAGAACTACTTTCGATAGCATCGAATACTAGCGGTAGATCTTATACAATAAATGCGGATAAAACCACCCATTCCGGCATCGAACTCGGCACCCATGCCGATCTTCTCGGTACCTCATGGGAGGATAACCCCATACATCGACTCGTCTTCG
>Ga0208481_1000168_pt1 | contig 19955 bp, 20 predicted proteins | sample LakMenEpi02Jun10_FD_150662 | JGI IMG/M metagenome (GOLD analysis project Ga0208481, IMG submission 150662) | Freshwater microbial communities from Lake Mendota, WI - 02JUN2010 deep hole epilimnion (SPAdes) | ecosystem: Environmental > Aquatic > Freshwater > Lake > Epilimnion/Euphotic zone ... | reverse complement strand
CTGCTCATGAGTCACCTCCCATGCCCCACCCATAACCACGGCAATCCCCGACGGCAAGGAGAATCTATACAATTTGTCTGGGAAATTGTAGGGTAGATGACTGGTGGCTCGGGGTGGTGGGGTGCCCTTGCGGCGTGGGTGGCGTGAATTGGGTGCGGGCAGATTTTCAGTGAGGGCGCTGAAAATCACATTTGTCGCGCGGGTGGGCGCCCCCCAACGCGCTATGTTGCACCTCAAGAAACGAAGAGGTCGGAGTGTTCGATATTACCTGTTCTTGTTCTTGCTTTTGGCAGGTGCTTTGGGGCCTTTTGCTGCGGGAATCTCGATGGGTTGGGTGACCGCTTCGACGGCCTTGGTGCCGAGGGCGGGTGCTTGAGCTGGAGTAGGCTCGGCCTTTTTCACGAGTGTTTCGCGTTCCTTGAGGAGGGTGTCGAGGGTGTTTTTGGAAAGCTCGAAGGTGCGTCCGGCAAGGCTTTGTTCCTTGGTGAGTTTCTCATTGAGGGCCTTGAGTTGGGCGGCGAACTCCTCGTCCCTGGCTTTTGTATCCTCGGGTTTTTCGTCTTCGGCCTTGGTTCGTTCGGTCGGGAGCTTGGCGCTTACGGCGATGGTCACGAGTTGGTTGTCGGGGGCTGAACTGGCAGGACCGGTGCCGGGTTTGAGCGGGGTGATGGTGACGGTGTAGGTGAATCCGCCAAAGGTCTCGATGATCGCGTTGCGTTTGCCGGCGGCATCGGCGCGTTCGGAGGCCGCGGCGGTGGTCACGACATCCTCGAAGCGGGCGTAAGAAAACAGGCTCTTGATGGGGGCGACATTTTCGCTGTTGAGAGCTTCGCCTGGCTTGAGGTCCTCGAGTTTGAGTTCCGCGTTTTCCGCATCGCGCACTAATTTCCATGCGATGGCATCGGAGCCTTTTTGGCTGAGAGAGACCGACTTGATTTGTTCCGGCGCGATGAATTCCTCGGCGAGCCAGCGGGGGACATCGGCGCTGACCGAGAAGAACATTTCGTTGACCGCATAGAAGCCCGACTCATCGGCGTGATTGCGAATGTAGCGACCGACGGGCATCGCGCCCATGGGCGAGGCGTCTTGCGAGCCTTCGATGTTTTTGCCGAGGCTGATCTTGGCGAGTTCCTTGCCGGAGGTGTCCTTGAAGGTGGCGGTGAGGCCGCGCTCTTCGGCTTTTGTTGAGGACTCGTCCATGCCGAAGCGTGGGGCAAATGAGGGTCCGGCCTCGAGGCTGCGGGTGACCTTGAGTTCGGCAAGCGTGCGGATGAACTCGTTCACATTCACAGAGTTGGCAGGATAGTTTTCCCGTTGAGCGACTGTCCACTTGCCATCTTTTTTCACGAGCGTGACGCTGCCATTGGCGCCGGCGATTTCGATGTGGGCGATCTCGGTGGCGGGAAACGATTTGAAGAGTGTGTCGCCGGCGACACGGTTGGTGAGCGCGGCGGGGCCGGAACCCTTTTGCGTTTGTTTGACGATTAGTAGTGCGCTGCCAAGGACGATCGCGATGGCGCTGAGTGTGAGGACCTGTTTTTTCTTCATGGGAAAATGCGTGTGAGGTTGCGGTTGGTCGAATGGGTGATCAGCGAGCGCGGGTTGAGCGGCGGCGCTGGATGAAGAGGCCGAGGCCGAAGAGTGTCACGAGCATTGGCATGACGGCGACATTGAGCAGGGTAATTTTTCCTGCGAGTTTGTCCTTTTGGCGGCGCAGGTCTTTTTCCTGTTCGCGGATGAGCTTCGAGTACTCCACCTGTTCCTTGCGAAGCTTGCGGATTTCCGCCTCCTGTTCGGGCGAAAGGTAGAGTTCGCTGCCGCGTGATTTTTGGGTCTGGAGGTCGCTGAGTTTTTGTTGGGCGACTTTTTGTTTCTCTTGGAACTCTTCGATCTTCGTACCGACCTGCTTGTTGAAATCGGCTTCCATTTTCTGGACCACCGTGAAGGGGCGGCGGATGGCGGAACGCGAGCGTGAACCGATCAGGTGCTTCGAGCCGGTGGCTTGATCAAGCAGGTTGAAGAGCAGCGAAGCATTGCCATTGATCGGCGAGGCCATTTGCACGCCGCCGAAGTTTTGCACATTGTAAGCAAAGCGGTCATAGAACGCGTCGACATCGGCGATGAGGAAGACATGGCCGGGGCTGCTCGACTCCTTGATATGGGCGGCATTTTGTTCCGGCTGGGCACCATCGGCGGGCGCTGCAGCCTGTGGTTTGCCATCGGGGAATGCGCTCTTGAATGTGCCGTTGAGATAGGTGACCAGATCGTAGGCCGTGCCTGATGGGCGGAACGAGGTGCTGAGTGCGGGGTCGAGTTGTGAGGCGCGCGCCGAATCGACAAAGCCCGAACCATTCGAGGATTTGATCAAGGTGTTGGCCTTGATTCCTTCGGTGGCGTTGACCGTGAAGGCGCCGGGCAGGAAAAGGGTGACCGAATCGAGGTCCTTGGTGATCACGCTGTCGGTCTGCGGCATCGCTTCCTTGGTGAGGGTGAGCACAGCGAGTGCGTCGCGGTTGCCGGCCATGCGTGTCGAGTAGGTTGGATCGGCGAGGACCTTGCCGGACTCGAAGGAGACGCCCCACGATTTTAGCAGTGTTGGCAGTGTTGAAGATGTTGGAGTGCCTGCTGTGCCCATCATCGGGTTGCCGCCGCCGCTCATTTGCGCTGCGACCGAGAAGGCATCGAGGCAAGCCACCACCGTGCCGCCACCGAGGAGGTATTGGTCGACTGCGTATTCCGCCTCGGGCGTGATTTCTGCGGGGTGGAAGAGCAGAAGAACCTTGATCGATTTTGGATCGATCGTGGTGGTGGTCATCGGGATGTCCTCGATATCGAAGGATTGCTTGAGCTGCTGGTAGATCACCCAGCCGGGTGCGGCTTGTTGCCCGGGCATGCCGGCGGGCTCGCCTTTTAGCGAGAGGGCGGACATTACGCCGATTTTTGGTTTCGACGGCGCGCTGACTTCGGCGATCGCCTTGGAGAGCTGGTATTCGAGCATCGTTTCCTGGCGAGGGTCGATGAAGGGGATGACGCTAGTTTTATCGAGGCATGAAATGGCGAGACCAAAATAGAGGTTCTGGTCGTCCATGCGTTGGCCGTTGATGCCGTCGAGGTTGGCGGAGTCCTCTGCATCGGTGTCCGGTTGGGGATCGAGGTTTTCGATGCGGAGTTTGCCTTTCGAGAGCGATGCGTACTCCTTGAGGAGATCGTCGACGCGGCGCATGTGGAGTTTGATTTCCTCCGGCATGTAGTCGGTATTACGAGAGGCATAGTAGCGGAGCACGACAGGCGCGCCTATTTCGGAGAGGATTGCGCGGGTGCCATCCGAGAGCGTGTGGATTTGTTTTTCGGTGAAGTCGGCGCCGCGGTTGCCGAAGGACGAGAGTGAGACGAGCCAGTTGGCAAAGATCGCGATGGCGACAAGCGCGATGACGGCGACGGTTGCGCGGGTGATGGGGCTGTTGGATTTCATTTCGTTGGAAAGAATGTGGCTGAAAATTCGGGTGGCGGCTTAGGAGCGTTTGGCGGACAGGATCGTGCTGGTGCCAAGCAGGCAGACGGCGATGAACGAGGTAAACCAGACCGCGTCCTGAAGGCGGAGGAGCCCGCGGTTGAGCGAGCGGAAGTGGTCCCACACGCCTATTGAAACGATTGCCTCGACCACGCCTGGCGAGACCGCTTTGCCGATTTCGCGGGTGAAATCATCGTAGCCGCAGAGCACCATCGTGACGCAGATCGCGACGGAAACGATCAGGCACACCACTTGGTCGCGGGTGCAGGCCGATACGAGCATGGTGATGGCGACAAAGGTCGAGCAAACGAGCAGTGAGCCGATGTAGCCGGCGAGGATCGCGCCGTTGTCCGGATCGCCGAGGTAGTTGACGGTGGCGAGGATCGGGAAGGTCAGCACGAGTGCCGCGAGCCAGACCGTGGCGGCGGCGAGAAACTTGCCAATGATCGCGCTCCACATCGAGACCGGCAAGGTGCCGAGTAGCTCGATCGTGCCGTTGCGTTGTTCGTCGGACCAGAGCTTCATGCCGACGGCGGGTGCGAGCAGCATGTAGATCCACGGGTGCCAGAAGAAGAAGCTCCATTCGAGCGAGGCATCGCCGATGCGCATGAAGTTGCCGAAGCTGAAGGTGAGGCCCATTGAGAGCGCGAGGAAGATTACAATGATCGCGTAGGCGGTCGGCTGGCCGAAGTAGCTGCGGAGTTCGCGTTTGTAGATGGTGAGTGAGGACATGGTGGTGAAATGATGAAATGAATTTTCGGGCGGGCGGGCCTTTGCCTCAGGCTGCGGCTTCGGTGTCGCGGGTGGTGAGTTTGCGGAAGAGGTCGGTGAGCGAGCCGGTGTCGGATTGCGCGATGAGTTCGGCGGGTGTGCCATCGGCGACGATTTTTCCGCGATCGACAATCACGGCGCGCGAGCAGGCGGCTTCGACTTCCTCGAGGATGTGGGTCGAGAAGAGGATCGCCTTGTCCTTGCCGAGGCGTTTGATGAGTTGGCGTACTTCGTGTTTTTGGTTTGGGTCGAGTCCGTCGGTGGGCTCATCGAGTATCAGGACCTCCGGGTCGTGCAGGAGTGCTTGGGCGAGGCAGGTGCGGTGGCGGTAGCCTTTGGAAAGTGTGTCGATCGACTGGCGGGCGACGCTGCCGAGGAAACAGGTTTCGATCGCGCGCTCGACTGCGTCCTTGGCGGCGGATTTTTTGAGTCCGCGGATTTCGGCGCAGAATGAGAGGAAGCTCGAGACCGTCATGTCCGGATAGAGTGGGGCGGATTCCGGGAGGTAGCCGATTTTGGTTTTTGCCTCTTGCGGGTTTTCGTTGATCGAGAGGCCGCAGACCTTTGCGTCGCCGGAGCTTGGCGGGATGAAGCCGGTGATCATGCGCATGGTGGTCGACTTGCCGGCGCCGTTGGGTCCGAGGAACCCGAGGACTTCGCCCTTTTTGACTGTGAAGGAGAGGTTGTCGACCGCTATTTTGGAGCCGAATTGTTTGGTGAGTTTGTGGACTTCGATCATCGGTGGGCGGATGGTTGGGGGTAAGTGTAATTTGCCTGCAATCAGCGTTGTGGTAGCGGGTTCTTGTTTGAAAAAATCGATTGATAGAAAAAAGCAAGCTATTTCGGGCGGTCTGGCAATCGGCTTGCTTTGGTGCGGCCGATGTGGCTGTTTGGCGGGCGGATGACGGCCCTCAACATTCCCGAGCAATGTGGCGTGATGCTCTTGCCGGATTGCACCTTGTTTCCGCATGGCGGATTGCCCTTGCATATTTTTGAGCCGCGGTACCGGCGGATGCTGGAAGAGGCGATCGAGGGTGACTGCCTGTTTGCGGTGGGGCGGCTATTGGCCGAGCCGGATGGCATTGAGGGATTTGAAAGCTGTGTCGCGCCGGTGGGCACGATCGGCTTGGTGAGGGCCTCGCGCGAGATGGAGGATGGCACTTCCAATCTCCTGCTGCATGGCGTGATGCGGGTGCGTTTCCTCGAGTGGTTGGGCGGGAAGGATTACCCTTTTGTGCGGATTGAGCCCTTGATCACGGTTTTTACGCCTGAGGGCGGTGAGGTGGCGGCGATGAAAACGCTGCGCGGGGCACTTGAGGATGCTGTCCAGGATTTGCCGGAGGCTGTGCAGCAAGGTGTATTTGCATTGTTGGATCGTGCCGAAGAGCCGGGCTTGATGACCGACATCGTGAGTCAGCAGTTTGTGCATGATCCTGATTTGCGTCAGCAACTTCTCGAGATGCCCTCGGCGGGGGCGAGGATTCCGTTGATTTGCGATTATCTGCGCAAAGCGAGGGAAGGTGGGTGATCCTTGTGTTGGCTATGTGACGGAATTGTCACATGAACAAAAGTGATGAATCGCGGGTGGGTGGTTGATGGTGATCAAGCGAAACAAAAAGTTGTTTCCGGGACACTATGAGAATCGAATTTGTGACCGACACCTTCACGCCTGACATCAATGGAGTGGCGATGACTTTGGGGCGTTTGCGGGACGGGCTGCGGCAAAAAGGGCATCGGGTGCATGTCGTGCACACCGGGCTCAACGCTGGGCGCGGGGAGAGCCAGGCCGTGGCGGTGCCGTTGCCGGGATATCCGGCGGTGCGTGTGGGTTTGCCCAAGCCCTTTGAATTTCGCGCGAGGTGGATGGCGCGGCGGCCGGATGTGATTTACATCGCGACCGAGAGCCTGATGGGGAAATCGGCGATGAAGGCTGCCAACGCGCTCGGCATTCCGGTGGTGAGTGGGTTTCACACCAATTTTCACGATTACATGGACCGTTATCGCGTTGGGGTGTTGCGGCCATTGGCGATGTCGTATCTCAAGCGCTTTCACCAGCGGGCCGACCGCACGGTGGTGCCATCGCGCGAGGTGGCGGATCGCCTCATGGCCGAGGGTGTGGCGCGGGTGCATGTGTTGGGGCGCGGGGTGGACACCGCATTGTTTTCGCCAGGTATGAGATGTGATGCCTTGAGGCGTGAGTGGGGAGTGGATCCGGATGTGCCGGTGGTGGTGATGGTGGGTCGCGTGGCAGCGGAGAAAAACTTTGACCTCGCGATGGCGGCCTTTGAGCGGATGAAAGCCGAGGTGCCGGAGCTGAGTTGTGTGGTGGTGGGCGATGGCCCATTGCGGCCGAAGCTTGAGGCGACATTGCCGTGGGTACATTTTGCAGGAGTGCAAACCGGCGAGGAGCTCGCGCGGCACTATGCTTCATGTGATGTACTGTTGTTTCCGAGTGAAACTGAAACTTTCGGAAATGTGTTGCTGGAGGGCATGGCCAGCGGCTTGGCGTGTGTGGGATATGATTATGCCGCTGCGCGTTCGCATGTGGAGCATGGCATCAACGGGCTCAAGGTCGCGAAGGGCGATGGTGAGGCCTTCATCGCTGAAGCCGTGCGCGCGCTGCGGATGGGTCCATCGCATGAGTTGCGAATTTCCGCGCGGCGAAGTGTCGAGTCGCTTGGCTGGGATTGCATTGTGGGCGGGCTTGAGGGCATTTTTCAAGAGGCGGCCGCGAGCTCGGTTGCACGAGCAAAAATCAAGCGCCCGGCGAAGCGCGAAAAACTCTCATGTCGCACGGTGTTTCTTTCCGACATCCACCTTGGCACACGCGACAGCAAGGCTGATGAGGTTGTTGATTTCCTCAAGCACATCGAGTGCCGCAAGCTCGTGCTCAATGGTGACATCATCGATGGCTGGGCGTTGCGGCGCGGTGGCCAGTGGACTTCGCGTCACAGCCGCGTGATCCGCAAGATCCTCAAGATGACCGAGCGCGACCACACAGAGGTCATTTACCTGCGCGGCAATCACGATGAGATTCTCGAGCGGTTCATGCCGCTGGTGTTTGGCAGTGTGAGCTTGATGAAAGAGCACATCCACACCACGCCGGACGGCAGGCGCTATTTGGTGATCCATGGCGATGGCTTCGACAGCGTTTCGACCAATCACAAGTGGCTCGCGGTGCTGGGGGCGGTTGGTTACGACCTGCTTCTTGCGATCAATCGCGTGTACAACCAGTGGCGCGCATGGCGGGGCAAGGAATACTATTCGATCAGCAAGCAGGTGAAGGCCAAGGTCAAGTCGGCCGTGTGTTTCGTCGATCGCTACGAGGAGTTGTTGCGCAATCTTGCCCGCAGGAAAAATTGCGATGGCATCATTTGCGGGCACATCCACGCGCCGGAGGATCGCAATGAGGGTGGCGTGCACTATCTCAACTCCGGCGACTGGGTCGAGAGCCTCACGGCGATCATCGAGCATCACGACGGCCGCATGGAACTCGTGCGGTATGACGAGTTCATCGCCAGCCGTGGCGCATCGCAAAATGATGAGCCGCGTCAACCCGAGCTTGTGTCGGCTGCTGAAGTGTGTGCCGCCTGATGCCTCTCAGTTTTTTGTTTCGATTGCCTTGAGCACATCGGCCGCCTGTTGCTCGGTCGAGGCTGAGAGGTCGACCCAGACGAGAATGCCATCCTTGAAAAGGAATGCCTGGCGTTTGGCGAAGCCCATCGTGGTCGGCACGCCGAAGGCTTTGACGATCGTCGAGTCTTCATCGGCGAGCAGGTCGAAGGGCAGTTGGTATTTTTCACGAAAGGCTTTTTGGGCTTTGGGCGAATCGGTGCTGACGCCGAGGACTTTCACGCCTTTTTCGGTGAGTGTCGCAAAGGCATCGCGCAGGCTGCAGGCTTGTTTCGTACAGCCGGGCGTGTCGGTCTTCGGGTAAAAATAAACGAGGAGCCATCCGCTGGCGCCATGTTCGGCGATCGTAACCGTGATGCCCTCCTGATTTTTCTGTGAAACCTGCGGGAGCTTGGAGCCGATGGCGAGAGGCTCGGCGGCGTTGGCGGCGAAGAGGCCGGTGCCGATGGCGGAGAGGGCTTTGACGAGCGAGGACATGGATGGAAGATCCGCTTTGGCGTGCGACCGCGCAAGCTCATCCTTCGCGTGTGATTGGATCGCGCAATTTGCGTCTTGATCGCGGCGCGGCGGGAAAGCAATTTGGCTTCACCCGATGGATGACCCGAACGAGAAAATCGAGACCGTTTACGAGGGGATTCCTGCATCCCCGGGCATCGCGATTGCTCCCTTGCATGTCATCGCCCGCGGGTTTTCGGCGCCGGAGGTGTATGAAATCGCCGAGTCCGAGGTGGCGCACGAACAGGCGCGCTTCAACGAGGCATTGGAGACCACCAAGCGTCAGCTCGTCGAGTTGCAGGGTCGGCTTGAGGACCTTTCGGGTAACAACGAAAGCGGAATTTTCGAGGCCCATGTGATGATGCTTGAGGACCGCTCGCTGGTCGAGCGGGTCTTGGCGGCGATCGCCAGCCGTCAGCAGAATGCCGAGTACGCGTTTTACGCGGTGATGCAAAATTTCCTCGAAGCGATGCGGCGGATCCCCGATCCGTTTTTGCGTGAGCGCACGGCCGACCTTGAGGACGTCGCGCAACGCCTGCTGCGGAATTTTTCGGCCGATGGTGAGAGCCGCCATGGTGGGCCCGACGGTCGCCACATTTTGGTCGCTTACGATTTGGCTCCATCTGACACCGCATCGATGAACCGCGGGCAGGTGTTGGGGTTTGCCACCGAACAGGGCAGCGTCAATTCCCACACGGCGATTCTTGCGCGTGCTTTTGGCGTGCCGGCGATCGTTGGTCTTGAGGGCGCGGTGATCGACATGACCGCGCTCGCGCCGGCGATTCTTGATGGTTACACTGGCAAGCTGATTCTTTATCCGACTGATGAAACGCTGGCGCGGTACCGCAAATTGAATGACGAAAAGGCGCGGGTGCGCAGCCTGGTGGATGCCAAGCGTGGCGATGCCACCGAGACCATTGATGGTCGTCCGCTCACCGTTTCGGCTAACTTTGAAATCATCGAAGAGCTGCCTTTGGTCAAACGTAGTGGTGCGAAGGGAGTGGGGCTTTACCGCACTGAATTCTTGCTGCTTGGCAGCGAGGAAATGCCAGATGAAAAGTTTCAATTCGAAACCTACTCGCGGGTAGCCACGGAAATGTCGCCGCACACGGTGATCATCCGCACGCTCGATGCGGGCGGTGACAAATTGCCGGTCGAGCCGCTCACCGAGCCCGAGCCAAATCCGTTCCTCGGCTGGCGCGGCATTCGTGTTTCACTGGCGCGCCCGGCGATGTTTCGCGAGCAGATCCGCGCGATCCTGCGGGCCGGTGCGAAGGGCAAAGTTGCCGTGATGTTTCCGATGATCTCGGCGCTTTCCGAAGTGCGCCGCGGCAAGGAAATGGTGCTGCGTTGCATGGACGAGCTCGACAAGGAGGGCATTCCCTTTGATTCGAATTTGCCGGTGGGCGTCATGATCGAGGTGCCGGCCGCCGCACTCTGCGCCGACTTCATTGCGCCCGAAGTTGATTTCTTTTCGATCGGCACCAACGACCTCATTCAATACACTGTCGCCGCCGACCGCGTGAATCCGCATGTGGCGGATCTTTACCGGCCGACGCATCCGGCGGTCATCCGCTTGATCAAACGCACGATCGATGCCGCGAGTGACAATGGCATTTGGACCGGGATTTGCGGCGAAATGGCCGGCGATGTGCGGCTCACGCCCTTGCTGATCGGCTTGGGTGCCGAGGAGTTATCTGTGGGCCCACAACAGGTCTCGCGGGTGGGGCATGCGATCCGATCGCTCAGTTATGCCGAATGCGCGGCAATGTCGGACGAGGCCTTGAAACATCCCCGCAGCCAGGGCGTGCTCGAGCTTTCGATGGAGCTCGCCCGCAAACGCTACGGCGAATTGCTGGATTGAGGCGCGGATCAATAAATCGGCGCGTCGCTGTAAGCATCGTCGCCGCCGCCACCACCACCACCTGATCCTTGAATCTTGTCCTTGGTCCAGATCACCGCCTGTTTGGTGTCGCGGTACATGCCGATGATCGTGTTGCAGGAGTTGAGGGATACCAAAGCAATCGCGAGCAGTACGATTTTCATGGGACTTCGATTAGCCCTTCGAAATCCTTCGGAAAAGCAAAAAATACATGCATCCGAAATAATTTGGAGCGTTTTCCGAAGGTTCCCAGCACTATGGCCCACGAAAAAACCCGCGCGATCCGGGTGGAATTTGCTTTACAAAGGCCCGGTGATACCTATTTTCCGCGTCCCGATTCGCCCCTGCGGTCGGTCACAACCAACTTTTTTCCAGTCATGAAAGTCCTCTCCTCACTTGCCTCCGCCAAGCGCCGTCACGCTGATTGCCAAGTCGTGAAACGCAAAGGAACGGTCTATGTGATCTGCAAGTCGAACCCGAAGTTCAAGGCCCGCCAAGGAGCGACTCCCGGCACACGCCTTTCGAAGAAGGGTCTGTGATTTTTCAGCAGGCCTGATTTTTTGCGGTCGTCTCTTGGCGACCTGTTGATGCGCGGTTCCATCTGAGCCGCGCATTTTTTGTTACCCGCGCGCAAGGTGCTCGAGCACGCGGCACGCGGCGGTGAGGCCAAAGTTGGCCGTCACATGGGTCGCGGTGCCAAAGCCCGAAGCGCAATTGAGCCGCAGTTCGGCATCGTCGGGACGCTCGCCCGAGACCGTGCCGTCGCATTGCGGGTAGGCTTGTGGTTCGTCCGAGAACACCGCGTCGATGCCGAGCGGCGAGGGTTTTTCGCCGAGGGGGGTTTTGGGAAATCCGTGTTCGCGGCGCAGCGTGCGGCGCAGTTGGTGGAGCAGGGGATCCTTGCCGCTATGGGCGAGGTCAGCGACGCGGATGCGGGTCGGGTCGCGCCGCCCGCCCGCGCCGCCGCAGGTGACGGTGAAGATGCCGCGGCGATGGCATTCGGCGATGAGAAATGCCTTGTGGCGTGTTTGGTCGATCGCATCGACGACCGCATCAAAGCCGGGATCGAGGATTTCGGCCGCGGAGTTTTCGGTGAAAAATTGCTGCCGAATTTGGACCTCGGCATCGGGGTTGATCGCTCTGGCGCGTTCGGCCATGGCATCGGTTTTTTGTCGGCCGATCTGGCCATCCATCGCGTGGAGTTGGCGGTTCACATTCGTGATGCAGATTTCATCGAGGTCGACGAGCGTCAGGTGGCCGATGCCCGATCGTGCGAGTGCCTCGACCGCCCATGATCCGACGCCGCCGACGCCGATGATGGCGACGCGTGCGCGGAGGAAGCGGCGTGTGGCGGCTTCGCCGTAGAGTCGGGCGATGCCGCCGAAGCGGGTGGGAATGGATTCGCTCAAGCGGGGGATGGTTGGAGGTTCGCCGCGAGCCAGAGGCTGGCGTGGATTTTGAAATCGACGAGTTTGCCGGCGGCTTCTTGCGCGGCGAGCCATTGGGGCAATTCGGCGCGCGGCACATGATGGACGATGATGTTTTCGCAGCCGACCCCGCCGCCCTGATGTTCGCGCACGAGGTCGCTTGCCAAAAACAAGTGGGTGATTTCCGGCGTCATGCCGGCGGAAGTTGGGCTCGCGATGAGTTGCCGGATTGTGCCCGCGCGGTAGCCGGTTTCCTCGAGCAATTCGCGTGCGGCCGTGTCGGCCAGCGATTCGCCGTGGTGTTCTTCTTCATCACCGACGATGCCGGCGGGGATTTCGATCACATGGCGCTGGGGCGGAATGCGAAATTGTTCGATCAGCACCACCTCGTCATCGGGCGTGATCGCGAGGACGCCGACGCAGGCATCGGAATGCGGGCGGCGGACGAAATCCCATGTGCCGATGCGTTCCAGCCGCAGCCAGCGGGTTTCGTAAAGTTTCTCGGAGGTGGGCATGTGGTCGATTGATGGAAGAAACATTGGCGCAGGATGCCAAGGCAGTCTAGTGGTGGCGCGCGCTGATGTCTCGGTACGATTTCCAAATTCCCCTGACCTTCAAGCACCGTATCGTGTTCACGCGCGATGCCTTTGGTGCCGGGCTTCGGGATTTGGCGGATCTGTTTGCCGATGCCGTGGGCGAAATGCGCGGGCTCATCCTGATCGAGGATGCGGTGGCGCGAGCGTGGCCGGGCTTGGAGTCCGGTGCGCGGGAGGGCTTGAGGTCGATCGGATTTGAAATTGCCGGCCTTGCGGTGCTGCCCGGTGGCGAGCAGGTCAAGTCCGACGATGCCTTGGTGCGCGAAGTGTGGCGACTCATCGATGCCGCGCATCTCGACCGCCATTCGTATGTTGTCGCAATCGGCGGCGGTGCTTTTCTCGATGCGGCGGGCTTTGCTGCGGCCACCGCGCATCGCGGCATGAGGCTGGTGCGCGTGCCCACCACCACCCTGGCGCAATGCGACAGCGGCGTGGGGGTGAAGTGCGCGATCAATGGCTTTGGCAAAAAAAATTGGATCGGAAGTTTCGCGGTGCCCTACGCGGTGGTGAATGATTTTGCTTTCTTGCAAAGCCTTGATCCGATCACGCAACGCGCCGGATTGATTGAGGCGGTGAAGGTTGCCTTGGTGAAAGACCGCGAATTTTTCGAGTGGATCGAAGCGCGGCTTGCGGGCCTTACGGCATTGGATGTGCCGCTGCTCGAAGCATGCGTCGAGCGCTCCGCCATGCTGCACGCACGGCACATTGCCGAGGGTGGCGACGCCTTCGAGTCGGGCAGCAGCCGTCCGCTCGACTTTGGCCATTGGGCAGCGCACAAGCTTGAATCGATGACCGGTGGTGAGCTCTCTCACGCCCCAGCTGTCGCCATCGGCCTCGCGCTTGATGTGCTTTATTCGGTTGAGGTCGGACTTGTTCCATCATCGCATGCCGAAAGGGTGTTGGCGGTGATCTCGGGTCTGGGCCTTGCGACATTTCATCCGGCGCTTGATCGACGCGACGCATGCGGCCGCCGGATCGTGCTAGATGGAATGGAGGAATTTCGCGAGCACTTGGGTGGGGGGTTGGCGGTCATGATGCTGGGCGGGATCGGCCGCGGAGTGGATGTTCACGAGATTGATACGGAGGTCTTGGGGCGTTGCATCGACCGGCTTTGTGGTTTGAGTTGAAACTGGGTGTGATTAAGGGGTTTTCCCGCTGCATTAAGATTTGCATTTTCCACATGAAGCTCACTAATTGCCGCATGTCCTTGAGATTCATATCCCATGCGTTATGCCTTACGCTGTCGGTTTCTTTTGTGAATGCGGCAGTCTCTCTTCCTGGCGAGCAAACGATTGCATCTTTGCCAACCGATGTTGATGGCCCCGTCAAAGAGGCCATGGAGGCTTTTCAAAGCGGACGTCATTTCAAAGCTGTCGATCTTGCCCGGCCGCTTGCGGAAAAGGGCAATGCCGAAGCGCAGTACCTTTTGGGTTTTGCCTATGAGACAGGTCGAGGTGCTGAAGCTTCCAAGGACAAAGCCCTGGAGTATTATCGCAAGGCGGCAGACTCGAAGCATCGCGACGCGATCTATCGACTCTCGTTCATCCTGCTTGCTTCCGATAAGGAAGCGGAGCGCGAACAAGCCCGCGCGGCACTTGAAGAAGCTGCCAAAAGCGACCCAGCGGTTGCGGCGCGGATTTTGGGCGAAGCCTATCTGATGGGGCGTCTGTCGTCGACGCCCGATCCCGACAAGGCCATCTTCTGGTGGAAGCGCGCAGCTGATGCGGGCGATGTCCTGTCAATGTCGCTCATCGGTCGATTTTATGAAGGTCAGTTTGGTTTCCCCGAACTCAAGAATGTGAAGGCATCGCTGGAGTACTACACCAAGGCCGCGGGTCTTGGAAATCCGGCCGCGATGGCCGCGCTTGGATCGCGTTACCTTAGCGGCGATGAAAAATTCCGCGATGAGGCCAAGGGTCGCGAGTGGCTCAAGAAGGCGATCGATGGCAAGGAGTACTCGGCCTATCTCGCGCTCGGTGACTATGAGGAAAATATCAAAAAGAACCTCAAGGAAGCCCTAGCACAGTACGAGCGCGGCAAGGATGCCGGCCAGATTGATTGCATGCTTCGCTCCGCCGAATTCTACATTCAGGGCAAGGGTGTGGCCAAAGATAGCGACCGTGGCATCACCATCCTTCGCAAGGCGGCGGAAGCGGGCAGCCCGGTTGCCAGCCTGCGCCTCGCCGTATTGATCCTTTCCCAAGAGAAGCCCGAAATCCTTGCCGGATACGGATTTCTTCTGGCATCCGCCAACGGCAATCTTCCTGAGGCCCAAAATGAACTCGGTCTGCTTTACCTTTCCGGCAAAATGGGCGTGACCGACCCATCGGCAGCTTTGGCCTGGCTCACGCGTGCGGCGCAAAGCGGATTTGCCCAAGCCCAGTACAACCTCGCGGTGCTCTATGATCGCGGCGCGGGCGGTGTGGCGCGCAACATCGAAAATGCAGGTCAACTTTACATGCTGGCTGCCAACCAAGGCCATGGCCCTGCGACTCTTGCGCTGGCCCACCTCCTCAACGATGGCGTCGGCCTCAAGGCCGATCCGATCAAGGCATGGGCGATCGCCACCCTCGCTGCCGAGCGCGGTGAGAAGGACGCGACGAAATTGGCCGCCGACATCGCCGAGAAATTTGACGCCAAACAACGCGAGCAAGCAAACAAGGAGCTTCAGAACATCAAGTCGAACAAGCCCACGCCCGCGAAGGTACCGGAGCCGAAGCCGGCGGTCGCACCGAAGAAGTGATCTCTTCGCCAACGTAAAAACATTTCGGGCGCGGCAGCATTTGCCGCGCCCTTTTTTGTTTGCACGATCAGCGCGCCAAGAAGAGGGCTTGCGATGAGCTGTGGCGCGTTCAGACTTCGGTGGTGAACATCCTTGTGACAGCCGGCCCCACCCGTGAGCCGATCGATCCGGTGCGCTTCATCGGCAATCGATCGTCGGGCAAGATGGGATATGAAATCGCCGCGGCCTTCGCGCGCGAAGGTCACACGGTCCTGCTCGTTTCGGGGCCGACCTCGCTGGATGTGCCTGATGGCGTGGATTTCCTGCCGGTGGAAACCGCGGGTGAAATGTACGAGGCGGTGTCGAGCCACATCGGGCGCATGCAAGTCGCGGTGTTTGCCGCGGCGGTGGCGGATTACACGCCATCCACAGCCGCGAAGGAAAAAATCAAGAAGTCCGCCGATGCTCTCACGCTCGAATTGGTGCGCACGCCGGACATCCTCGGTTCATGCCGCAGCAAGCATGGCTTTGCCGGCACGCTGGTTGGCTTTGCCGCCGAGACCGAAAACCTGATCGCCAATGCCCGCGAAAAACTGACTCGCAAGCAATGCGACCTGATCATCGCCAACGATGTTTCCAAACCCGGCATCGGCTTTGAGTCGGATCAAAACGAAGTCACCCTCGTCTATCCCGACCGCATCGAACAGCTTCCGCTTGCCAGCAAGCACGATCTCGCCCATCAACTCGTTCGTGCGATTCTGATGTTGCACACCGAGAAAAGCTCCACCCACTGATTTTTTCCACGCTCATGACAGATCTCGCCCTTGCCGCCGATGCCGCGCTCGCCGCGGGCAAACTTTTGCGACAACACTTCGGCAGCGATGCCACGGTCGACGAGGCGACGCAACACGACATCAAGCTGGCGCTCGACAAGGAATCGCAGGAGCTGATCACCGGCATCCTGCTCGGCGCGCGGCCCGGCGACGCGCTCTACGGCGAGGAGGGCATCGCTGGCAACCAGGACTCCGACCGGCAGTGGATCGTCGACCCGATCGATGGCACGGTGAATTTTTTCTATGGCATTCCGCACTTCTGCGTGTCGATCGCGTTGCGCGTCGCCGGCGAAATTGTGGTGGGCGTGATTCACGACCCAATGGTTGGCGAGACATGGACCGTGGAAAAAGGCGGTGCGCCGATGCTCAATGGCAAGCCGATCCGCGTCAGTGCCCGCGCGAGTTTTGACGAATCCATTTTGTTCATCGGCTGCGGCAAGGACGAAGCGGCGAAGAAGACCGGCATCGAGCGATTTCACCGCGCATCGTTGAAGGCGCGTAAGATGCGCATGATGGGATCGGCGGCGCTCGGTATGGCCTACATCGCAAGCGGCCGCCTCGACGCTTACATCGAATCGCGTATTTCGCTGTGGGACATCGCTGCCGGCCAACTCCTCGTCGAAGCGGCAGGCGGCAAGGTCGAGCTTACTGCGGTCGAAGGCTACGCCGATGCTTGGTCGATTGTGGCGAGCAATGGTGTATTGCCGCTTGCTGAAATCCTTTGATCGTCGCGATTCATTTTTCACTTCACCCACTCCCTCACAAACATGGTTGGAATTGGCTACGATGTTCATCGTTTTTCGGAAAACCGCCGCTTGGTTTTGGGTGGTGTGACGATTCCGCATAGTCATGGATTGGAGGGTCACTCCGATGCGGATGTGCTTTGCCATGCGATTGCCGATGCGGTGCTTGGTGCGATGGGGCTGCCGGACATCGGTTATTATTTCCCGCCCGGTGACCCGGCTTGCGAGGGGATTTCTTCGCTGAAGATTTTGGAAAAGTGCCGTGATCTTGCCGCGGAGTCGGGCATGCGGATCGTGAATGTCGATTCGACGCTGGTGGCCGAGGCACCCAAGGTCTTGCCGCATCGTGATGCGATGAAGTCGAATATCGGCGCCGCACTTGGCATCGCGGCGGAGCGGGTCGGCGTGAAGGCAACGACCAACGAAGCGATGGGATTCATCGGTCGTGGTGAGGGCATTGCGGCAATGGCGGTCGTGCAGGTTGAGCCCTCATGAGGCGCCGCCGATGCGGGCGATCAATTCCTCGCGCGTGGATGGAAGCGCGCCAAGCGTTTCGCGCAGCGAGCTGGATGGCTCGCGTTTCTCGTGCAGGATTCCCATCATCGTCGCGAGCTCGCGCTCGAAATGCAGCAGTGCGCGCATGGTCGGCTCGTTGGTGTCGATGTGGTTGAGCGCACGCACGAGAAGTTGGTAAAGCTGTGGCTCGGGGTGTTCGGGCTCGACGGCGGATTCGGCGAGCTGGCAGCAGTAAGCGGCAAACAGTGTGCTGCCGTAACTTTTCCTCAGCCCTTCGCGCCAGTCATGGATCACCACTTCGCGCAGTGCGTGCAACTCGCCCTTGCGCGCCGATTGAAAACTGATTTCACCGCCAAAAAAAAGGTCGAGCCTTCCCGCGAAGGGGCTGCCCGGCCTGCGCGCACCTTTGGCAACGGTCTTGATCAGCCCGTGTGATTCCGTGAACCAGTGAACGATCAGGCTGGTGTCGGTGAGTCGCGTGAGGCGAATGACGATGGCCCGCGTCGGGTGCACGCGTTGAGCATTGGAAATGCGTGCGGGCTTGACGATGCAAAAGCGCGGCGGTTCGGGCTTGTTGGGCGCGGTGATCAAATTGCGTGCTGGCGGATGTTTTGGCGGCGGTTTATCACGGCGGCGTGAGTGTGGACCGTGCGCTGATATTTGAGACTTCGACGCCGCATGCGACGCTGGCGCGCGTGGGTGCTGGCGGTCGTGTGGACGAGCGTGGTTTTTCGAGCGATCGCAATCACAACGCACTTTTGTTTGGGCCGCTGGACGCCTTGCTCGGCGAGGATCGCGAAATCGATCTCGTGCTCGTTGGCAGTGGACCCGGAAGTTACAGCGGCACGCGCGTTGGAATCGCGGCGGCGCAAGGGGTGGCGATCGCGATGGGGTGTCCGGCGGTCGCCGTGCCATCATTGCTTGCCGTGCCATCGGCCGCATCGGGCAAGCCGGCGCTTGCGATTGGCGATGCGCGTCGCGGCAGTTTTTGGACAGCGCGTGTGGCGGATTTCAAACTCAGCACCGCGCCCGGCTTGTGTGATGCGGCAGGTTTGCATGAGCGTGTTGCAAGCGCGCTCGATGAGGGCTTGGTGGTTTTTTCTTGCGAGGAAATCGCACGCTTTCCATTGCCCGAGGAAATTCGCGCACGGCTTTCGTTCGAGGTGCCATCCGCCACGCGCTTGTGGCAGGCGTGGCAATCAACCGATGAAGCCACGCGCCGCGCATGGTCGGCGGAAATTCCGCAGCCGATTTACATCAAGCCGCCGCACATCACACCGGCGAAACCCCGGAGTTCCACCATTGGGGTTGATTCCCGGTCTTCCACTTGATGTTGCAGCCGCTGCTCGGGTAAGGCCGAGCAGGAGCAGCCTTGCCATCGAGCATCAGGCGCGCGGCGGCGAGCATGTCCGCGCCATCGGCGGTTTGGTTTGAGCGTGGTCGCGAGTTGTCAAATTGACCGGTGTAGAAGAGCTGCAGTTTGCTGTCGAAGAGGAAAAAATCCGGCGTGCATGCCGCACCGTATGCGAGCGCGACGTCTTGGGATTCATCGACGAGATAGGGGAATTCCCAGCGGTGTTTTTCGGCGAAGGCAGGCATCAATGCCGGGGCATCCTGCGGGTAGTTTGCGGTGTCGTTTGAATTGATTGCGACCGTGTGCACGCCCTCGACGGCCAGTGTGCGGGCGACATCGCCAAGCGCATCGGCGAGGTGGATCACGAAGGGGCAGTGGTTGCAGGCAAACGCCACCAGCAGTCCGCGCGGGCCTGCGGCATCTTGAAGTGACACCATGCGGCCATTGGCATCGGGCAGTGAAAATGCAGGTGCGGCATCGCCGGTGCCAAGGCGGAATGTGGAGCGGACTTCGGACATGTCTGAAACCTACCACCTTGAATGACGCGTGAGAAATGCTTTTCCACCTTGGACAGCCACGCGATTCAGGGTCATGTTCTGCGCGCCATGCAGGCCAATCTTTCCGCCGCCGAACTGGCGCGTTATTCGCGTCACCTGCTGATCCCCGACATCGGGGTCGAGGGGCAACTGCGTTTAAAAAATGCCTCCGTGCTTTTGATCGGCACCGGTGCCTTGGGCTCGCCCGCGGCACTATACCTTGCTGCTGCCGGTGTTGGCCGTCTCGGCTTGGTCGATGCCGATGAGGTCGATGTTTCCAACCTCCAGCGCCAGGTGCTGCACGGCGAATCATGGATCGGAAAACCCAAAATCGAGAGCGCGGCCGCGCGCTTGCGCGAAATTAATCCGCATGTGGAACTCGAACTTCATCGCGTGAGGTTCGCTCCCGATAACGCGATGGCGATCGCCGCACGATACGATGTGCTCGTCGATGGCTCCGACAATTTCCCCACGCGCTTTCTCACCAATGATGTCGCGTGCCTTCTCAAGAAGCCCTTGGTGTATGGCGCGATCCATCGCTTTGAGGGTCAGGCAACAATTTTCGCGCCGCATCTTGGCGGGCCTTGCTATCGCTGCATGTTGCCGGAGATGCCCTCACCGGGAAGCGTGCCGTCGTGTGCGGAAGCCGGTGTGCTGGGCGTGTTGCCGGGCATCATTGGTTCGATCCAGGCGATGGAAACGCTCAAGCTGATCCTCGGCATCGGTGAGTTGCCGCTCGGCAAACTCACGGTGTACGACGCGCTCAAATCATCATTTCGCAGCCTGCGCATCAGCCGCGATCCGCAATGCCGTTTGTGCGGCGCGTCGCCAACAATCGACTCCGTAGCAAATGCCGAAACGCTGGCATCGTCGACATGCGCGGCATCTCGGGATGAGGTGCCGGCGATTACGACCGACCGCTTGCGCGAGATATTG
>Ga0208481_1000166_pt1 | contig 20220 bp, 18 predicted proteins | sample LakMenEpi02Jun10_FD_150662 | JGI IMG/M metagenome (GOLD analysis project Ga0208481, IMG submission 150662) | Freshwater microbial communities from Lake Mendota, WI - 02JUN2010 deep hole epilimnion (SPAdes) | ecosystem: Environmental > Aquatic > Freshwater > Lake > Epilimnion/Euphotic zone ... | reverse complement strand
ATGAGTTCGGTGGTGAGGTCGGTGAGTTTGGCTGAAACCAAACGCGAATCACTGCCAGTTACCAGATACACCGTCACGAAAGCATTCTCGCAGATCGGTGTAGCGCCACAAGAAATGCGGCCCAAACCACCCACAACAACACGTTCGCTGTTCCCTGCGGAGAGACGCGCTCACCCATTGCAGCAACCCACCACACCCAGCGAGTCCCAAACTGAACGGGCAACATTGCCACTTCACACAATGGGATTACAACAGGACCAAACATGGTGATGAACAAACCGCAAATGAACGCAACCGGCATTCCCACGAGCATCACGAACCCAGCAACCGGTACCGCAAGCAAATTGGTGACCAACGAGATTGCGGGTGCAGACGAGAAGATGAACAGCGAAACAGGCATGACACCCAACTGTGCGCCAAGTGTTGTGGCCAGTGGTTCGGTGAACCACTGAGGGCCATGTAGGAGTTTTTTCAACCATGGCGTTACAAAAATCAGTCCACTCGTAGCCAACGAAGACATCCAAAAACCAATGGACAGAATGAGCAGTGGGTCGATAGCAAGAAGTACACACACCGAATACAACAAAGCTTTGCGTGCAGACATGTCTCGTCCACGCGCAAATGCAATAGCCGTCATTGCCGCCATCATGGACGCACGAAGAACCGAAGGCTCTGCCCGCGTTATTACCACAAACCAGCCCAGCAGAAACAGAGTGAGCCCAAGCCGCCACCATGTGCGCGCACGATTGATGTACGAACCAAACACGGTGAGTACGAACGCAACATTTTGACCTGAAACTGCTGTGAGATGTGACAGCCCCGATGCGCGAAAAGCGGTAATCATGTCTCGCGGTTGCGCGCGATCATCACCGATCACAAGCCCCATGAATAAAGCTGCTTCTTCGCGTGGCATCTGCCGTGCAGCTTGCAACATGGTGGCACGCGTCTTGTTTGCACTGCGAAACAACGGAGACGCCGGGAATACCCTTTCGTCCGTGAACGTGACACTGAATGTTCCAACAATGTGTCGCGATGCATACCTTCGCACTGAAGTACTCGGCAGTGGTGCACGAACTCCTTCAACATGCAAAACATTTCCCGCTTCGCTCGACAACATTCGCCGGCCAGCCACCGAATGTGCCAACGCGAGGTAGCGCTTCCCTTCTATATTGAGCACCACCTGCGTTCCACCAAATTTTGCAACCGGGTCTTCGACAATGCGAGCAAAACCGCTGAATGGCGCACTACTCGCAGAGCGCAATTGCGACCATTGGAAGCATCCGTGCAGAACCAACACAACTGCGCAAATACATAATGCAGCTATACGGCGATGCAATAGCCCAGAAAATCCACCAAATGCTCGTACGATTACAGGGTGATACACGACGGGATTGCTTTTCACCGCGCACAAGTTCGCCAACGTGGCGGCCTGATAGCGGTCGGTACTTCGCTCGCGCTTTCCCTTATCGGATTACTTCTTGTTGCGTTGCCTGGATCGCTGTTTGGCGTACTCGGATTCTTGCTTCTGCTCGTTGCCCTGCCAGTGCTGCCCATGCTTGGGGTACCCGCAGTTTCTTCGAACACGGCGTACCTGCTGGCATTTTTCCTCAGCATGGTGTTGTGGTTCGCTGTCGGACATGTTTCAGCACTTCGCGCAACGCGCAAAGCGGTTTCGGGCTGGCCCGAATGGATACACGAGTTTCGACCATTTGCAATTGGCATTTGGGTTGGTGCGTTGCTTTCACTTGCCATCAGCACTGTTGTGCTTGGCGCGCTGTAAATCGACATCTACACCCCAACCAATTTTCGCATTGCTTCAAATTTTGCGGGGCCAATTCCCTTTACGTTCAATAGGTCTTCGGGCGATCCGAATGGACCATTTGTTGTTCGATAGTCAACAATTGCTTGCGCTGTCGAAGGACCTACACCAGGCAGAGCATCAAGTTCGGTAACTGATGCACGATTGATATTGACCACTCCACCTGTATCTTGTGATCCTTGCTCTGATTGAACGCCGTTCATGCCAGGTTGAGGCCGCGCGAGTACAGGACGCTCGGCTGCCCCTTTCGCTGGAACATAGATCTGCGAAGAATCAACGAGCGGTGTTGCCAAATTGATGACTTCCAAGTCGGCGCGCGCAGTAGCGCCGCCTGCGGCAAGCACCGCATCAATCATTCGCGCGCTATTCGACAAGGTGTACACGCCTGGATTCTTCACTTCTCCGGCAACGTGGACCACGATGCCGAGTGACGGACTCACTCCAGTTGGCAATGACGTAGATTCGCCGCGAACAAGCGACGTTGCAGTAAATGAAATAGCCGATTCAACGGGAGCGGGTGGAACACGCACCACCCACCATGCGCCGATGGCAATACAGACGACGGCTACCGCAGTGGAAATGATGCGGCGAAGTCCGAACCATTGAATTCGTTCGATGAACCGCTGATACACGGCTACATGTGTGCGAATTTAGAAGAGTTGTGCAGTCAGTTTTCTTCGATACCCAACCGTGCGCGGGTCTTCTGTGCCCATAATGTCAAGAATCTCGAGATATCGAGACTTTGCAACTTCATCGGTTTTCACTTGCGGAAGCAAACCCGCAAGCTCATTGTCAAAGTCGTCGTTAATGACGAACGGTTCAGGTTCGAAAGCGACTTCTGCCACCGGCTGCAGCACAGCCTCACCCAAAGGAATAAGCGCCTCAACGATTTCTTTGATGGCATGATCAGGTTTCGCACCAACGAACCCATCCATTACTGCTCCATCTTTCATGATGAAAACGGCAGGAATACTTTGCACTTGAAAGGCCATGGAAATTGACGGATTCTCATCCACGTTGACTTTCGCCAACACCACTTTCCCATTCGTAGCATCACAGTGTTTTTCTAAAATCGGACCGAGAGTTTTGCACGGCTCACACCAGGGAGCCCACAGGTCAACAATGACGGGAACCGAATTGGAACGATCGAGTACTTCAACCTGAAACGTTGCGTCGGTGACGTCAATAGCCATGATCGGAACGCTACCGCCAACGCCCAGTTTGGCTTCGTAAATGATGCGAAGAATGACTAGTTTGGCGGTGATGAATTCGCCTCAACCAGTGCCCGCGGGAATACGCGAAGATCGAGTTTCGGCCTGGCTGACAGCAAACATCGCTGGCGTAACCGCTCCGTTTTCGTTTGAGTTGATCGCAGGCGGGCATTCGAACCTGACGTTCAAAGTGACTGATGCATCGGGCAACCGATATGTGCTGCGACGCCCACCACTGAGCCATGCACTGGCCAGCGCTCACGACATGGGTCGTGAACACCGAATCATTTCTGCTCTTCATGACTCCCAAGTTCCGGTAGCACCAGCACTTGGGTTGTGTACCGACATTGAAGTAAACGATGCACCGTTTTATGTGATGTTGTTTGTGGATGGATTAATTGTTCGCGATAACGAAACCGCGCGACGCGACCTGACTGAAGCAACACGTCTGCATGCAAGCAACTCGCTCGTTGACACGATGGCGAAAATTCATCAAGTTGTGCCGAGCGAAGTTGGGCTTGGCGAGCTTGGACGTCACGAGGGATACATCGAACGGCAGTTGAAGCGTTGGTACGGGCAATGGAACGCGTCAAAAACTCGCGATTTGCCTGCAATCGACCGCGTGCACGATGAACTGTTAAAGCGAATTCCTGAACAAGGGCCAGCAACCATCGTGCACGGCGACTATCGCTTAGACAACTGCATGATTGATGCCCAAGGGAACACTGTTGCTGTTCTGGACTGGGAACTGTGCACCCTTGGCGACCCATTGGCCGACCTTGGATTGTTGATGGTGTACTGGACTGGACCAGATGATGATGCTGGAGCAAACAATTTTGCCACCACCACTGCACCAGGTTTCTTAAATCGTCAACAACTTGCAGAACGTTATGCACAAGCATCTGGGCGTGACATTTCGCACCTCGACTTTTATGTTTCATTTGCCTACTGGAAACTGGCATGCATCATTGAAGGTGTGTATGCGAGGTATATCTCTGGTGCAATGGGAGAACACGACCCACAAGCATTTGATGCATTTAAAACACAGGTAGAAACTGCCGCAGAAAAAGCCGAGCAGTTGCTTTCGCGTCTACACTGACGCGTGGAATGACCGACTACAAAATCTCCCCCGATTTCGACGGAAAACTACCCGAGTTGAAGCAACCAATCTTGGTTGCCATGATGACCGGCTGGATAGACGCAAGTGCTGCGGCAGCTACTGCGATGGAAACTCTGATTACCGAGACCAACGCAATTCCACTCATTGAGTTTGACGGCGACACCTTCGTGGATTACCGCGCGCGCCGACCGCTTATGCAATTGCGTGATGGCGTAATTACCAAACTTGATTGGTCTGCTCCACGCATCATGGTGGGACACGACGCAAACAACGAACCGATTTTGCTGCTCACCGGACCAGAGCCAGATTCTCGTTGGCAACATTTCGCACAATGTGTTGTTGAGCTGAGCGAAAAACTGAACGTTCGTCGCATGTTGGGAATGGGGGCCTACCCAATTGCCACACCGCACACTCGTGCCGTGAAAATTTCGTGCACTTCACCTGATGCACATCTTTCGTCGCTTCTTCCATTCATTAAGAGCTCAGTAGACGTGCCCGCAGGTATGGAAGCCGTACTTGAGCAAGCCATGTTCAATGCCGGAATTCAGTCTGTTGGACTATGGGCTCAGGTGCCTCACTATGTGGCTTCCATGAGCTACCCCGCTGCCGCTTCCGCCCTTATCGCGGCAGTTTGCGACACTGGTGGCATCTCCATTGATGGCGATGCACTCCGCGAGCAGGCTGGCGCGCAACGTGAACGCTTGGACGAATTGGTCCGTGGCAACAGCGAGCACTTAGCCATGCTTGCCCAGTTAGAAACCGCCTTCGACAGTACACACAGCGACAACGGCATTCCTACTTCAGGTTTCGGTGGAGGGCCTTTACCGAGTGGCGATGAACTGGCCGCCGAACTCGAACAGTTCCTCAGGGACAACCAAGCGGACTAGCCACCTCCCTATTTGTGAGGCTACGGTTAGGCACGCGGCATTAATTCGGGGGAACTAAATGCAGGAGAGTTCAAAGAAGGATTTCGTTGAAGCACTTGCTCGGGGGCTTGAAGTCATTCGATCTTTTGATCGCTTACATGTAAAACAAACCATCTCTCAAATTTCCGAGCGCACGATGCTCGCCCGTCCTACGGTGCTTCGATTGTTGCTCACATTGGAAGAACTGGGTTATGTTCGCAGTCAAGACAACCACTATTCACTTACTCCGAAGGTGGTGGACTTGGGAATGGCATACGTTTCTGCCCTTGGTCTGTATGGGGCAGCAAAGCCTCATTTGGAAAACCTGTCCAAGGAAGTTGACCAAACGGTTTCGTTGGCAGAGCTTGATGGTAGCGACATTGTGTACACCGGCCGTGTGGAGGTACCAAAAATCGTCAGCGTTGGCGTGACTGTTGGATCGCGATTACCTTCTGCAAGCACCGCATTGGGTCGAGTGCTCCTAGCGGCTGTTCACGATTCTGAACTGCACGATGTGCTCAATACCCCGTCGCTGTCCATGTACATTCCTCGCACTCGATTCACTGCCGAACAAATTCGCCCGCGCTTACACACTGTGCGCGAGCAAGGCTGGGCTGAAAGCGATGAAGATTTGCAATACGGCGTGCAAGCCATTGCGGCTCCGCTTCACGATAAAGATGGTCGAGTGATTGCGGCAATTGGCTTGGGAACCCATACCTCCGAAATTGGCAAAGAAATTGTTCGCGAACGATATTTGCCGCTGCTCCTGGAAACCGCTCGAAACATTGAAAGCGATTGGATCGAGTGCAAGAAATTGCCAACCACAGAATCTTCTTTGAACATCGACGGCATGCAATTGCTCCACCTGCGTCGTAACTCCATATGAAACTTGATGGCGGTATCTCCAGCAATCTGGCAAATGCCGCAACTTCTGCACAGGCGCTTGAATCTGCGGGTTACTCAGGTGGATGGACTGCCGAAACCGCACACGACCCGTTCTTCCCATTGCTATTGGCAGCAGAACACACGTCACAACTCGAAATCGGTACATCAATTGCCGTTGCGTTTGCGCGCAACCCCATGACCCTGGCAAACATTGGTTGGGACTTGCAGTCGTACTCCCAAGGCAGATTCATCCTGGGGCTCGGTAGCCAGATAAAGCCGCATATCACCAAACGATTCAGCATGGAATGGAGCCACCCTGCCCCGCGCATGCGTGAAATGATTCAAGCAATACGGGCCATTTGGGGAACTTGGCTTACCGGCGAACCCCTGCAGTTTCGCGGCGAGTTTTACACCCACACGTTGATGACGCCATTCTTCACACCAGACAAACGCGATTTAGGAAACTTTGGAGTTCCGAAAATCTTTCTTGCGGGCGTTGGCGAACTGATGACCGAGGTTGCTGGCGAAGTATGCGACGGGTTCATCTGTCACGGATTCACCACCGAGCGCTACTTGCGCGAAGTAACACTTCCTGCGCTCGCGCGAGGTCGTGCAAAAGCAGGCAAGACCATGGATGATTTCGAAATAGTCGGGCCAAGTTTTGTCGTTACAGGTTCCAACAACGAAGAAATGAATACTGCGTCAGCTGGAACCCGTCAGCAAATTGCGTTTTATGGAAGCACCCCCGCATACAGCGGAGTTCTTGAGCTGCATGGCTGGGGAGAATTACAAGGCCAATTGAATTCGCTTTCCAAAGTTGGCAAGTGGGAAGAAATGGGAAACCTCATTACCGACGAGATTCTGAACACGTTCGCAGTTGTCGGATCTCCTGAACAGATTGCGCCAGAGCTGAACAAGCGCTATGGCGATGTGATTGATCGGTTGAGTTTCTATGCGCCGTATTCAAGTGACCCTGCGCGCTGGACACAAGTGATTCACGACCTCAAGTCGATTTAGATCGTTCCTTCGTCCAGTTTTTTCAACATCTTCACCGCAACAACCTGTAACTCTTCGCTGTCCTGCAGTTGTTGGGCTGCGCGAACCTGGCGAGCAACTCGCGGATTCTTCACAAACCGTTCTTGGTGACGCAAGAAGAAATCCCAATACAGCACGGTGAATGGGCACGCGTCGTCTCCCGTGCGCTTCTTCCGGTCATACACACATCCCTTGCAGTGATCGCTCATGCGGTCGATGTACGCGCCACCACTCGCATACGGCTTTGTGGCGAGCATTCCCCCATCTGCATATTGCGACATGCCAATCACATTGGGAACCATTACCCATTCCGCGGCATCGATGTAACTGTTCCACATCCAGCGAGTGAGCTGTTGCGGATTGATGCCTGAAACGAGTGCAAAATTTCCGAGCACCATGAGGCGTTCAATGTGGTGCGAGTATGCCCGCTCATTTACACCAGTGAGCACCGACTTCATACACGCCATTGAAGTTTTCGCAGGGTCAGTAAACATCGGTGGAAGGTCTTTGTTTGCGCCAAGCGAATTCATCTGTGCGTATTCAGGCATCCACTGCCAGTAACAGTTCCAGATGTATTCGCGCCAGCCGATAATTTGCCGAATGAACCCCTCTGCCGAATTCATCGGAACTTTTCCTTCGTGGAATGCAGTTTCTGCAGCACTCACCACTTCCCCAGGCAGCAACAGACCAACATTGAGATACGGCGACAGCAACGAATGGGCAAGATGCCAGTTTGATTTCAGCATTGCGTCTTCGTGTTCACCAAACATTGGCAACACATGATCAACAAAATTTTGTAAACGAGCAAGGGCGCCATCCCGAGTGGTTGCCCACTGCCCTTCGGGCAACTTGCCAAAGCAATGCTTCTGCACAGTCTCGAGGACGGCTCGGTCTACTTCGTCTAATTCATATCGCTCAGGCTCTGGCCAGCGATCGTGCCCAGTTTTGGGTGGTGGTTGACGGTTCTCTTCGTCAAAGTTCCATCGACCACCAGTTGGTTCGTTGCCATCCATCAACACATTCAGACGCTTGCGCTGCCAGCGATAGAAGTCCTCCATCTTGATGGACTTCCGAGTTCCAAGAAAGGTTTGATACTCCTCGGGGTGACAGAGAAATTGGTTTGATGGAACGGTTCGCACTCCGAGCCCTGCAGCCAACTGGCGAGCACCGTAACTGTTTGGCTCGGTAGCGATCACCTCGGCAGGCTGAAATTCGAGAACGTGAGAATCAAACCCTTCACGCATTGAACTAGCGAAACGGTAATCGACATGAAATCCTTCAGTTCGCAATGCATTGGCAAACTTGCGCATGGAAGCCACAATGAAATGCGCTCGCTGGACATGCCACTTGCGTGATGCAATTTTCGAAGTTGATTCAATGAACAGCACCCGATGCGTAAGCGGTGTTGCACTTGCCAGTGCACCAATACCGCGATTCAGTTGATCGCCGAAGACCCAAATTGTCGGCAAACTCATTGCTTCAGCGTAAAGCAATGGGCTTGACCATGAATTACTCTGCACTGATATGAGTCGTGTTGCCCAAACCAAGAATGGCTTCGCCCCAAAAACATGCGCGACCTGTAACCGCCCATTTGAGTGGCGCAAGAAGTGGGCGAAAGACTGGGAGCAGGTTCGCTATTGCAGCGACCGGTGCAAACCATGACCGATTCTCCTGGTCAATTCAGCGAGTTCATTGGTGTGTACAACGCCGAATCGACAGTGTTAGGTGAAGTTTCGTACTGGCTAGGTGCCCGTTTGGGAATACGGCATTGCTCGCTTTGCGACATTACGCATGGACTATTTACGAAACGAACAGAGTGGCAAGAGTGCGAATCAGCACTACCAGTTCCGTTCACCACATTTCACATCAATGACGCTCCAGCAGAGGTAGCGCAAGCGGCTAATGGACAGTACCCAATAGTTCTTGGTAGAAATCAGTCAGGCATTCACATTGTTCTTAACGCAGATGAACTTGAAAAGTGCAACGGCTCGCCGCAAGAACTACTGAACCAACTTCAGTCGTTATGACTCAAGCCCGTGCAGCCACGCCTGCACGTTGAGACCGAGGTTCGCCAAGTCGTAGCCGCCCTCTTGCAACACCACAGTTGGCAAGTTCAGCCCGCGCACGCGAGCTCCACTGCGAGAAAATCCATCGCGAGTTACTGCTAGGTCACAGATTGGATCAGTCACATAGGTGTCGAGACCCAGCGACACGATGAGCAACGAAGGGCCGAATGCCTCAACTGCTGCACACGACTTGTCCAGTGCATCAAGAAACATGTCGTCATCGGTTTTTGCAGCAAGCGGAATGTTGGTGGTGGAACCGCGGCCTCTGCCCTCGCCAAGTTCGTCGGCGAAACCAGTGATGTATGGGTATGCACGACGTGGGTCGCCGTGAAGCGAAACATATTGCACATCATCGCGACCGTAAAAGATTTGCTGGGTGCCGTTGCCGTGGTGATAATCCACATCGAGCACGGTCACTTTTGCGCCAGTAGTAGACGCCACGTAATGAGCCGCAACAGCAGCGTTATTGAAAAAGCAATACCCGCCATACAAATCGGTCGTTGCATGGTGCCCCGGTGGTCGGCACAGGCCATACGAAAACATGTCGCCATTCAACACCAACTGAGTTGATGTAAGTGCAGTGTCTACCGCACCACGCGCCGCATCGTATGAACCCTGCGTAATTGGCGTCGTGGTCTCGAAACACCACCAACCCAGACGAGCATTTGCTGCAGTTGGCTCTTCAAGTTGCGACATGGCTTCACGCATTGACGGGCGATAGAAAAAGTCAGGAACCACTTCCCTGCTTGGACGAACTTCGCGCTGATAGTCGACCCACGCGGTGTTCAGAAAGTTGTTTAAGCCAGGGTTATGAACGGCATTAATTGGGTCAACACCCCACTGAGTTGGCGCAACAAACTCCATGGACTTGTCAGCCTGCAACACCTCGCGAATGTTTTCGGCTCGAGCGGTGTGTTCGTGCGGTGAGTGCGACCCAGACTCTGCAATCTCTTCCTGCGGGTTATGACCCAAATGCGCTTCGGTGTAGACAACTTTCATCTTGGCCTCTAGTCAAACTGTGGTGCGGCACGTAACGAGCGCTTGATTTCGGCGACACCAGATTCGGCAATGGTCTGCACTGCATCCCACAGCTTCATCGCCTCATCGCCTTGCGGAGCCCTAGAGATAACTGGACCAAACAAGCTGGCCTCGTTTGCAGACTTCGGATTGAAGGTAAGAATTGGCGTTCCCACATCTTTTCCTGTGCGGCTGAGCGCTGCTTCTGTCTCGTAACGAATGACTTCATCGTGTGTCGAGTCTTCGTACGCAGCTGCCACTTCTGGCGATAACCCGGCATCAGCAACGATTGACAATAAGAACGATTTCGGATCGTTCACCAGCTCTTCGCGACGACCACCAATATGGATCGCATTTCCCAACGCCGTGTACACAGCGGCAACACTTGCATTTCCGCCTTGTGCACGGGCAGCACTGGCAACTCGCAAACTAGCCAAACCTGCGTCGTGGATCTGCTCGTAAACCGAGTTACCTGCGTAACCACGATCGGCATTCACCATTCGCAAACTAATGAACTTCCATGAAACTTCATAGTTGCGAAGTTGTTGAACATTGGTCACCCAGCGCGACGTGATCCATGCCCAAGGACAAACTGGGTCAAAATAGAACTCAAGATCTGCGGCCATGCCTAGACCTTAGTCGTGCAGGTTGTGTTAGTCGCGAGCTAGTTCGCGCAACTCGTACGTTTCGATGAGGTCGCCCTGCTTCAAATCTTGGAAGTCGGACAAGCTAAGACCACATTCGAAACCTTCACGAACCTCACGTACGTCATCTTTGAAACGACGCAACGATTGAATTGCACCCTTCCAAATAATTGTTCCGTCGCGCAAGAAGCGAACCTTTGAACCGCGAGTAATAACACCCGTACGAACCACGCAACCTGCGATGGCGCCAACCTTTGGAGACTTGAACACTTCGCGCACTTCTGCTTCGCCAGTGACCACTTCTTCGAACTCTGGCGCGAGCATGCCCTTCATGGCCTTTTCGATGTCTTCGATGAGCTTGTAGATGATTTCGTAGGTACGAATTTCTACGCCTTCAGCCTCGGCCAAGTCGCGAACCTTGCGGTCTGGACGCACGTTGAAACCAATCAGCGTTGCATTAGTTGCAGCGGCAAGTGCAATGTCGTTCTCGGTTATCGCACCAACAGCACGGTGTACAAACGCTGCACGCACTTCATCGCGCTCGAGTTTGCGCAAGCTTTCCGTTACTGCTTCGAGCGAACCATGAACGTCTGCTTTGATGATGACATTCAACGTTGCAACTTCGCCGGCCTGAATTTGGGTGAAGATGTCTTCCAACTTCACACCACGCTGAACGCGCGCATCGCCACGCTGATTCAACGTGCGGTAACGCTGTTCGCGCGATTCGGCCACCGTACGTGCTGTCTTTTCATTTGGTGCTGCACGGAACTCGTCGCCGGCTCCAGGAACTGCACTCAGTCCTAGTACCTGCACAGGAGTTGAAGGACCAGCTTCTTTAATTTGCTGACCCTTGTCGTTAATGAGCGCACGTACTTTGCCCCATGCGGCGCCAGCAACGATTGGATCGCCGACCTTGAGGGTTCCCTTGTCCACCAAAACGGTGGCAACAGGACCGCGACCAATGTCGAGTTGAGCTTCGAGCACAATGCCCTTTGCGCGACCCGTTGGGTTTGCAGTGAGTTCGCCAATTTCTGAAACAACACTGAGTTGCTCGAGCAAGTCGTCAACACCAAGACCGCTTTGTGCAGCCATTTCTACAACGATTGTTTCGCCACCCCATGCTTCAGGTGTGAGTTCGTTTTCGGCCAACTGCGCCATAACACGCGGAACATCGGCGTTGTCTTTGTCGATCTTGTTGATGGCAACAACGATTGGAACTTCAGCCGCGCGAGCGTGGCTAATGGCTTCAATGGTTTGTGGCATCACGCCGTCGTCTGCAGCAACCATCAACACAACAATGTCGGTTACTTGAGCACCGCGTGCGCGCATTTTGGTGAACGCAGCGTGACCTGGTGTGTCAATGAACGTGATGGACTTGCCATCTTTTTCAACTTGATACGCACCGATGTGCTGAGTGATTCCACCAGCTTCACCAGAAACAACGTTTGCCGAACGAATGCGGTCGAGCAACGTAGTTTTACCGTGGTCAACGTGACCCATCACCGTGATGATTGGCGAACGAGGTTGCTGAAGCTCTGGAGTGTCGTCATCCGAGTCGTCAAACAGCGCTTGCAATTCCATTTCTTCTTGCTGACCCGGATCGACCAACAGAATTTCTGCGCCGACTTCAAGTGCAAACAATTCCATTTGCTCATCGGCAAGCGTCATGGTTGCAGTAACCATTTCGCCGTGCTCCATGAGATAACGAACCACGTCTGCTGACGTGCGATTCAACTTTGGTGCAAACTCTTGCGCCGACGAACCACGTTCGATAATGACAACACCTTCAGGAACTGGTGCGTTGCTTTGCGAATACGACGTGGTTGCCTGTGGCAACATTTCATCGAAGTCTTGACGACGACGAGCACGTGACTTCTTTTTTGGTGAACGGCGTTGACCGTTACCGCGACCGCCAGGACCGCCGCCACCAGGACGACCGCCACCAGGACCACCAGGTCCGCCACCAGGGCGACCGGCTCCAGGACCACCGAAACCACCACCAGGACGACCAGCACCAGGACCACCAGGACGACCCGGTCCGCCACCTGGGCGACCAGCACCAGGGCCGCCAGGACGACCGCCGCCAGGACCACCAGGACCACCAGGTCCGCGTGTACCAGGGCCAGATGGACGCATTGGTCCACCGGTGCCTACAGGACCGCGACCGAGTGCACTTGCAGGAATACGACCGGTACGAGCACCAGCACCTGGGCCTGCAGGACGACCACCCATAGGTGGACGACCAGCGCCAGGAGCTGCGCCTGGACGACCAGGAGGAGGAGGAATTGGACGACCGCTACCTGGAGGTGGCGGAATTGGACGACCCGATGGACCTAAGCGAGGTGGCTGCGGAGGACGAGGAGCAGTAGGCGCTGGGGCTGCAGCGACCGCAGGTGCAACATCGGCTGCAGGGGTTTGAGGTGATGCATCGCTTTGCGGCGTAGGCGCAGGAGCAACAGCTGGTGTTGGAGCAACAACCGGTGCCGGCTTAGCTACAGGTCGCGCAGAAGTAATTGGTGAAGCACTGGTTACCGGTCGAGCAGAAGTAATTGGTGCTGCATGCGACTCAACAATTGGTGCAGGCGTTGATTCAACTGCAGTTTCAACAACAGCATCATCTACTGATTCAGTTTTCTTTGCTGCTGCTTTCTTTGCTGCTGCTTTCTTTGCCGGCGCTTTCTTCGCAACCGCTTTCTTCGCAGCCTTTTTTACAGGCTTTGCGTCGCCACCATCTTCAGCGGTTGCTTTTGGTGCAGCCTTCTTCGCGGCTTTCTTTACAGGCTTTGGCTCTTCAGGTTGAACATCGCGCTTCAATCCATCGCGTTCAGCGCGAGCGCGTACACGATCGGCTTGTTGGTCGATGATGGTAGATGATTGCGTTTTTACGCCAACACCTAACTTGCCACACAAATCAAGAGTCTCTTGATTTGTCATGCCGAGCTCTTTAGCGAGCTCATGAACGCGCAGAATCTTTGCCAAGTACTACGCCTCAGTTTCGTTTGTTGAAGTTGAACCTGTGTCGGTTGCCCATTGCTCTTGGCTTACGACTGAACCGTCTGCTGCATGCCATTCCATTGCGCCGGTGTCTGGGTTTGTTACCCACTCACCCTCTGCATAATCGGCTGCTGGTGCTGCTGCATCGGTTGACGTTGGAACGTATGAGCCGCCGCCTTCTTCTGCTGCTTGTGTTTCACTCTTCACGTCGAGACGAACGCCGGTAAGACGTGCAGCCAAGTTTGCGTTCACGCCCATCTTGCCGATTGCGAGTGACAACTGGAAGTCAGGAACGATGACGTCGGCTTGTGTGCCGTCTGGACTGAGGCGAACTTCGGTGACCTTTGCAGGCGACATTGCTTTTGCAATGAAGTCGCGAACATCTTCGCTAAATGGAATGATGTCAACTTTTTCGCCACGCAATTCGGTAACCACCATGCGCACGCGTCCACCGCGAGCACCAACACATGCACCCACTGGGTCCACGTTGTGATCGTTTGACCACACGGCGATCTTGGTGCGTTGACCCGGTTCGCGTGAGCAAGCCTTGATTTCAACAACGCCATCGGCGATTTCTGGCACTTCAAGCTCGAACAAACGCTTAATCAAACCTGGGTGAGTACGGCTGACCACAATTTGTGGGCCCTTTGGCGTCTTACGCACTTCCACGATGTACGCCTTGAGACGTGCATTTGGTTCGCGCACTTCGCCTTGCACTTGTTCGGCTTGCGGCAACAATGCTTCTACGCGGCCAAGGTCGAGCAGGGTGTACTTGGTGTCGGTCTTTTGCACAATGCCGGACACAATGTCGCCTTCGCGGTTTGCGTACTCTTCGAACTTGCGATCGCGTTCAACTTCGCGGATGCGCTGGCTCATTACCTGGCGGAACGTTTGAGCCGCAATGCGACCGAGGTCGGCTTTGTTTGGCGTGTCGTCGCGCTCGTTGATCCAGTTGCCATCGTCGTCTACGTCGTACGCCGTGAACGTGATGTCCATGTTCTCTGGGTTGATACCCACGATGACTTCTTCTGCTGCGCCAGGACGCTTCTTGTACGCCGTAGCCAGTGCCTCTACCAACACTTGCAACAGCGAGTCAACGGAGATGCCACGATCTCCGGCGAGCATGCGAATTGCTTCTGTCATATCAAGATTGCTCATGATGCATTGCCTCCGTCTTCATTCGATTTCGTTAAACCTGTTGATTTCTTTGAGCCTGGCTTTGGTGCCGGGCCCCAATTGAAAACTGTTTTCGCGCGGTCGATGATGGAAAACGGAATGTTGACTTCCGTCATTTCCTTGTCGGCCAAACGCACGGTGATTCCTTCTTCGGTCGTAGCAATGAGATCGCCTTGCACACGACGCTCGCCATTGAGTGGCGATTCCAACTTCACTGCAACAACCTTGCCTACTTCGCGATGAAAATGTCGTGGAGCACGCAATGTGCGCTCGAGGCCAGGGCTCGATACTTCAAGCGTGTAGCGACCAGGAATTGGATCGCTGTGATCGAACTCGCGCGAAACCAAGCGCGTGATGAGAGCGATGTTGTCGAGGCTGACACCTTCTGGGCCGCCTGGCTGCGTGTCGACAACGACGCGCAGAATTCCACCCGAATACTCAATGTCGTACAAATCAAGGCCGAGGTCGGACACGATGGGGTTAATGAGGGCTGTAACACGATCGATTACAGGGCTCGACTGAGCGCTTCCACGGGTAATCGACATGTTCAACCTCCTCTCCCTACTCTCAAGGGTTTTGCTCCCCCGATTTCCATCAAGGTTGGCAAAACCGCTGCCTAAACCGTCCCTAGAAAAAACAAATGGCGTGGGTCGAAACCCACGCCTTTTAGTCACTGACTTTCAAAGGACATCAAAAATTATAGCCCCGTAAACTAAGGTTCGCACGTGGTTCAACGCCTCTCAACCCTGTTCGTACGCACTCTGCGGGACAATCCGGCCGACGCAGAAGTACCGAGCCATCGCCTCTTGGTTCGGGCGGGATACATCCGTCGCGCCGCACCTGGTGGGTACACCTGGTTGCCACTTGGCTATCGGGTATTCCAAAACGTGGCTCGCGTGATTCGCGAAGAGATGGACGCCATTGGCGCCCAAGAAGTGAACTTCCCGGCCATGTTGCCGAAGGAACCATACGAGGTGACTGGCCGTTGGACCGATTACGGCGACAACCTGTTCCGCTTACAAGACCGACGCAACATTGATTTCCTGCTTGGACCAACACACGAAGAAATGTTCACCTTGCTCGTAAAGGATGTGTACTCCAGTTACAAAGACTTACCGGTGTGGTTGTACCAAATTCAAAACAAGTTCCGCGACGAGGCTCGTCCACGCGGTGGTTTGTTGCGCGGTCGAGAGTTCTCCATGAAGGACTCGTACTCCTTCGACCTTGATCAAGAAGGTTTGCAGCGCAGCTACGACGCGCATCGCGATGCGTACATTCGAATTTTTGAGCGTCTTGGTTTGCCATTTGCCATTGTGTCGGCAATGTCGGGCGCAATGGGTGGTTCCGCTTCTGAAGAGTTTTTGTTTCCGTGCGACATTGGTGAAGACACATTCGTGCAATGCACCGCATGTAATTATTCTGCAAACACCGAAGCAGTGCGTGTAGGAGTTGCTGATGCAATCGATTCAACGTCGGTGGCTGCAGCGAAGGTTGTAGACACTCCAGACACGCCAACGATTCAAACACTTGTTGATTTGTTTAACGCACGCGAAGACTTGCAACTCAGCGGTCGCCAATGGACAGCTGCCGACACATTGAAAAATGTTGTGGTCAATTTGCGTCATCCTGATGGCCGGATTGAAGCGTTGGCAATCGGAGTTCCTGGTGATCGCGAAGTAGACCTGAAGCGACTTGAAGCACAAGTGTCCCCTGCCGAAGTTGAAGCGTTCGATGAAACGCACTTCGCAGCCAACACCGCGTTGGTGAAGGGCTATATCGGACCAGGAGTTTTGGGAACGAACAACGCTTCGGGTATTCGCTACATGCTTGATCCGCGTGTGGCTGCGGGAAGCGCATGGATTACCGGAGCCGACAGCCGTGGCAAGCACGTCATGAACTTGGTGAATGGGCGCGATTTCACCGCAGATGGAACACTGGATGTTGCAGAAATTCGCGACGACGACACGTGCCCATCATGTCGATCTGCGCTCACCATTAGGCGCGGAATTGAAATTGGCCACGTGTTTCAGCTTGGACCTAAGTATGCAGAAGCACTTGGCTTGCAGGTGCTCGACAAAAATGGCAAACAGCAAACCGTCACCATGGGCAGCTACGGCATTGGCGTTTCACGCGCTGTAGCCGCAATTGCAGAAGCCATGCACGACGACAATGGATTGCGCTGGCCGCTTGAGGTTTCACCATTTGACGTGCACATTGTGATTGCTGGCAAAGATGATGCTGCGATTACTGGCGCTGCCGAAACATTGGCCACCGAACTCGAAAGCGCCGGGCTCAAGGTGCTGCTTGATGACCGCCAAGGAATCTCTCCTGGTGTGAAATTTAAAGACGCAGAACTCATCGGCGTTCCGAACATCGTGGTTGCGGGTCGTGGAGTAGCTAACGGAACGCTTGAAGTGCGTGACCGTTTTGCTGGAACTGCCGTTGAAACTCCGATTGCGCAAGTCTGCCCACAGTTGGTCGCGCAGGCGCGCGGGAAGTAAACACCATGCAACTCCTCCGCGGAGTAGTTCATCATTACGACTGGGGCGATCAGCAAACGATTCCCGAATTCCTGGGCGTAGAACCAGACGCAAAACCGTGGGCAGAGCTGTGGTTCGGTACTCACCGATCTGGGCCTTCACTTGTAAAAACTGATTCTGGCAATCAACCACTTTCGAACTATGCAGGCGAACTGTCATTTCTTGTGAAGATCATTGCAGCTGCAAAACCATTGTCGTTGCAAACGCACCCAACCGACGAGCAAGCACAGTCTGGCTATCAACAGGAAAACGAAATAGGTATTTCGCTTGACTCGCCTCTGCGCATTTATCGAGATGCTTCTGCAAAACCCGAACTGCTTGTTGCCATGTCGGCATTCGAAGCAATCTGTGGTTTTCGCAGCGACAGTGAAAACCTTGAATTGTGCAATCGATTTGGGTGGACCGAACTAGGAAAACATCTTGCCGACGACGGACTTGCCGAATGCGTGCGCTGGGCACTCACCACCGGACCTCATCAACTTCCGCTGCACATGCCTGCATGGGCCGGTCGTCTTGCCACCATGTACCCGGGTAACGGTGGAATTCTCGTTGCGCTGCTTATGCATCATGTGAGGTTGCAACCGGGTCAAGCGTTGTACCTCGGAGCCGGCAACGTGCACGCGTATTTGGGTGGCACCGGTTTCGAAGTGATGGCTTCCTCCGACAATGTGGTGCGCGCGGCGTTTACTCAGAAAAACGTCAATGTTGACGAGTTTCTTCACGTTGCCACCATGAGCGCCATTGCATCGCCATTAATTGAGGCTGAACCGGTCAGTCACGGTGTGTGGCAATACCCCGTGACCACCTCTCGTTTTGGCACACAGCGCATTGATGTTTCAGGAACTCATGAGTTGCGCGCAACACATGACGCCGAGATTTTGGTGTGCACTTCGGGCAATGCAACTTCGCTTCGTGCCGGTCAGGCTGCTGTTCTGCGAAATGGTGAATCAGTAACGCTCAGTGGCAATGCAACAGTGTTTCGTACGTGGGGAACCCACTAACTACTTAGTTCCCGGAAATTGTCTTGCGAATTTCCACAATCTTTTCATTCGAATGATTGGCGTCATCGCCCTTTTCTTCAAGCAATGCGTTGCGATCTTTCGCCGCTTCGCGCTCGGCAATTGTGGTGTCTACACGAGCAATTGCAGCCTCAACGCCGTGTTCGTGAATAAACGTTGCCCAATCGACTAAGGCTTCCACCATTTCAGATTCGGGAACAACAGCAACGTTGCGACCCTTCACAAACAGGTGACCACGTTTGTTACCTGCGGCAATACCCAAGTCGGCTTCGCGCGCTTCTCCCGGTCCGTTTACTACACAGCCCATTACCGCAATCTGCAGTGGAATTTTCTTGTCTTCAAATGCGCGCATTGCGCGATTGGCAACTTCGATGACGTCAATCTCGGCGCGACCACAACTTGGACATGCAATGAGGTCAACGTTCTTGCGTTCACGCAAACCGAGTGACTCAAGCAGCTGTCGTCCAGCACGTGCTTCTTCCACTGGGTCGGCGGTGAGGCTGTACCGAATGGTGTCACCAATGCCTTCAAGCAACAGCGTGGAAATTCCGGCAGTTGCTTTAATGAGGCCGTTTGGAAGTGGGCCCGCTTCCGTTACGCCAAGGTGCAATGGGTAATCAGTAACTGCACTGAGCTGACGATACGCCTCAACCATCAGCGGAACGTTGGATGCCTTCACCGAAATCTTGATGAGATCAAAATCAACCTCTTGGAAATACGCGATTTCTTGCAACGCAGACTCAACCATGGCTTCGGCTGTTAAACCGCCGTGCTTTTCATACAGCGCAGGGTCAAGTGAGCCGCCGTTGACACCAATTCGAATTGGCACGTTGCGGTCACGAGCTTCCATGGCCACTGCTTTGATGTGTTCGGGCTTGCGAATATTTCCAGGGTTCAATCGCAAACCCTGAACGCCAGCCTCAAGTGCTGCAAGCGCCATCTTGTATTGATGATGAATGTCGGCAATGATCGGCACCGGCGAACGTGGAACGATTTGCGCGAGTCCTTCCGCGGCTTCAATTTCGTTGCATGTGCAGCGGACAATGTCGCAACCTGCGGCTGCAAGCGCATAGATCTGCTGCAGGGTGCCTTCAACGTCTGAGGTTTTCGTGGTGGTCATGGACTGAACGCTGATAGGCGCTCCACCACCAACTGCCACCTTGCCTACATGAATCTGCTTCGTCTGGCGGCGCTCGAAACTCATAGATACCAGTGTGCCACTACCCGAAGGGTTGCGTGATGTCTAGATACAAACCAGCAAAAGTAATCACGATCAGCAGTGCAATAACTGCTGTTGCAAGTGGAATCATCTTGCCGAAATCGGCCCGATATCGCACGCCGTTTCGGCTGCGCAGTCTCTCGTATGTGGCAACAGCAGCGTGACCTCCGTCAAATGGCAACGAAGGAAACATGTTGAAGACACCAACGAAAACGTTGACATACGCGAGCATCATGAGCACACCCTTTAGTCCGTCGCGCTCACCTGCCTCACCGCCAACCTGACTTGCCCCAACAATCGTGCTGGGTCGCGTTGCCGGATCTGCGACAGAATCGCGAAGACTGTTAATGGCGTTAGCAGGATTGAAAATTTGTGGAAGGGCCTTGACCGACCCAACAATTGCCTGTGCGCCATCTCGCACTGCATATACAAATGCGCTTGGCACTGACTGCTTGATGTAGTCCATTGACTCGGTGCCAACACCCAAATAGCCACGTGTTGCGTCGGTCGGGTTAGCGGCCAAGGTTGCATCAAAGGTTTGCTGCACTCCATCACGCTCGATGTCAATCG
>Ga0208481_1000164_pt1 | contig 20290 bp, 12 predicted proteins | sample LakMenEpi02Jun10_FD_150662 | JGI IMG/M metagenome (GOLD analysis project Ga0208481, IMG submission 150662) | Freshwater microbial communities from Lake Mendota, WI - 02JUN2010 deep hole epilimnion (SPAdes) | ecosystem: Environmental > Aquatic > Freshwater > Lake > Epilimnion/Euphotic zone ... | reverse complement strand
AACTCAAGTCGGTCTCGATCGGATCCAAACAAGGTCAACTGCTCATCGCCCGAGAATCGCCAGAAAAACCATGGCGCATCGTCAAGCCGCTCGATCTTCCGACCAATCCGGCAGCGATCAAATCCCTGCTCAAAGGGCTATTCGATTTGCAGGCAATCAAGCTCAATGACAAGCCAGCCAGCAAAACAACATATGCGGCGGATGATAATGAATCCACCCGCATCAGCATCCAGTCTTTCGAATCCGAAGCCCCCTGTGAATTGGAAATCAGGACCGCCGATTCCACCGAGGCAAACGAAACGTCCGCTGTTGTTTCAAACCGACCAGACGTTGAGTTTCTCATGCCCGCAAAACCGGTGAGTGGCCTGATCACGCTCGCGGACCTGCCCCTCAGCGTCAACGAACTGCGCGATCCGACCCTGACGCATCTCAACATCAAGGCCCTTCGCGGTATCTCGATCGAACCCTCAACCGGACCCGCAATTCTGCTCACTCGCGATGCGCCAAAGCCCTGGACTACAGTGATCAATGGCGCGTCGCATGAAGCGAACGAACCAAACCTTTACGCTCTGCTCAAAGCAGTCACTACAGTCAAGGCGCTTGCATTTGAAAGCGACGCTGCGACGGACTTCACACCATGGGGATTGGATCGGCCGATTCTCAAACTGCGTTTTATCGCAAAGGACAACCAAGCATTCGAGTTGCGTTTCGGCATGGATGCCAAGGGTGTTTATTATGCTAACCGGCTGGGCACACCGACCGTCATGCGCATCGACGAGACGCTCATCCGATCGGTTGCTGTGCGGGCCTACGAGTGGCGAAATGCCAGACTGTGGTCGCTCGACAAAGTGAACCTGCTCGCCATCCAACGCGGAATTCCAGGATCATCCACCCTCACGCTCAAGTACCGCTTCATCGACGAGGCTTGGAGCGGTGAAATCGACGACCGCGATGTCAGTGCCTCGGTTGATCCCGTCAAAGCGAATTACCTCTTGTCCGTGCTCGAAGACCTCAAGGTTTTGCGGTGGCTCGCACCCAGTGATGAGGATGCTCTCAATGCCTTGCGCACTCCATCTTTGGTCATCGATGTGGTGGAAAAAAAATTCGACGATCTCGGCGAGTTCGTCGGCACCGGCAGCCGCAAGCTGACGCTGGCCCCCAGCGATTCGAGCGCCAGACCCTCAAGTTATTTTGGCCGCATGGGATCCGAGGCAAACCTCTTCACCATCGATGCCGAAACCTACGGCAAAATCGCCGCCGAGGTGACTGCCGAGTAGCGCTACAGCAATCACCGGCATCAGAATAAAAAATAGACCGCTGTGCCGTCCTTGGCGCTGTGAGCCACGTTCCGTAAACTCAATAAGTGGGGAAATCCGATGCATTTCCGTCTTCCTGTAAAAGGCATGACATAGGACATCGGAGGCAAACCCCTGAATAATCATATCGGTCCGGGCCAGCTACCAAAATAGTCGCACACAGCAGTCATATGAGAAGTTAACCGAAAGGCGCTATGCGGCAACCGAAATCAAATGCGAAGCAGGAAATTTTTCGTGCTTCGCAATTGAATAAAAAACTCGCTCAAGCAGTCGCGCCAACCGCTCCGGGGATCGGACCATCATCATCGGTGTGGCCACTCTCGTTGGTTTTGCGTTCGGATTTTTTTGCGAGCTTCTCGGGCACCGGAGGTGGCTTGGGAGCCGATGGCGGATCCTTCATTTCACCGTGCTCGATCAAGTCCTTGAGGTGGCTCGCATCAAGCGTTTCATACTCAAGCAAAGCATTGGCGATCAGCTCCACCTTGTCGCGATTTTCGGTGAGCACGCGGGTGGCGGTATCGTAGGCTTCGTCGATGAAGCGCTTGATCTCCGAATCGATGATGCGCGAGGTTTCCTCCGAATAATTGGCTCGGCGGGTGGCCATGTCGCGTGCGAGGAAAACCGGGCCATCGCCTTCGCCGTACTCGACCATGCCGAGTTTGTCGCTCATCCCCCACTCGCAGACCATGTGGCGCGCGAGTGACGTCGCCTGGCGGATGTCGCCCGAGGCACCGTTTGAAACATCATCGCTGTGGAATGCCTCGGCGATGCGGCCACCCATCGTGACGATGAGGTTGGCCAGAGCTTCTTTTTTCTGCGTCGAGTATTTGTCACCTTCAGGCAAGTACATCGTTGCGCCGAGGTAGGGTCCGCGCGGGATGATCGTGACCTTGTGCAGCGGGTTGGTATGCGGCAGCACCATGTTGAGGTAAGCATGGCCCGCTTCGTGCCAGGCAGTTCCGACTTTCTCTTTGTCGGACATGGCTAAGCTGCGGCGCTCGCGCCCCCAGCGGACCTTGTCGCGAGCTTCTTCGAGTTCCTCGAGCGTCACTGCGCTCAGGCCGCGGCGGGCAGCAAGAAGAGCCGACTCGTTGACAAGGTTGGCGAGCTCCGCGCCAGAGAATCCGGGGGTGCCGCGGGCGACCTTCGCGAGGTCGACATTTGTGGCGAGTTTGATTTTTTTGACATGCACGCGCAGGATCTCCTCGCGGCCGTTCACATCAGGCAAATTGATCGTGACTTGGCGGTCGAAACGCCCCGGACGAAGCAGTGCCGGGTCGAGCACGTCTGGGCGGTTGGTGGCGGCGATGATGATTACGCCTTCCTGGGTGTCGAAGCCGTCCATCTCGACCAGCAACTGGTTGAGCGTCTGCTCGCGTTCGTCGTGGCCACCGCCCATACCGTGGCCGCGGTGTCTGCCGACCGCATCGATCTCATCGATGAAGATAAGGCAGGGCGCATGCTTTTTGCCTTGTTCGAACATGTCGCGAACGCGCGAGGCGCCGACGCCGACAAACATTTCGACGAAGTCCGATCCGGAGATCGAGAAAAACGGCACATCCGCCTCACCGGCGATCGCGCGCGCCAGCAAGGTCTTGCCCGTACCTGGCGAGCCAACCATCAGCACGCCCTTTGGAATAGATCCGCCAAGCTTCTGAAACTTACGTGGGTCCTTGAGGAAATCGACGATTTCAAACAACTCCTCTTTCGCTTCCTGAATGCCGGCGACATCTTTGAAGGTCACTTTGTTGCGATCCATCGAGAGCAAGCGCGCCTTGCTTTTGCCAAACGACATCGCACCACGGCCCGCCGATTTCATTTGCTGGCGGAAAAGGAAGAACAACACACCGATCACCAACAAAAATGGCAGGAAGGTGAAGAGGGCGTTTTTAAGATAGTCCGTCGTTCGGTTGTAAGTGGCCTTGCTCTGAACCAAAGCTTTGAGGTCATCAGCCAAAATCGGAATGGAAACTGTCACCGAAAACGGCGTGGCTTCAAGCGCCTTGCCGCTGGCATCCACCGGCGCGACCATGTTGGTGATCACCTCGCGGGTGCCGACCACCACCGCTTCACGGCTGTCGGGCTTGGCAAGGATGCGCAGCGGGTTTTCAAGATCATTTAATTGGATCTCACCAAGGGCCTTGGCCTTGCGAAGATCGGCGATCGAAATCGTTTGCACCGCATCACCACCCGGCTCGGCGGCAGCGACGGGAAGCGTCTCCATGCGGATGTCCTCACCAAGAATCTGCTGCACTTGCTTGCCTTGAAGATCGAGGTTCAAAACCACGCGGAAGTTTGAACGTTGCTTGACCGGCTCTTTCGGCATTTGAAATGCGGGCGCTTCCCAGCCGGTGATCGAGGCGTCGTAGGCCGTGTCGGTGGTCACAACCTTGAGCGGGCGCTTGGAATCGTCGGTGATGATGCGGCCTTGGTCCCAAGCCTGCCTGAACTGCGAATAACTCAAAGTGCGCGCGGTTTGCGACATGTTGGGACCAAACAAGGCGAGGCCGAAAACCGCCGCAGCGCCAAGTGCAAGAATGAAGAAACGCCAGTTGAAACCGTTGGCGTCACCCGTGGGGCGGTTCGGTGGAGCGGGCGGCGGGGTCGAATTCGGTGAATCGGACATGATGGGATGGTGGGCGGGTGTCCAAGCCGTGGTGATTCACATTAGCGCGAGCCCCATGCGGCCTGACAGCGGTGAACCATAGCCCATGAACACCAAATGCAAACCCCTTTTTTGACCGCTCTTGCCGCCGGGTCCCCTCTCTGCCTAAATCCTCGCCGTGAATATCCACGCGCTGTTCAAGCATCCACGCATTGCCAACCTCGGCAGATGGCGCGTGTTTCGCTGGCTCAGATCGATCCCCGGCATCGGCCGCATCCGCGCGCTACGCCCCGGTGTTGATGCTCAGGTCGGCGCCTTGGTCGATGCCTTTGCAGCTTTTGCTACGCTCGATGGCGAGCTTAATGCGCTTGAGGCGGATCTGATCCTCGACATGTTGCGCAACGCATTTCCGGAGGTCGACCACGGCTGGCTCGCCCGCCGCCTGCAACGCGCGGTGGCAAATCCGAGCCCCCTGCAGAATCTCGCGACCGAACTACGCGACGGCTATGACGAGGCTTCGAAGCTCGCCCTCGGCCTGCAGCTTTATACACTCGTCGATGCTGCCGGACGCTCGGACCGCAACCGTGCGAGCTTTGAAATTTTCATGCGCCGCCTCGGCCGACCCGAGCTTGGCACTTCCATCCTCCGGGAAATGCGCGGCGATGGCGACAGCCCTGCCAGCGATGAGTTGCCCTTTGAGAGGTTGGTGTTCGGTGTCAATGGCGCCGATGTCGTCCTGCCGCCTGCGGCATCGAGTCACGAATTCCGCGTCTATCGCGCCGATGACCTCATCCTCGTGCGCAACACCGGCCCCGAGCCATTGTGGATCCGCGGGCGTTCGGTGGAATCCGGCTCATTCCTGCGCATGCGCGAACGCCAAACACTGGTGGTTCCCGGCTGGACCCTCAGCTTCGAAGACTTGCTGTTTTTCCTCGATGTGAAACGCACCGGCAACGCACCGGCAATCTACATCGAACCCGGCGAAAATGGCATCATCGCCGAACGCACCCGCAGCCGTCAGAGCGAACTCCGCGTCCGCTTCGGGCTCGAAGCGGAAGTCGAGGTTCTCAGAAGCACTAAGTTGCGTGCCGCAAATCACGGGGTGCTGAAACTTGGCGACCACGTCACATGCCTCAACCACGAACGCCTCGCCGACGAATCGGGCTTCAGCCTCTCGATCAACGACCTTCGCCGCAGCGCCACGCAATCAGCCCGCCGATTCCGCCTCGCAGGCGACCGACAGGAGTACTTGGTATCGAATGACGCATCGACGCTTTCCAGCGGTGACCTCCTGCTCGGCCCGAAACTTTCACCCAAGGCGGTGCTGTTCATCCGCTACGACGCACAACGCCAAGAGGGAGAATTGCAAATCCGCGAAAGCCACGGGCCGATCCTTGTCGATGGCGCGCCGGTTCGCGTCTCGGCGCCACTGCGCGATGGATCACTGATCCGCCTCTCCGGCAGTCAATCGGTGCGCTGCCGGTTTCGCGAAGGATTTCTCGATGAGGAAAGAACTCTCATCGAGTCGCTTCACGTCGAAGACCTGATTCATGATTTCGGACCCGATTCAAGGGCGCTCGACCATCTCAACTTCGAGGTGAAACGCGGCGAGATGCTCTGCATCATCGGCCCCAGCGGCAGCGGCAAAAGCACGCTGCTCACGGTGCTTTCAGGACAGCGCGAACCTACCCGCGGCAATGTCCGCCTCAACGGCATCTCCCTCTACGATCGCCGTGAGGCGCTCGTGCCCTTCATCGCGCACATGCCGCAGGAAGAAGCACTCAACCCGCAACTCACCGTGCGCGAGCACCTGCGCCACGCGGTCACGATCCGCCGCCCCGCCCTCTCGTTGGCGGAACACGAACGCCGCGTCGACAGCATGCTCGCCGAGCTTGGCCTGCAATCGATTGCCCGACGCCGCGTCGGATCGCCCGGCGAAAAAACCATCTCTGGCGGCGAACGCAGCCGACTCAATCTCGGCATCGATCTCGGCAGCCGCGCCGAGGTGTTCCTTTTCGATGAACCAATCTCCGGGCTTTCCTCAAAGGACTCGGAGCATGTCGCCGAAACACTTCGTTCATTGGCCCGCGAAAAAATCGTCATTGCCTCGCTGCATCGCCCGGGCGCCCAGGTGCTTAGGCTATTCGACAAGGTCCTCTTACTAGATGCCGGTGGACGCCTCGCGTTTTTCGGCACGCCTGCCAGCATGGTGGGATACTTCCGCGCCGCCTGCGAGGAACTGGCAATCGCCCATCCGGCGGTGACTTCAAAATCTCCGCTCGGCACCGACTTTGTTTTCGATGTGCTCGAAACCCCGCTCAGCAGCATCGGCGGTGGCGCAAGCACCGGCGCGGCCAGACGCTTCCCTCCATCCTTTTGGCAAGAACGCTTTGAAAGCGTCGACCTGATGCAGTCGCTGCAATCAAGCCCCGGCCCAATCTCACTGCTGGGCGAGGCAACCCCCGACCGCCCCCTGCCCTTACCTCCCAAACCCGCGCGCCGCATTCACGCGGTGATCGCCGTTTTTGCGACCCATTTCATACGCTCTTTTCTCTCAAAGTTCCGCAACCGCGGCACCATTTACAGCACTTGCCTCGAAGCGCCCCTGCTCGCGGCACTGATCGCCAACACGCTGCGCTCCTCACCGCGTGGCAGTTATGAATTTGCGTCCGCGTTGCACATCCCCGCCTATCTTTTCCTCAGCGCTACCGTGGCGATGTTCCTCGGCCTCACCAATTCGGCCACCGAAGTTTTGCGCGACCGCTCGGTCCTACGCCGCGAGCGCAACTGCCAACCCGGTGCCGCGTCCTATGTCATCGCGAAGTTCGTCGCACTCGGAATCGTCGCAGCCATCCAGTGCTTCGTTTATCTGCTCGTCGGCAACCACTTCCTCGAAATCGAAGGCATGCTTTTTCATCAGTGGCAGTGGATGACCCTTACCGCATGGACCGGCACCGCAATGGCCTTGGTGATTTCATCGATCGTCACCACCGAGCGAGCGGCCCTCACCTGCGTGCCCCTTCTGCTTGTGCCGCAGATGCTTCTCGCCGGAGCCTTGGTTTCCTATCGCGAGATGAATCACGGCCTTTTCTCCGAGGCAAAACAAATCCGCGAACGCGGCGGCATCCCCGTGCCGGCGCACTTCATGCCGCTACGCTATGCCTATGAAGGCATGATCGTCTCGCAAGCGGTGAGCAATCCCTTCGAACTCGAACGCCTGCGCCTCCAGCACCGCATCGACGATGTCCGCAAAAAACCAAGGGCACTCAGCGAGCGCGAAACGGAATCCTTCGAACTCGCCAAGGAAGGCCTGCGCCGATTGCTCGCATCCGGCGCAACCAACAAAGCGGAAGCCGCCGAACTCATCACCCGCATCCGCCGCATCGCCACTACCGGCAAACGCATCGAGGTCGAATCCATAAAGGTTTGGCCCGATGATGACAAAGACGCCAGACCTGCGTCGGAATTCTTCGTCAACGAACGCATCGACCTACTGATCCGCGAGGCGGAATCCTTCCGCAACGATTACCGCGACAAGGACCGCCGCATCATTTTCCACGCGCTCAAAAAACCGCTACCATGGGCCGGCGAGAAAAAATCTACCGCCAATGGCGATGTCGACGACTCGAGCGAAATCGACACGCGCTACTACTGCGCAATCTTTCTCTTCTCGATCATCGCACTCTGCGGGGTGATCTCCACAGTCGTGATCTCACGCCAAAACCGCGCGACGAGTTGAGTGATTAAAGAAATCGCCGCTTCTTCAACCGTGGCGGCGGTTTTTAACCGCCATGCCCTCTCCCCATATCCTTTAACTATTCCTCTCCCCGTTTGCATCCATTCGCGGTAAAATATCTTTTCTGTATCTGGCGACGCCTCGAGGCCGCGTCGCCATACCTAAACGGACCTTTAAGGATAAAGGTCCCTGCCTGAAGAATCGACTTCTTTCTAGCTTCTTCTGTCTTCAAGTCTTCGGTCTTTTCTCACTCCCCTCCGATCTCAAGAATCAAAGCGCTGCACGGCGGCATGTCGGGAAGTGGCAATCCATCGATTTCAAGCTGACCCGGTGCGATGCTGCCAGTCCAATCCGAGTCAAGCCGGTCAGAGAATTTCCAATTCACATCGCCGCTGCGGCCGACAAAATTGCGAGCTTCTTCGGGGATGCGGACGCTTGCACCGCGAATCGTATCACTGCCATGGAAGTTGGCCACCACCAGCGAAGCGCGAGCAGTCGCGCGGTCACTGCGCAAAAATGCGTATAGCCAATGACCCGACACCGATTCGTCGCCGATTCGACCAAACTTCGGATTTTCTATGTTGGCGTGATTTAGCCCATAAAACTCACCGGCAGTGAATGCCTTGTCCTGTGTCGCACGCAGCAACTTGGAGTACCACTGGCGCAGCGAAACCTGCTCGGGGCTCAAGCGCCCTCCATCAAATTTCCCACGGTTCACCCACTTGGTGAATTCCGGCATCGACCAGTAATCAAAGATGCTCGTCCGCGCGTCATCGCCGCCGAAACCCTCGGCGCCATCCGCCGGTTCACCGACTTCCTGCCCATTGTACATCATAATCGGTCCGCGGCCGAGAGCATACAACACCGCCGTAACCGGCCGCCCCACCTTCATCCCAAGCCCACCCCATTCCTTCGATGAGGCAAGTCTCACCTCGTCGTGATTTTCGCCGTAGCGCAGCGATTGGTGGAATCGTTCACCGATGAATGTGAGTGGATCAAGGTCGTTCGCCCATTTTCCAGAATCATAGAGACCCTCAAGCACATCGTAGGACGGATCGTCGTAAACTGCATCAAAACCAGCATTCAACAGCTCGTCCAGCACGTGACCTTCGGTCAGCTTGGCTGGATCATTGTCATATGCCTCAGCTGCGAAAAACACCTCACTCGCACGATTACGGCAGCGCGAAACAACCCAGCGCCAGAACTCCATCGGCACCATGTGCGCCATATCGACGCGGAATCCATCGATGCCCATCTCCTGCCAGTAAGCAAGCACCGCATCCATCGTGCGCCAGGTCTTGGGAACCTGCTCTGGGCCGGCGTCAGCCCCCGGCAAATGCTCGGTGTTACGGCCCTGCGTGAAGTCATGCCCATAGTTCAGCTTCACGGTTTCGTACCAGTCATTGATCGATGGCGACCACGAAACGACATTGTTGCCAGTGACCCTTCCAAATTCCCTTTCCTGATCAAACAAGCCATCACAACCAGGCTTGCCTTCGGTGGGCAATTTCAACGGAGCACCACCGCCCGGGTGATCCGGTTGCAGGTAAAAGAAGTGGTTGTCGCGATCAAAAAAAACATCACGGCGGTCATCCGCTCCAAACGAATGTTCGGGCTTCACATCAGAGCTGTAGGACCGCGCGACATGGTTTGGCACGAAGTCGATGATCACCTTGAAACCATGCTTACGGCAGCGCTCGAGCAGGCTCTTGAACTCATCCATCCGTTTCTCGGGATCCATCGCGTAATCCGGGCAGACATCGAAGTAGTCCTTGATCGCATAGGGACTTCCCGCGACCCCCTTGAGGATGTCGGCATCATCCGCCGGGCGGTTCGGGTAGGCCGTGCCGCTGGCCTGCTCAAGCACGCCGGTGAGCCAAATGTGCGTAAAACCCATCGCGGCGATCGATTCGAGCGCAGTGTTGGTGATGTGGGCAAATTTCCCGCATCCGTTTTCGGCCATGGTGCCGCCGGGTTTTCGCGTCTCGTTGATGTTGCCAAAGGTTCGGACGAGCAGCTGGTAAATGACCGGACGCTTCATTTCGTCGCAGTTTGCCAGCGGACTCATGCCGAGATACAAAACACCCATTGCAAGTTGTTGCCAAGTCATGGTTATGCGGATGTTGTGGATTTGGAGGTGGAATCATCCTTCACGGCCAGCGTAAAGACCGCGGCGATCAGCATGCAGATGCCGCCTATGACGACGGCATTGAGACGGCTGAAGTCCTCGACTTTTTCCATCACGCGGCTCAACACGATCGCTACGAGGATCTGCGGAATGACGATGAAGAAGTTGAAAATCCCCATGTAGACCCCCATGCGGTTCTCGGGCAACGCGTTGGAGAGCATCGCGTAAGGCATTGAAAGGATCGAGGCCCAGGCGATGCCAATGCCGGTGAAGCAGACCCATTGCAGGATCATTGGATCGCGCACAAAGCCGACCGCCGCAAGGCCGAGGCCACCGGCAATCAGTGAGAAAAAGTGGATCCACTTGGCCGAAAAGATCCGGCCGAGCCACAGCAAGGCCATCGCGAAAAGAAATGCCACGAGGTTGTAAACTGCGAAGCAGTTGTTGGCGAGGTCGATGCCGTCCTTGTAAAGCTTCGAGCTGGTGTCCTCCGCGCCCATGATGTTGCGGGCAACTGCAACGCTGAAGAAAATCCACATGCAGAACAATCCCATCCAGGTGAAGAACTGCACGAATGCCAGCTGCTTCATGCGACCGGGCATGTGCTTTAAGGCATCGATGATCTCACCCACGCCGCTCATTTCCTTCTTCGGCTCATCGGCGGAAGGCGGATGTTCCTTGGTCGTGAAAACCGTCCACAAAACGGAAAGCAAAAAGACAATCGCTCCAACCGTGAAAGCGATGTGCACGGTTTGTGGAATGGCCTGACCCACACCCGTATCAGCACTCACACCGCAATAGTCGCGCAAAAATCCTGGCAGCTTCGAAGCAATCACTGCACCTGCACCGATGAAGACCGATTGCATCGCAAAACCCACGGTGCGTTGTTGCTCTGGCAAGAGATCCGCCACAAACGCGCGAAAGGGTTCCATGCTCACATTGACGGCTGCATCAAGAATCCACAGAAGTCCGGCAGCCATCCACAAGGTCCCGGAGTGCGGCATGAACAGCAACGCGAGTGATGAGAAAATCGCACCAATGAGAAAATACGGCCGACGACGACCCCAAAACGGATGCCAAGTGCGGTCGCTCATCGCACCGATCAGCGGCTGCACGATGAGGCCGGTCAAGGGCGCGGCCAACCACAGCAGCGGCAGCTCGTTTTCCTTGGCGCCAAGGTATTCATAGATCGAGGACATGTTGCCCATCTGCAGACCCCAGCCGAATTGGATCCCGAAGAATCCAAAGGACATGTTCCAGATCTGCCAAAATGAAAGTCGAGGTTTATCGGTCATGATGTGAATGGGTTGATTTCGTTAACACCTTACCATCACCCCCCGGCTTCACCGCAAGCCCTCACGCTCGATTCGTAAAAATTGGCGGATTTCGTTAAACCCCCGGCCGATCGGAACATTCAGCTCCCCCCTTCGCCCCAGCTTTTTCCTCCTTCACCGCCGCCAGCGCATCATAAACGGCAAACAGCAGCGTGATAAGGGTCAACAAGGCACAGGCACCCCACCACAACAAAAACACCATCGGCCCCGACGCCAGCCAGGCATCAAGCACCCACACGCCGGCGGCGATCATGCCCAACGATGCGAGCAGGAAAGCACCTAGCGATCGGCGGCGCGCAGAGCGATTGCGCAAGATCCCGCTCGCGATTCGTTTGCTGTGATTCCAATCGTCGTTTTCGTGCATCGCCTACCTTTGCCAAAGAGGCCCGAGAAATTCGAGATACCACGCCCACAGCTTCCATCCACCAAAGGCCCAGGTCAGCGCACCCATCGCAAGAAATGGACCGAATGGCAGCTGCCTGCCAAAGCCGATGCGACCGATTAAGGCCGCAATCAAGGCATAGATCGACGAGGCGAAAAGCGCGAAGAGCACGCCCGACCAACCGAAAAACGCCCCGATCATACCCATCAGGTGCACATCACCAAAGCCCATCGCCTCGCGCGGAATCACGATTGATTTCGCCGTGCCAGAAAGCGATCGCAGCTTTTCGATCGAATGCTTTGCGCCGTTGGGAAGTTCGATTTCAGTCTCCCGAATCACCAGCGTACCACCGCCATGCCGCTCACCATCAATGTGGATCTCTCCTGTCTCGATGATCAATCGGTCGCTCTTGCGAGAAAACAAATCCCACCACGGAATCGACTCGCCATCGATCACAAAGCTCAGCGGATCACTCTCGCCCGCAGGTTCCTTGAGCTCCCATGCGGCCGGTGTTTGAAACTTCATCGCCTTTTTGCCGAAGGCCAATTTCCCCAACTCGACCACGAGCCAAAGCCCGAAAAATCCAGCGGCCCAGCCGATACCCGATTGGATCAAAGCCTCGCGCCATGAGTCGCAGCCACCAGCCATCCGCGGAAAAGTCGGCCACACGATGGCAGCCAAAACACCAACGGCGGATCCCGCCCATGTGAGCGACACGGGAATGATCAAATGATCGGCGTCGATGAAGCTGATCGCGACCAGCAAGGCCACCAGCACCCAGAGAAATACCGCGGCATGCGGCGGGAAAAATTTCCACGATGCAAGGAAGCCAAGCGCCGTGAGCAGCTCGACCATCGGATAGCGCACAGAAATCTCACAGCCGCACTTCGCACATCGGCCGCGCAACCACAGCCAGCTCAACACCGGAATGTTCAACCACATCGGTATCGGCTCGCGACACTTCGGGCAAAAAGAACGCTTCGGCTCGTTCACCGACATCCCCAAGGGCACGCGGTAAATCACCACATTCAGAAACGATCCAATGCACGCGCCGATCAAAATAACCGGAATCAGCCAGAGCCAATGATCGAACGCGGGAAGAAGCAAAGTGAAACCATTCAATCCACCGCGCAGGGCCTGACAAGAACAATGCCCACCGTCGAATTATGCTCGATATCGCATGAAAGATGCAGGAATCGGCCGATATTTCACATCTGGGCTTGTTTTCCCGTGAGAATAGGTGATTGCCTTGTTTCCCGACCGCCCAGGCACATCGCTTTTCCGCGCCGGATTTTTTCACACGCTTCATGGACACGCCTCCCTTCTCAGAACTCGGATTGCCACCCGCCCTGCTCTCCGCCATCGAAACGCTCGGCTACGAGCGCCCATCGCCGATTCAAGCCATGAGCATCCCGCCGGCGCTCGAAGGTCACGACCTGCTCGGCCTTTCCGCGACTGGCTCGGGCAAAACCGCTGCCTTCACGCTGCCAGCCCTCGCCTCGGTCGATACCGCCGCACGCTTCCCGCAGGTGCTGATCCTTTGCCCAACCCGCGAACTCGCGGTCCAAGTCTGCGAAGAGGTCCACCGCCTCGGCGCAAAAATGAAGGACCTTCACGCCACGCCGGTCTACGGCGGTGCACCCATGGATCGTCAGCTCCGCGCCCTGCGCGACGGCGCCCAAGTGGTGGTCGGCACCCCCGGCCGTTTGCTCGATCACCTGCGCCGTGGGTCCTTCGATCCCTCGCGCGTCCGCATGGCGATCCTCGATGAGGCCGACCGCATGCTCGACATGGGCTTCAAGGAGGAAATGGACGAACTGCTCGCCGCTCTGCCAGCCGAACGACAAACGCTTTTCTTCTCGGCGACGATGAGCCCGGGCGTTTCGCGCCTGATCAAGAGTTTCGGAAAAAACCCGAAGGTCATCGAGATCCAACAAAAATCCCGAACGGTCTCGACCGTCGAGCAATCGTATTTCGAAGTCCGCCAGCGCTCAAAGGTCGAGGTGCTCTCGCGCATCCTCGACATGAATCCCCCGCGCCTCGGCATCATCTTCTGCAACACGAAGCGCTCGGTCGATGAGTGCACCGAGGACCTGATCAACCGCGGCTATGCCGCCGACCGCCTCCATGGCGACATCACCCAACAAATGCGCGAGCGTGTGCTGAAACGCTTCCGCGATGGTGCCGTCGAACTGCTCGTCGCCACCGATGTCGCCGCCCGCGGACTCGACATCGATGAGATCGACATCGTCTTCAACTACGACCTGCCCACCGACCCGGAGGACTATGTTCACCGCATTGGTCGCACCGGCCGCGCCGGACGCTCGGGCCGTGCAGCGAGCTTTGTCTATGGCCGCGACATTTACCGCCTGCAATCGATCGAGCGCTACACCCGCCAGGTGATCAAACGCGAACGCATCCCCTCGGTCGAACAAGTCGAAGGTCGCCGCGCCGACCTGATTTTTGAATCGCTGCGCGAGCGCCTCGAATCCGCAAAATTCGATGCCTATCAGGACAACATCGACCGACTCCTCGAACAAGGCCACACCCCCACCGACATCGCCGGCGCACTGGTCACGATGCTGCGCGAATCGAGCGGCCGCGAAGGGTCGCCAATCGAAGAAGACCGCGAGCCGGAAAAACCCGCACGCGGCGGCAAGGTCCGCGACGCAAGACCATTCGATAGTGATGAGCGTGGATTCAGAACCGAGCGCCCGAGGCCCGGCGGAAAATTCGAACGCGGCCCGATTCCAAATGAAGCCGGCATGACCCGCATGTTTGTCTCCCTCGGCAAGACCCACGGCGTGCTGCCCAAGGACATCGTCGGCATGATGTATCGCGAAGCCGGCCTTCCCGATGGCAGCCTTGGCCGCATCACGCTGTTTCCGAAACACTCGCTCGTCGATGTGCCGGAACAATTCGCCGATCAAGCGATCCGCAACACCCGCAATTCCAAACTCCGCGGCAAAGCCTTCCGCATGGATGTCGACCGCGGACCTGTTTGAACATCGACGATCGGAAAAATCCCATTTGGCGCTGATGCCCGCGCGCTTGCGGTTGACCCATCATGCGTCAGCTCATAGTTTCCCCGCGCATCATGAATCCCACCACGACAGCCTACGGCACATGGAGCGGCGGACGCTTCATGCACTTTGGCGAGACCCTCGACGAGGACCGCTTCATCCAGTGCATCGAGACCGCCTATGAATCCGGCATCCGCACCTTCGTCACCTCGGATGTTTATGGAAATGGCAAAGCCGACGAACTTCTCGGACGTGCGCTCGCCGGCATCGATCGCTCGACTTACTCGCTGGTGGGAATGATCGGCCACGATTTTTATCAAGGTCAGCGCCAAGGCTCACGCGGCTACCCGCGCTTCACCGATCCCGAACTCCGAGGACCCGAGGACTACGCCGACTTCGTGCACATGGCGACCTCGAAGGAACTGGAACGCTGCGGCAGCGATCACTTCGACCTGCTCATGCTGCACAACCCGGATGAGAGCGGCTACACCAGCGAGGTGCTTTGGCAGGCGATGAAATCCGCCAAAGACCAAGGCCTCACCCGCATGCTCGGCATCGCACCAGGCCCGGCCAACGGCTTCTCTCTCGACCTCGTTGGATCCTTCGAGCGCTTCGGCGAACTCATCGATTGGGCAATGCTCATTCTCAATCCACTCGAACCATGGCCGGTCGGCCTCACCCTTCCCGCCTGCGAAAAACATGGCGTGAAAGTGATGACCCGCGTCGTCGACCATGGCGGCGTGTTTCACGATGACCTCACCCGCGAAGGCCACATCTTCAAGCCCGGCGACCACCGCAGCTACCGCCCCGAAGGTTGGGTCCAACATGGCATGGAAAAAGCCGACCGCATGCGTCCGATCGCGGAAAAGCACGGACTCACCATGATCCAGTTCGCATCAATCTGGAACCTCAGCCACCCAGCTGTCGAATGCGTGATTCCGACCTTCATCCAGGAAGCCGGCGATGGCGCGCGTCCGATCGAAGATAAAATCCGCGAGTTTGCCGCGCTGCCCGATATCCGCCTCAGCGCCGAAGAGGTCGAATCCGTGCGCATGATCGGCGACAACACCAGCTGCATGACTCTTAAAGGTGCCAGCAAACGCCACAGCACCAGCGAGCGACCCGACGAATGGCCCATGCGCGAGGACCTACTCGCCACCGCCGGACGCTACGGACTCGGCACCGATTGGTAATTTATTATTCGCCATGCACCTCGTCGCCATCGTCGCCATGACTACCGATCGCGTGATCGGCCGCAATGGCACGCTGCCATGGCACTTGCCCGAGGACCTGGCATTTTTCAAACGCACCACAAGCGGTCACCCGATCGTGATGGGCCGCAAAACTTTCGAATCGATCGGCAGGCCCCTGCCCAAGCGCCGCAACATCGTGCTCACGCGCGATCCGAAGTGGTCCGCCCCCGGCACAGAGGTGATCCATAGCCCGGAAGACCTCGCGAAACTCCCCGACATCAGCGGCACTGTCTACATCATCGGCGGCGCCGAAATCTATAAGGCCTTTCTCCCGCACACCGACGCTTTACTCGTCACCCATGTGCTCGCTCCTCACGAAGGCGATACCTATCTACCGCACTTTGAAGATGAGTTCTCGCACTCGACCCTTATCGAGACTCATCCGCAATTTGAAATTCGTCGCTGGACGCGCGAGCCGGCTTGATCCGGTTCACTCGCCGATCCAGCTCAGGCGCAACAACTCGCGAAGCCTCTCCGGGTCGGTCGCAGTGGTCTTGGCAACAAAGCCCCGGGCATGTGCGAAATGCACATCGTCGCATTGCCCAATGCGGGTGAAATCAAGACGCGGATGATCGTTGTGCCGCGAAAGACCAAAGCCCTTGCTGCGCCGATCGGGGTACACCAAGCCCACAATCTTGCTGCCTTCGGGATGCCGCAAAATGAATCGCCCAACACCTGCCGAGGGTTCATCGGTCAGCGGTTCCGTGCGCGGCAGGTAAAGCACGCGAAACGATTCGCCACCGCTTTCAACATCCCAAAATTCGCTTATTTTCTCGATGAAATCCAAACGCTTGCGCAGGCCCTTGATGTAGGCCACGAGGTCCTCGCCGATCCAACGCATCATTTCCCATAGGATCGCCCCCTTTTCCAATCTGCAGGAATTTGCGAACCTCCGCAACATGGTCACATCGACCGGAGAGTTCATCTTCGCCAGCGTATCACGCTCGATGCCAAGCCAACGCGAAGTTTCCTGCGGCCCGCGCGTGTCGAGCCACTCAGCCGGCTCAAGCCAGTCGCAAAACGAACGGGCATCATCATACATGCCCAAATGCTGAAGCACCAAACTCAGCGAACACAGCGGCTCATGGTCGCGGGGGAATTGATGATGATCAAAATTCCCCAGTTCTGGCTGATGCTCACCGCCGACATCGACCACCGCGATGGTCGGGTCAGCCAGGTCGGCTGCAGTTGGTTCCCTGCGCACAATCGGCGCGGGGCTCACCGCCAACAACACGCAGCAGGCAAGAAACTCATCTTTGTGCGAACTGCCGGGATGGGTGACGATGAGCGAATAATTCATGGGGAAAATTGAAGCAAAGGGGTCTAACACCGATCCGGCACAACCTGCAACCTCAAGCAGAATTTTTTATCATATGGTTCGACTACCCATGCGTTTGTCGGCAAACCATTCGCAAAAAAATACAATTGGCGAGGCACTCTCTGGCATCTAAATCAGCGCCGGTAAATTGCACCCATGATCACCCGTCGCGAAATCCTTCAACACCTCGCCACCCTTGCCGCATGGAGCGCCGCACGCTCCACACTCAGCGCTGCCGAAAATCCATCGGCCAATGCAGATCCCGGCAAACCATTCGACAGGGATTGGTTGCTCTCGGAAGCCAAGCTCATCGCGAGTCTGCCGTACGAATCACCACCATCGAAACTTCCCGCATGGATCGAGGGCCTCGACTACGATGGCTATCAATCAATCAAGTACCGCCCGGAAAAAGCACTTTGGCATGGCGAGAATCGTCAACTCGAAACTCGGCTCTTCCATCTCGGACTTTTCTTCCGCCACCCGGTCACGATTCACGAAGTCGAAGAAGGCCGCGCCCGCACGATTTCCTACTCCAAGGACCTCTTCACCTACGGCAAAAATCTCAAGGTGCCCGAGCATCAGGAAAACCTCGGCTTTGCCGGATTTCGCGTCGGCATGGCTCCCGACTTCAACGCCGACATGTTCGCATTTCTCGGCGCCAGTTATTTCCGCGCGGTCGGCGGCACCAAGCAATATGGACTCTCGGCACGCGGGCTCGCAGTCGACACGGCTTTGCCACGCCCGGAGGAATTCCCAGACTTTCGCCAGTTTTGGCTCGAAAAACCGGCAAAAAATTCCGGCTCTCTGCGCATCCACGCACTGCTAGACAGCCCATCGATCGCCGGCGCTTACACCTTCGATGTCACGCCTGGCGACATGACGGTCATGGAGGTCGATGCCACGCTCTTCCCGCGCAAGAGCATCGAACGCGTCGGCATCGCACCACTCACCTCGATGTACCAATGCGCCGAGAACGATCGCCGCGTCGCCGACGACTGGCGCCCGGAGATTCACGACTCCGACGGACTCGCGATGTGGAATGGCGCTGGCGAATGGATCTGGCGACCACTCGTGAATCCCACCGTACTGCGCTTCAATTCGTTTCTCGACGAAAACCCGAAAGGCTTCGGCTTGCTCCAGCGCGATCAAAAATTCGACCACTATCTCGACGACGGCGCGATGTACCACAAGCGACCATCGCTCTGGGTCGAGCCTCTCGAAGCATGGGGCAAAGGTCAGATCCAACTCGTCGAAATCCCAAGCCCCGACGAAACCTTCGACAACACCGTCGCATTTTGGAACCCGGAGGAAGCTTTCACTCCCGGGCAGGAACGGCGATTCCGCTACCGCTTGCATTGGGGCGACCGCGCACCGGTCTCATCGCCGATGGCCCATGTGGTCTCCACACGCATCGGCGCCGGCGGCATTCCGGGTCAGAAAAACCGCCCCGCATCGCGCAAGTTCGTGCTCGATTTCAAAGGTGGTCGTTTCGAAAGCCTTCCGTGGGAAACTCCGGTCGAGCCGGTGCTCACCGCCTCGCGCGGCGAAATCCAACACCCGGCCGTGCGCCCGGTGGTCGATGGCGACACTTGGCGCTGCAACTTCGACCTACTCGTCGATGGCAAGGACCCAGTCGACCTGCGACTCTACCTCAAAGACTCCCAAGGCGCGCTGACCGAAACCTGGCTGTACCAGTACACGCCAACATGAGGTGTTCGAGCCGGCTCTGCTTGCAACTCAAGCTTCGGCAGCATCAACACTCGACGATGCGTTCCTAACAGCCAGCACCTTGTCGACGCGGATGCTGTCCATGTCGATGACCTCAAAGGTCCACTCTCCGACGCTCACCCGGTCAGCCTCGACCGGAATGCGCTCAAGCTCCTTGACCAACCATCCGGACACCGTCTGGAATTCGTCCCCACCACCTTCCGGCAGCACAAATCCCTCAAGCCGCTCGGGCAATTTTTCAATTTCGAAAAGCCCGTCAATCAGCCAGCTGCCATCCTCGCGTTGCCGCACCGGCATCGCCATCTGCTCTTCCATCGATGGCACATCACCGACGATGGTCTCCATCAAGTCGATGAGCGTCACCATACCCATGACGCTGCCAAACTCATCCAATACCAAAGCCGCGCGCTGACCTGTTTTGCGAAAAGTCTCCAGCAACACGCTCGCCTTCTGGGTCTCGGGCACCAGCAGCGGTGCCTTCATGATCGATGCGAAATCCACGGTTTTTTGCGCGGCAAGCTGTCCGTAAATGTCCTTGATCGATACGACACCCACGAGGTTTTCGCGTCGGCTCTGATACACCGGGAAAACCCCCTGCGTGCTGCACATGATCACCGGCCATACTTCCTCGTGCTTGGCATCCTTTTCGATCCAAATAATTTTCGGCCGTGGAATCATGATGTCATAAGCGACCAGTTTCTCGAATCCGATCACGCCCTCCATCATCCTCGATTCCATGCGGTTGATCGAACCAGTAGTCATGCCCTGCCTCACCAGCACCGTGAGCTCCTCACGCGAAATCCCGCTATCATCGGTCTCACGCACCCGGAAAAATTTCAGCAAGGCCCCCGTCGACCACGAGAGAAGACTCACGACCGGCGATGCCACATTCGATAACGCTGCCATCGGGCCCGACATCGCGCTGGCAATGGCCTCGGGATACTTCATGGCCAAGCGCTTCGGCACGAGTTCGCCAATGACCAAGGAAAGGTAAGTGAGAATACCAATCACGATGACCAACGAGGCAGGCCTGGCATATTCTCCAATCAGCGGAAGGACGCCAAGAAACTCCGCGAGCTTGCTAGCCACCGTGCCGCTGCCGAGCGCACCGGCGACGATGCCTACCAGCGTGATGCCGATCTGCACGGTGGATAAAAACCGATTGGGCGAATCCGCAAGTTTCAACGCCCGGGAGGCACCGCTGTTGCCCTTCTCCGCCATCGACTGCAGCAATCCCTTGCGGGATGAAACGATGGCGATTTCGGTCATGGCGAAAATGCCGTTGGCTAAAAGAAGCACCAGAACGATGGAGATTTCTAACAGGGCGGAATTCATGAAGCAAAGCGGCGCAGATGTGCCGACAACATGCAGTATAACCAACGCCTGTCAAAGGTTGGAAAAAAGTCATTGGTCAATAGTCAGGAGTCATTGGGGAAGATGATGAAGATTCCACTTTTTCTTAGGCAG
>Ga0208481_1000161_pt1 | contig 20357 bp, 16 predicted proteins | sample LakMenEpi02Jun10_FD_150662 | JGI IMG/M metagenome (GOLD analysis project Ga0208481, IMG submission 150662) | Freshwater microbial communities from Lake Mendota, WI - 02JUN2010 deep hole epilimnion (SPAdes) | ecosystem: Environmental > Aquatic > Freshwater > Lake > Epilimnion/Euphotic zone ... | reverse complement strand
ACGAGTCCTTGTTCGCACACCAACCACAGTTGGCAAATTCGTAGAAGAGGGCTTCTGGCGCATGCCCGACACCACCGAACTACTGAAAGAACACGAGCAATTCACCAATTTGCTCGAAAGCCTGGGCTGCCAGGTGGACGTGGCCTCCCCTGTTGAAGGCCTTGTCGATGCCGTATATATGCACGACCCCATGATCATGACCCCCCATGGCGCAATTTTGCTGCGCATGGCCAAGCCGGTTCGTTCGCCAGAACCCGCCGAGTTTCGTAAGGACCTAGAGCGCATTGGCGTGCCAATTCTTGGTCAACTGACCGAGCCCGCATTCGCCGACGGCGGTGACAAAGTGTGGCTTGATGCCAAAACCCTTCTCATTGGTCACGGTTATCGCACGAACCAGGCCGGCATCGACCAAATTCGCGCATTGCTCGCACCTCACGGTGTAGACGTGTTCTCGTTCGACCTTCCCCATTACGAAGGACCAGGCGCAGTGTTGCACCTGATGTCGGTGCTGTCGCCTATCGCTCACGACAAAGCAGTGGTGTACGAACCACTTGCACCAGTTCGTCTGTTGCAGTTTTTGGAATCGCGCGGCATTTCGTGGTTCACCGTAAGTGAAAAAGAAATGCTCACACAGGGCGCAAACATTTTGACCATTCGACCAAATGTTGTGGTGCTTGCTGCTGGCAATCCAGAAATTGAGGGCAAGCTTCGCGAAGGCGGTGTTGAAGTGCATGTGTTCGCGGGCAATAACGTCGCAGTAAAAGGCGACGGCGGGCCAACCTGTTTAACCGCACCACTTGCGAGGGCGTAATGAGCGAGTTCTCTGGAAAAGTTGCCATCGTTACCGGTTCGTCAAGTGGCATCGGTGAAGCCATTGCCCTACGCCTTGGCGAACTTGGCGCAAGCGTTGTAGTCAACTCGGCGAATTCAGTTGAAGCGGGTAAAGCAGTCGCTGCAAAAATTGGTGCAAACGCGATGTATGTGCAAGCAGACATCAGCGATAAAGACGCTGGGCAGCACTTGCTGGATGAAACCATTAAGCGATTTAGGAAACTCGACATCTTGATCAACAATGCGGGTTGGACTTCGCTTGTTGCGCATCACGACCTGGAAGCACTCACGGATGAGATCTTCCAAAAGACGTTTGAAGTAAACGTGTGGGGCACGTGGGCACTCACAAAAGCCGCAATGCCTCTGCTGAAGAAAAGCGACGACGGCAACGTGGTCACCATCACATCAATTGCCGGAGTTCGCCCAGTTGGCAGCTCTATTGCCTATTCCATGTCGAAGGCTGCGCTCAACCACATGACACTGCTCTTGGCCAAGAGTTGTGGTCCGGTGCGTGTGAACGCTGTTGCACCAGGTTTGGTTGAAACACCGTGGACGATGAACTGGCAAGATCAGCACGCGGGCGTAAAGGCAATGGCGCCTCTTGGCCGATCTGCTTCTCCTGAGGATTGCGTGGAAGCGACGCTTGGATTACTGCGCACCAAGTACGCGACAGGTCAAGTGTTTGTTGTTGACGGTGGCTTAACGCAACGAATGTAATTCGTTATTGCGTACGGTCAGCAAATTCTTTTACTGCTGCCATTCCGTACAACAACGCGCCAGTGGCTACGACAAAAAATATGACGCAACCAAAACCGAACAATGCTGCTTGAGACATGTCTACTTGTCCTTTGAACCTGCGACTAGAAACGTTCCGAGCGCCAAAATCGATGGCACCCAAACTCCTACGTAAATACCATTGAGGCGATCAGTCACTTCTTCACCACTGAAATAAAGAAACACGCTCATGGCCAAACTGGCCGCAGCCGCGAGAAGTGTGGTTGCTTGCAATATTTTCTTAGGAGTCATATACCAAGTGTCTCACAATTACCCATGGGTAACTGGGCAGGCATTTATCACTATGTCGTTGTGTCACGAAACTGCAACATTCCCTGGCTCGTCCGACCTCGAAAAATAGGTAAAACTGGTCTTGGCTTTTCATAGAGACCACCGGGCCTCTAGGCCAACCGAAAGGTATTCATTCATATGAAAGAAGCAACTGAACTTGTTGTAAGCAATTACAACTTGGTCTACAACGCCCTGTCGTTTGCAACCGCAACGCTGGGTATTGCATTCGTTTATTTCCTTATTTCCCGTAACCGAGTATCGGTGAACTATCGAAGTGCAGTAACCATGTCAGCAATGATCTGCGGCGTTGCTGCATATCACTACTGGAGAATGTTCACCAACTTCTCGGCTGGCAGCTGGAACGAGGGCTACCGCTACGCGGACTGGCTACTCACCGTCCCATTGTTGGTAGCAGAGCTTGTTGTGGTGGCTGGTGTATCAAAGGAAGTTGCAAAGAAGATCACGCCACGTTTGGTGATCGCAGCACTTCTCATGATTGCAACTGGTTACCCAGGTGAAGTAGCAGAACATGGCAGCACCGAACGCTACGTTTGGTTCTTCATTTCACTTGCGTTCATGCTCTATGTGCTCTACGAATTGTTCGCAGGCACCATTGGCAAGACGCTCAAGTCACAAACTGGAGAAATTGGCAAGAAGCTCAACAACCTTCGTTACGTATTGGTTGTCACGTGGACAATCTACCCAATTTTCTACCTACTCGGTGACTCCACCACTTTCGTTGCAAAGATTTTCAATCTTTCAACGGAAGAATCGGCAACAGTTATTCAAGTTGGTTACTCAATCTCCGACATTCTTGCAAAGGCTGGCTACGGACTTCTGATCCTTGGCATCGCAACTGCACGTTCGGACTCAGAGGGTTACCGCGCAGCGTAAGTACCAGGCGTAAGAAAAAGCCCCGGCTTCGGCCGGGGCTTTTTTATTTACCGAGTTAAATCGTGCGCAATGCGCGACGCAATAAATCGAGCGCGCTAATCACACTGAGTTGGCGCATGGTGTCGCGATTGCCTGGCAATTGCAACATCGCAGACTGAGATGTTCCATCCGCCAACGCCAAACCAACACACAGCGTTCCAGGCTTCATGCCCTCCTGGTCGGCAGGGCCAGCAACACCCGTAAGCGCCAAACCAATGCTTGCGCCAAGCACGCGTTGAGCACCCTTAGCCATTTCAATTGCGGCGGCTTCGCTGACCACTGGGCCATTGGTAACACCAAGTACATCAAACTTCACTTCGCTGGCATACGACACCACGCAGCCGCGCAACACATCGCTCGAGCCTGCGATGTTGGTGAGTCGACCCGATACCAAACCACCCGTTACCGATTCGGCAAGTCCAAGCGTAAGCCCGCGTTCGCGCATCATGTTGAGCACTACCGACTCCATGGTGTCGGTATCTGTTCCAAACACAATGTCGCCAACGGCATGACGCACCTTGGTGTCCCACTCATCGAGCAATGCGGACACTTCAGCAGTAGTGGTTGCCTTGGCAGTAAGGCGCACCTTGATGCCCTCCCACCCACTTGCCAAAAACGCCAGTGTCGGGTTGCCAACCTTTTCCAGTTCGTCAATCACGTCGAATAGTCGCTCGTTCAGGCCGCTCTCGCTCTCGCCCCACGTGCGCAGCGTTCTGCTGGCAATAACTGATGCTGAGCCCGATCGCTTCAACAAGTCGGGCAAGATTCCGCGTTCAAACATTTCGTACAGTTCGTATGGCACGCCAGGCACTGCGTAAATCACTTTGTCGCCAACTGGGCACACCAAACCTGGAGCCGTTCCACGGCGTTGCTCAATAATGCTGGCGCCCTGTGGCACCATGGCTTGGCGCATATTGATTTCGGGCATTCGACGATTGCGTGAGGCAAACATTTCCGAAATGACCATGCCGACTTCATCGTTGAATTCCAGTTCAACACCCATGATTTCGGCAATGGCTTCGCGCGTAATGTCATCGTGTGTTGGCCCAAGACCGCCACAAATGATTACCGCGTCAGCATCGTCAAGCGTTGAACGAATGGCTTTCACCATGCGGCCCAAGTTGTCGCCAACCTTTACTTGCAGGCACGAATCGATTCCTGCTGCAGACAGTTGCTCCCCTAGCCATGACGAGTTGGTGTCAACAATTTGGCCCAGCAACAGCTCGGTGCCAATGGCAACTACATCGCAACGCATTGCTTAAACCTGCTTGCGAGCTTTGATTGCAACTGCTGCGTACTGTAAACCGCTGTACAGCGTGAGTGCAGTAGCAATAACAAGCGAACCCTTTGCCAAGTAGTTGTAATCGGCTGCGCTCCACGGCAACACCGCGAACCCAACTGCCACTTGCTGTGCAAATGTTTTGAACTTCGCTGCTTTGCTTGCAGGAACACTGACGCCTTTTGCACCAGCAAACACTCGATACAGACTGATGGCGATTTCTCGGGTGGCAATAATGCCCACCAACCACACGCTGAACATTCCGCGATCAACCAGCACAAACATTGCACCAAGCACGCACACTTTGTCGGCAAGCGGGTCGAGGAATGCACCGCTGCGAGTAACACCTTGCCTGCGGGCCAAGTTTCCGTCAATCAAATCGCTTAAGCACAACACGAACCACAAGCCAGTTGCGGCCCACGAACCCACGTTGTCATCAGGGATAATCGCGAACATCAGCGGCGACACCAACAGCCTGCTGACGGTAATGGCGTTAGCCCACGTACGAATTGCGTTTGGGTCAGTAGCCATGGTTTCTATTCTTCCCCATCGAAGGCGTCAGTATTTGCACCGGCCGCAAGCAAATCTGGGCCCATCGCATCGGCAATGGTCACATCGTAAAACTTGCCCACTTCAAGATCGTCGCTCACGTGGACCACACCGTCAATAGATGGCGCTTCGCGGTGCGTGCGACCAATGCCCCGTTCGTCGACCAACACATTCACGGTCTCGCCTATCAGGTCGTCACGACGTGAAGCCGTAATGTTGTCCTGCATTTCACGCAGTTCGGCAATGCGCTCATTCATGAGCGACTGATCAACATGATCTGGCTGTGTCATGGCGTGTGTTCCCTCTTCAGGGCTAAACGTAAAGAACCCGCACCAGTCCAACTGCGCTTCTTCAACGAATCGCAGCAATTGGTCATGGTCTTCTTCGGTCTCGCCTGGGTAGCCAACAATGAAGTTGCTGCGGAATGCAGCCTGCGGGCTGAGTGCGCGAATGTCTTCGATGCGCTTCAGGAAGCGCTCGCCGTCACCCCATCGACGCATGCGGCGCAAATGCGGCTTGCTTACGTGTTGCAGCGAGAGGTCAAAATACGGAACATTGGTTTCCAACATTGCGTGAATGAGTTCGTCGGTGAGATCACTTGGGTACAGGTACAACAAGCGTGTGCGTGCAACTCGCTTAGCTACGGCCTGCACCAGTGGAACAATTGACCCTGCACCAAGTTCACTCGGGCGGTCTTTGCCGTAGCTGGCCAGGTCTTGAGCAATCAGCACGATCTCTTGTACTTCAAGTTCATCTACTTCACGCAAAATCTGGTCAATGTCGCGACTGCGCTGTGGTCCGCGGAACGAAGGAATTGCACAGAACCCACAGTTGCGGTCACAGCCTTCGGCTATTTTCACATACGCCCACGGCGCTGTGGACTTTGGTCGCGGCAAGTTCAACAAGTCAAAAGATGGAATTGGTGCACTCGACACCGCAATTGGCTTCTTACCAAACTGCACAGGAACACCAAAACCGGCAACTTGGTCAACTTCTGGCAAAGCATCGGCGAGTTCCTGGCCATAACGTTCGGCCATGCAACCAGTCACCACTATGCGCGCACCGTCTTTACGCTGCGACTCAAGTGCCAAAACAGTGTCAATGCTTTCCTTACGAGCGTCTTCAATAAACGCACACGTATTCACCACTACTACGTCGGCAAGTGACGGGTCATCGGTGGCAACTAGGCCATCGGCAAGCAACGTGCCCATGATTTTGTCGGAGTCGACATCATTCTTTGGGCAGCCCAACGTCTCGATGTAAAAACGTTGCTGCACAGTAAAACAGCCTACCTGTAAGCGCTGTTTAGTAGTTGAGTTTCAAGCCCTTGTATGGCCACGGCATCGATACCAAACGACCTGTTCCCGACAATGTGATGTACGCGGTCTTGAAATCTGGTCCACCGAAACAAATATTGGTGGTCAACGGATCGCCAGTGATGATTTGCTCAAGCACTTCTCCCTTAGGTGAAATGACGGTGATTCCCGCAGTTTGCAAACCGAGCGTTGCAACACACACGTTGCCGTCGCCATCGACAGCAAGCGAGTCAAACAACTGCACTCCCGGTAGACCACACAAGCACACCGATGGATCAATCGGACTGAAAGGCGCTGTCTCGCCCGGTGCGGTAATTGCTAAATGGAATACACGACCCGTGTGGGTTTCGGCCCAGTACAGCGTGTTGCCATCTGGCGAAAGACCAATGCCGTTCGGTGAGTCTGTTGGAAACACCACTTCTTTAATCATGGAGCCGTCAGTTTTTGCGTAATAGATACCGCTCAAGTCAGCATGTCGACCGTGACGAATGCCGTGATCGGTAAACCACATGCCGCCGTGCGCATCGAACACAATGTCGTTTGGTCCACGCAGCTTGTTGCCATTGCATTCGGTGTACAGGTCTTTCAGTTCGCCGGTTTCCATGTCGTATCGCTGAATACGTCCACCGATGTAGTCGGCTTCAACCATTGGTCCTGGAAACGTCAGTCCAAGAAAATCCACTTCGCCGAATGAGCCACCGTTGTTGCAAATGTACAAACCGCAATCCGGTCCGAATGCAATTCCGTTTGGACCACCGAGAACTTCAACGATGGTTTCTTTCGTGCCGTCTGGCTTTACTCGCGTAATTTTTTTGCCAAACATTTCAGTCAAGATCACACTGCCATCGGGCATCGCAATTGGACCTTCAGGAAAACGGAGACCAGATGCAATTTCAGTAAATTCAGCCATGAGCAAACATTACGCCTTTTTTGAACGGCAAATTTACGGGGCTAGCTACCCATCTGCAGTTGTTCAAGTTCTTCAACGGTCATCAGCACTTCGCGAGGGCGTGAGCCTTCGCTTGGGCCCACGATGCCGCGAGATTCGAGCAAGTCCATAATGCGACCCGCGCGAGCAAAACCGATTTTCAGCTTGCGCTGCAACATGGACGTTGAGCCTTGTGCGCTGCGCACCACCAAGTCCATGGCCTGGCGCAACAATTCGTCGTCATCGGCGTCTCCCGTGGTTCCGCCAAACAGGCTGTCGCTTGCGTTGCCGTGTGCACCTTCACCGTCTACGCCCGACACATACACCACTTCAGGAGCCTGCCTACGCCAGTGGGCCACCACTTTGCGCACTTCGCTTTCATCTACCCATGCAGACTGCACACGTTGGGCAACAGATGTGTTTCCAGGCAACAACAACATGTCGCCCTTACCAATCAGTTTTTCTGCACCAGGTTGATCAAGAATGACGCGGCTGTCGGTGAGGCTAGAAACCGCGAACGCCATACGTGCAGGAATGTTCGCCTTAATTACACCCGTGATGACGTTGACGCTTGGACGCTGAGTTGCAACGATGAGGTGAATACCGACCGCGCGAGCTTTCTGTGCAATACGAGTAATGCAGTCTTCAACGTCGCGTGCAGCAACCATCATGAGGTCGTTCAACTCGTCCACCACAATCAAAATAAATGGCATGCGCTCGAACGACTTTTCAGCGCCTTCTTCGCTTTCCAGCTCGCCACGGTCGTAAGCGGCATTGAAACCAGTGATGTCGCGGAAGCCTGCTTCAACCAACAGGTCGTAGCGACGCTCCATTTCCTTCACTGCCCAACCCAGCGCATTCGCTGCTTTCTTCGGGTTGGTTACAGGTGGTGTGAGCAAGTGAGGAAGGCGTGCATATTGCGCCATTTCCACTTGCTTTGGGTCGATCAAAATCATGCGCACTTGCTCTGGGGTCGAGCGCATGAGCACCGAGGTGATGATGCAGTTAATCGCACTGGACTTACCAGCACCAGTGGTACCTGCAACCAACATGTGCGGAGTAGTGGAAATGTTCAAGAACACTGAACGGCCAGCAATGTCTTTACCAACACCAACATCTAGTGGATGCATTGCTGCACGTGCTTCTGTAGACACCATCAGGTCGCCGAGTGAAACCAATTCGCGTTGCGCGTTCGGTACTTCAATACCAATTGCCGACTTGCCAGGAATTGGCGCAAGAATTCGCACGTCAGTTGCAGCCATGGTGTACGCAATGTCTTTTGACAGCGACGTAACTTTGGCAACCTTCACACCGCCACCGAGTGACAATTCGTAACGCGTAACGGTTGGGCCGCGCGTGTAGTCCACAAGTTCGGTTTCTACGTTGTGTTCCTTCAACGCATTCACCAAAATTTCGCCGCGCTCTTCTGTGGCCTTAACATCGGCTTTTTCGTGACGTGTAATGGTGAGCAAATCAAGGTTTGGCAACGCCCACACACTTGGCTTCGCACCCGGGCCGAGTGGCATCTGTTGTGGGGCGGCCTTTTCTATCTTGGCTGCGGACGGGTTCGCAGCGGTTGTAACAATCGGCTTGTCTTTCAACAGCGGTTTGCGTACGCGACGTGGCTTTTCTTCTTCTTCCTCTTCCTCGTATTCCTCTTCGACTTCTTCTTGCACTACCGCTTTACGCTTGCGACGCTTTGGCGCTTCGTCAAGATCGATGTCATAAAAAATTGGTTCGCCGTATTCATCAAACGCTTCTGCTGCTTCGCCATCATCTTCAGAAGAACGGAAACTGTCAAGCGACACGCCATTGGCCCATGCTTTAATGCGGCGATACAACTGTGCTGGCGAGTTGCCGGTAATTAACAACACTGCGCAGAACATCACGGCAATCAACACGATGACGGCTGCGAAACTACCCATCAAACTTTGCAATGGTTCGCCAACAGTCCAACCGAACCAACCACCGGTGCGCGATACCGATGCATTGTCGAGGTCGCCAAACGACGTTCCCCAAATAATGTGCACGACTGCCAAAATTCCTACGCATAACACCGTCCAACCAAACGCCAGACGAATGCGGTGCTGCAAAGACTTCCTATTAATAGATGCGAACCCAGCGGCAATGATGACGACTGGAAGAACGAAACGGCCGACACCGAGCAACGACGAAAATGTGGTGTCGAGCAAACGACCGAGCGGGCCCGCGAACTCAACATAAATAGACATCGACAACAAAATGCCGAAACAGATGAGCGCAACGCCGCCAAATTCGTGTCCACGACCTGCAAGCACCGTCTTCAAGAAAGATTCGCGGCGCTCGCGACGGCGCGGCATGCGGAACGATTCGATCTCGTCTTCGTCTACGGGCGCGTGGCTACGCACGATCTTTGGGCGCACGCCGGAGCCCGATTTTGAGGCTGGGCGCGTGCGGGAAGACCCCTTCCGGGGCTGTGCGGCCATGCGTCAACAGTAGTGAGGGGGTACTGCCCCTTTGAGGCATACCCTACGAAACTCCAGCCAAACCGCCGAGTATCTAGCTCTACGCTTGGCTCATGGCAACGGTCATCACACAACGCGAACTACGCAACGACAACGCCGACATCATGCGACGACTCGATGAAGGCGAATCCTTCATCGTCACCAGCAATGGTCGACCAGTTGGCGAACTCAAACCTCTCCATCGCCCTCGATTCGTATCTTCAATGGCGGCCACCGCATTGTTCGCTTCTGCTCCGCCAATTGATGCAGAAAAATTCCGTATAGACATCGACACAGCGATCGATCAAGGAATTTCAAAGGCCTGACTCACATCATCGACGTGGTGACAATTTAGGTTTGCTCGGAAACCCGAAAAACACTCCTAGCCATAACAGCACACTCAGCAAAAACCACTCAAGGTCGTTATCGACCCCAGTCTCTGGAAGCACAGCGGAATCCTCAGACACGATTTCAGGCACTGTTGTCGTCGTGGTTGTCGTCGTCGTGGTTGTCGTCGTCGTGGTTGTTGTCGTCGTAGTGGTCGCTGGTACATCAACAACTTCACCCACAACAGCTGGCACAGACGAATCTGGAACAGCCTGCGCCGTGACGATGATGGTTGGAATCAATACGTTTGTCGTCGTACCTATCCCCGACTGGCCAGTCCAGTCATTAGAAATAATGTACGTAACTGGCTCTGAAACAGTTCCTTCGAACCCTTCGATGTGCGTAAACGTCACCTTGCCCGTAGAGGTATCCACCGTATAAGCACCATCAGCCGTAATCAGGCTTAACTGTGTACACCCTGGAGCAGTGTCTGTTGCTCTGCACAAGCGAATTGAAGTAGGTACGAGCGCTACAGACCCACCTAATCCTGCAGGTATAACTCCTGGACTGTCGTTAGTCCACGGTGACAGTTCGACCACAGAACCCTGTTCGGCAGTTCCCGTGTCCACCGAAGTGATTGGTGCTGGAGGTGGAACTACTCGTGGCGCAAGCGTTGACGCAGCCTTCTGCCCGTATGTATCCAACACGGTGTAATGAACAGGAGTGATGTTGTTGGTACCAACGCCATTTACATACGTCATGGATACATAATCCGTTACTGGCGTGAAAGTAACGGTGCCGTCAGCATTTACAACGTAGGTGCCCTGCCCCGCAATAGTCACTGTTGACTTTGTGCAATTTGGTGTTGTCTCTGGCGGATTCGTTGCAGGATCGCAGAGTTTTATCGATGTAAGAACAAATGGACTATGCGTCGAACTTCCCGGCGTGTCATTGTTCAATGGCATTAATGTCTGCGAGAAGTTTTTTACACCGACCGAGCTATCCGGGCTGGCTGTTGGTGGTGGAGGAATGATTGGAGTCAATGTGCTTGTGGCCTTCAGTCCATTCGCATCAGTGATTCGGTACGTGATCGGCGTTTTCTGACCTGGCGTCACGTTTGCAGCCGGAGTAAACGTCACAACACCAGATGCAAGATTCAACGTGTACGTTCCTTCGCCAGCAATTGTCACGACACTGTATGTATTGCCGCTAATGACTGTTGTTCCAGCACATGTCGTTGTTCCAGGAGTAAATAAACATGTTGCAGATGCGTTTAGGCCGGTACCCGAACCAAGACCACCGTTGCCAGTCACCGTGGTGAACGACACTGAGCTACCAGGCAAAACAACTTTTGTTTCTGAAGTAGCGGTTGGGCCAGACGGCGGTGCAACAACAGTTGGTGTAATAGTTGCGGAAGCCTTTTGACCCGTTGAATCTGCAATCACATATTTAATAGGAGTTGCAGTTCCAGTAAACGTAGAAATTGGAACAAACGTCACTGCACCTGTTGTCGGGTTTACCGTGTACGTACCTTCGCCCGTAACTGTCAGCGATGTTCCAGAACAACTGGCAATTGCGGTTCCAGTCGTGCACAACTTCACTGTCGTTCGGTCAAGCGTTGCACCACTTCCCGCTGCGTCGCCAGTAACAACATCTATGACTTGTGCAGTGTTGATTGAGCCGCTCGATGTTTCATTATCGGCAGTAGGTGGTGGCGGAATAGTTGGAGTCAATGTGCTCGTTGCTTTATAACCGTTTGCATCAGTGATGCGATACGATATTGCGATTTTCGTTCCTTGAACCGCGTTCGCATCAGCAACATAGGTAACGATTCCTGTTGATGGGACAAGCGTGAATGTTCCTTCTCCGGCAATGGCAACGACGCCGTCAGCATCACACGTTGATGTACCTGGAACAAGCAAACACGTTGCATTTGGGCCACTAGTGACTAGCCCAGTACCTGTTCCAAGTCCGCTAGCGCCTGTCACGGTTGTGAACGACACAGAGCCACCAGGAATCACCGATTTTGTTTCTGGACTTGCAGTCGGCGGGTTGGGAGGCGCTCCAACGGTCGGGGTAATTGTTGCTGCAGCTAACTGCCCACTGCTATTTGCAACAATGTATTTAATTGGGGTTGCTGTTCCAGAAAATGTAGACAATGGAGTGAATGTCACTGCACCCGTTGTTGTGTCAACCGTATACGTGCCTTCTCCAGGGACAGTTAGTGAATCTCCGTTGCAGCTTGCATCTGCCGTTCCAGTCAAACAAAACTTGATCGACGCTGGTACGAGAGAACCACTTCCAGCAGTATCACCTGTTAGCACATCAATCACCTGCGCAGTATTAAACGCGCCAGTTGAGGTTTCATTATCTGCTGTTGGGCCATTGGTAACAGCAACCGCTCCGGCGGCCACAGTTGGTGTAATCGTTGCGGAAGCTTTGGATCCAAGAGAGTTTGCAACTACATACTTGATTGGAGTTGCAGTTCCAGCAAATGTTGATTCAGGGTTAAAGGTCACGACGCCAGTCGTGGTGTCAACCGTGTACGTGCCCTCGCCTGCAATGGTGAGCGAGGTTGCTGTGCACAACGAGTCATCGGTGCCGGTTGCGCATAGACGTACCGAAGATGGAATCAGAGTTGCCCCGGTACCGGCGACATCTCCAGTCAGCACATCAATTGTTTGGTTCGCGTCTGATGCACCAGAAGAAGTTTCATTATCTGCACTCGGGGCAACACCACAGATGGCATACAACGTGATGTTTTCCGAAGGAGTAATCGACGACCCGGGCTGATACGACGTACCAGTTCCATTTGCCAACGTGTTCCAACCTAAAAACACATTGGATCCCTGCGAGAGTGTTCCTGTGTTCCCAGCAATAGTCAAAGTGCCCGCTCCGCTTGTTGGCGCTGGAACAGTCCCCGTTGTACACGTGTTTGCGTTATACGTAACTGTGTACGAAGGCTGGTCAACCACCGTGTCAACGAAACCCAAGGTTCTGGCAACCGTTCCGATTACAACGGTAAATCCACATTTTCCACCTGCGCCAATCGCCGAGGACGCACCAGACCGACAGCCAAACTCCGTCACCACAGAACTTGTGGAGTTATATGCAACTTCTAAAATTCGCTTCTCATCGGTATTGCTAGCTCCAGTAGTTGAACTATGGAACCGATAGACGCCTGCCGTAGTTCCCGACCTGCTGAGTTGCGTTCCTGTCGATAGTCGATGGCTAGATACTCCATAGAAAGTTCCAAACTCATGGGCATCAATGTCGGCAATTGATGCTCGGACATTATTCAAAACGACCGGCGTGTTCGTTCCATCGGCAACAAACTCAACCTTGATCTTTCCTCGAGACTCTGCAGATCCACTTGGTTTTGTGTGTGCAGAAAGATGCTGCGTGTTGTCGTATTGGTCAAACGTGTCAAGTTCGTTGCCAGAGTTTCCACTTTGACTCACAATGGTGACTACCGCATCGACAACAACACCACCGATTGTGGCGACAGTTTCATACCGACGTGTAAACCCAGGCCCCAGGTTTGAAGACGAGCTGAACAGATCTGCTTCTGGCTGAAAAGAGAGTGCACTGAAATCCAAATTCAACGAGGTATCAACTGCACTCACAGAATCGTTAGCAACGGTCATCAGCGAACACACCACTGCAGACACGAACAAAACTTTTCTGATGACCTGCAATTCATTCCCCTTGTTTGAAAATAACTTTTCAAACAATAGAACTAAGAAAATTTTTCACTGAAGCAAATCAGTCAAAAAATTGGTGAATGATTTTTACTTTTAGATCTCCATCACGATTGGCACGATCATCGGCCGACGCTTCGTGCGCTCCGACACAAACTTGCCAGCCGCACGACGCACTTCTTTTTCCAGCGCATCAATATCGCGAGTTCCGCCCTTCAGGGCCTTTTCCACCGCGCGTGCAACAGTTTCGCACGCCTCTTCAATGAGGTCTTCAGCTTCTGGTGCATACACCCATCCGCGCGTAATGATTTCTGGGCCAACGAGCACCTTGCCTGCTTCAACGTCGACAGTCACTACTGCAACAACAACGCCTTCTTCAGCCAGTACTTTGCGGTCGCGCAACACGCCTTGTCCAACATCGCCAACAATGCCATCGACATACAACATGCCTGCAGGAACGCGCTCTTTGCGCACAATTCCGTCGTCGGTGATTTCAATCACGTCACCGTCTTCGCACAACACAATGTTCGACTCTGGAATGCCCATGGTGCGACCGTGGCGCGCGTTCGCAACCATGTGGTGATACTCACCATGAATTGGCACGAACCATTCAGGTTCAGTAATCGATAAGTACATCTTCAAGTCTTCGGCTTGTGCGTGACCGGTTGCGTGTACATCGGCAATTCCCGAGTGCACCACGTCTGCTCCACGTCGAAGCAGTCCGTCAATAACGCGATTTACGTTTCCTTCGTTGCCAGGAATTGCATGGCTCGAAAAAATAACCGTGTCATCGTGGCCAATGGTGACGAATTTGTTGTCGCCGCGCGCAAGCAAGCTGAGCGCTGCCATTGGCTCGCCTTGTGAACCGGTGGAGATAACGCAAACGCGTTCTGGCGGGTAATCGTCGATTTCTTCAACATTGATGTACGACTTGTCGGGCAGTTTGATAATGCCCAAGTCGCGAGCCATACGAATGTTGTTAATCATGGAGCGACCAAGCGGTGCTACTACTCGCCCGCTTTCAATTGCCGCATCGGCAATTTGCTGCACGCGGTGAATATGGCTGGCGAAGCTTGCAGTAATGATTCGACGTGTTTTGTGCTCGGCAAACAACTGGCGAAGCACAACACCAACAGACTTTTCAGACGGCGCCGAACCACGCTCTTCCGCATTCGTGCTGTCCAGCATGAGCAAACGAACACCGTCGCCTGCAGCGAGCGCACCTAAACGCGCCAAGTCTGTGCGGCGATCGTCCACTGGCGTGAGATCAATTTTGAAGTCGCCCGAGTGAATAATGACGCCTTGCGGTGTGTGCAGTGCAATTGCGTGTGCGTATGGAACCGAATGAGTAACTGGAATGAACTCAACATCGAAGGGCCCAATGCGTCGACGCTCGTTGTCTTTCACCGCAATCATTTCGGTTTTTCCAAGCAGCCCTGCTTCTTCAATGCGGTTGCGTGCAAGACCAAGCGTTACTTGCGAGCCATAAATAGGGAACGACATTTCGCGAAGCAAAAACTGCAAGCCACCGACATGGTCTTCGTGACCATGCGTTGCAACGCATGCTTCAATGCGGTCAGCGTTTTCACGCAACCACGTGAAGTCGGGCAATACCAAGTCGATGCCGTGCATGTCGGCGTCTGGGAACATGAGCCCGCAGTCAATGAGCAACAAGCGATTGTCTTGCTCGATGACCATGCAGTTTCTGCCGATCTCGCCGAGACCGCCGAGGAAAATTACGCGAACTGGCGCTGCCATTAGTTGCTTGCTGCGCGAGCCGCGCGAAGGTTTTCGAGCACCTTCTTCGCACGATCTTCAAGACCATCTGGTGGCGGGCCCATTGGCAATCGCGCTTCACCAACTTCAAGACCAAGCAAGTTCATCATGACTTTGCTTGGCAACGGGTTCGGGTTCTCGTCCCCTGTTTCATAGGCAAAACTTTCAAGTAATCGTGCATTCACACGACGCGCACCTGCGGTGTCGCCCTTTTCCCACAGGTTGAACATCTCTTGATGGTCTTGTGCACACCAGTGTGTTGCCACACCGATAACTCCAGTTGCACCAATGGACATGAATGGCAACGTGAGGTTGTCGTCGCCGCTGTACAACTCGAAACCAGCTGGTGCTTGGCTCATGAGTAACGCAGATTCGGACGGACTACCTGCAGCGTCTTTCACCGCAACAACGTTCTTCACTTCGCGCGCAAGTTTGAGCAATAACGCAGTTGAAATCTTGCGACCCGTGCGTGCTGGAATGTCGTACAACACCACTGGCAACTCGGTTGATTCGCACACCGCGCGCATGTGGGCTTCGATGCCTGCCTGCGACGGGCGGTTGTAATACGGAGTAACAGCCAAAATTCCGGCAGCGCCAAGCTTGCTGGCTTCTTTTGTCATATGAATGGAGTGCAATGTGTCATTCGTGCCCGTTCCAGCAATCACGGGAATGGTGACAGCCCCAATAACGGCTTCAAACAAACTGAGACGTTCGGCGTCGGTAAGCACAGGCGCTTCACCCGTGGTGCCAGCAACGACGAGACCGTCATTGCCATTGTCTTGTAGCCATTTGGCCAAGCGTCGAGCGCCATCCAAATTCAATGAGCCGTCCTTATGGAACGGCGTAACCATTGCTGTAACTACACGCCCAAACCTTGCCATTTAAGAAAGACTAGTTGCCAGCAACCAGTTCGGACCCAAGCTCAAACTTGGTGAATTCTTCACCAGTGTCTTCGTGATCTTCGAACTGAATAACGCCCATTTCTTCAAAGCGATGGCGCAGCCACTTGTCGTTGCGGTCAAGTAGTCCAAGCTTCTTGCAGTTCGGAACAATCTTGGCAAACAGCAACTGCTGGAAGAACGCACGTGTTGGGTCTTGCAAGACCAATGGAACAACGTCGCGTGGATTCACGCCCATGCGCTCCCACACTTCTTGCTGCAAGAAACGGTCGCGCATACGAATGCTTGCTTCGAATGCGAACTCTTGACGATCCTTAATTTCTGCATCCGACATTCCGTCGTACACCTCTTTAAGGCTGAGTACACCGAAAGCAACGTGACGTGCTTCGTCGCTCATGACGTAGCGAAGCAACTTCTTCAACAACGGCTCGCCGGTGAGTTCGTGCATGTAGCCGAACGCGGCAAGTGCAAGACCTTCCACCATGATCTGCATTCCGAGGTAGGTCATGTCCCAACGGCTGTCTTGAATGATGTCGTCGAGCAAGAGACCCAAGTGAGCATTCACTGGGTACATGCCACCAAGTTTTTCATTCAAGTACTTCGCGAACACTTCTACGTGACGAGCTTCGTCCATTACTTGAGTTGATGCGTACAACTTTGCGTCGTACCAAGGAACGGTCTCCACAATTTTTGCTGTGCAGATAAGCGCGCCTTGTTCGCCGTGCAGAAACTGCGACAACATCCAACGACGTCCTTCAATACCAAACTCCAACCACTCTTTGTCGCCCCACTTAGCAAGAGGTGTGCCCGAGTAAAACGCTGGATCAATTCCTGCACCAATAGCTGCTTGGTCTGCTGCAATGGTGCGCTCAATGTCAACTTCGGTTTCCCACGGAAGATCTAATTCACCGTTCCACTGACCAGTCTTCGCTTTTTCATACAGCTTGCGTAGTGGCGGACGCGCCAACGAGTAGTCCCAGGTGAAAATGGTTTCACCTGCACCCTGAACCGAGTGACTCTTTGCATTTGGATCAGTATTTCGAACACTGAGAATGGCCTCAATGTCGTTGATCTGATCGCGGCCAATGATTTGTTCGTTGCTGTTATGCGTAACGGTCATAAGCCTCAGCGTATAACGCCAATTCGCCTCAAGTAGTGTTGGGGCGCTGGCCCGGGCACCCGCCCGCCAGTCCCAACCGTAAGAAAGGCATATTTCATGCGTAAATCCCTAATCGGTCTGCTCGCAGTAGCAGGCCTCACCCTGTCGGCTTGTGGCGGAAGCAGCGAGTCTTCGGACACCACTGCAGCAGCAGGCACCTCGGGCAACGAGTGCACCACTGGCAAGACACTTGCTGAAGGCAAGCTCACCATTGGTACCGGCAACCCAGCATTTAGCCCATGGGTTGAAAACGACGCTCCAGAAAGCGCAGAAGGTTTTGAAGCTGCAGTTGCATACGCAGTAGCAACGCAACTCGGATTCTCCACTGAAAACGTTGCATGGGTTCGCACCAGCTTTGATGAAGCAATTCAGCCAGGCGCAAAGAATTTCGACTTCAACTTGCAGCAGTACTCCATCACCGACGAGCGCAAGCAAACAGTTTCGTTCAGTGATCCGTACTACACCACCAACCAAGCAATTGTTGGTTATGCAGACTCAGCAGCGGCAAGCGCAACCACCGTTGCCGAGTTGCAGGGTTTGAAGTTTGGTGTGCAGTCAGGAACCACCAGCTTGGAATTCTTGAACACCGTGGTCATGCCAACGAACGAGCCATATGTATACGACGACAACGCAGCTGCAAAGGCCGCGCTTGAGGCGAAGCAGATCGACGCAATTGTTGTTGACTTGCCAACCGCGTTCTACATTTCGGCAGTTGAAATTGAAGGCACCAAAGTTATTGGTCAGTTCCCTGCAGGCGAAGGCACAGTTGCAGACCAATTCGGCTTGGTGTTCGACCTTGACAGCCCACTCGTAGAGTGCGTCAACGTTGCACTTGCAGCATTAAAGGAATCAGGCGAGCTCGCAACAATTGAGCAGACTTGGTTGTCGGACAAGACCAGCGCACCAGTAATTAGCCTCGGCTGATTTCGCGTTAGGTAAAACGTACGCAACTACAAACTGAACGAAAAGAGTTTGAGCGACGGCAGCGCCGACGTAGCAACATCATTGCTGCGTTGAGCACTGCCGTCGTTGTTGCGCTCGTCGTGTTTTTGGTTCCGCGCATGCCGCGCTGGGACCGTGTGAAGAAATCCTTTTTTGATTGGGAACGCCTTGTTGACTCGTTTCCTCGATTGCTTGAAGCATTCATCCTCGACATCAAGATTTTTGCGTGGACTACTCCAGCAATTTTGATCGTCGCAATTCTCATTGCCATTGCGCGAAGTACGCGCAACCCTGCTCTCTTCCCTGTTCGCCTATTTGTTATTGCCTACACCGACATCATGCGCGGTGTTCCCGTTATTTTGTGGATCTATCTCGTTGGTTTTGGCGTTCCAGGAATTGGGCTTGACCGTCCGTGGAACTCGCCACTGATTTGGGGTTCAGTTGCGCTCGGCATGACTTACAGCGCATACGTTGCCGAGGTATTTCGCGCCGGCATTGAAAGCGTGCACGAAAGTCAGCGCGCAGCAGCCCGGTCGCTTGGCCTTTCCAGTGCGCAGACCATGCGCCATGTCATCTTGCCCCAGGCCATTCGCCGCGTGGTTCCCCCACTGATGAACGACATGGTGTCCCTGCAAAAAGACGTTGCTCTTGTCAGCCTGATTGGGCCAATTGAAATCTTGCGCCAAGCCGGAATTGATAAAGCCAAGTTCGCTAACTTCACGCCGTACATCGGTGCTGCGTTGATCTTCCTTGCCGTCACCATTCCGCTCACTCGCTTTACCGACTACTTACTTACTCGCGAACGCGACCGCACGGGAGCATCGAAAGTCCGATGAGCAACAAACTGAATCTCAGCGGAGTGTCAAAGTCATTTGGCACCAACCAAGTGCTGAACGATATTTCGCTTGCAATCAACGCTGGCGAAGTCATTTCGTTCATCGGCGCCAGCGGTTCGGGTAAAACCACTCTGCTTCGTTGCATCAACTTGCTCGAGCAAATTGATAACGGCTCGATTCATTTAGACGATGTTGAAATCACCAAACTTGGCGTTGACGCAAACCCAATCCGTCGCCGCATTGGCATTGTGTTCCAAAGCTTCAACCTCTTCCCGCACATGAGCGTGCGCAAGAACATCACGCTTGCACTTACTGAAGTGCTCGGTAAAGGCAAAGATGAAGCATCGTCCATCGCGTCAACACTGCTCACCCGCTTTGGCTTAAGCGACAAGATCGATTCATACCCCGACCGACTCTCCGGTGGTCAGCAACAACGCGTTGCCATTGCACGCGCTCTCGCGTTGAACCCAGAAGTGTTGCTGCTAGACGAAATCACCTCAGCACTCGACCCAGAACTGGTTGGCGAAGTACTTGACGTGGTTCGCGAATTGAAAGGCAGTGGCATCACCTTGTTGCTCGCCACTCACGAAATGGGATTTGCCAAAGAAATTAGCGATCGCGTGTGCTTCCTTGCCGATGGCACTGTTGCCGAGCTTGGTTCAGCAGAGCAAATCTTTACTGCACCAACTGATGCTCGAACGCAACAGTTTTTACAGCGCGTTATCAGCGCTGGCCGCTTACGCGGTTAAGCGTCTGGCAAGACGTAGTCGGCGAACTGCTCGCGCAGGGTCTTCTTCGAGAACTTGCCCACGCTGGTCTTTGGCACTTCTGGGATAAACACCACATCGTCTGGAATTTGCCACTTGGCAAGCGTTGGCTTGATGTGGTCCAACACTTCCTCTTTGGTCAAGGTCTCACCATCAACCACTACCACGCAGGCAAGCGGACGTTCAGACCACTTCGGGTGTGCCACACCAATTACTGCAGCTTCTTTAATTTTTGGATGCGACATCAGTTCGTTTTCAATTTCAACTGATGAAATCCATTCACCACCCGACTTGATTAGGTCTTTGGTGCGGTCCACTAAACGAATACGGCCGTGTGAATCCACCGTTGCCACGTCGCCAGTGCGCAACCAACCATCTTGTGTAAAGCTTTCGCCGGCACGTTCGTCGTTGTAATACGTAGACGCAATCCAGTTTCCGCTGCACTGCAATTCGCCACTGGTTTCACCGTCCCAAGCAACTGGAGTGGTGGTTCCTGGCTCGACTACTCGCGCATCTACACCGAATGCAATTTGCCCAACCGTGGTTCGCAATTCTGCTTGTTGATC
>Ga0208481_1000151_pt1 | contig 21306 bp, 19 predicted proteins | sample LakMenEpi02Jun10_FD_150662 | JGI IMG/M metagenome (GOLD analysis project Ga0208481, IMG submission 150662) | Freshwater microbial communities from Lake Mendota, WI - 02JUN2010 deep hole epilimnion (SPAdes) | ecosystem: Environmental > Aquatic > Freshwater > Lake > Epilimnion/Euphotic zone ... | reverse complement strand
CCGCACTGGCCATGCTCACCGACGGCATCGACCTGCGCGACGGCCTGCAAAGACCTAGAGTGTGTCGTCACGAGATTGATAACCACAGAAGAGCACATCGGAACTGAATCGCTGCCAGATAGGATGAAAGTCGTTTGGCGTAACGTGTCGCGATGCCACGCCAATCCTTGAGGCGCAAAAATGCGTTTTCTACCAAGTGTCTCAACTTGTAGAGATGGCGGTCGAAGTCGCGTGGGTTCTTGCGATTGGATCGGGGCGGGATCACCACTTCCATCCCGCTCTCCTTTGCCTGTTCCTCTACGGCGTTGGAATCATAACCTTTGTCTGCAATCAAAGCCTTCGCCTTGATATCGAAAATCAACTCGCCAGCTTGCGTACAATCCGCAACGGGACCTGCCGTAACAACAACTCGGACCGGCATACCATGCGCATCCACGGCCAGATGTATCTTGGTGTTTCGCCCCCTTTTGTGAGGCCGATACCCTCAGTACCTCCCTTTGCCCCAGCAGCGTGCTGATGAGCTTTGACGTGACTTGCGTCGATCATTAGCCATTCAAAGTCAGGATCACTCATCAACGCCTCCAACAATCTTTCCCAATGCCCTTTATCCCTCCAACGACAGAAGCGTCGATGAGTATTCTTCCAGTCGCCGTAATCGGATGGCAGATCCCGCCAAGGCGCCCCGGTACGCAGGATCCATATCACAGCATTAATGAAACGGCGGTTATTCTCGGCAATGCCGCCCCAACTTCCCGCTCGACCGGGTAGCAGTGGTTCTAGAATTACCCATGCTCGGTCGGATATATCGTGTCGATGAAGAGTCTTTCTCACTCGAGAAAGATCAACAAATGCAAATTATAACGTCAAGTTAATCTCGTGACGACACGCCCTAGCCTTTGTAAGTTGAAAAATTGACGCCTTGGTGCACTTTGCATCAAGGCGTTTCAATTTTAAATACTATCGGCAGACACATCCTCAGCTCTCCTTTTGCAGAAGGTTCCAAGCGGTGACGAGGGCCTTGAGGTCGGCCAACTTGTTGGGTGGGCCGCACCGGCAATGTGATGGGGTAATGCGCTACCCGTTTTTGCGGGCTTTGTACCACTTTCGGAAATCCCCGCCGCGAGATTCGGGCAGGGTGCGTTGGCCGAGCCAATCCTGAAGCGGCTTGATTGGCGCGACATGGATGGGCAGGTGATTCATCGCCTTCGACATCGTCATCGCCGTGCGCCAGAGCGAGGGCGAGGTGGCGAGGGTCGAGAAAGGCGTCATCGGCACAGCGGCGGGTGAGTGGACGCCCTCGCGTTTTGCCTTATCGCGCAGGCGCAGCAGGAGGTCGGGTATCGGAATATCGACCGGGCAAACTTCATTGCACGCGCCGCAGAGTGAGGAGGCCTTCGGGAGGTCGGCAAGTTCCGGGAAGCGATCGCCGAAGAGCAGAGGTGAGAGCACCGCGCCGACCGGGCCGCCGTAGGTCGAGCGGTAGGCGTGGCCGGAGGCTTGGCGATAGACCGGGCACACATTTTGGCAAGCGCCACAGCGGATGCAGCGGAGGATTTCGCGGCAGTTCGACGCGAGGACATCGGTGCGGCCGTTGTCCATGAAAACGACATGCATGTGCTCGGGGCCATCGGGTTGATTGGCCGACTTCGGGCCGTTGATGAACTCGGTATAGACCGTGAGTTGCTGACCGGTGGCCGAGCGGCCGAGCAGGTTGAGGAAAACCGCGAGATCTTGTTCGCGCGGAATTACCTTTTCGATGCCAACCAAAGCGATGTGCACTGGCACAGGTGCCATGCCAAAGCGCGAGTTGCCTTCATTGGTCACGAGCGTGAGTCGGCCGGTGTCGGCGCAGACGAAATTCGCGCCAGTGATGCCTGCCTCGGCGAGCATGTACTTTTCGCGAAGGTGGACGCGTGCGCGGCGGGTGATCGTTTCCGGATCGTCATTGTAATCGGCGGCGATGCCTTCGCGTTGGAAGGTGCGGGCGATTTCACGGCGGTTCTTGTGGATGATCGGTTTGACGATGTGGGATGGCTCGTCGTTGTCGAGTTGGACAATGAACTCGCCGAGGTCGGACTCGAGACATTCGATGCCGTTCTCGATGAGAAACGGGTTGAGGTGGATTTCCTCGGCGGCCATCGACTTCGACTTCGTGAGGCGGGTGACGCCGTGGCCGCGCAGGATCGAAAGAATTTCCTGACGCGCGTCTTTGGCGGTCGCGGCGAAGTGGACCTTCACGCCGCGCTGGGTGAGTGCCGCTTCCGCTTTCGCGAGGTAGTCGCCGAGATGGTGGAGCGTGTGATCCTTGATCGCTCCCGCAAGTTTGCGCAGCGAATCCGGATCGGCATAATCCTTGTGCAGGACCTCATATCGCTTTTCCGTGCCCTTGGACGATCCATCGAGCACCGAGGTTTGTTTCTCGTCGCTGATTTTGCGGGCGTAGAGATCGATGGGTTGGGTGCCGATCATGGATTCGATTGGTTTGGTTTCACCAGCGTGTCCCGAAGGATCTGGATGGCGTGGAATTGCGGGATCGCACGGCCTTGGTTTTGCGCGAGTCCGTTGAGGTGCATTAGGCAGGACATGTCGGTGCCGACGAGCATGTCGGGTCGGATGTCGAGCATGTGGTCGAGCTTGAGTGTGCCCATTTGCCCTGAAATGTGCGGAAAAGTCACCGAGAAGGTTCCGCCAAAACCGCAGCATTGTTCGGACTGACCGAAGGGGATGACCTCGGCGTTTTCGATCGATGAAAGCAGCGTGCGCACCGCCTCGCCGGTCTTGGTGCCACGGCTGTGGCAAGAGCGGTGAAATGCGATGCGGGTGGGCTGTTCAAACTTCCCCGGCCATGTGCGAATGTTGAGGTCATTGAAAATGAAATCGATCACCTCGCGAGTGCGGGTGGCCAGCGAGTTGATTGCCGCGTCGGGTTCCTCCTCGAATTGCAGTTTATTGCCGTGGCGGTTCATCGCGGCGCAGGAGCCAGATGGCACGATCACTGGCAGCTCGCCCGCAAAGACATCGGCGCAGTGACGCGCCACTTTACGCGAGGCGGCCCAGTCGCCGGAGTTGAATGCGGGCTGGCTGCAGCAGGTTTGATTTTCTGGAAAATCGACGGAGATGCCAAGGTGTTCGAGAACCTCGACAGTGGCTTTCGCCACGTCGTCGAAGAACGCGTCACAAAGGCAGGTGCCCATGAGAAGCACGCGTTGGTTGAGGGGGCGGGCGCTGGGTGCGGACATGGAAAAAAGTGTCTGTTCACAGGCTATCGATCGGGCGGGGCACTGCAATCCATAATCCTTGCGGGGTTTATTTTTCCCGCTCGCGAATGCCGGAGTGCGCATGATTTGCATGGTTCGCGGCGGATATTTCATTGGGTGGGGCATGGGATGGACAAGCATGCGGCGGGATGCTTGAGTGCTGCCGATGAGCGATGGATCCTTGTTGCTGCTAGGGCTTGATGGGCCGGAATTGAGGCTCGACGAAGCGGCGCTGTTTCGTCGTTTGCAACCAGCCGGCTACATCCTTTTTTCGCGCAATATCGTTTCGCCGGAGCAGACGCGAAAGCTCACCAACGACCTGCGCGACTTGTCGGTCGATTTGCCGATCATCGGCATCGATCAGGAAGGTGGGCGTGTCACGCGGACCAAGGAAATGGCGCCGGTGCTGCCATCGGCCGAGGCCCTGGCGGCCCGCGGGGACATGGGAAAAATTGCCGATGCCGGCGTGTTGACCGGCGAGTTGCTGCAGCTTTTTGGCTTCAACCTCAACTTTGCGCCAGTGCTCGATCTCGATCATTTCCCGGGGCTCGCCAATGCCCTACGCGGCCGTTGCTGGGGCCGCGACCCTCAGCGCGTGATCGACTATGCGGGTCAATGGAACCGCTGGATGCGCCGACAATCGATCGCAAGTTGCGGCAAACATTTCCCCGCTTGCGGCCGTGCCGTTTCCGATCCGCATCACGACCTGCCATCATCGCCTGCGACGCTTGAGGAATTGCTGCGCGAGGATGTGATCCCTTACACCGCGCTGATGCCTGAGCTCGATTCGATCATGCTCGCGCACATCGAGTTTCCCAACATCGATGCCGATTTCCCCGCGTCGCTTTCGCCCAAAATCATCCGGCGCTTCCTGCGCGATCAACTTGGCTTCGACCGCCACCTCGTAATGACCGACGACCTCGACATGGGTGCCATCACCAAGCGTTACGGTCGGGGCGAGGATGTGAAACTGGCGATCCGCGCCGGCAATGACCTTGCGATGATCTGCCACCGCATCGACACGGCCGATGCGGCCGCCCGCGCGATTGGCGAGCTGCCCCTCGGCATGCGCCACGAAGCGCAGGATCGCGTCGAGCGTTTCCGCCGCCGCGTGCTTAAGCCCCCAGCTGCCTGGTCGGACACGAAATGGCAAAAAACCTGCGAGGCGATTGCCATGCTCGCCGCGGAATTCGACCCCGCCCAAGAGATCGCGTCAAACAGCCCGGTGGCGGATTATTGAGGTTTTTTGGCGCGGCTCGAATTTTTCGAATAAAGTGGAAATTTCACCAGTCTCATGTAAGTCTATTGCAGACACTACTATGAAAAAGATTGCTCAAAAAATCACCGCGATTCTTGCAGTTGCAGGTTTGGTTTCTTTTGTTCCCACCGAATCCCAAGCCGCAGATCTCGCGCTCGAGGGCGTAGGTTCCTATGTCTTGGGTGATACCTATCGGTATTACGGCAATGGTAAAAAGCAGAGTGGTCGCTATCGCAACCTTGGCTCGGATTACTACCAGAGTGCGAGGATCAGAATGGATCGGGTGACCAACTATTCCGGTTATCGTTCAGGCGCGATGAGTTTTGAGCTTTGGGCCACGGATTACTACGATGCTACCAGCGGTATCGTTGTCATGACAGCCGGCATCGATCGCCTGAAGGCCTACAAGTATTTCAAGAATGTGAAACGCAGCGGGTTTGCTCTTTATCTCAGCGATTATTACTACCCGCAACTCAACCTGTTTGAATACGCGGGCAGTTGGCAATGGAGGGATGTTCTCGTCTTTGATTATGACGACCTGTTTTGATGGCCATGCCTCGTAGCTTTGCCATATCAATTGCCATCGCTATCGCGGTCGTAGGATTTCTTTCGGGGCGTTTCACTCAACTTGATAGCGAGGGTCTGAGTAATGATTCTAGGCCAGCAGTTAATGGTGCGCCCAATAAACGCCAGATCGGCGTCAAAAAATGGTCAGGCCCAGGTGACGGACCTCCCGACTTGGTTGCTGAACTCGAGCGTGAGGCAAATCCGCTTGCGCGATACAAGCTTGCTCTGGAGCACATGGAATCTTGGGTGAAGCGCGATCCTCGTGGAGCGCTCGATTGGATCAAAAGCCAGCAAGCAAGTGCTCGCCGCAAGGAGGTAATGCGACTCGCCATCGGGCAGTTTGCAGAAAGCGACCCGAAGGGGGCCGCCGAATGGGTGCTGGCAAACCTTTCCGGCGTCGATCTCCACAACACTTTGATTCAGATATCAGCGCCTTGGTCTCGGATCAATGGGCCTGAAGCGGTGAATTGGCTTTCCGGAATTCCGGCATCAAAGCAACGCGATGCCGCGCTTGAAAGTGCGTTTTTTGGTTGGGGCACAGTTGATCCTGTGGCGGCGGTAGAATATGCGGGAGCAAAGGTCACGGACAAGGGCTTAGCCTCAGTTTTGAGACGTGCTTCGTATGCCGGTTGGGCCAAGAGCGATCCGGTCGCGGCAGTTTCGGCCAGCTTGGATTCGAGCCGAGGTCATGGCGACATGACGCAGTTTGCAAACACTCTGGCCAATTGGGCCACGGTGGATTTGGCAGCGAGCTCCGAGTGGTTGTCGAAAAATGTTTCCAACCCTGCGGAGCGCGCGGAAGCGGTGCTGGAGCTATCAACCATTTTTGCGAGGCAGTCTCCGGATGCCGGGCTTGAATGGATTGGCGGTTTGCCCGATGAAAATGAGCGCCGACTTGCCAGCAATCAATTTGCGGTTGATTGGGCATCGGTTGACTCTGCCGCTTCAGCGAAGTGGGCGAGCGAGCAGTCGCCGGGATTGCTATCGGATCAGGCGCAGATGGAAATTCTCCAAAGTTACCTTGCCGATGACGCAACCGCTTTTGATCAGTGGCGCAAATCGTTGCCGGAGGGTGCTCTCAAACAAAAAGCGGCAGACCTTGTGGCTCCGGCGAATGAAGAGGGGGAATAAATCGGGCTCACCTCTCCAGCATCCACGCGATGTGCGGGGTGTAGAGGTTGGGTTCTAGGAGGAATGAGTCGTGGCCTTTTTCCGAGTGCACGGTGATGTGCATGCAATCGACTTTGGCGCGCTCGAGGTGCTTGACCAGTTCGGCTTGTTCTTCCGGGTAGAAGCAGAAGTCCGAATCGATCGAGAAGACCAGCCAGCGTTGGTTGGCGGCGCGGGAGCGCTGGAATAGGGCTGCGGGTGTTTCGGCATCGCCTTCGAGCGTGGCATCGAAGCGTGACCAGAGATCGATGATGCGCAGGTAGGTGTTGGCATCGAAGCGCTGCACGAATTTTTTCCCCTGATGGAGCATGTAGCTCTGGAATTGGTCGCGCACCTTGTACCATGCGAGCACATCGTCGGGCTGGACGACATCCTTGCGGGCGCGGCGCTCGATCGAATTGAGATGGACGAATGTTTTGTGCGAAATCATGCGGGCCAACGCGAGACCGTAGGTCGGTGCTTCGCCCTCGTAGTAGTCACCGCCGTTGAAGTGCGGGTCGTTTTCGATCGCGAGGATTTGCTCGAAAAGGATCAGGCGATTGAGCACCGTGGTTTTGAATCCCGATGCAATGGCGATCACATTGCGAACTCGCTCGGGCAGGCGGGTGGCAAAGGTGAGCGCGACAAGGCCGCCGACCGATGGGCCGACAATCGCATGCAGCGCGCCGATGCCAAGCTCGTCGAGCAGGAGCGCGAGGACATTGACTTGATCGGTGGCGGTGACGGCGGGAAATGAGGAGCCCCAGTGGCGACCGGTTTCCGGATTGATCGATCCCGGTCCGGTGCTGCCGTAGCAGCCGCCGAGGTAGTTGGCGCAAATGACAAAATGTTTATTGGTATCGATCGCCTTGCCGGCACCGATCATGTCTTCCCACCAACCGGCATGTAGTTCCTCCTGCCAGAGCGAGTCCACGCCTTCGATCGAGGGGTTGCGGCCGGATGCGTGATGCGAGCCGGAGAGCGCGTGGCAAACGAGTATCGCGTTCGACTTGTCGGCATTCAGTTCGCCCCAGGTTTCATAGGCGATGCGGACCTGCGGCAAAGTGCCGCCATCCCGGAGCGGGAAGGGGCTGCCGATCTCGAGAAACCGAGTCTGGGTCGCGTGGGACATGGGCGGAGACTAGCCGCTTGGGATGATCCCTGCAAGCCGGCTTCCTGTCATTTGAGTTCGCGGCGAAGTTCGGTGATGCCGTCGCGTATTTCAAAGATCGTGCTGCGGATGTGGGCGAGGGCCGCGAGTTGGTCGGCATCCTCCTCACTGGTCATGAGTTCCTGGCATGCGCCGACCGATTCGTTGAGCCAGTTGAGGCAGCGTTTCAAAATCGCCAGCACATAGCCGGCCTCGGGTTCGTAGCCGCTGCTGCGATCATTGAGTGCGCCGGCCAGCTTGCCGCTGACCTGCAGCAAATTCGAGATGAGCAAATAGGATGGCGAGCTTTGGCTGGATTCGCCGGAGACCACATCCATCGCACGCAGCGCAAGCTCTTGGGCGCGTGCCTGAAGTGGGTGCCTCTCGTATTTGCCAAAGGGGTCCCCATCGTCCGCGAAATCCGCATCGTCGGCGATGTCATCGAAATCAAGACGCCCACCCGCATCGATGGCAGGCTCATCCGAATCATCGCGCGTGTTGGCTTCATCACGCTCGGCCATTTCCTCCAGCAAGCCATCCCAACCCATGACGAATGCCTCTTTGCGTTCGCAGTCGCTGTCCTCCATGTATTTTTCGAGCACCTCCTGGTACGCGTCGGTGAGCCGGTCGGACTCCTTGAGTCGCTGTTCCCAGGCAAATTCATCCATGCGGTCGGAATAATCATTCTCCTCATCCTCGCTTGGCTCGCGGCGGCGGATGACCTGCGCCATGAAGTCGCGCATCGCGTTGAGATTGGCGAGCTTTTGTGCCTCTTCGTCATCCACATCCATGGTCCACTCGTGTGGTGAAACATCGAGTTTGAACTCCGTGGTTTCAATCACCACGCGTCCGTTGATTTCACTGAACCACTCGAGGTAGAGAACATTTTTCCACTCGCAAGGAATCTCGCCGCCGCTTTTGTGGATCTCGCACATTTCGCCATCGCCGACGAGCGGCACGCGGGCCTTCCTTGAGGCGGTCATGTCGCCGACGATTCCTTTTTGGTGCGTTTCGATTTCCGCCGAGTCTTCCCCTGCCACGGGCGAGCGGTTTTGAAATGCGAGCCGTGTGCCGGCGAGGTCGCGCCAGCAATCTCCAACGAGCTCGAGGGTCAAAGGTTCGTCGCGGCCAGCCAACCAGATGCGGCCGGTGGTTTGTCCTTCGACGGTGTTGTCGATCTCGCCGCGGACGACCGCTTCATCAATGCGCCATGCCATTGGTGAAATATCCGCACGCGTTGGCGATGGCGTCAAGCAGGCTTGCGTGCGTTGTGGCGCGGACTTTCAAGCCTGATTCGTCATGCCGCGATGAGGCGCCTAAATGATTGCAGGAAAATTTCGATTATCCACTTGCAAGCCGACCGGATGTCCACTAACCCTTCTGCCCCGCCTGCCGGAGCATCAATGCGAGGATAGCTCAGTTGGTAGAGCAGTTGGCTTTTAACCAATTGGTCCTGGGTTCGAGTCCCAGTCCTCGTACTTCTTCCGCCGCGAAGATTTTAAGGCGCTTTTCAGCGCTGATCTTGCCCCGAGCAGCAAGATCATCACCAGCGGATGGCGGCTGCTGCCCATGTGAGGCCGGCTCCAAAAACAACCAGCACGATGCGGTCGCCGCGATGGAAGACGCCCTTGCGGTTGGCTTCATCGAGCGCGATGGCGACTGCGGCGGCTGAGGTGTTGCCGTACTTGTCGAGGTTCACAAAGACTCGTTCGTTGGGCACGGCGAGGCGATCGGCGATCGCGTCGATGATGCGCAGGTTCGCCTGATGCGGAATGACGCAGGCAATTTCCTCCGGCTGCCATCCGGCGCGTTCGATGACTTTTTCCGCCGCTTCTTTCATGCGGGTGACGGCGTGTTTGAAGACCTCTTTGCCCTGCATGCTGAGGGTTGCGAGATTTTCGTGCACATTGGCGGCGGTGATCGGGCAAGCGCTGCCGCCGCCGGCGATTTCGAGTAAATGCGTGAGGTTGCCGTCGGTGCCCATTTCGGTCGCGACGATCGCGCCTTCGCCTGGTTGCGAGCGGCGCAGCACGGCGGCACCCGCGCCATCGCCGAAGAGCACGCAGGTCGTGCGATCCTGCCAGTTGGTGACGGTCGAAAGTTTTTCAGCGCCAATGATCAAGGCATTTTGAAACGCGCCATCCGAGATCAGGCGCTTGGCGATTTTCATCGCGTAAAGAAATCCCGAACACGCGGCGGAAATGTCGAAGGCGACAGCACGAGTTGCGCCGATCTGTTGTTGCACATGGCACGCGGTGGCCGGCGTTGGGGTGTCGGGTGTGATGGTCGCGACAATGATCAGTTCGATTTCGGAAGCCTGCATGTTGGCTTGCTCGAGCGCACGCCGTGCGGCGTGGCTTGCCATGTGCGAAGTGTGTTCTCCTTCGGCGGCGATGTGTCGCTCACGAATGCCGGTGCGGGTGACAATCCACTCGTCGCTGGTATCCACTTTCGCGGCGAGCTCTTCATTGGTGAGGACCCGTTCGGGTACATAACTACCGGTGCCCGCGATGCACACATCGACTTCGGAATTCAACTCACTCATGCGGCGTGAGATTGGAACCAGCAGCGTGCGCTCACAAGCGCGAATTTATACCGTTGAGCTCGCGGCGCTTGTTGCGCGTGCGTCTTGCGATCACTCGGCGGCAACCTCTTTGGTCGCGAGGCTTGCCATCGCTTCCTCGATGCGGGCGTTGACCTTTACGGCAACGGTTTCCATCGCGACGCGCACGGCGTTGCGGATCGCGAGCGCGGATGATGACCCGTGGGCGATGATGACCACGCCATTCACTCCGAGCAGTGGGCTCCCACCGTAGGTTTCGTAGCTGCTTTTTTCCTTGAGTGCTTTGAAGGCGCCTTTGGCGAGCATCGCGCCACAAAGTCGCAGCGGGTTGCCCTTGATCTCGGCCTTAAGCCATTTAGAAACCGCCTTGGCGGTGGCCTCGACGGTCTTGAGCATGACATTGCCGACAAAGCCGTCGCAGAGCACGACATCAAGCTCGGTTTCGAAAAGGTCGCGACCTTCGACATTGCCGACAAATTCGATGCCGGGCGTTTCTTTGAGAAGCTTGAAAGTTTCTTTCGTGAAGGTCGTTCCCTTTTCGTCCTCTTCGCCGTTCGACATGAGACCGACCCTTGGATTTTTCACACCGAGCACATTGCGTGCGAAGGCTGTGCCCATCACCGCGTAAGCGACAAGATGCTCGGGCTTTGCTTCTGGGTTGGCACCGGCGTCGAGAATGTGACAGAGGCCGTGCTCGTTGGGAATCGCAGTGGCAATGCCCGCGCGGTCGACGCCGGGAAGCGTGCGCAGCTTCAATGTCGCCGAGGCCACGGCGGCACCGGTGTTGCCTGCGGAAACAAACGCATCGGCACGACCTTCCCTCACCATTTCCATGGCGATGTTGATCGACGATTGTTTTTTACGGCGCACCGACTTGGCGCCCGGTTCAGACATGCTGATGGCTTCGGCCGCATGCACGATGCTCACTCTCGAATCACTGAGATCGAGACCTTGTTTCGCGCATTCCAGTTTCAACTGGCTCTCGTCGCCGACGAGATAAAGGTGCTGAAGCTTGGGATAATATCTCAACGCATCGATCGCGCCGCCGATGTTCACGGCAGGTGCATGATCCCCACCCATGGCGTCTAAAGCGACTTTCATCTGGTCAGGAAATTTGGGATGCGATGGGAAATCCGGGCTCTAGATATACTGTCGCGGCGCTCGACTCCCGAAGGATGAAACGCGCGACGGCCGATCCGTGAAAGTTTTCCGCGACGAGGCTCAGAGAGCCTCGACATCGAGCACCTGGCGGTCGCGATAATATCCGCATGACGGGCAAGCGATGTGCGAGGGCACCTTGCTGCCGCATTCGGGGCAATTCTTGAAGATGGGTGCACGCCAGCGCTTTGCGCCACGGCGCATTTTCTGACGGCTTTTGGATTGGCGGCGCTTTGGAACGGCCATGGTCTTGCTTCGTGTTAGGGTTGGTCCTTGAGGTCCTTGAGTTGGTCGAGGGCCGACCATCGATCGGCTCCCGCACCGCGGGGCGGAGTGGGTACAGTATCTTCCGCGGGTTTGTCCACTGATAAATATCGAGGATCAATTTCGCAGTGCTGGGGCACATCCCCATCCTCGCAGCGAGGGTCGATCGGGAAGTGGATCAGAACCTCTTCACGCAGCGCATCGCTGGCGTCAATTTCGCCGGCTTGGTCGATTTCGATGGAAATGGCCGCATTTTCCAGCCGGATGGTCTGAACAAAGGGGTGCAGGGTCCGCACGCAGGTGAATTCGAAGGGTGCCTCAAGGCTTCCGGTGAGCAGCAACTCAGAACCGAAGCGTTGCGCCCAAAGGCTGTATTTCAAGGGCCCAATGGCCTTTGCGTCGCCCTCTGGCAGATCGAAAACTTCGGTCTTCAACTCACCCTCGTAGCTCTTCCCCTCTTCCGGCAATGTCGCCAGATCAATTTTCAATCGCTCGCTCACGAGTCGATTTTAAGGCCGATTCGCCTTACGCCAAGCCGCAATTGCCGATCGCGTGGGCTGCGCCTAAAATTTTTAATCCAATGATTCCAAGCAACTCCGCCCCGAAGCGGCAACAGAGGCGTTAAATTTCGGAAATGTTTAAGAATTTTTTCAAATTTTCCAAACGCCCCAGTTTTGACCCGATGGATGATTTTTTTTCAACCCCTAGGGCTAGGATGGCTTGCTCGCCAATCACACTGCAAGAGCCTCTTATTAAGGCTGTTTTACATTATACATGCATTTCTAAAACCACAAGATATGGTATTGTGAATAATTTGTGGATACCACATGAGCAAAATTGCATTGACCCGAGAGCCGATTTCAAATGAGGTTTCAGACGCTTCACGAGGCAAAAAATTCAATTTGATTTCACTCTCCCCGTTTTTTTCACCCCCCTAATCAAAAGAGCTTAAACAACCATGTCAGCAAACTCCGCAACCACCACTGTCACCCTTGGAAACCGCAGCTTTCACCTCGATCGCGATAAAGCTGAGCAGGCAATCGCCGCCAAGAGCGTGATCAATGGGCGCGACACGATGTTCTTCAACATTCTGCCGCTCAAATACCAGTGGGCGTACGACCTCTACAAAACCATGAAGAACAACCACTGGGAGCCGGAGGATGTGACCATGCAAAAGGATGTCGAACAGTGGCGCTCCGACGAAATCAGCGATGTCGAACGCTGGATCATCAAAATGGGCATCGGTTATTTCTCCGCCGCCGAAGGGATTGTCGGCGACAACGTCCTGCACGTGGTGCGCGAAGTGGTGACCGCGCCCGAACTGAAGCTGGTGCTCGGCCGTCACGCGCATGAGGAAAACATCCATGCCGATTCGCTGGTGTACATGCTCTCCTCGCTCGGCCTCAACCCACACGAGTGCGAAGCGATGTTTGAGGACATCCCGACGATCAAGGCGAAGAACCACTTCGTCGTTTCGAATTCACGCGCGCTGCGCCGCGATGTCGACCTCACCATCACCGAAAACAAACAAGCGCTCGCTAAGAACATTTTCCTCTTCGGCCAAGTGATGGAAGGCACGCAGTTCTACGGCCTCTTCGGCATGATCCTCTCGCTCTATCGCCAAAACAAATTCCCCGGCATCGGCTCGATGTTCCGCTACACGCTGCGCGATGAATCGAATCACATCGAGGTCTTCCGCAACCTGCTCATGGACCTCATCAACGAGAACCCCGACATCTGGACTGAGGCGTTCAAGGAAGACCTCCGCGACACGATGAAGGACGGTATCACGCTCGAGAAACAATTCATCCGCGACTGCCTGCCGGTTTCCGCGCTTGGACTCAACTCGACCGACTTCGAAACTTACATTGATTACATCGCCGACCGCCGTCTCGCTTCATGCGGGCTCGCGCCGCTCAACGCCTCCGTCTCAAACCCGTTCCCATGGCTCGCCGAGATGATGGACATCAAGAAGGAAACCAATTTCTTCGAAGGTCGCGTCACCGAATACCAGAAAGCCTCGGCTCTCGCCGCTGTCGACGACGACGAGCTTTGATCCGCGATGGGGTGGGGATGATCCCCCATTCATCCGCGCCTCGCATCGTTTCGTCACGCATTTCCAAAACACAAAATTTCACCAATCAAATCCCATGTATCGTTCCATTGATCCCACCGAAGACATCGTTCTCAAGCAAGTCATCACCGACCGTTTCGCGCTGCCACCCGCGGACCGCATGTTCTTGTGGCGCGATGTGCTTCCGAAGGAAAAGCGCGCACCGATTTCCGACATCATCGTGACTCGCGGCAACGCCGAATCGCAATTTTCCCTCGAGGATGTGGCCGATGCGATCGGTGATTCGCTTGCCGACCTGCTCATCGCGCGCAGCGAGGACGAGAAGTCGATCTTCTCGGATGTGAACCGCCAGTTTGTTTCCGATGTCGCTCACGCGGTGGCCAACTCGCTGACCAAGTCACTCGACGAAGGCGGCCGTCTGCGTCTTTCCGAATCCGATCTCTACCTGCTCATTGAAAAGGCCTTGCTCGAGAACGAAGCCTACGATGTCGCCAAGTCGCTTGCCTTCCGCCGCTCGCTCGAAAAGCACGGCTCGGTCGATCTCAACGCCGGGCTCAGCACGCTGCCCGTGCGCCTCATCCGCCGCAACGGCAATGTCGTGCCGTGGTCGGAGACGAAAATTGAAATCGCCGTGCGCAAGGCATTCCTCACGATCAAGGAAAACCCCGAGCCATCGATCGATATCGCTCATGCGGTGACCGAAAAGATCCGCCGCGGCGACCAGTCGTTCGTTCACATCGAGGATGTGCAGGACATGGTGCAGGAAGAACTCATGCGCCAGGGCCACTTCAAGGCGGCCGAGCATTACATCCTTTACCGCGCCCAACGCTCGCGCCTTCGCGAAGAGCAGGAAGCCAATGCCGAAGACCCGAACCAAGAGTACATGGTCACCGTTTCCGACGAGCAAGGTGGCTCGTCGTTCTGGGATGGCATGGAACTCAAGAAGCGCATTTCTTTCGCTTCGATCGGCCTCGACCTCTGCTTGTCCGAAATCGAAATCGAACGCGAACTTCGCCGCTCGATCGGATCGGAAATTTCCGAAAAGGATCTCAAGGCCACCATCATTCTCAACGCCAAGTCGCTGATCGAAAAAGACGCCGACTTCGCGAAATTTGCCGGCCGCATCCTGCTTTCCTACATCTATGAGGAAGTGCTCAATTGGTCGATCTCGCGCGATGGCATCGACAAGCTCAAGCAGGCCCACAAAACTGCATTCAAGGCCTACCTCAAGCACGGCGTCTCCATCAAACGCCTCAACCCCGAGCTGCTCGATCGCTACAATCTCGACAAACTCGCCGAAGCGCTCGATCCGACCGCCGACCTCGACTTCGACTATCTCGGCATTCAGACACTTTACGACCGCTACCTCATTGTCGACAAAACCGGCCACAAGCCGCGCCGTCTTGAAACGCCGCAGTTCTTCTGGATGCGCGTGGCAATGGGCCTCTTCAAGCGTGAGGAAAACAACCGCGATGAATGGGTCGTGCGCCTCTACAATCTCTACAAGGGTCGCCGTTTCTGCTCGTCCACACCGACGCTGTTCAACTCCGGCACGCTGCACTCGCAGCTTTCCTCATGCTATCTCTACAAGGTCGACGACTCGATCGAGTCGATCATGATCCGCGGCGTTGCCGAAAACGCATTCCTCTCGAAATGGGCCGGCGGCCTCGGTGGTTCATGGACCTCCGTGCGCGGCACCGGTGGCTACATTCAAGGCACCAATGGCGAGTCGCAAGGCATCATCCCATTCCTCAAGCTTCACAACGACCAACTCGTCGCAGTGAACCAAGGCGGCAAACGCCGTGGCTCCGGCTGCGCGTATTTGGAAACCTGGCACAACGACATCGAGGACTTCCTCGAGCTGCGCAAGAACACCGGCGACGAGCGCCGCCGCTGCCACGACATGAACACGGCCAACTGGATTCCCGACCTGTTCATGAAGCGCATGGCCGATCGCGGCACATGGACGCTGTTCCGCTCGAATGAAGTGCCCGATCTCCACGATCTCTACGGCAAGGCTTTCGAACAACGCTACTGCGAGTACGAGGCGCTTGCTGCCGAAGGCAAAATCTGGTCGCGCCAAATGCCCGCTCTCGAGCTCTGGAAGGGCATGCTCAAGATGGTTTTCGAAACCGGCCATCCATGGATCACTTTCAAGGATCCCTGCAATGTCCGCTCGCCGCAAGACCACTGCGGAGTGATCCACTCGTCGAATCTCTGCACCGAGATCACGCTCAACACCTCCGCCGACGAAACCGCCGTTTGCAACCTCGGCTCGGTCGTGCTCGACACGCACATCACCCGCGATGGCGCGCTCGACCACGAGATGCTCAAGGAAACCATTACCGTTGCAATCCGCGCGCTGGACAATGTCATCGACATCAATTTCTACCCGACCGAAGCGGCCAAGACGGCCAACTCCCGTCATCGCCCGATCGGCCTCGGTGTGATGGGTCTGCAAAACGCTCTGTACAAGCGTGGGCTCGCCTTCGCCTCGGATGCGGCTGTCGAGTTTAACGATGAAATGATGGAGGCGATTGCCTACTATGCCTACGGCGCCTCATCCGATCTCGCAAAGGAGCTCGGCACCTACTCGTCATACAAAGGCTCGAAGTGGGATCGCGGTCTTTTGCCGCAGGATACGCTCGACCTCCTCGAGGACGAGCGCGGCCGCAACATCGATGTGCCGCGCGGCGGCAAAATGGACTGGTCCGTCGTCCGTTCGAAAATCGCAGACCAAGGCATGCGCAATTCGAATGTGCTGGCCATCGCGCCGACCGCCACAATTTCGAACATCATGGGCACCACGCCCTGCATCGAACCGAACTACAAAAACCTTTACGTGAAATCCAACCTCTCGGGCGATTTCATCGTGCTCAACTCGGAGCTCGTCAAGGACCTCAAGAAGGCCGGTTTGTGGAACCAGGAAATGCTCGACCAACTGAAGTATTTCGACGGTGAACTCGATGCCATCGACGACATCCCCGAAGCGCTCAAGCACAAGCACAAGACGGTCTTCGGCATTGGCCATGAATTCATCGTCGATGCCGCTTCGCGTCGCCAAAAATGGATCGATCAAGCTCAGTCGGTGAACCTCTTCCTCGCCACGCCGGACCTCAAGACCCTTTCACACATGTACCGTCGCGCATGGGACAAGGGGCTCAAGACGACCTACTATCTGCGCACGCTGCAGGCATCAAACATCGAGAAGGCAACCATCGACGTCAAAAAGGAAGTCCGTGGCATTGCCGCCGGCGCCAAGCGCGAATACACCGCCGAGGAGAAAAATGCCTGCTCGCTTGAAGCCATGCTCAATGGCGGCACTTGCGAAGCATGCCAGTAAGAAAGTGCGGGCGCGTTACCACGCCAGATCAAAATCATCCGGGCAATCAGTTTGGTTGCCCGGATTTTTTGGGTTCTTCCGCAGAGATAAAGTTTCAACAGTCCACTTCATTGAGCAAAATGCTCTATCAGGCGCAGGAGTTTTCCAGCGCCATGCGCTCTGCATTGCTAAGCGGCTGTGGCCGCCCCTCATGATCGACACGCACGGTCGTCATGCTGCCATGCGCGGCGCATTCGCCGGCATCGTTTTGCAGCTCGAATTTCCATGTCACCGAGCTGTTACCGATTTGTGCGATGGCGAGTTGCACTTCGACGCGGTCGCCGAATTGGAGGGGCTTGGCAAAATCGCAATTCACATTTACCCGCGGCCAGCCGCCGAGCGCGCGATCGAAGACCAGCACACCGCGCGATTTGAGAAACGCATGCTCGGCCTCCTCGACATAGCGCAGGATGTTCGGGAAATGCACCCACCCGCCGGCATCGGTGTCGGCAAATGCGACCTCGCGATGATGGCGGTAAAGGGGCGCGTCCATGATCATTCGAATCGGCTTACCAACACCGAGGCATTGTGACCTCCAAAACCGAAGCTGTTGCTGAGGGCCACTTTGACATCCGCCTCACGCGCAACATTTGGCACGCAGTCGAGGTCGCACTCGGGGTCCTGATCCTCGAGGTTGATCGTTGGCGGCACGATGCTGTCCTTGATGGCCATGACGCTTGCGATCAACTCGATGCCGCCCGCGGCTCCAAGCATGTGACCGGTCATCGACTTCGTCGAGCTGACCATGAGGCCCTTCTTTACATGATCGCCGAAGGCGAGCTTGATCGCTTTGGTTTCGGCGATGTCGCCTAGGCCGGTGGAGGTCGCGTGGGCATTGAGGTAGTTGACCTCGTTGGCATTTTTCTTGCCGTGGTTGAGGGCCATCTGGATCGCGTAGGCCGGACCGCTGCCATCGGGTGATGGCGCGCTGAGGTGGTAGGCATCGGCGCTCACGCCATAGCCGATGAGCTCGGCATAAATTTTCGCTCCGCGTTTTTTCGCGTGCTCAAGTTCTTCGATCATCACGACTCCCGCGCCTTCGCCCATCACGAAGCCATCGCGGTTTTTGTCGAAGGGGCGCGATGCACGTTCGGGTTCGTCATTGCGCGTGCTGAGGGCCTTCATGTTGCCAAAGCCGCAGAGGCCCATCGGCAGGATAGTCGCCTCGGCGCCGCCGCAGAGGAAGCCATCGGCATCGCCAAACTTGATGATGCGCCATGCCTCGCCGATGTTGTGGTTCGAGGTCGCGCATGCGGTGACGATCACCATGTTCGGGCCCTTGAGGCCGTACTCCATCGAGATGATACCGCTGGCGATGTTGGAAATCATCATCGGGATCGTGAAAGGCGAAACCCGCTTCGGCCCGCGTGTCATGTAAGTCGTATGCTCGTTTTCGAGCGTGGCCAGACCGCCAATGCCACTGCCAACCATCACGCCGAAGCGGCGGGCATCAATCGTCGAAACATCGAGGCCGGAATCGATCATCGCCATCTTCGAGGCCGCGACGGCAAATTGCACATAGCGATCCGCGCGACGCGAGTCCTTGGGCACATTGAAATAACCATCGGGCTCGAAATTTTTGACCTCGCCCGCGATTTTGCAATCAAAGGGCTCAGGGTCGAGCTGGGTGATTCTCGCAATGCCGCTGCGGCCCGCCTTCATGCCCTCCCAGGTGGAGGAGAGGTCGTTGCCCAAGGGTGAGAGGCAGCCAATGCCGGTGATGACGACGCGTCTTTCGTTCATGGTTTCGGCGGCGAATCTGCCCGCTCTGGCGGGACCGCGCAAGCAATCATCACGCCTGCCATCACTTCCTTTCGTTTTGCGCCCCGCAGCGGGGGCACTCGACCAAACCGCGTTTATCGGCCTCGAAGGCGTGAAGGCACAGGCGGCAAATGACCCGGCGGGAAAAGGCGCGGGTCTCGGCCCGCACACGGGATGTCCGCGAAATGATGGTCGCGACGAGGATGAAAATCATCGGAACGCACACCGCCAAAACAGCGAGCTCAGTGAGGGTCAGGCGCATGGGGGGCTTGGTTGATGATTCCCAGGTCGATGGCAAACCAGCGAGCGGCGGCGTGCGTGGCGGGTTGGAATTCCACCTGTCGCAGCCATTCGCCGAGAGCGCTCGTGGCGGGGGATTCGCCGCCGCTCAGTGCGATGCAATCCAGCACGCGGCCGTTCGCATCGACATGGAGCATAAAGCGCCACGAGTCGCGCAGCGACTTGCCGTTGATTTCAACAGAAAACTCCGGCAGCGCGCGTGGCATTTCTTCGAGACTGATGCCGGAGATGGGCGTGAGCATCGGCTGCGGGCGTGATTCCGATTTCACCGGAATTTCGATCGAGGGAAGCGGGCGGCGCGGAAACTCCGCTTCACCGACTGGCGCGAGGCTTGGGCTTACGATCGTGCTTGTTTCGCGCAGCGGGCGCAGCGTTGGCACATAGGGCGGCGGGGAAAACCGGATCACATCGAGCGCCGCCTGCTGGAGCCTCACCACCGCCTCATCACCGGCGGGATCGAAACGCAGCGGAAAGGGACCTTCCTCGCGCGCCCGGCGTTTCAACTCGATGCCGATGGCGTCGCTGCCGGCAAGGATGAGTGCGGCATGATCGTCGTGCGTGGAAGCTTGCGATCCGAGATCAACGCGCAACGAATGAAGCATGAAGGCGAATGCCGCACTCGTTATCATCAAAGCCACCAGCATCGGCAGGCGCGAATCGCTTTTGCGCGACCACGCAAACAGTTGCTCACCGGCATGGATGCGCCTTTCGTCTGAAACAACGCGCGTGGTCATTTTGAAATTTCCTTTTGCGACTCCGCGCTAGCGCCATTCGAGCCGGTGAGCGCAAGTCGGAAGCCTTTGCCAAGGATCAGCTCACCGACTTCGCGCTCGGCGCCGACCTGCGCGTCGGCATCGCATTGCAGCAGCACGATCGTGCGTGATGCAGCGCCTTGCTCGCGCAGGCTTTCAAGGCGCGAGTCAAGCGTCGCCATGTCGACCAATTCGCGGCCGAGGTAAATGCGCGCGCCGCTTTCCGCCGTCACGAGCGTGACAACCAGCGTCTCGCGAAAGCGCTCGAGCTGGAACCGCGAAGGTGGCGGATCAACCGTCACGCCAGCCTGGCTCGTGAGCGAGGCACCGGCGAAATGAAACATCCAGAGCAGCGCAAACAGATTCACCACCGGCAGCGCGTGCAGCAGCGCCGGACGCTCTGGCAGCGACATTTCAAGTTTCAATGGCTTGCTCCTCCCGGAGGTTTTGGCGACTGCCGCCCCGCGCTGACCTCACCGCGGAATGACGCGAATTCGTCCTCTTCGCGCGCGTCGCAAATCATGTGTACCATTTCGATTCCCGCGCGCTCGATGCTGTGCACAAGGCGTTTTGCACGACCAAGGAAATACAGGTAAAACACATACATCGGGACAGCGACGACAAGACCCAGCACCGAGGTGATCAACGCGATCATGATGCCGGCATTCAGTTCCGCCGGTCCGCTGGCCGCGCCTTGCGCGCCGACTTGTTGGAAGGCCTCAAACATGCCGAGGAAGGTTCCGAGAATTCCGATCAGCGGCGAAAGCAGCGCAACGCCAAGAATGACCCTGATGTTTTTTTCGATGCGCGGCACTTCGATTTGGCCTGCCTCGCGGGTCACATCGCGCAGGTCGGCACGCGAGAGGTAATAGCGAAGCAACGAGGCATGGGCGACGCGGGCGACCGGACCCGGCGCGCGCGCGGCTTCGTGCAAGGCCTCGGCGAAAGCTCGACGGCGCACATGTTGCGCGAGGCCAACCAGCAGGTCGCTCACATTGATCCGCGCGCGGTAAAAGAAGAAGGCCCGCTCGATGACGCAGATCGATCCGACAAAGGCCATTGCCAGCAGCACCCACACGAGTGGGCCGCCGCGCTCGATCAATCCCGCAGGTTCCAGCATTGCCACGATCATCGGCCCCAAGCCTAAAGCACCGCCCAAGCGGCTGGCCAGCACCAAAAGCCGCGTGACACGCGCAGCGGCGCTCAGCCCTTGAACGCAAAGGCTGGCACGCCCTTCACCCCGAGCCCGCGAATCACAAACAGGCGGCCGGCATGCTCTTCCTTTGCGGTCTTGTGGACACCCGTGGTGACAAAAAGATCCGCATGGTCCTCGCCGCCAAACGCGCAGGCGGTGGTCTCAAGGCAGGGCAAAGCAATGCGATGAATTTCCTGACCCTTTGCCGGATCAAAACACGAAACGCATCCGCCATGGCAAAACGCGATCCACAAATTTCCATCGGCATCGATCGTCATGCCATCGGGCGAGGCATCGATGTGCGCGGTGGAAATGACCGAGCGCGGGTTCTTCAAATTTCCGTCTTCGTAATCGAATGCCAGCACCTCCTTGCGCGGCGTATCGATGTAATAGGCCAAGTTTCCATCGAGCGACCATGCGATGCCGTTGGAGTTGGTCACCGGCGCAAAAACTTCATGGACGCTGAGATCGGGATC